>OGQK01000376.1_pt1 | contig 29798 bp, 37 predicted proteins | sample 1553221 | NCBI WGS metagenome assembly OGQK01 (sample SAMEA2579996, study PRJEB22360) | human gut metagenome | biome: human gut; feature: human-associated habitat; material: faeces | place: Denmark | collected 2008/2010 | reverse complement strand
CCGAATCGAAAGCCGCCGCCGTGCGGTCCGAAAACGAACGTTTGCGCGCTATGCTGATCGCCGCGGGCCTTGATCCGGACAAAATGTAAGTCGGACCAACGCACAGCCGAAAAGCCGCCCCGAAAAGGGCGGCTTTTCCGTTTACATTTCGCCGATCCGATCGGAAACGTACAAAGGTACGCACAGCCGCCGATCCGATCGGAAACGTACAAAGGTACGCACAGCCGCCGCCCGATCGGCGAAATTTGCCCCGTTTCCCGCTTTAGGCGGGCGGCCCGATCATGCCGGGCACGGGGCGCAAAAAGCCGGACCGCCGTTGGTCCGGGAAAACTGTAAAGCAAATGAACGTAATTTTAGACGATTTCGCCGCGTTTCGCGGCGGACCGCACGTTTTGCCGCTTCGAAGCGGTGATCTACCAAATGGTAGCGGGAAAACTACGTTAGTAAACGCGTATTACTGGGCGTTGACGGGTCGCACGTTGAACGGGTTCGACGTTATCCCGGCCGGGGCCGATCGGCAAAACGTTTCAACGGCCGTAACCCTTGAAGGCTTCGCCGGGCTGTCTATTCGGCGTGAATTGACCCCAAAGGGCACGCAATTGTACGTGAACGGTCACGCCGTGACGCAAACCGACTTCGTGCGGGCGATGATGGACAAAGGCGTGGACGTTGAGTTCGCGGCGGCGTGTGCCGACGTTAATGCGTTAGCCGACCCGCAAGTAACGGCGGACCAGTTGCGCCGGGTACTCGTGCGGGCGGACGTAATGGACAACGGCGAGGCCGACCAGCTCCGCAAAACGCTGCGCACGTTACGTGCGGACAAAGAGACGGCAGAACGTTATGCGCTTGCAAACGTAACCATCCCCGTCGAAACGTGCGAACCTTTGAACGAGGCCGAGCGCGTTTTCCTCGCCGACTACAACCGTGACGTGGAGATCGTGAACAAAGGTCTGGAGTGCGTCTGCCCGACGTGCAAACGTGCCTACACGGAGGAGCGCGTGCGGGAGATCAAATTTGCGTACTCCGAGGCGTGTGTGGTTATGACGTCAAAACGCAACGAAGCCGCGCGTATCGCTGCAAAACTCGACACGTACAACGAGGAGCAACAGCGTATCGCCGACGCGAAACGTATGGTCGAAGCGTCGAAACGTGCACGCGACAACGTGCGGGAGCTGGAGCGCCGAATCGCCGAAACGGAGGCCGAAATACGCGAGGCGGACCGCCGGGCCGTACAGGCCGAACTTCCCGACGGGTGGCAACTCGTAACCGATAAAACGTTAAAAACGGGTCGCACGACCGGGACGTTTACATTGACGTACAACGGCGTGCAGCTTAAAAGTGTTAATCGTGCAGAACGTGTGAAGCTATGTATCTCTTTACTTTCATCCGCACGCGCTTCCAGGGGTATGGACGAGTTCCCGATCATCGTGGACAACGCGGAGAGCGTGCAGAACATCGACACCCCCAACGTCGTTCTGTTACGTGTCGGATAAAACGTCCGGCGAACGAGCGAGGCCTGCCCGATGCGGGTGATATGTTCTTTATATTTCCTTTAATATAACGGTTAGCTCCGGAAAATAGAAACGTGCGGATCGTGCCCGCGCCGGAGCGCGAAACGTTCGAATAGTTCGAACGTACTTAAAAAATTAAACAAAATGAAAACGCAAAAATTTGTCTTCGATCTCAACTGCAAGTTCGCTATTTACGTACCTACCACGGTAGACGTGGATCGTGTAGACGTGGAGGTTGCCGAACGTGTTAAGAGGTACGTAATGGAACGCATGGCAACGTGGTTCGGCGGCTCGACCTCGACCCCGGCCGTCGGTGCGTGGGTGTCGGAGAGCGGCAAGACCGTTTACGAAGACGTAAATATTGTGTACGCTTATTGCACGAGCGCACAGGCCATCACCGAGTTCGCGAACGTTATCGCGTTGTGCGAGTACGTAAAGAAGGAAATGTCGCAGGAGGCCGTGACGCTGGAGTACAACGGCCAGGTGAAATTCATTTAACGTATATTTAGCTCCGGAAAATAGAAACGTGCGGATCGTGCCCGCGCCGGAGCGCTAAACGTTCGGATAGTCTGAACGTACTTAAAACCTTAAAGTTATGAACAAGGAAGGATTTATTACGATTTCGCGTGCGCAGATCGGTGAGTACACCGCGTTTTGCAATTATCTCAACACGCTGTTGGAGGTGGCAGAACGTTTCGACGGTAAGGTGCTCAACGTAAGATTCTCAAAAGCCGTCAACGAGGCGTGCGAGAAGGTTGTGCGGAGTAGCGGCACGTCCGTGCCGAGATTCATGTTATCCACAAGCGTAAAAGATACGTACGAGTACGTAAACGGCAAACGTGTTGGCCACTGTCATCTCTCGCTAATTTTCAATATGGGGAACCGTTGGGTTAATGTAGGTGAGGACAGAAACGGATTCCCCACCGGGACGTACATAGACGACAATATGTACCTAAACGTGTATATTAGGGACGGCGTCACGTCCGAAAATCGTATCTGCGCTCAAGCGATACGTGACGCCGTAGTTGAGAAAATCGTAGCTATACGCGAGGAGGTAGCCGTACTTATCGACGCAATAGAGGAGTACGACTATTACGAGAAGGCCGTCAGGGACTTACGTGCGGCTATCGGCAAGGTTGTTGCCGAGATCAACCCGCTGTTCCGACCGAAGGAGCTGACCGCCTTCGCCACCTTCGACCAGCTCAAAGAAGGACGTAAAGCAATCGTGAACAAGGTATGCGGCACTACAAAAGAAAGGTAGTACCATACGCGTATCAGAGGGATAGGTTCAGTATCCTTTTAGCTCCGGAAAATAGAAACGTGCGGATCGTGCCCGCGCCGGAGCGCTAAACGTTCGGATAGTCTGAACGTACTTAAAACCTTAAAGTTATGATTAAGAGAACGTATGTGGACACGTGGGAGGAACCTACGTCTTTTGAAGAGTTCATCGAAGAGATTGAATACAGCGAAGTTGCGCAACGTCCTTGCGTCGTATGTGGCACCGTAGGTACGTGGCAAGGAAGTCGTGCTAAACGTTTCGACAACCTAAAGGACGCTATCTACGCGTATGTAAATCCCTGCGACGAGGTTGTAATTTCACAACGTGCGTCCAACATTCTCGTCGACGTGTACCACCGCGATGTAACGGATAATTTCGAGATTCACGTATTGAACGACAAAGGCGTACGTGCGGACGAAAACCGTTGCGACCTGTCGCGTCGAGAGTATCAACTGGCCCTCAAAGATTACGTAATATGAAACGTGCGGGAGAACCGAACCTCGTACCTGTTGGGTACGGCGAGTTCATTATAACGAACACAGGCGTTACCGTGCTGGTAACGCGAGCTAACCACGAAAAGAAGGAGCACAAATTCGGAACGTTGAGCGCTGCTCTACGTTTCTGCGATGAGAACGTTATTGAGACGTGCAAGGTGGACGAAGTTATAGCCGTCCAATGACGTATTATCCGGATAGCTTTGATCGGCTATCCGGGTGCAAATGTAAATAACAAGGTATGCGAACGAGAGTAAAAGTGCACGTGCATAGAAACTACGTGCAGACGTTAGTGAGATTTATAGAGCGACCATGCTCGTATGTAGAATTTGGGGTGGGATCACTACGTGGTCCGATAAACGTATTGAACTCTACAAACTTACGTGCGGACCTCGAAACGTCTGTAAGTTATGGCGCCGATGAAAGATTTTCCGAGTTTCCGGAAAACGCGTACTTCGAAATGGTGTACGAATACGAAACGTCTGCAAGCGTACAGGGCGCGGCGTCGAGCAAAGATGTGCTTTTTAAGTACGTTCGCTTTGCGAATCAAAAGCACGGCATACGCGACCTTACCGACGCTTTCAAAGATAGCGTCCCGACGCCGATCCGCCTTAAAGTAGTAAGCAACGTATTTACAGCCATCGCAAACCGAGACGCTGAAACGTTTATGAAGTTGATAAAAGCAATCTCCGCAGCGAGCGGAAATAAAACAATACGCGAATGGACGTTAGAATAATTAAATCTGGCAGTAGCGGCAATTGCGTAACGATCGACGATCGTTTAATAATCGACGCCGGGTTTTGTCCCGAGGTCGTGCCAAGGGGGTCGGCGTTATTGCTTACCCACGCCCACACGGATCACACAAAGGCCATCCAAAGGTTCGAGGGCATACCTATATATGCCGGGAGGGCTACAAGCGAAGCAATAGCCCAAAAGTGGCCGTTTTTGGCGGTCAACATTTTGGAGTGCGAGGACGACGGGTTGCCGAATCCAACGTATCGGCTACCGTACGATGCGGCGCCGGGTGACGAGTATTTCGTGCGCCCGATAAACGTAAAGCACGACATCCCCTGTATCGGGTTCGATATTACGCACGACGGGGAGCGCATACTGTATGCGACGGATTTCAATGCGTTTCGGGAGGAGATCGACGTGCGGGACTACACGGCGCTGTACTTGGAGTGCAACAACACGTTAACACCCGAAGATTTCGCAGACCTGTACTTTACGGAGGAGAAGCCGAAGGACGAGTTCCACAGACGTAAGTCGTACCACAACCACTGCAACGTCGGGTATCTGCGTATGCTATTCGAACGTGCGGGGTTCTCCGAGGACAACCCGTGCGACATACCGCTGACTCTGTTGCACAAATCGACGTATTACTACCACGCACACCCCGAGGAGATCGTGAAGTTGTGTAAGATTGCAAATGTACAAAATCCACTTTTATAAAACTTATCCAGCACTATGAAAACACGTTATGAAATGACGAAACTTTTCTCGGTAGAGAGGGATTTCGACGCTATCATCCACGACATCGCTGTAAAGAAGTTAATCAGCGTAATCAAATAATTCACCTTTTTATTAAACACTTAAACGTATTAAACTATGGAAAACTTCATGATTAAAGGTGCCCCGACGTGCCGTGTTGTCTACCCTCGTGGTCTCTTCGAGAAAACGCAAGTGAAGGGCGGCGTAGGCGAACCCAAGTACAACGCAATCATCCTTATTCCGAAGGACGACGTGGAGAAGGTCGCACAGGTGAACGAGTTCTACATGAAAGCGTTCAAGCAGTTGCAGGACACGGGCTTCAAGTCGAAGACGCCGAAGGGGATCAACCCGAAAAACAACTGCTTGCAGGACGGTGACGAGTACGCCGACGAAAAGGAGGGCATGGACGCGTTCCGCGGCTACCTCATGCTGAAGGTAGGCAGCAAGAACTTCCGCCCGATCGTTACGGACAAGCAGAAACGCATCATCATCAACAACGTCCCGCTGCCGAACGTAGACGTTGAGCGTCTGTCCGACGAGGATCTCCACGACGGTGACTACATCTTCGCAAACGTTTCGTTCTGGATATACAACAACTCGGCTGCACAGGGCATCGGATGCAACGTTCATGCCGTTATGCGTATGGCCGACGGCGAGCAGATCGGCGGAATGTCGAAGAGCGTTGCCGACTACATCAACCCGGCCGACTACGAGTAGTACGTTTCGACTGTACGTTAAACAGTCGGGTAGCGAGCACAGAGCACGTAACGTGCGCGGGGGCGGGTCCCGCACTCGCACAAATCATCTAAATCCACGTATATGCACAGCTCAATTTTGTTTTTAGACTTCGAGACGCGCAGCGTACTCAACGTGGCCGACGTGGGAGCACACAGGTATGCCACAGACCCTACCACCGAAGTTACACTATTGTCTTACGCATTCGGAAGCAAACCTGTACGAACGTGTACCAACGTTAGCGATGAGGTGCGTGAGGCGCTGGAGGATCAAAGCGTTTTGAAAGTGGCACACAACGCCGAGTTCGATATGGCTATCGCAAAGTACGTTTGCGGCGTCGAGATCAATCCGATGGACTGGTGGGACACCGCGTACCAAGCAGCGTATTTTGGCTACCCTCGAAAGTTGTCACACCTTGCCGAAATTCTGCGAACAACGAGAAAAGCGTCACAGGAGGAAATGTTGCTCTTCGCTTCGCCTGTACGTACGAAACGCAAAGAGATAATCATGGAGGACGGGCACGTTAAGTTCCCCGAGCCGAAGGACTACCCCGAAGCGTTTGAACGTTTCAAAGAATACTCCGCCCTCGACGTCGAGGTTATGCGTGAATGCTACAACAAAATGGCGGCCATACCCCCGATCGAGATTTTCACGATGCAGTTTACGTTCGAAATGAACTTCAACGGCGTTCCGTTCGATATGGAGTTCGCTCGACGAATTGGCGCGTTGGCAGAGTACTATTCTACGCGTGCGGGCATCACCGCCCGTGAAAAGTACGGCATACAAAATCTGAGGTCCCCGAAGCAGGTACAAATGGCCCTCTACCGTGAGGGTATCACGCTTTCGAGCCTCAACAAAAAAGCCCGGGAGGGTATAACGCACGAGATTCTCGAACTGCGCGACGAGGCCACCGGGTCCTCTTTCTCAAAGATCAAAAAAGCCGAGACGCGCATTTGTCCCGACGGCCGTCTACGAGGCGAGTTCGTCGGGTTCGGGGCACATACAGGACGATGGAGCAGCCGGGGAGTTCAGTTGCAGAACTTCGCCCACGGTGCGGACGACGCGTCGACAGACCTGTCAAAGGTGCGCAGCTACGACCACCTCCGCCAGCACTTACGTTTGTGCATCTATGCTGGAGACGAGCGGAACCAGTTCACGTGCGCGGACCTTTCGCAGATCGAGGCACGTATCGTGGCGTGGCTCGCTAACTGTAAGTGGCGTATGGATGCGTTCCGCAACGACGAGGACATCTACTCACGTTCCGCCGAGAAAATGTTCAATATCGAGAACGTTCACAAAGGTATGCCGGAGCGACAGATGGGCAAGTGCGCGGAGCTCGGCCTCGGCTACGGCGGGGGCTCGGCGGCAATCGAACGTATCGCTCCGGACTTCTACCGAGAGCAGGGCGACGAGAAGGTTTCAAACCTCGTAGCCGTATGGAGAGGGGCTAACCCGGAGATTTGCCGATTGTGGAGAGACATTGAAAACACGTTCAAGAGTGCGATGCGGTCCGGCATAGCCGTTTTGCAGTGCGGTCAGGCGAAGCTGACGTTTAAGTACGATGGCAAAACGGCGGCTATCACGCTGCCGAGCGGTCGATGCCTTTACTACCGAGGTACGCACCTCGATCAAGGGGCTATCCACTACCTCGACTACTCGCGTGGTGGCGAGCACGCCGTTCGGACGAAGATATGGGGCGGCGTACTGACGGAGAACATTGTACAGGCGATAGCACGCGACATACTGGTCGATATTATGCAACGCGTACGTGCGCGCATTGACGTGCAGTGCGTCGGGTCAGTGCACGACGAGGTGTGGTACATAAGCCGTAAAGGCGAAAATACGCTGGACGTTTTGTTGGAGGAAATGGCCCGTCCGATAGATTGGGCTCCGGGGCTTGTAACAAAGGGAGACGGATTTACGGATTTCAGATACATAAAGTAAATGAGTGTTTACGACATAGCGTTTGGGGTCAAACGATCACAGACAACAACAAAACAATATCGGCTCGAATGGGAGGAGATCGTTCAACGCCTAAAGAACGTAACTCGTACCGACGAGACGATGGCACAATACGCCCAAATGAGCAAATCACAGAAGGTCGACGTTAAAGACGTTGGCTTTTTCATCGGCGGTTTGTGCGTAAAGAGGAAAGTTACCTACCGTCAGTTGCTCGTCATCGACATCGACGAGGCAGCAGAGGACACACTAAAAGCGTTACGAGACTGGCTCGCTGGACACGCGTACGTCATACACAGCACGCACAGCTCCACGCCGGATGACCCGAGATACCGGGTCGTCGTTCCGTTGAATCGTATTGTACTTGCTGACGAGTACGGAGCGATTATGCGCGTATTGCACGACAAGTTCAAACTCCCTCTCGACGTCTCGACGTTTGACTTCAACCGTATAATGTTCCTCCCGTCTATCCCGAAGGACGTGGAGTATTTTTTCGAATACGAGAACGGGGAGGAACTCGACGTAACCCCGTTGCTGGAGCAGCTCGACAACTGGCAGGACCTGTCCGACGTGCCTGTGCCGGAGAAGGTGCGGGTACAGGACCCGAAGTACAAAGGAGGTTTGGTCGGTGCGTTCTGCGCGAAGGTCTCGATCCGCGAAGCAATCGAAACGTACTTACAGGACGTATGGAGAAAAGAGCGAAGCGGTCGCTACACGCTCATAGGCGCTACGACTGTCGGTGGTGGGGTTATCTACGAAGACAAATACCTGTACTCGAATCACTCCTCCGACCCGTACCTCGGTCGGTGTCATAACGCGTACGACGCCGTACGTCTGTATAAATTCGGCGAAGGCAAGCAGGGAGAGGCGGCTATGGCGTCGTTGTGTGAAAGCCTCGGCATACGTGCGGATAGCGGGAAGGTTCACCGCCTTACCATCGACGGGATGGACGACGAGGAGGCTAAAGCCATACTCAACGAACGTTTGGAGGTGGACAGCAAAGGAAACCTCGAAAAGACTCTCAAAAACGCACAGTTGATCTTGAAGTATGACTCGGAGCTGCGGGACATCTTTGCATACGATCTGTTCAGCGAAATGCCCGTATTGAAGCGTACGCCGTCGTGGCGCACTTTTGATATTCGGACGGAGAACGAGGACTGTCGAAACATCCAAACGTACGACGAAATGACCGACACGGACGAGAGCTACCTACGGCTCTATTTCGAGGATAAGTACGGCTTCGACGCACGTGCGGTCCTTACGGATGCGCTCAACATCGTAGAGCACGAGAACGCGTTCCATCCGGTACGCGACTATCTCAACTCTCTCAAGTGGGACGGGGTGAAGCGTCTCGAAACTATCTTCATAGACTGTTTCGGAGTACCCAATACGCTATACGCGCGAGAGGTGGGAAAGAAGTTTTTCACAGGTGCGGTTCGACGTGTGTTCATACCTGCCTCGAAGATGGACTACATACCTGTTCTTGTTTCGGAGGAGGGTTTCGGTAAATCGAAGTTTATCCGACGTATGGCCAAACTTTGGGGGTCCGATACTTTCTATACGTTCAACGGTAGCAAGGAGGCTTACGAGCAGTTACGGGGTGTGTGGATCATGGAAATCCCCGAGTTGAACGGGGTGCAAAGCAAAAGCACGAACAGCCGAAAAGCGTTCGTCACCAAAGGGGAAGACCGCTATCGTGCGGCTTACCTTAAATACACAAAGACGTACAAACGTCAATGCGTATTTATTGCGTCATCGAACGACGTGGTGTTCCTCGACGACCCGTCGGAGGATGGCCGACGTTGGTGGGGTATGATCTGCAACAAGGAGCGCGTAAAGATAGACGTCCATTCGGAAGCGTTTCTCGATCTTGTAGACCAGTACTGGGCCGAAGCGGTTCATTACTATTTGCAAGGTGTGCTACCCGTATTGTCGGATGCCGCCGAGGTGGAGGCCCGTCAGTTTAGAACGATCCACAAAGCGGAGGATTCCGAGCTCGGAGCGTTGATCGACTATCTTAATATGCCTGTTCCTGTTGATTGGTATAAGATGAGTACGTTCGAGCACAAGCAATACTGGTTGAACTCACGAGACGTGTGGTCAGGAACTCCTCGTCAATACGTATGTACTACTGAAGTGGCGCGGGAGTTCTATGAATACGAACGTAAAGATATGACCCCGACGATAGGCCGAAAGGTGGCTGACGCGATACGTAGGACGCAGCTTTTTGACCAAACGGCAGCTAACCGACGATTCGGTGAGTACGGATCGTGTGTAGCTTGGATACGTAGAAGGATACCAAAGGAATTAAAAAATACTATTGATGACTACGACGGATTTGATACTAAAGGAGAGCCGGAAATTTGGACTTGACGACAAGGCCATAACGCGTTTAGCGCCCTACTCCGGCTTGAGGTTATTCTCTTGGGCGCTTAAACGCATAGTGAGAACCAACGACAAGGATGCGACTATTACAAGTCAGCTCGAAACAGTAAGACTTTTACTAACGGAGAAGGTACCATCGCACGTAATAAAATACGCCTATTATAGGCTGCCGGAAGCGAAGATACTCAAATCATCCGAGGAGGTGATACACGTTTTGTCGGAGAACTTCGGGTCCCGGGATTTTTGGGTCTCGGTATACCCGTGTACGGAGAGGGGGTGCATACGTCTCGCCGTAGAGTGCCTGTTGCTGCAAGGTGGGTCCCCGTCTTGCATATCCGAAAAACTCAAAGTTACGGAGAGGACGGTGTATAATTTACGTACGAAAGTTGTTCGTAGGGAGCTGGATTTAAAATCGAAACCTAATGATACTCAACATATCCGGGAAAGCGTATGATAGCTTTTCGGCCGTTCAACGTCTCGCGACGAACGGGAAACGAGTAGTAGATAAGCGCGTTTCGACTATCGAAGAGTTTTACGAAACGTACGACTCGATAGCTGAAAACTGCGAGGCTATCATAGTAGATGAAACGGATGTTGTGTTTAACAACGACGTAGTTAATGCTGCGATGTGTCCCGTAGTTACTTTACGCGTAGAGATTGACTGTGAGAAACATTCCCATAAATTTTTAGTATATGAGTAACAAAAAAGTAGAGGATTGGGTCGCTAAAGTGAAAGCGGAAAAAGACTACAAAATCACAAAGACCCTTCGACGTAGACAAAACTACATAGAAAAACCCGTATCCGAGACTGCCGTAGCACGTAGACTTCGAGAGGTTGTAAAAGAAGCTGGAGGTATGATCCTCAAAATGCATCCCCTTACAAATAAGGGGGTTCCCGACTACCTCGTACACGTATCGGGCCGAACCTTTTACGTGGAAACAAAAACCACAGGCGAGGAATGTTCCGCGGCACAGGTAGCCATGCAGGCAGAGCTTAAAAAACACGGGATCGAGACGTACGTACTCGACTCTCGGTTAATTAATTTTTACGATTTGTACGCGCAGTCGTATAAAACGTACGAAATGAACGAGAACTCAAGATTTTACCGTAAAAAATAAAAGCTATGAACGTAGAAGTAATGAACAGACTGCTTTCCACGATCGAGATAGCAGCTATCAACGCGAAAGGTCGGCATTGGCTCGTCGCCGGGCCGGGATTCGATTCGGCGCATACCTTGTTGGATAAGGTGTGGTCCACGTTGCTTAACGGCGCTGACAAAGTAGCGGAGACCGTACGAACGTTGGGCGGGGTGCCCGAGTGGGATTCGGAAGTTTGGGCGAAAAAATCGTATGTGGGGTTGGATAAGTCAATATCCTCGCTCGAATCACGTAATAACGTAGAGGAGTTCTTACAGGCTACTCGTGATGAACTGAACAGTATTATCGCGTTGATTCATGACGAGATAGATACGGGGGGTATCGATCCGACGTTTGAAAGCGACCTCACCGCTTTTACGTCCGAACTGCGTCATCATATACTGTTCCTCGACGGAACGATTAAAAACTGGGAGTATGCAGAGTAACAAGAAACGTGTAGACAAGCTGGACGAGTATCAAACCCGAGCTATGAGCACGAGGTTGGACTCGTGTGACAACGTTACGTATATGGCTTTCGGTCTTGTGGCCGAGGTAGGAGAGCTCGCCGACAAGATCGCAAAGTGGAAGCGTAAGAAGGAGGCGTACGTAATGGACGACCACCTCGTATTCAACACGTGGCAAACGGACGAGGTTGACGAGAAGCACGTCGAGCTTATGAAAGAGCTCGGTGACGTTCTGTGGTTCGTGGCTGGTATTGCGGATCATTTTGACTACTCGTTGAGCGAGGTCGCCGAAATGAACTTGGAGAAACTCGCTGAACGTAAAACACAAGGTACAATCGTAACGCACGAGGACCATTGATTTGCTTTGTAGACGACTGCCCGTTCTGCGTGTGTAACGTCTGCGTAAAAGGAGGATGTTATGTTTCAATTACGAGATTATCAAAAACGCATGGTCGCCGAGGAGGTTCAACGAAAAAACCTCCTCGTGGTGGCCCCAATGGGAGCCGGTAAAACTATCTCGACGCTGACTGCGCTCGCCGCTCTTATAATCGACCCACGAGAGTGCGTAGAGAACGTACTGATAATCGCACCAAAACGTGTGGCACAGAGCGTGTGGGCGCAGGAGGCGTTAGAGAACGGTACCGGGCTGAACGTTAGGTACTGCGAGAGGGCTTTGGACGTGAAGTTGTTCCTTCTCGAACCTGCTACACACCACATAGCTGTATGTAGTGTGACGAGGATCGAGGAGATACCACACGGATGCTGGGATTGCGTAGTTATCGACGAAAGCACGATGATGAAGCACCACAAGTCGAAGCGTTCGAAGGAGGTCCGACGTATATGCAACAAGGTGCCCCGACGTATCGAACTGACGGGCACACCTATTCACAACGGGTACGAAGGTTTGTGGCACCAGCTGTTCCTGCTGGACGGTGGTAAGGCTGTCGGCCGCACGCTCGGAGAGTTCCGGTCACGGTATATGCGTGAGAAGTACAGGGTCAACGGCGTCGTTACGATCTTCGAGATCGACCCGGCGAGAATCCCACAACTCATGCGCGATATTAAGCCACTCGTGTACGTAGTCGATGCGGACGTAAAGCTGCCCGACTGCTTGTATAAAGACGTGACGATTGACTTGCCGAAGAGCGTCAAGAAAAAATATGACGGCTTCGAAGAGTCGTACGTCATGACGTATCGAGAGGAGACAGGGAAGGATGCGTACAGCGGTGAAGCCAAAACGCTGCTCGCCTTTTCACGTACCTCTCTCGGTATGAAGTTGCGCCAGTTCGCCTCGGGGTTTGTCTACACAGACGACGAGCACAAAACGTACGTGACGACGCACCGTGAGAAAATCGAGGCGCTGAAGGAGCTCGTGGAGGGCTTCGACGGGGGGGTCCTCGTGGCCTATCAATTTAAGAGCGAGTACGAGGAGTTGAAAAAAGCCTTTCCGAAGGCCCGGCGGATCGAAACCGACGAGGATGTTGTATCGTGGAACGAGGGGCGTATGCCGATGGCTCTTGTTCACCCTGCGAGTGTAGGTCACGGCCTTAACCTCCAATTCGGTGGCCACGTACTCGTGTGGTTTAGCTTAACGTACGATGCGGAGTTGTACGCCCAGCTAAACAAACGTCTCCACCGTAGCGGGCAGACCTCTGCGGTTAGTATTATACATTTGATCGCAAGAGGTACGATAGACGAGCGAGTTCTGTCGATACTTCGGAAAAAAGAGAATTACGCAAAAGATTTTGTAAAATGAAGACATTTCACGTAACGGATAGCGCATATCGGTCGTTAGCCCGCCTTTTTATAGATGGTGCGGTTTGGTACGACGGGTCGATAGCTGCCGTCGTAGAGTTGGAAGATGGAGACGTAAATATTTTTATGTCTCTGTCAGCGTTCATATCTTTTGAAAGCCACGTTTGCCCCGACACTACTAACTATCTGATAAAACGTGTGGTGGTAAGACGATTCGAATTTGCGGCATACAGCAAAGATGACTACCCGTACGAGCTCGAAACGGATTTCGAGATAGAAAAGCTCGTTGAAGCGTTTGATGGCATGTGGATATAAAAGAAAAGACGTACGAGTCGATTCGTACGTCTTTTCTTTTATACGATTCCCTAATTGAGAGCCGGGAACGTTTGGAAGAAGTCAAGTTTTTTCACCTCTATCACCGTATTGGGCATCCCGGTGGTATACCGCATAGTTATGGTGTACTGGGTGCCCGCAGGAACAGAGAACGATCCGAAGTCAGCTACGGCAGTAGGGCCGTAAAGGTGTACTGTTATAGCTTGGCCCGTTGTATTCCTTACGATGACGTGTATCACCCCCCGTATTGCCGGCCCGAACGTTATATTCGTCCGCCCGGCCGTCAACGTCACGATGAACAGACCCGTAGCGTTGATGCTACAACTACCGGTGAGTAGGGTAACTCCCGAACGTACAAACGGAGCGGCATCGCACTTAATAGGTGTAACGCTACCATCTGCTATTTGCGCATTACCTACCGCACCATTTGCAATCTCATCCGCAGTAACGGCTGCATCGGCAATCTTATCCGTGGTTACGGCTGCGAATTCAAGCTTATCCGTAGTAACGGCTCCACCGACAATCTTATCCGTGGTTACGGACCCACTTACGAGTTTTTCCCTGGTAATGGTGTTGTCCACGATAGCGCCACCGTTCACGTAAGGGATGTACCGGAATAGAGAGAGTACGGTCTCCGTTACGTTCGTAAGGATGCGCATAGCTCCGCTATTAACTCTGCTGTTTCGGATAACGTTGTTGATGTAAAACGGCTGAACGAGCCCCGTGCTCAAAGTTCTGTCATCGTCGTCAATTGTCGAAACGTACATGTCGTCGCCCTCGGAGAACCCGCCATTATCGCTGGTCGCCCCCTCGTAGTAGTACAGTTTACCCCTGTAAGCAATCACCCCGGGGGTAAGTATACCCCCGGATATGTGCAGACCGCTTACGATCTTGATAGGCGTGGCGCTATAAATCGTCTCCGATGCGAGAGCCTCGGTGAGACCATCCCATACGTTTTGCAAATCCGAAAGTCTGAACGGCCTTTTGAGGCCCGGATTTGCTGAATTGATTGTCTTAATTCCGGACATTACTGAATGTAGTTTACGTGTAGTGCAATATAAAAAGGTATGAGCAGCGATACGTACCCCTCCACTTCCGTCTGCGAAGCCCCGTTGAGAGTTATGTTTATGCTCCCAGCGTTAGCGACAAGGTTGTACGGTATGACAGGTGTGTCGGACGTGCCGTCGTACGAGAACTCGGGTACTTCGTCTGTACCATCGTACTGAACGTTGTAATCCGAGTATTCGGGTACGATCTCAACGGTCACACCTGTTATTTTTTCGAGAAGCCGGACGGTCTGATCTTGGCTATTCGTGCATTCGGCGATAGCCAAAGCAATCAATCTCGCCTTGCGGAACGTTCGAGATATGAACGGTAGGCAAAGGCAAAAGATAAATTTGAACAGTACGGACGTCTCCCCGTCTTTTCGTAGAGAAAACTCGCGGAGGTATAAAGCCACGAGTTTCGGCATGTCTATGTATTTAAACATTACTGCAACGTTTTAATCATATTTACCGTTATCTCCGTCCCGAACGTAAACGCCCCGTTGGTCAGCTTGAACAGACCTTCCGACGGGAAAATCTGCGTCGTAGAGCCGTCCAGTTGCTGTTCCGTGGCCATGAGCGACGGGCTGAAGCCGATAGCCAAAACGTCTGACTGTTTCTGTATCGCGTCCGAGATTTCGGACATAGATACGGTATTTGTGGATCGCAGTACAGACTCATTCGCCTTTAGATTAGCGTTAATCTCCGAGGCTACGGTAGACGCATCAGACCCGGACCGTACGTAGATTTTTATACCGGGGTCTGTAATATTCGCTACTTGAAGAGAGGCGATATTAAGGTTCAAACCCAGCGGCTGAAATGCTTGAAAGTACGTTTTAAACGAGGCCAACTCATCGTACGTTAACGTAGTAAGGTGCCCGTCGGGGCCTATCTTGTTTACGAGAAGCGTGAACAACGGGTACCCACCCACTATATACGCTTGCTTCACGATTTGGTTCTCCTCGTTTACCACCTCGTAGTACCCACCTTGATTTACAGGGTCGTACACCAAATTGTCTCCGAGTTGAAACGCAACGGCTTTACGGCGGTAGTATTCTACCGTCGTAATTTTTTGCGACGCAAGGGCTGCGTTTATAGCGGCCAGCGTATTCTCTCTTTCGATCTTTTCCGTATCGGCAAACGTGCCTACCACGTCGATGATTTTGGCTTCGATCGAACCGTTGCTTTTAGCAAAGGACGGCAGCAGTTCTTGTAACGCTGCCATAATAGTAGACACGGCTCCCATACTACAAATGAATAGCGAGTTTTCTGTTACCTATGCTGTTCTCTTTACACGAAACGTGTACCCAGCTGTACCCTTTTTCGTCGATTACTTGATCGTAATCAAACGCACTGTAAGCGATCATTTCAAATAGCTTACGGTTTCCTTCCACACTACCCGTAGTAATGTCGGCCGCCTCCCCCCGAAGATGCTGCGAGTTCGCTACACCACCAACCGCAGCGTTAAGCGCCTTACACCTGTACCCGCTGTTTACAGTTATAGGTTTGCCCCACGCTCGTCTGATGGGGTCGAGGCAGTGGTCCATTAAGTACTTTAAACGTTTCGTCTCCTCCGGCCCGGGGGTATTATCTATCCCCCGGGACTTCGCTGTGTTGGAACGCGTCAGCTCGTCCAACGTAAAAAATTCGGCCATACTATCGGAGGATTAAAAAGTGGCACAGCCCTCCGAGGACGGTACCGATAGCGTTGCAGAGAACGTCGATCCAGTCCCACGCGGTGAGGCTCTTCGCGTACTGAACGTCTTTCACCTCCGTGGCGAACATCGCGCCTACTCCGGCCTGCCAACCGAAAGCGACGGAAAGAATGAAACAACCGAGGATATGAAGCCATCGGTTAGAAGTCAGAAACCAGTTAATAATTTTTTCCATACGTTTAGTCTATTAAGTTAGACAATGTTTCAAGATACGTTTCACCATCCGTTATCGCTTTTTGAAGCATGAACAGATTGGTAGAATATGGTGCTTTCGCCTGCCCGAGCGTGTCGTAGATAGGTACAGACAGATCGAGGGTCATGCCTTGAAGGTCGGGTGTCCACGTCTGACCTATGTCGGGTACGTCTTGCCACATTTCGGGCATAGTATCGAAACCTACCCGCTCTCCGACGGGGAGTTGTTTAACTACGGCAGGAAGCCCCGTCAGAGAGCCGGATAGGTTAAAAGCTACGTCTACGACGCTCGTATTTTGTTTAATCGTTACCATAGTCACCGTAGAATGTTAACGTTCCGTTAGACACCTTTACTTCAACGTTAGATGCGCCGTCCTTTATAGCCATAGACTGCGCGTCAGATAGTACAGGCTGAACCCTGTTGTAAGGTACGTTTACGAGCCTTGCTCCTACCTGCGCACCAAAGTACAGATACGTCAGTCGGCACACCTGCGATAGAGATATCAAAGCGACGCATTGATTGTCTATCGTAGCGGTTTCAAACTGCCCGGAGTTGCCTATAACTACGTCTCCTACGTCAAAGTCGTATTTAATACCTATCATTGTTTTATCTTTTCGTTAGCGTAATCGTCATCGGAAAACGATGATATTTTAGCTTTAATAAACGTTGGCGTAGACGTGGTTCCACCCGGGGCCGGGTGTGTGTGCGTAGCAATGTTGTTCTGAAGCGTATCGAGCTCAGATTTCAGTTTATTTAACCGTTCCGTGAGCCTGCTTATCGCTACGAGTGCCCCGAGCGACCCACCGTTGAATTGTATGAGATCAGACGTTACGTCTATCGACGACTCACCGAGTGATAGGGAGATCGAATCTTTTGATTCGTCGTCCGGGTCTACTTGAAGAGTAGCCGATACCGATCCACGTTTGAACGATACTTTGTCAACGCTCTCAAACCACAAAAATTGAGGGTTGTTATCGTCTCCGTTCGGGTTGGCTATCACCGCCACGCTCCCGACGGTAGGCACGATCGTAACGTTGGCCGTACCTATGTTGAAAAGTGACAAGGGCACTTGTATGGGTGCGTCACCTTCAAATATGGTAACGTTGGCAACATTGTTCTCCTCATCGACACTCTCGATCGTAACGGTTTTGAGCACGAAACGGCGAAGCATACGTGCAAGTTCCGATCCGAACTCCTCTCCTGCCGCCTCTGCGATTGATCCTCGTTTCATAGCATATAAATTTGGTCGGTAACTTCGAGCGTTTGGAAATAGCCGCTGTCGTTAGCCGTCAAGTTATACCCCAAAACGTAATACGTTCCGGACAGCTCCGGGAAGAGAGAGTCGTGGTACTCGATCGAATCGAGGATATTCACTTTGGGGTACAGCAACAAAGTTAGTCGACCTTTGTTTCGGAACCCTTTTTGGTGCTGCAAAACACGTTCCGCGAAGCTCTCGATGCCTTCTTTTGACTGGAGGTTACACCACGCTCGTACGGGCTCCCCGTACTTTTTGTCAAACTGCGTACGTTGGTCGGTAGTACGAGAGTTTTTGATGCCCGCCGTATACGTATACCGCTTACCGTTTTCGAGCAACCCGCTAACCACTACGTTGTAGTCTACAAATCTTCCGTCAATCGGAACGATGTCTCGGCCTACTACGTTGTACCGTGTGTCGAGCTCCGTCACGGGGATTCTGTCTTTGTCGTCCACGCCCGCACCTATGAACACGCCACCATCTTCTGTTACCCCGGCCCACATCATGAAGTACTGCATTAAGTACTGCATAATCTCGTACGGGGATCGGCCCACTGCAAACTTCACCGCTGGGATAGGGGTCGTCGTAGCCTGCACAACCTTATCGTTCGGTTCGTAGTATAAATTAGGTACGTTGGGTGACAGCCCCATTACCTCTCGCTCCTTCTTAAATGCTTCCGTAGCAACAGGTATGCAGTCATTCAACATCTGTTGAAGTGTTACGTTACCGTTCCATCCCCTCTGCATAGAGCCGAATCGAAGCATAAACGTGAAGTCCCGAAGGTACAACACGGTGGGGAAACCCTCTCCGACGTGCTCAATAAACCCACGAAACACTCGTATTTTCTCCATCCCGTCGTACCACATAAACACCTCGACGAGTGCCGTGGGTTTAATGACGTTAGATTTGAAAACGCTCCTCACACGGTTTCTTGCCTCTCCGGACTGAACGACGCCGAGCGCGTAGAGCGGAAGAACGAGCGTAGCGGAGTCTCCGAATGTACGACTGTTCGATTGCATTTTGAAACTCTCGAATTGTCCTACGTTCTCCCCCTCTATGATAACCTCGTTTCTGCATATAACCATGTTTGAGTTCATACTAACCCTCTATTTGTGTTCTGTTACCAGCGTCCGCGTCTATCTCTCGCAAGTTGAAAGTAAGAACGTTTTCTCCGTACTTCACTTCGGTCAGCGAGAACTCGAACGTGTAAGTTCCCATACCTACCTTCGGGGTGAACTTGTACTCCGATATGAATACGTAGTCGACACCGAAGGTCTCGTTAATCATCTTGTTACGTATCTGGAGGACAGCGTCACCGTCGTAGAACTCACGCAAGAACTGTGCGAGCTCCGTTACTTTTGCTCCAACAAAGTTTGGGTCGGATAACGTCAGCTCTTCGGCGAGTATTCCCTCCGATTCGGACGCCTTCATTATTTGAAGGTTCTGTTGATTGTTACGTAAGGTGAGCCGCAGCACGCAGTCAATCGTCTTTGCCTCTTTACGCGTCTGCTGTATGATGTCTACACCGTCTACGAGCGACGAGACGTTGAGACGCTTTTTCGCCCGCAGCGTAAACGTTTGAGAGAGCGGCATGAAGTAGTCGCCGATCTGTAAGGACCACAGTTTCGAATAGTCGTATCTGTCGATCTCTCCGGTTGACACCTTTTCACTCGACGCTGCGGTGGTCTGCTTCTTTGCCCAGCTCGGAGTAGGAACTAACGCGTCGTCGTTAGTTTTAGCGGGACGCGTCATACCTATTCCTATCCACGCGGTGGAAAGGGACAGCACGATAGGCGAGGTGGCTGACCTGTATGTAGATTCTACGCTCATACTAATACCAACGTGAGTTCATTGAGTTCGTAGCGCTAAGCAGGGACTTTTGTATAGCCGCCGACACTAACGCGTTAATGTTTTGCGAAACGTCGTCCATAACTTCCTGCGGATCGTCCGTCGTGATGGTCGAGTTCCACTCCACCAACTTGTCGTTGAAGTTGATGACAAGTGAACGTCGATCACGGCTAAATCCGCGTAAGTCGTCCTCCGTCCCTGTGCCCCCCGATGCGCCCCCAGCGCCTCCGTAGTTGGGGATTTTCGGCGCTTTCATATATTCGTTCAGAGCGTCTTTGTACCACCCAAGCATCATCATGCTCGGCACGCTCGACAAATACGCAGCAAAACTGGGGGTAGCACCTACGTATGACCCTGCACCCTCCGGGATGAAATAGTTACGTTTTTCAGCGTCGGACAGGCTGTTAAAGAATCCATACCGTAAATTTCGGTTCTGTATGAAGTTGTACCCCTTCGTATTTCCTGACAAATCCCAGCTCTCGTACGCAGCGGGGAAGTTGAAGCGCACAGCACCGAGTTTTTCGGGGTCTCTTGCCCATCTACTTACCAAAGGTAAAAAGAACGTTTCGAACTCTTTACGCTGTACGTCCGGATCGTTGCTTCGGGCTGCTCCACTACCGATGAACATACTAAAGGCGTCCTCCATATACCGACCAGCTACAGTTCGTATGGTCTGCTGCCTTTGTGTTCTGCCTACGTACTGCCCGCGAAGATCACCTATATCAATACCGAACGTATCGTATAGCTTACCGCCTACTTTAGACAACATACCTACTATAATACCCGAGTTTTCGGAAACGTACTCGAACAAAGAGGTTAAGGCGTTAACCGAGTTCATAAAACCCGTGTTAGACGTAAGCGACGTTATCAATTTTGATAACGCATCGCCGAACGACCCCAGTATGTCAGCCGCGTTTCCTGCTACGGTAAGCCAGCTCGTATTTTCTGCGAGTTTCGCGTAGAAGTCCTGCTGTGCGACCGTTACAACACCCCGGGCCTGCATGATCGGACTCGACGCGTTCTCAACGTCGTAGCGTGTAAGGACGGATAACAGGTTACTTTGATCCTTGAGGTACGTATTTTTGTCTACACCAGTTATACCCTTACGCTCCATTTCGTCGATAGCGTATCGGCCGAGGATCGGGGCTTGGTTAAGGAGCTCTCGAATATCTCGGATGTTCGGGTTGCTCTGCACCATTAACTGCTGTATGTTGGTCATCACACGTTCAAACGAGACGCCTGCCTGTTGAGAGATAAGACCTCCGACACGCGTTAGCGCCGTAGCATCGTTTACGGTCAGTTTGCTCCCGGTATTGGCCACACCCATGCCGGACAGAACGTTAATCGCCGATATGGCCGCGGACCTGTCGAGACCGTAGTCTCGTGCAAGGGCATCCGCGTTACCCTGTGCTTGAAGGTAGGCTCCTCCGAGGCCCAAACGTGCTTGATTCCTACGCTGCAAGATACGCACGCCTTCAGCCATACCCTCCGACATGAGGAACTTCGTCATCATCATCGTACCTATTCCACCTACGGCGAAGGACCCGATGGTAGTGTACGAGGTGGCCTTGAATAACGCTTTTCCTACCGACGCAAGTATGTTCGTAGCGATGCCCGCAATGTTAACCGTTCGAGCCAACTTTGCGGCGTCCATACCGAACAACTGACCGTTCTCGTCGGGCTGAATTATGGACGAGAGACGTGCGCTGAACCCCCCAAAACTGAAACCGTACCCGTAAGACCCGACACGCGTGTAGCGATGCCGGGTATACATTGACGGCTCTCTGCCCGGAGCGACAGATGTAACGCGGGGCGCAGCGCTCGATACACGTATAGTCCTTACCGGAACAGTCTGCGCAGCCGCACCTACTGCACGGAGTGACATGGCAAGAGACTTCGCGCTAACGTCAGCTCTCGCCAACGCGGCGGCCAACTTTTCGGCACGTGTCGTAGCGTTACCGGATATGTTGAGTACGATGCTATAACTTGCCATCTTCTATACGTTTTATCAATGCGTCCTCCAAGTTGTCGGTAGCAAACGGGGCCAGTTCGAAGTTCCTCATAAGGAACGACGAGGCGGCGTATAGCTCCTCGATCAACGTTATAGGGTAAAGCTCCCCGTCAAGAAGTAGATGGTACGGGATGTTGAGATAGTGCGAGACGAACACCCTACGTATGAACATACGGTCACGTTTCTGAACACGATCTATGATCTTATAGTTCGATACGATCCGTTTCGCTTCGATCTGCTTGTCTTTATCTATGCCCTCAATATCCTTGTCGGGATACGTTAGGCGTTCTCGAAAAAATCATGCAGCTCCTTCTGAAAGATAGGATCGTTGAGAAGGCATCGTGAAGCCCGAAGGTCTGCACGAACGAGCGATACGTTGCTTACAGGGTTGTGGAGTTCCTCCTCTTTGTGTACGACGAACAGCTCTACGTACGCACGTGCTGCATCGCTGACGTTCGAGTAGGGTGACGGAAGTCGACCCATCATGTCGGACATACCGAAGGCGAACTCTACGTGGGAGTCGTTTCGATCGTTGAACGGAACTACCTCCACGGTGATGTCCTTCGAGCCGGTCTCTGTCTTTACGTTTTTGAGCGTAATTTTACGCGTTTTGATCTCTGCCATAGCTTTAGATTTCTGGTTGAACAAATGTGCTTCCGGAACGGGAGTCGAACCGCATGGGCCTACGTTAAGGGCCTGCAAACCTGCATCCGGAAGTGGGGCTTTGTTGTAGATGCCCCGATGAAAAACGTAGCGAACTACAACGGAACCGTCACTCGTGACTTGCCGCGGGCGCGGAATCGCCAGTTTTTGAGCGTCTCGGTGGAGCGACGCTCTACGTTGTCGCTCTCCTCTACACCCGTACAGCGAGTGTACGTCTCGATGGTAGAGGTAGCGGGAACGTCACGCAGCTTTTTCCACACGGCGGTGATCGTAGCGGACTCAACGATGTCGCGGATATGTACGATAGAGCCGTTTTCGTTGTTGACAGTCGCTGCTGCGAGCGCGTCCAAGATACGCTGCGCCTCGGCCTCCTGCAACGAGAAGCTCAAATCGTACGTATTGCCGCCGTTGTCCGTGGCGATAGGCTCGTCCGTCGAGAACGCTCCAATATCGTCCGTCTGACCGGAGATATTCGCGCTGAAGTTAGCGCCTGTTTCGACTTGAAAGGCTACCCCGATAGCGTCGAAATTCAGATAGAGATAAAAATCTCTTGCGGGGATTACGTTCTGTGCCATACCTACTCAAGGGATTTTACGTAGAACACCTTTCCGTCGATCCAGCGGAGGGTCGGGGCGTCGAGGATTTCGAGCGTCACTTCCCACGTACGCGTGCCGATCATGTCGTTGTTTTGAGCGTTGATCGTGATTCGGGCGTCAGAGATAACACCGTCCTCTACGTACGGGGCGATGACGGACGAACGTGCGTTGTCGATAACCACCTGTTTGTACGTCGGGTCGATGTCACCGTTGGACTTACACGGCACCTTCGTGTTGATATACGGAGTGAGGAACTCGCGGAGATCGTCGACCATAGCTGCGATTACAGCCGAGGCTTCGATCGTGGACAGGGAGGTTGTGGCCTCTGCGGCTGTCGCTCCGTCGTTCCACCACAGCCCGTTTTTCGGAGGTCTCGTACGCGCAAAAATGTACTGTTTGTCGCCGAGCGTGTTTACTACGACGAGGGGCACAGATGCACACGGTGTGTTGACGTAGGTCTCTGCCGACTTGTCGATGTACCACAGCGAATCGGCGAACGACTGGAGGCCAGCGTCTCCAACCGACGTACCGAGAGATACGCTAACGTGGAGACCCGAAAGGGCTCCTACACACGCGCGACCTTTGAGAGCGTTTGTTACGATACACGTACCTACTGCGGGGGCGTTCTCCGACGAGAGATCGGGGAGCGTCGAGTAGATCGTAGTGATGGCCCCCTCCGGGAGCTGCGCTTCTGCCAAGAAGCACACGGTCGCAAATCCCTCCGTGTAGAGTTCATCGATTACGGTCTGCACGTCCGACTGTGTGATGCCTTCGACGGCGGGGTCGGTCGAAATGACGATGTTACGGGGGCGGTACTGGAAGCCGCTCGTGGCCGTAGCACGTACCCAATCTGCCAACTTCTCGGTAACGCCCGTGTTCGGGGATTTCGTACCTACTACCCACAAGATGGTTCCCGAGTTGTTGACACCCGACATGGGTGCGTAAAAGTCGTTCACCTGTTTGTAGAGGTCTGCGTTGTTCTCCGCCGTAACACCGAGCAACGTTTCGAGCTCGTTGGCTGACTGGATCATATAGGGGGTGCCCAGCTCAAACTGCAAACTACCGCCGCTTGCTGCCGTCGCTCCGACGACAACAAGCAACGTGTTAGTGTTCACAGGTCGACTGTCCCCAACCGTAGTGTTAGCCACTACGATCGAAATGCCAGTTCTTGCCATGTTGGTTTACTTTTTGAACGGGTTTTTGTTTTCTTTTGCGGGCTGCGCGTCGGCCTCCGTCTTTGCGGGCTGCGCGTCGGCCTCCGTCTTTGCGGGCTGCTCGTCGGCCTCCGTCTTTGCGGGCTGCTCGTCGGCCTCCGTCTTTGCGGGCTGCGCGTCGGCCTCCCCTTTGAGTGCGGCCATGATCTCATCCTCCTCGGATTTCGAGATCGGTGCGGGGCCCTCATCCTTCTTTTCGGCTGCCTTCTTTCCCTTATGTACAGGAACGTAGGCGTCTTTGAAGAGCTCGTTGAACGCGTCGAGGTCCTTCGCGTACGAGCGGAGCTTTTCGTTCGTTACGTCGTTCTCGGTGATCTCCTTGATGGCCACAAACTGCGTTGCGTCCTCAAAGATCATGTTTCGGGTACGTACAGCCTCCTCGGCTGACCGCTTGGTGCGGAACATGACGCCTTCCGTCGTTACGTGGAGCGTTTTGTATCGGCGAACCTGCGCCGCAATGCCCGCAATCTGTTTGATGTTGAATTTAGGTGCTGCCATAGTTTCTACGTTTTATAGAAGGTACACCCGAGTTACCGGGCATACCTTCTTGTTTGAGTTTACTCGGCGAGAGCGGGAACAACGAGTGCGACACCCTTTCCGCCGTCACGGGCAACGGTTGCGCCTGCCGACATCCAACCCGAGTACGTGTAGCCGTAGTTGGTCGGGTCCGGCATGACGATCACGTCGATCGTTCCGATACCTGCGATGACCTCGTTCTCGACGAACGCAACACCTGCGCCAACCGTGTTCACGACGGTAACAGCCGGGCTGATAGCCTTGGAGGTGCCGTCGGCGTCTACGGAGTAGTCGGCGTACATAGCCGGGTCGAGCTCGGGTTTGTTGCTCGTGGTGTTGTAGCGTGCAACGGGGTTACGCGGTCCGATCTTCATACCGTTCCACTCGAAGCCCGAGCCGGTTGCACCGGACAGGTTGCGCGTGAGGATCGACTGGAAGATTTGGTTAGCAGCCGCCATCGTGTATATCTGCGACGGGAGCACAACCTCCACACGACGGTTATTCATGTTGAAGTTCTGCGTGAGGAACGCACCCATGAGGTTGATAAGGTCCGTCGGAACGAGTTTCTTGATGTTCACTTTCGAGTTCGGGGCCTCGATCGGGAACAGCCCCTGCGACGATACGCTGTCACCGGACGTGAAAATCTTCGACACACCTGTGGTGTTCGCAGCCACCTGGAGGATGAACGTAGCCACCTTCGCCATGAGCGAATCCATAGCGATCGTCCAACCCCACGACTGCTTGTCGTACGCGAGGATGGCAAGCTCCGCGTTCTGAAACGTCATCGGCTGGATGGAGAACACCTGCCGGGCGATCGTCCGCTTGATGTCCTCGTAGAAGTAGCGAGGAGCGTTGACCGGAGTGACCGAACCAACGTACGTTGCGGGATTTACGCCTGACTCAACGTAGATGGCACCCTCACGGTCCGACATCGGAACGAAACGTACGGAGCGCATGAACGTGTTGTCCGGGAGCAGCTTCTCGTAGAAGAGCGACAGCCACTTGATGACACCGAGGTCAGCAGCAGTCAGCGTATTGGCGGCTGCACCGCCAGCGGCGCACTCGACGAGAACGCGAAGTCCGTTTTTACGTTCGTGGGTCACCCCGTCGGTGAAGTTCGTCGCCGAAGCGAGCGTTACCATACGCTCGTCGTTCAGCATCGAGCAGGTGAGCATACGCACCGTTTCGGTGTTCTCTGTGGTTTTGTCTGCGGCCGTGGCGCCAGTACGGAACGCCGCGCCGAGCTGGTGCAAGCGCTTCTGAAAATCGGCGTCGCAATTCAACTCTCTGAAAGTCTTTTCCATGTTGATGGGTTTTGTTTGGTTAAGAATCTGTTGTTCGTGCCACGTCATACCGTTAGGCAGTCGGCGTCCGGGTTTTTGCGTGTCGTCATCGTCGTCTCCGTCCTCGACACCCGCGTTAACGGGTCTCGGTTCCGGATCGTTGTTCGGTTCCGGATCGTTGTTCGGTTCCGGATCGTTGTTCGGTTCCGGATCGGGCTCTTCGAGGCTGGCTTCGATACGTTTGTACTCCGTCTCGGAGAAGCCCATCGTGAGGTAACGCACCTCACAACCGTCTTTGCGCATACCTTCTACGATCTCACGATCGGCTTCCGACTCTACGTCACGATCCTCGATCGGTCGACATTCGATGTTGGCAGGCTGTGCCACGAGCGAAACCTCCATTGCGAGGTACGTGTCCGCGACGAAAATTCCATCTTCGTTCTCGTTACCGAACGCAAATCCGCCGATTGATACGTAACGGAGGATTCCCTGTTCGTACTTCTCGAACGCGATGTCAGCGTCTTCGAATCGCTCCATAAAAGCGAGACGGCCAACGAACGCGTCTCCGATACGTTCTCGTTCGATAACTTTGCCGACGGCCACACCTGCGTGGCCCTCGTACTCTCGGTCGTAGCGCAGCAACGGGTTAGCGTCGAAACGCGACCAGTCGATAGCGTCCGGCGGTATAACGTTGCGGTTCATGTCGACAGCGCCCGTGGTGAGGACCTGTCTTTTCTTTGATACCCTCATGAGTTCTCGTATTTGATTACAATGTTTTCGAGCATAGCTTCGAGTTTATTTTTGTCTTTCGGGTCAAAACTTACGGACCCTTTGTAGCTCACTTTGTGCACGTCGACCAAAACGGACTCTGCTCCACGCGTTCCGTACGTTGTGTCTGTCGGCATATTAACGAACTGCAAATTGAGATCGTGTTGCCGCTTAACCTCGTCGAGTACGTCTGTCTGTTCGATACAACGTACAACGTCCTCGGATAAGTCAAGCAGCTCCGCCTGTTTGCCTCCGTCCGGCGAGTACGAGTAGTTCGTTACAGGCAGCAGAACGTACATGAAGAGATTAAAATAGAAACGTATTCCACCTCCAAACGATATGCCACCTTCATCCTCCGGATCGTCTGTACCTATTACGTGTATCACGATAGCAGGTAAAGGTGTGTCAACCACTACGGTTGTACCTTCCGCAGCCCGGGTCGGAAATATGTTTGCCTGCCTCAACGCTGGCCACTGTCTCAACGCCGCGGCTACTGCGGCTCCTAAATATCCTACCATCTTTACGTATTAAGCCATCCGTACGACTTCATTCTTTGTTTCAAAAGCCTCGCTGGGGAGTTCAAAACGTGCTTACTCGGACGCATGAACGGTCTCGCTTTGGGCTTCACACCTAAATGAACAACTGCACCGTTTTGGGAGAGAGGAGGGCGAACGGTGGCTTTGTATCTCCCGATCGGCCCTTTCCCCGTATCTTGAACCTCTGCGTACTCTACGTTATTGTAAAGAGCGACGATTCCTTTCCTCCCATACATTCCGTACGTAGACTTGAGCCCGCGAAGAAGTCGTCCGGTACGATGTAGCTTTTTATAACGTAAGTACTGTTCAGCGCTACTCAAAACGTGGGTTCGAACGTTGAGATACTTACCGTGTTCTTTTGTTCTCTGAACGATACCCCGACGATCGGCCCATTTTTTACCTGTCGACGGGTCTGTTTCGCTTAAAAATGCGTTTTGTGAAGTCCACAACCACGTTTGCGACACTTCTTTTAGCATTCCCTTTTTGAGGTAGCGAGCCAAGTCGTTTGTCTCCCTCACTAACGTTTTGAGCGTTTTCATAGCCTGTAACGTCGTCCGGATCGAGGCCCGTTTTGAGGATAAAGTCCCTCGTAGCCCCGAGGCCGAGCTCTTTAATCATTTTAACGTACACTTCAACGTCACCGACGTCGACGTAGTTGAGCGGTTTTACCTTGAACGTACAGTTCTCGATGTCCGGCTCGTCGAAAATGTACGCGAGTTTGATCTTATTCTCACGCAAGTTCAACCAGTCTTGAACGTCGATAGCATCGCTCTCCTGTATGTCACGGAACAACTTCAAGTGGGCCCGCACTAAACGTTCAGAGTTCGTGTTCTTGTCACTCATTCCGAGCAACGACGAACCAAGAACGAGCTGCATGATCGAGCCGCGAAGCTGTTCGATGTTCTCTTTGAAGATACGGAACGTGTCCGCAGCCGTACCTGTGCCTACGTTCTCCAATTCAAGGTCCTTTACAACCTTACCGGAGATTTCGTCGGTGGATTTTCCGGAAATGATTACGGTTCCGAGACCGATCTGCGCGGCGCTTTGCTCGGCGGCCTGCTGCATCTTTTCGTCTCCGTTCTCGTAATACATGACAGACTGCTGGTACGCTTGATACTGCGAGGCGGTCTGCCAGTTGTTCTGCGCATTCATTAAGTTAATGTAATCGCGGCAGATAGGTTCGAGGAGTCCCAACGTGTCCTCCGACTTGTACGACGTCTGCATCCAAAACAGGTTCACGTGGTTTTTCACGAGAAAAACGTCCTGTGTGTCGTACGTCATCTTACGTACAGCTCGGTTCACCGTGTCGAGGTTTCGGAGCGGGTAGATGAACGTTTCACCGTTCCTGTCCACACCTATCACACGAGCGTACGTGAAGTTCGCCAAACCTCTTTGGTAAATCAAGTCCCGCATAGCGGGCGAATTGGCCAATTTGTCGGTCAGATCGGTGCGCTCTTTGCCGTTTACGTAAACGGCAAACGTACGGGATCGTAACGGCCTCAAACGTTTGTCGATAGCCGACCGTATGATCGTGCTACTCTTCATCACGTACGAGTAGAGTGCGTCGAGACCTACGTAATCGGAGTACAGTCGGGCCCTCTGAACAGCGCTCCACCACGTAGCCATCGTGAGCTCGAACGCGTAGTTCTGCGGTAGAGCTTGAATCTTGGCCCCCGTAGCACCAAAGTAGTTGAGTATGTTGTACGGGTTTTTCATGGTTTAGCTCCTGTTTTCTGTAACTTAACGACGGTAGCACGTACGTTCGGGTCGGCGATGATTCCATCCCTACCCATGTTACGGCTACCCGCTTTCAGACCTCTTAACAGCGTCTGAAGCTGTCGGTTATGGAGTTCGATCACCTCGGAATATTGCGGTGACGATGCGAGTACGTACGTTACCGTACTAATTGCAAGCGCCAAACGCAGCGTCAAAGCGGTAGACGTTGTAGATTCCGAAGATAACATAGCGTCCACGTCGAACATATTACCAATGTACGATTGAACGTACGCGAGAGCGCTTTGATACGCCGTCGCGACGGCGTCCGGGTACATACTCTCGATGTTCTCCAACTGCGACGGTTGGATAAACTGGTACAACTGTTCGCGTGGAAACGCCATGTCCTTCGGTTGCCATTTGTCCGCCACCATACCGTACTCGACCATAGACGCGTAGATGCGAACCTGCTGCAAAGCGAGCTCGCGGGTCGACGCTTCGGCAGAGTATGTGTAGAGGACCTCATCTCCGGACGGATCGACTACGGTTTTCTGTGCAGTAGCTACAAATGACATAACGTATTACGGTATAGTTTCTTCGTCGGCAACGGGCGGCTCCTCCAACGTAGCTTGCGAATCGCCGGATGTATTCGGGTCTTCCGCTGCGCCGATGTTCGTTCTCGCCTGCGTTTTCTGCGCGGCGGTGAGGGTTTGGGGGATGGATTTAACAGCAGTATCGTCAACAATCTTATATGCTACTGGAGCTGAAATCGAGCTTTCTGACACCGTAACAACCCAAAGCGAGCTCACGTACCCAAGAGAGCACCATAACCTCGCCTGTTTGGGGCCTCGTTGAAACGGAATTACTCCATTTATAGTAGGGAGCATCAGTACGGCTGGGG
>OGQK01000373.1_pt1 | contig 29882 bp, 23 predicted proteins | sample 1553221 | NCBI WGS metagenome assembly OGQK01 (sample SAMEA2579996, study PRJEB22360) | human gut metagenome | biome: human gut; feature: human-associated habitat; material: faeces | place: Denmark | collected 2008/2010 | reverse complement strand
AACACATGCTCTAAGGTTTTACATTATCACTTAATCATTTTAAAGGAGGATTTTTTATGCCAAAAAACAAATTTCAGGAAGTCATTTTTACTATCATCATGGTATTTTTCATGGTTTACGCCATGATCTGTTACAACATCGTACTGAACACCGGAGCAATGACAAATAGCGTGTTCCTCTCTGCTTTTCGTGAGCTTACTTTTATGGGACCGATCGCCTTTGTTCTTGATTTCTTCCTTGTATCCAAACTTGCTTTTGCCTGCGCAAACCGCATGGTAGATTTCCGCAGCTGTCATCCGTTCAGCATGATCCTTGCAATCTCTGTTGCTTCCATTGCTTTCATGTGTCCGCTGATGAGCTTTTTTGCAACTCTTTTCTTTAAACATGCAGGAAATCAGTTTATTGCTGTCTGGCTTCAGACAACTTTTATGAATTTCCCGGCAGCCTTTTTCTGGCAGCTGATCTACGCAGGTCCTATTGTACGTTTTATTTTCAGACATATTTTCCCTGAAAAAGAAAGCGCCAAAGAAGCCGCTACAAATATGTAACTACAAATAATTTCAAAGTGTTAAAAAGCACGCTGCTTTTGGATTTCCAGGCAGCGTGCTTTTTTATACTGTTATACTGTTTTTTTCTCAAATACCGGCATCCGGAAAATTTTTATAATCAGCGGAATTACCATAATAAACCATACAATGGGCTCTGCCACAATCACACCGGTATACCCCAGAAGCGGCACCAGCGTCATCGCAATGATAACTTTTTCAATCATTTCCAGAGAACTGGAAACCAATGGAATCACATATTCCCCCAGGCCCTGCATGGAATTACGCAGCATGCTGATCACAGCAGTCACAAAATAAAAAAGCGTATCAAATTTCAGATAATTGGTTGCATTAAGAATTACTGTTTCATTCCGGCTTCCGGTAACCAGATAAACCAGATGTTTTCCTATGGTAAAACTTAAAATTGCGGCAAATACCGACCAGATACAGGTATACATAATCGCAAGGCCGATTCCTTTTCGCACACGGTCCATTCTCCCTGCTCCTGCATTCTGTCCACAGAACGTTGCCATGGTCTGGCCGAACACGCTGAACATGATCATAAACATTTCGGTAATTTTCCGCGCTGCCGTATGTGCCACGATAATATCTCTTCCCAGACGGTTGATGGATGTCTGTAAAGCAAGCGTTCCAAGATTTACAAGAGAACTCATAAATCCCATGGACAATCCTGCACTCAGCATATTTTTCATCATGGATTTATCCGGCTTTACAAAATCCTCTCTCTTCAGCCGAAGAATCTCATATCTGCGAACCATATAAAACCAGCACACCAGAAATGCCAGTACCTGTGAAAGCACCGTGGCAATGGCCGCTCCCCGGACTCCTGCCTTCACTACCCGTATAAAAAACAGATCTCCTGCAATATTTAAAACCACAGATACCGCCAGGATCATTAACGGCGTAACCGTATCTCCCAACGCACGCAACGACGCAGCACAAGCATCGTAAAGAAATGTTGCCAGCATACCGGCAATAATAATAAAAATATACTGTGCAGCCATATTTACCAGATGCTCCGGCACATTTAAGAATGTAAGGATCGGGTGTAGAAACAGAAGTCCTATAACTGTCAGAAGTAATGCAATTGCGCTTCCCATCATCAGAGACAAGGCGAAAGATTTTCGCACGCTTTCCTTCTTTCCGGCACCAAATTTCTGTGCGGTAATAATGGCAAAACCATTTGCAAGGCCCAGCAGAAACCCGATAATCAGTCCACTTAAAGCACTGGTTGCTCCCACCGCCGCCAACGCATCTTCCTTAAGAAAAGTTCCCACAATCCTGGTATCCACAAGGCTGTACGTCAGCTGCAAAAGATTCCCCAGAAACACCGGAAGTGCAAAAGAAAGAATCAAAGCGGAAGGTTTTCCCTTTGTCAGATCTTTCATAGCATCCTCCCTCAGTCAATGATATCATTCTGAAAACGGGAAAGATGCTCATAGGGAAGAATCATTCTTCCGCGGAACAGTCCACAGCCGTCATTGATCAGGCTGTTGTTTACCGCCCCGAACATATTGACATCCAATTTTGCAAGATCCAGACCCAGAAGTCTCATCCCACGTTCATAAGCCTCGTCAAAATAAATACATTCGCCATGAGGGATCGCATCTCTTCGCCTGCGCTCACTTTCCTGTTTTTTCTCATAGCTTAAGTGATTGGCAGAGCCGATCTCTGCCACATCATCCATGTCTTTGGTCCGCAACTGTACTTCCATATAGCTTCTGGAACTGTTATCATAAAAGGTAATATGCAGAGACTGATAATCATCCTCACTGTTGTTGCAGATATAATCCCGATAGTAAGGTTTGGCTTCCTCGCTGAGCAATGGAGAAGTGCTTTCCTGCACGCCTCTGGCCGGCTCTGCGGTAAATCCTCTTTCTTCCAGAAAACCCGGGAGCACATTTGCAATCTCATAGAGATAACGCAATTCTTCCTCTCTGGCATTTTCGCCATTTTTTAGATGACACCTGGGCATGGCGATAACGATCCGGTAAGCGATAAAATCCCGAAAACAGCTTAAGCGCTCCTTGATCTTAGATACAGAAGGATATTCTCCATGTTCTTTATAATAATCATAGATAAACTCCACCACATATCCATTAAATTTTTCTTCTGCGCGGATCAGAGATTTAATTCTCCCCTTGAAGGTAAATGCCAGAAACGGATATTCCCCGGCCATATATTTATAGAATTCCCGGATTTTCTGGGACTGGGCAGTAAGGAAATCATTATGTTCCAGAAGTTCCTGGATCTGGATCAGAAAATTGCAGTGTACCAGATCGATTTCGTTATGTTTTTCCTTTGCCTCTGTCCTAAGATCCCGGATATATTTTTTCAGTATCCGAAGAAGAGTATCTCCGGAATACAGATAATCGTTTAATGTTATCATTTGTGTTTCTCTTTTCTTATTTTAGTTTTTCAGGATCACATATTTACAACAACTTTTTCAACCAGTTTCTGGAAAGATTTTGCCACGCGGTCTGCCGTCTCCTGCACTTCTTCATGATTCAGAGCTTCCTTGGAAATCCCTGCTGCCATATTTGTAATGCAGGAAATTCCGCAGACTTCCATTCCCATATGGCGGGCAGCCATGGCTTCACATGCTGTACTCATTCCAACCGCATCTCCACCCCATCGCTGAGCAAGTCTTATCTCTGCCGGTGTCTCATAGTTAGGGCCTGTAAACTGCACATAAACACCTTTCTGAAGTTCAATGCCACATTCCACCGCACATTTACGGATCACATCCTGAAGGCGGAGACTGTATACTTCACTCATATCCGGAAATCTGGTTCCAAGCTCATCAATATTGGGTCCAATCAAAGGACTTGGAACTGCAGTTGTAATATGATCTGTAATCATCATAAGATCGCCGGGATGGAAGGATGGGTTGGCACCTCCGGCTGCATTGGTAAGAAGCAGTTTTTTTGCCCCAAGCAGCCCCATCAGGCGTGTCGGAAGAACTACGTCAGACATTGGATATCCTTCATAATAATGAACCCGACCCTGCATGATCACAACCGGTGTTTTTTCTACATAACCGAATACAAAGCGTCCCTTATGTCCTTTTACTGTAGATACCGGAAATCCTTCGATATCTGTATATTTAATGATCTGTTCGATCTGGATCCGCTCTGCAAAATCACCAAGTCCAGATCCAAGAACCAGTGCAACTTCCGGTTTGAAATCCGTTTTCTTTCTTACACTTTCCAGACATGTCATTAATTTCTGATACATTGTTTCCGCTTCCTTTCTTATCTTAATATCGTCAGAGCCATGCCCCAAAAATCCCCTGTTTTCTGTTTTATTTTAATTTTCTTCTGAAAAAATCAATAATCCGTTTCCATGTCTCATCCTGGAAAAACTGAAGATCCGCATGATCTGCCCCGTCCAACGTCAGCAAGGTTACATCACAGTCCTGCGCTTCCAGTAGATTATATAATGTTTTTGACTGTACATACGGCACTGTCCGGTCACAGTTTCCATGGATGATCAGAAATGGCGGTGCATCTTTTGTTACTTTGGATACCGGACTGCAGTTATACGCCTTTTCCCTGTTTCGCTTGGAATTAAAGCCCAGAAGAAGAGACTCTGCGGAAGAAGCACATTGTTCTGCGGATTCACACGGAAATGCAGAAAGATCCGTAGGCGGATACCAGGGGCAGGCCGCCTGTACTTTGCTGGATTCTTCCAGATATTCTCCTACATCCAGAGACGGATCATTGTCCAGTGCAGCCATACAGGCAAGATATCCTCCGGCAGATTCTCCCATAACTCCCATTTTTTCTTTATTGATACGGAACCGGTCCGCGTGCGCTTTCAGATAGCGGATTGCTGCTTTTACATCCTGCAGAGGCATTGGATACGGCCCCTGATTAGAAGTACGGTACTCCACACTTGCTACTACAAAACCGCTGCCAGCCAGTCTGCTCAGATAAAGATTATGGGCTGATTTATCCATCATCAGCCACGCTCCGCCACAGATCCAGAGTATGCACGGATATGTGGCTCCATCCTGCGCTTCCGGATAGATAATATCTAATTTCAGGTCTCTTCTGCAATGACCAAACCAGGAGTCCACCTGTGCATAGGTTACATCACTTACCGTAATGTACTGCGGTTTTTCTATTTCCAGTTTCAGTGTCTGCTTTTCTGCTTTTGCCATAGTATCTACCCCTTTCTGATTATTATATTCTGTTTTCGAAGGATCTTTTTTCTATTTTATCACAATACCACTCTTTCTGCCTTTATTTTTTCATCCAATATTCTGTTTTTCACCGTCTGGCGCAAAAACTGAAATTCACACTTAATCTTTTAAAACTGTACTAAATATTTTGTTTATAAGTGCTAAATATTTATCTAAACGCTTCACTAAACAATTGACTTTCTTTATGAACTACTATATAATTTACAATAATAAACGATGTATTGCACTCCAAAGGAGGATTTTTGATATGACAAATAAAGAAATTGCTCAAAAACTGGGAATTTCACCGGCAGCACTTTCACTGATCATCAACCATAAACCTGGCGTGTCCGACGCCACCCGTACCAAAGTACTCTCCCAGCTGAAAGAAATGGGCTACGGAAATCTGATCAAAAAAGTATCCGCTCCCGCCGGAACAAATCTGGCTTTTATTATTTACAAACGCCACGGAGAAATTCTGGATCTGCATCCTTTTTTTCTTCTTTTAATGGAAAATATAGAAAACCATGCCCGTTCTTTTGGTTACAATATCATTCTCTGCACGGTAGACAAACGTCGGGAACTGGCCCCGCAGCTTTCTTATCTGAATACCCTGAACTGTCAGGGGGCCATTATCTTTGCCACAGAAATGCAGGATGAAGATATTGCTCTTTTTCAGAAGCTTCCCTATCCGTTTGTTGCAATGGATAATGATTTTTCCAGGCTTTCCTGCAATACTGTTGCCATCAATAATCAGATGGGCTCTTTTCAGGCAATTGAACACCTCGTCAAAATGGGACACAAAAGAATCGGTTATCTGAAATGTAACATCCGGATCAACAGTTTTGTGGAACGTGAGAACGGATACCGGGCAGCCATGGAGCATTTTGGTCTGAATCTTGATGAAAAAGATATTATTACCCTTCATTATACAGAAGAAAGCAGCTACCGGGATATGCGGGAATATCTGGAATCCTTTGACCGGTCACACGCTTCCCTGCCAACTGCTTTTGTGACAGATGACGATACCATCACCGTAGGAGTTCTGCGCGCACTGACAGAACAGGGATATCAGGTTCCAGAGGAAATTTCCCTGGTAGGATTCAACGACCGCCCAGCCTGTCAGGTTACCGTTCCTCCTCTGACTTCTGTAGATGTTTCCAAGCATGCCATCTCTGTGGAAACAGTCGATGAACTTCTGCGTATGATCAGCAACCGGGAAAAAGAAATTCCGGAGCTGCGCTCACGCAAACTCCGGATTGGTACAAAATTAATTTTAAGAGATTCTGTGAAGCAGATTTCTTCTTTCAATAATGAATGCTGATTTCACAGAATCTTCACTCTTTAAGCGAACAGACTTTAGATCCACTTCCACAGCACATCCAAAGCCTCGTTGTATCAAGAGGCTTGGATATGCGCTCATTCATTCCCGCACTTTTGATCAGCTGTACATCTTTTTCAAAGGCATTGGAATATATATTCCATCTCATTCCATTTTACATTTCCCAAAACAGAAGCGGAAATTCCTGTATATTCAAATCCCATCCTTTCATACATTCCGACTTTCCCATCCACGCAGGTGAGGATCGCTTTCTTTCTCCCCCGTTCCTGCTCTCTGGCAAGATAACGCATCATCAATTCCCTGGCAAGCCCCTGTCCGCGATGTTCCGGAAGAACTTCCAGGCCAAGAAGCATATTGTTCTTGCCATTCGGCATACTTAAGTCTGCATCTGTAAAAAACTTATCCTGAAAAACTTCTTCATCCGTTGCAAGACCTGTAAGATATCCTGCCAGCTTCCCTGTTTCCCGGTCTTCTGCCACAAGAAACAGTTCCGGGATTTTTTCCACCCGGTCTATAATATCCTTTCTGCTGATTGTCTCTGCCGGAGGGAAACAGATCTGCTCGATCTCTGTCGCCTGATCTGCCTCATCCTTACGTATGGAACGAAATTCGTATTTTTCTGATAGATTCATAATTCTTCTCCTTTGTTTTTTCCTCATCCTTATACAGGATAACATTTTTTCGGAGAAAAACCCATCTTTTATTGTAAAGCCTTATCGCAGGATCTCATCAATAGTTGAAACAGTACTGAAAGATCCTTTATTCCTGGAAATAATCTCTTTCACTTTCTGCAGTTCAAAGTAATTCACATAACAGATCAATGTTTTATTTTCCCCCGCGATCACACCGGAAGAATTGATAATAGTACAGGTTTTATTCAGTTCTTCTTTAATATCGCAGATGATTGAATCTGGATCTTTTGTGATGATGGTCACCTGTTTCAATGCCTCAAAATGATCTGTGAAATGATCGATGATGGAAGTTGCCACGATGTACACCAGAAGACTTAAAAGTGCGGAATCTCTGTCAAGAAGTACAAACACCGCCCCATATACACAGGCATTGAATACAATTAATATGTAGGAAATACTGTAGTCTTTGCCCGAATGATTGTAGATTTTTTTTACAATGATATTGGCAAAAATCTCAGAGCCGTCAATGCAGCCACCATTTCGGAGAATCAGAGAAAGTCCTGCTCCAAGAATCGCCCCTCCGAAAGCCACCGCAATAAAATGTTCTGTATTTAGTTCAAAAGGGATTTTTTCAAAGTAGGAAAGACCTATTGTGTAGATTACAAAACCTACGAACGTTTTTGCAAAGAAATATTTACCGATAAGAATGATCCCGGCGATCAGAAATGGCAGAAAGACAATCAGTACACACAACGACAGATTATACCCAGTGAGTTTGCTTATGATAATGGCAATTCCGGCAGTTCCGTAATCGATGGCATCATTGGGAAGCAGGATACAGGCAACGGAAAAGCTGGCCAGTATGGCTCCGATAATGATCATCAGATACGAAAACAATGTTTTGATTTTTTTGTTCATAAAGACCTCCTTTTTGTAAGCAAAATTGTCTGTCAATAGCAGTAAAAAAGCTGCTATAATAGATTTTTCTATTGTAACAGCCTTGTTTTCCCTCTTTTGGAATGGATTTATTATATGATGTTTTCTTTTTCCTGTCAATGCTGCATTAACTCTGATATGCACCCTTCCTGTTTATAATAGCCATTTCCGGAATCATAACAGATCTGGCAGGTATTAAAAGCGGTACGGATGGTTCCATCCGAAGTCTTTACTGCCATCACTTCCATTTCTGTGCCATCTACATTTACAGAATAAAAAGCTGCATTTTCTGTCAGTTCGTCAACCGGTATGGTCAGGTTCCCGCCGGAGCTGACGCTGATTTCCTGATTTTCATCTGCTGTGGAAATCTCTTCTGTAGTTGTTGTTTCGGTTGCATTTCCACATCCTGCAAGCACTGTCATTGCTGTGAGAAACACCATACCTGTTATCATAAATTTTTTCATCTTTAACATTACTCCTCTGTTTTTATTTTCCTGTTACATAAATAGTCCCTGTGATCATGCCCATCCAGCAGCTATACGTATAGACGCCTTCTTTTTCCGGTATAAATTCGATGACATTTTCTCCGTTCTCGAAAGTATGATCCATTCCAAAATCCTGAAGGATCATCTTATAATTACATCCATTGATGCTGCCCTCCGGTACCTGGATCTCCCACTTTACAGGTTCCCCTGCCTTCACAGTAATATCCGGATACCGTCCAGAACGCAATATACTGGAAACATACTGCACTCCATCTTTTTCCACTGCCGTATCTGTCTGATCATTATCCTGCACATTGTCCGCTTCTGTTGCCGCCTTTTCGCCGGACCTGCTACCAAAACCTGATAGCGCACTCCCCTGAGACATCATAGCCAGCCCCATAACAACCACCAGGATCGCGCCTGTTTTTAGGATCTGTCTGGTAAATTTCTTTCCCAGTGCGGAAAAAATCGAACCAAATCCCAGCATCAGAGGAACCGTTCCCAGACTGAAACAGAACATGGAAAAAGCTCCGGAGGCCCAGCTTCCGGAAGCCAGTGCAACAATCTCCATAGACTGCAGTGGTCCACAGGGCATGAACCCATTACACAGCCCAACCAGAAAAGGTGTCCTTTTTTTCCATAAAGATTTCCTACCAGAAAATGAAATGTGAATCCTCAGTTTCCGAAGTCCCGGAAAAATCCCCAGCATATTTCCCCCCATAACGACCATGATAATTCCAGCCAGGAGTTTCAGAGATCCCTGAAACACGGTGGAAGTCTGTAAACTGTCACCGATCCCTGCCAGACCACCCACGGCCCCGAGAACTCCTCCTATCACAGTATAGGAAACAACCCGTCCCATATTATAGGAAAATGTATTCCGAAACATTGACCTTGATATTTCCTCTGCGTTCGCTTCTTGCTTCTGCAAGGTCTGGGAAAGATTGATCCCGCCACACATGGCAATACAATGTACAGAAGTGATCAGGCCAATGACAAACAGCATTCCATATCCCATTCCTGTCTCTGCAAGAGAATCCGGCGCAAGATGGTTAAGAATCCCAAAGTGTTGCAGGACCAGAAACAGAAAGGCGATCACAAAAATTTCTCCTGCCGCCTGACAGAAACGTTTTCTTCTGAATTTCTCCCCGGGGATCATCTGATATCCCAGATCCTCGATCAGCTTACGGATCTCATCCAGTGTGATCTGCTGTGGCTCATAGTAAAATTCTGCCTGTGACCGTTCATAACTGACTGTGACATCTGTAATCCCGGTTCTGGATCTCAGTGCATTCCAGATCCTAGTCTGACAGTTGATACAGGTCATACCATCAATATATACCCTCTCATGTTTCAATGTTTTTCTCCTCACCTTTTTCATAAGATTTCTGAATCAGACTCCCACATTCCATTTTTCATTTAAAACAAAACAAAAACTGTTACAATAAATCATAGATTCTACTGTAACAGTTTTTTATTTCCTAGTATTGTGATAGGCTTATTATATTATAGGTTTTATCCTCTGTCAACGCCGTCAGGAAATTTCACAGAATCTTCACGAACGACACTTTTCTCAGATCTGATACCAGCGGATCTCATTGGCTTCCAGATGAAGGTCAAAACTCTGTCCGTCCCCTGTGTAAACTGTGGTATCCTGTGGCTCATACGTGTTGTTTACCACACAGTATTTCTTATTTTTCACATAAGCATGTACTTCCACATTATAATTGGAAGAAAACCAACGGTGAAGTTCGCCTTCCGCTGCCGCTGACCAGAGTACAGCTCTGTAAAGAATACGGCTGTTACAGAAGCTGTACGGAAGTCCGCTGATATAAACACCACGGCCTTTTCCAAAGGTTTTCACCGCCATCTGGACTTCCTGGTCTTTCTGGATCAGGATCTTCGTATCCGGCAGTGCAAAGATATTCTTTTTGCCCTCGCCGAAATCTACGGTTCCGTCTGTATCTTCCAGAATAAAATGATCTCTGTGTTCTTCCCAGTTGTATTTGTCTGTATTGAGATTAAATCCTCTTTCTTCCTCTACTCCCAGGATATCATCCAGCTGAAAGAATTTTCCCTGCCACTGGTGGGCTGCCGGCTCACCAACGCCGATAAAACCGCCGCCATTGTAGACAAATTTCCGCACTGCTGTAAGGATTTCCGGATTTGCCCAGTTCTCGCCGCCGGACTGTGCAGTGTCCGCATCACCTACATTGATGATCACGTCAAAATCATTAAGAAGATCTTTATTTTCACGAATATCATCGAAACTGATAAAGGAAACATCAAACGGCGCACCGCTTAATGCCTCGATGATTCCAAAATAAGAATAATTCTGTTTGTAATAGATAGCATGATGTACCATATGGTTGCCCCAGGAGCGCATTTTTCCCCAGCAGTTTAAAACTGCCACACGTTTTACGCAGTATGGCGTGGTTCCCTGGATATTGTCATAGAGCACACGAAATTCCTGGCATACTTCTTTGATATACTGTACGAAATCCGGAAATTCCAGAGCCAGCTTCAGATAGCCGCCATAGCCGATTCTCTGGATCGGGCTTCGAAGGATAGCTCTTCTTGCAGTTACCCAGTTTACTTTTGCCTCTTTTACCGGATCTCCGCCTTCATGGAAGGTATCCGGGAAAAAGTATGGAAGAAATCTTCCTTCTGTATATTTTACATGTTTGATATCGCTGAACAGACGTAAGGTTGCTCCGTTTCCAACACTTCCCACTACTGCATCCAGTCCGATGGAAGCAAACTCATCCATAAAAGGCTCCATGCCGATCCAGTGATCGCCCATGAACATCATGGCTTCTTTTCCATACTCATGGACAATATCTACCATTTCCTTTGCAAGCTTTGCCACTTCTCTTCTCTGAAAAGCCTGGAAATCTTTAAATTCCTTTGACGGGATACGGTAGGTATTATTCATATACCCCTGGTCAATGATAAACTCCGGACGGAATTTATAGCCTACTTCCCGCTCAAACTGTTCCAGAATATAAGGGCTCACTGAGGCAGAATATCCAAACCAGTCCACATATTTTTCTCTTGCCATCTCGTCAAAGATCAGCGTAAACTGATGAAAAAATGTGGTAAATCGTACCACGTTCACATAATCATGCGAATCCAGAAATCTGCGGAGACGTTCCAGGGAATGTGCCCGTGTTGCAGGCTGGCGCACATCAAAGGTGATCTGAGGCTCTACATCCTTCCAGTCATTGACAACAGCATTGTACATATGTACCGGGTCCCACATGATATATGCAAGAAAACTTACCGTATACTCATGAAACTCTTTTGCCGGACGGATCACCACATTTCCGGATTTTTCATCATAGGACCATTCTTCTGTACCGACAGCCTCTCCTGTGGTACGGTCCATAACTTCCCACCATCTTTTAATATCATCTCTGGTATTGACAGCAAGCATATCCGGATACAGATGGTCCATCAGGTGTATCTCCAGAGTATCGGAAACTGCCGTGTGAAAAGATGTCATGATATACATCTGCTGGATCTCTTCCGGATGTGCCTTCGCCCAGGCATTATCCTTTCTGGTAGTATAATAGGTAGCATATATCTTGGCCCCTGTATTTTTCAGCTCTGCCGGAAATTCTGTTCCGTCACAGTCACGGATGGCATCTGCACCCCACTCATCCAGCATTTTCAGTGTCTCCGGAATCACATCCAGATCTGTCGGGATGGTCACTCTTCCTTTTGTCTCGCTCATTATCTTTACCTCCATTGTAAAAATCCCCTGTTTTTTATTTCTGATATTTTTTTACGATTGCCTGCATCTGCTCCCATTTCTGCTCCATATCTGCCACCAGCTTAAACTGTGTACGACAGCGGTCCAGATTATGGTCTTCACGGTCGATTTTAAAATAATGATCTCCTTCCAGATAGTCAGTAAGAAAACGGATGCCACATTCATAGGTCATCACCTTGGCGCCCATAGGAAGCATCTCGATCTCCCTGGCGTTTAACTTGTCTCCACAACTTTCCAGAAAACCTTTCACGTAAATCTCGTAGAGCTCCATGTCACAGGAGACTTTACTTAAATCTTTCTCATCTTCCAGCGCAGTGCTGGCTCCGAACCGGATCGCATCACCAAAATCATTCATGGCCAGTCCTGGCATTACAGTATCCAGATCGACCACACAGATTCCCTTTCCCGTTTCCAGATCGATCATGATATTATTCAGTTTTGTATCGTTATGGGTTACCCGAAGTGGAACTTCCCCATTTTCCAGAAGTTTTCCAAATATTCCAGCCAGATCTTCATGCTGCAGTGCAAACGCAATTTCTTCTTTTACCGATGCGGCACGGTGACAGCAGTCCTTTTCCACGGCATCTTTCAGCGCCTGAAAACGCTTTTTTGTATCATGGAAATCCTTTATGGTTTCATGCAGAGTCTCTGCCGGATAATCAGCCAGCATTTCCTGAAATTTTCCAAATGCAACAGCACTTTCGTAAAAATCCTCCGGTTTTTCCACCAGATCATAGCTTACCGCATCTGTAATAAAAATATAGGCTCTCCAGCACTCTCCGTTCTCATCTGTCAGATATGCTTTTCCCTCTTTTGTGGGAATCAGATTCAGAACTTCCCGTTCCAGATCTCCACCCTTCTCAATGACCTTCTTTTTCAGATGTCCGGTGACTCCTGCGATATTTTCCATAAGCTCTTCCGGTTTCTGAAAGATCTCCCTGTTGATCTTCTGGAGGATCACCTTGATGGAGCCCATTTCTCCGATCCGGTATCTCAGCATGTAGGTTCCATTGATATGCCCGCTTCCGCAGGGGGCGCAGGAAATCAGTTCCCCGGTAAATGCAAACTGATCCGCGATTTTTTTTATCTCTTCTTTTTGTATCTTTGTCATCTTACCTTCTCTTTCCCAGACAGCAGTAAAAAGCATACCGTCCGAAAGCAGATATGCTTTATACTTTTTTGCTGTGATTATTTTTTCCCCTTTAAGATTCTTGTAGTAAGCGGGGCCATAATTTCACTGTCAGATCCATAAAGGACTTCGTAACCTTCCGGAACAGAAACTGTTTCCGTTTTCTCCCCGAAATTCTGGATAAACAGATATTCCGTATCTTCATTTTCCCTGGTTGTCACAGAAACTCCTTCCGGTATAAACGTAAGCGGCATCTCCACACCGGCTTCTTCTGCTGCTCGTCCCAGGAAGTCCTCATAAAAGGCTGCTTCCATATCTGCCGCTACATAGTAAACATGGCCTTTTCCATATTTTTTGTGAGTCAGCACCGGATAGCCCTGATAAAAATCTTTTCCGTAACGCATCAGCACTTCCGCATCGGAAACTTTTGCTAGCTCACAGAGATTTTTGCAGGTATAGCTTTCTGTAAGTTTGAGGTGATTTCCGGTTTCCGGAATACCGGTATTTTCTTCCCAGTCATAAAGCGCATCGATTTCTTCTGCACGGATGCCTGCTGTTTCCATGAGACCGTGAGGCGTTCCCCCAAGATAACATTTATCCGTCTCATCTACAAGTCCGGACCAGTAGGAAATAACCAGTGTACCTCCATTTTCAGCAAAGGTACGAAGCTTTTCGGCGTATCCGTGATAGAACATATAGGCCATCGGTACTGTTACCAGCTTATAATCAGACAGGTCATGTTCCATACTGATAATATCGGTATTATAACCTTTTCTTCGAAGTGCACGATATTGTTTCTGTACGTTTTCCTGGTAATGCATATCTTCATTTCGAGGTCCCTGGGCATCTTTCAGCGCCCAGTCATTTTCACGGTCATAAAGAACAGCCACCGGAGACTTCGTTACACTTCCCACAGTTTCCTGGATCTGTTCCAGAACTTTTCCTACCTCTGTCACTTCACGAAAAACTCTGGTATCATCACCGCCATAGTGATCGATCACCGCACCGTGGAATTTCTCGGAGGCACCCTGACTCTGGCGGAGCTGGAAATACAGGACACTGTCGGAACCATGGGCGACTGCCTGCAGGGAAGCAGCCAGATGCATTCCCGGTTTTTTCAGCTTATTGATCGGCTTCCAGTTGGTTGCAGAAGGACAGGATTCCATCAGAAGGAACGGTGCTTTTTTGATACTCCTCATAAGGTCGTGCTGCAAGGCTCCATCCACTGCTGTGGTATAGTTGTCTTTTTTATGCCAGCTTGGGTAATTATCCCAAGAAGCGATATCCATAACATCCTTAAACTTTTTATAGTCAAGTCCGTCGTAGTCGTACATCAGATTGGCGGTTGCCGGAAGATCTGACCCGCCTGCGCGGATCGCAGAAATCTCATGTTTCATGAAATCTACAGTTCTGTCTGTAACAAAACGTTTCCAGTCCAGAGTCAGTGCATGAAGCGCATTTTCTCCTTTTGGTGACGGACTTTCGATCTGGTCAAAGCTGTTGTAGGTATGGCTCCAGAAGGTTGTGCACCATCTGGAATTCAGATTCTCAATGGTTCCATATTTCTCTTTCAGCCATTCCCGGAATTTTTCCTGGCACAGAGGACAGTGACATTCCCCGCCGTATTCATTGGAAATATGCCACAGGATCACTGCCGGATGTTTTCCGAAGCGTTCGGAAAGCTTCTTATTGATATTAAAAATCTTTTCACGGTATACAGGAGAAGTATAACAGTGGTTATGTCTTCCACCGAAAAATCTTCTTGTCCGATCCGGGTCCATACGGAGAACTTCCTCGTATTTATCTGCCATCCATTTCGGTCTGGCTCCGGATGGTGTGGAAAGGATCGTATAAATGCCTTCTTTATACAGATTGTTAATTACCGCTTCCAGCCAGTCAAAGTTATATTTCCCTTCTTCCGGCTCCAGTACAGCCCAGGAAAACATCCCCATGGAAACCGTGTTGATATGTGCTTTCTTAAAATATTCGATATCTTTTTTCAGAATGTCCGGTCTGTCCAGCCACTGCTCCGGGTTGTAATCGCCACCGTGCAGGAAATGGTCATATCTGATCTGCTTTGCCATTTTTTCTTTCTCCTTATATTTTTTATTATGACACTTTATAAAAAGGATGCTGTGTGATCCACTTGAAGCATATTATACAATACACCTACAGCTTTCGACAGCATCCTTTTAAATTTGAATCTTATTTAACAGCTCCGGTAATACCTTCTGCGAACTGTTTCTGTAATACGAAGAATACGATCATAGTCGGAATGGAACAGAATAATACACCACACATCAGCATGCCGTAATCCGTTACATATCCTGTGATCAGATTGGCGATCAACATCGGCATGGTCATCGCCTTGTTATCTGTCATGATTACCTTCGGCCACAGATAGGAATTCCATGCATTCATAAATGTGATAACCGCTGCCGCCGCATAAGTAGATTTCATAGTCGGGATAAACATCTGGAAAAAGATCCTTACCTCGCTTAATCCGTCAATACGTGCTGCCTCAATGATATCGATAGGAAATGCTCTGGCATTCTGACGGAACATCATGATCATAAATGGTGTGGAGATGATCGGGAGGATAAAACCTACCGCTGTATTTAAGAGTCCTGCTTTGGAAAACATCTTAAATAAAGGAACCATTGTTGCAACCTGCGGAACCATCATGGCAAGAAGCAGGATGGAAAACAGTCTGTCTTTCCATCTGTCATGATATACCTCAAAGCCATAACCTGCGATAGAACAGATCAGAAGGCAGATCACTGTAGTAAGAACTGCATAAAACAGAGAGTTTCCAAGAGCTCTCCACAGCGGCTGCTGTGCAGTCAGGTTTTTAAAGTTCTGCATAAAATATGTACCCGGAAGAATACGGCCTCTTGATACATCGGTGGATGTATTGGTTGCCGCAGAGATCATCCAGTACAGCGGAAATACAGAGATAAATGATACGATGATCAGAAAAATATATGTAGGGATCAATCTTCTCTGAATTGCAGATTTGTTCTTTTTCTCAGTCACGTGTATCACCTACTTTCAAGTTGATAAATGCCAGGATCGCTACCATGATAAATATGATAAATGACATTGCTGCCGCATATCCGAAGTTTGGCACATTGATAAAGCATGTATTATAAACATAATGGGACATTGTGATGGTAGTGTTCGCCGGGCCACCTTTTGTCAGGTTGACAGACTCGTCGAACAACTGCAGTGTACCATTGATTGACATGATAAATGTCATGATAATTGTCGGTTTCAGAAGTGGTACGGTAATTTTCCAGAAAGTCTTCCAGCCGTTGGCACCATCGATCTTTGCTGCCTCGTATACAGAATATTCAATATTCTGAAGTCCTGCAAGATAAAATACCATGTTATATCCAGTCCATCTCCAGATCAGCGCGATGATAATAACAATCTTTGCACTTGTGGAGTTTCCAAGGAAGTTATAACCGGTTGTTAAAATTCCAAGTTTGATCAGGATACTGTTGATCAGACCGTCTGTTGCAAACATGGAACGGAAGATCAGAGAATAAGATACCAGAGATGTCGCACATGGAAGGAATACACATGTACGGAAAAATCCTTTGAATTTCAGATCTTTGTTATTCAGAAGCTGTGCAAGCAGGATCGCAAGGATCAGCATGATCGGTACCTGAATAATAAGATATAAAAATGTGTTGACGATGGACTGCTGAAATACTTTATCCATCATGATACGTTTGTAGTTACTGAAGATCGGGTCCGCAAACCTCATGTTTGCTCCGGCACCTGTCTGTAAAGAAATGATAAATGCACGGATCATCGGATAAAAACTCATGACAGCGATCATGATGGTTGCAGGTGCCAGAAAGATCCAGCCTGCCGCTCTCTGTTTCGCTACCAGAGACATGCCACTTTTTTTGGAATTCACAGGAACTCCTCCTTTCAAACCTCTTAAGCCTTTACATAAGACAGAGGACTGCATGCAGTCCCCTGCTTCGTATTTACTTATTCATTTCAGAATGCAGCCTTCAGATCTTACTCTGTCATCTTGAATGCCAGTGTATCCTGTGCTTCCTGAAGTGCAGACTCTTTGTCTGCGCCGTTTACGATATTAACAACTGCTGTGTTGATGCACTCTCTTGCCTCATAGTGATACGGAGTCTTTGTGAATTCCGGAATGTGTGAAGAGTACTCTACAATTGTTGAGAAGATTGGCTGGTTGTTGAAGAACTCGCTTGGCTCGTTGTAAACGTCAGACTCACCAGCTGGCAGGTAGCAGGAGATTGCTCCTGTTTCCGGAAGGATCGCATCATAGAAATCTGTACTGGAACCAAATGTGCTTGCAAGGAAGTCCTCAGCAAGCTCTACGTTCTTGCAGTTGGATGTGATATACCAGGAAGAACCACCGTTGTTCGCATAGTTTGTAGCTGTGTCAACACCGTCAACTTTCGGCATTGTTGTGATCTGCCACAGACCCTTCTGATCCTCTGTTCCCATCAGTGTAGCTGTGATCCAGTTACCGTTAACGATACCTGCTGCCTCACCGCTTGTGATTGTGGAGATGTACTCATCCCAGTTGTTTACTAATTTAACAACATCGTTCTTTACAAGGTCTACATAAAGATCTACACATTTCTCAGCTACATCATTTCCTACAATGTAAGCTTCTCCATCCTCATTTACGAAGTTTGCTCCACAGGACTGGATCATCATCATCAGAGTATCGCCGCCTGTTGCCTCACTTGTAAGGAGGTATTTACCGGTTTTCTCATGAACATCTTTACCGATCTCCTCGAATTTACTCCATGTGATATCTGTAAGGTCATCGATGGTGTATCCTGCCTCTTCCAGGATATCGGTACGGTAGCAGGCGATTGTTGCACCATTATCAAATGGAACACCGTAATGTGTATCATCTACCATGGAGTAGGACTGTTTCAGTTTTCCAAAATCATCCCAGTTGATGTCCATGTCTTTCAGATCTGTGAAAGCGTCCGGATAGCTCTTCAGATATTTCTGGTAGCTGTTGTCCTGCATCAGAACGATGTCCGGAAGTGTGCTGTAATCTCCGGCGTTTGCAGCTGTTGTAAGTTTCGTCTGGCAGTCATCGGAAGATGTCTCAACTACATCTACTTTAAATCCTTCATGATCCTTTGCATACTGCTCACCTGCAATGTTCATAGCCTTGATGTTAAAGTTCTGGTCCCATGCCCATACGGTCAGTGTATTGTCATCGTCACCTTTTGCATATACTGCTGTAGTTGTTGCAGCGAAAGACATTGCCATAATGCCTGTCATTAATACTGCGAGTAATTTTTTCTTCATTTACTTTTCCTCCTTTATTAAGCATTTCCCGTTTGCTTATGAATGGATTATAGCATCCGTATTCCGGCCATAGTTTGCAGAACCGTTCATATAATGTGCAATTTCAACCATTTTATTGATTTTGCACTATTTCATGATTCAGGCACCTGCTTTTTTATGCATTTTGAGTGTTTTTCATTTTTCTCATTGGTCATCATGGCAAAGAAAAACCTTCTTTTTCGACATTCTGCGAATATTTTTCGCCAAAAAAGAAGGTTTTTGTTTCTATTTCATAAAATTCTACGTTATTTTTTATACATATTTCACAAACATTTTAACATATTATGCAAAATAGACCTTTTCCGGAAACTGTGTTTTCATCGTATGTAACATCTCCTCTGTCAGATCCAGAAGAAGTTTTATTTTCCGCCCGTCTTCCCGGATGATCATGGTATAGTATGGCACATCATCCTCATAGGAGGTATAATCGTATTTTTTCAGTTTCTCTGTACCGGAATTCTTTTTGTATTTTGCCACTTTTTCGTGATAGTGAGGTGCGGTCACTTCCATCTCCTCAAGGTTCAGCACATGTGCTGTTTTCCGGTATTTTTTGCCATAGATCACATCAATGGTCAGCTGGCCATTCTCCATGGTATATTCATAATCTCTCTGGCTGAAGATATCATATACAAAATAAAGCAGCGCCAGAAGAAATCCCGGGAGCATAAATGCCTGGGAGATGGTGATTCCCATCAGTACAAAAAGTACCGCAAAGATCACCATTACTTTTCTGAGAGCTCCTGACATATGTTTCTTTTTTCGGGAGACCTGCTCCACGATCCTGTAGTCGTACATTTTTCCCTCTTTCCATCTGTCTGATCCGACACACTACCCTGTATTTTTTCTGTTGTGCCAGATCCACAGATCTGTTTTTTTGTTCTACCAGCCTTCCTCTGAATGGATATCAAACTTAAGAAGCTGCTGTTCATAATTTTCTGGCCGTTTTCTCCACTCCAGAGGTGTCATCCCCATAACCTGGCGAAAGTTCCGGTTAAAAGTGGAATTAGTGGTAAAGCCGCACTTATGTGCCACATCCGCAATGGGCTGATCCGTCTTTTTCAGATAATCACAGGCCGCCTGGATCCGGATGGTATTGATGTATTCCAGCGGACTCATCTTCATGTAGGTCGTAAAGATCCGTCGCAGATGGGTTTCACTGATGTGACAGTATTCTGCCAGCTCATCGATCCGAAGATCCTCCATGTAATGATCGGAAATATAATCCTGGAATTTGGAGATCATATCCATGACTTTTCCTCTTCCCTCACTGTAGCGCTCTTCCCCCGAATCCCGGTTGATCCTTGCAATCTCCACAAGAAGCGATGCCAGGATCCCCTTGGCTTCTTCCAGATAAAACTCTTCTCCATTCCGCATGATATCTAGGATCTTCAGGATCTTATCCGCCATGGAACGGTTTTCTTTTTCATTCAGAAAAAGTGCTCTGGAGTTGATACGCTGAACGATCTTTTCCTTTTTCACGGAATTGTCAATAAATTTATTCAAAAATCCTTCCACGTCAATAAAAAGATACTCCCACCGACTGACAGTTCCAATGTCGCTGTTTGTGGTATGGGGATAATTGGGCGGGATCACTGTAAATTCCCGGTCATGAAACCGTACCTTATCTTCTCCAAGAATCAAGAACCCCTGACCTTCATAGCAGAAACCAATCTCCAGATAATTATGAAAATGAAGATAATCGATATCGTTTCCGTAATTCTGGATCCATTTCTGACCAAGCAATGCAAGAATCGGACTCCCTTCCGGCATTTTGTAATACCGGAGCTCCATTTTGGGTTTTCGTTTTTTTGCCAAAGATATTCCTCCGTATGTTTTCCTATGTCTGCATTTCAGGCGGATAAAAACGATCCGCGTTTAAGTCAAGTCTTTGTTATCTTACCGCTATCCGCCAAAAAAAGCAACCTGCTGAAAGCTCTGATCTGTTGATATCTGTGCATTCTGCCGATTGCTTTTTCATTTGTTTTCTCTTCTTGTTTATTGTTCTGTTCCGGTTATTCACCGATCACACGATAAGTTTTCCATTTTCCCTGGCGGAAACGGATCCAGAAGATCACTCCGCGGACCGTCCAGTCCAGACACATGGCCAGTGCGATCCCGATCACTCCCAGATCCAGGACAATTCCCAGCAATATAGATAATATCAGTCTCACGCCAATGGTTGTGAACAAAGAGATTCCCATGGTAAACATGGCGTCTCCTGCTGCCCGGAGGCCTTTTCCCAGAGGATCTGCAAATGGAAATACCACTGCATTGGCTATGTTATGGATCAGCACCAGATAGAGGATCATCTGCCCTGTCTGCCGGGAAACTGCAAAGATCTTTATAAGCAGTGGCGTTATCAGAAAGATCAGTGTATTCCAGGCGACTGAAATACAGACTGTCACTTTCGTTAATTTCCGAAAATAATATTCCGCCTGCCTGATATCTCCAGCTCCCATACACTGACCGATCACAGTAATAAATACCGGCCCCATGGTCACACTGATCAGTGCTGCCACACTCCAGATACTCTGAGAAATTCCGTTTGCCGCGATCTGGTAAGTACCAAACAGCGCAACCACACTGGAAAGTGCCACTTTTACAAACTGAAAGATCCCGCTTTCCACTCCATTGGGGATTGCAATAGAAAGCATTTTTTTCAGAAGTTCTCTGTTCCACTGAAAGATCCATCGGCCCACATAGCGAACTTCCTTTTCCCGGAAGCAAAGCAGTGTGATCACCACTGCTGAAAACGTTCTGGCGATCAGGGATGGATAAGCAACGCCTGCTACTCCTGCTCGGAAAACAAAAACTCCGATCAAATTTCCTGCCACATTGATCAGATTGGATACAATTGAGATCTTCATGGTCACACTTGTCTTTCCAATGCTTCTGTAGAGTGCGGTTCCTGCATTGTATATTCCCAGAGCCGGAAAAGAATATACGGAGATCCTGAGATATGTTTTACACGCTTCCATTACATCCGGTTCTACCTTGCCAAATAATCCCTTCAGAAGAGGGACTTTCCAGATCAGTACCGGAATTGAGATCACTACTGCAAATACAGTAGCTACCATCAGAAGCTGACTGGATGATTCCGATGCCATTTTCATATCCCGCCGGCCAATATACTGGCTGACTACAACTGCTCCTCCGGATGCAAGTGCCGTAAATAGGTTAATAAATATGGTATTAAATGAATTTACCAGGGACACTCCGGAAACTGCCGCCTCTCCCGCATAGCTGACAACCATTGTATCTGCCAGGCCTACCAGCATCAGAAGAAACTGCTCCATCAGGAGCGGAAGTATCATATCTTTTAACTGTTTATTGGAAAACATTTCGGCGCCTCTTATTTCTTCTCGTCCAGAAGGATCACACCCTCTGCCGGATTTTTGTCAATTGCACCTACGATGGGATGGGGAACGTACATCTCTTCCAGATATGCAATGTCTTCCGGAGAAAGTTTTACGTTCAGTGCATCTGCCGCATCATCCAGATATTCTGTTTTCGTGGCTCCGATGATCGGTGATGTTACTCCCTTTGCCCACTGCCATGCAATGGCGATCTGGGACATTTTGCAGTTATGTTTCTCAGCAAGTTCCTGAACCCGTTTTACGATCTTGATATCCTGCTGTTCCATACGGTCGTATTTTCCCACTGCAACGCGGTCTGTTTTTCCTCTGAGAGAATCAGACTTCCACTGCGGCCTTGCCAGATGCCCGGCTGCAAGAGGACTGTATGGCATCCGTGAAACATTCATCTGGTTGCAGATCGGGATCAGTTCTCTTTCATCTTCCCTGTAAAGAAGATTGTAATGGTTTTCCATTACGGAAAATGGTGTCCAGTTATTGTCCCTGGCTGCAAGCTGCATGTTGTAGAACTGATATCCGTACATGGCGGAAGCGCCCAGTGCGCGTACTTTACCTGCTTTTACCAGGTCATGGAGTGCTTCCATTGTTTCCTCGACAGGTGTCTCGTAATCAAATCTGTGGATGATATACAGATCCAGATAATCTGTTCCCAGACGTTTCAGACTTCCGTCGATCTCTCGCATAATGGCCTCTCTGGAAAGACGGCCCGGGTTAAAATAAACCTTGGACGCGATCACCACTTTATCTCTGGCTACGCTTTCTTTCAGAGCCCGTCCCAGATATTCTTCACTGGTTCCCTCGGAATATCCGTTGGCTGTATCAAAAAAATTAATTCCCAGATCCAGCGCATGGCGGATTACTTCTCCGCTCTGTTCTTCATCCAATGTCCATTTATGCATAGTGCCGGCCTTTCCAAAGCTCATGCATCCTACGCATAATTTTGATACTTCGATATCGGTGTTCCCAAGTTTTGCATATTCCATAATGAATCCCTCCCTGTATCATTGTGTGCGCTCCATATGTTGTACTTTTATTGTAAAGGATTCTTTGAATTATGTAAAATACCCAGTTTATATAGCTTTCCATGCCTTTCAGGCATTATCAGGTCAAGCGGATATTCGCAATCCGCTTCGCTACGTAGCTCTACACCAAATAACTGCTCCGCAGTTTATCAGGAGGAGCTTGCACTCCTCCTGATACAAGCAAGTCCCCACCCACTGCTTATTGCCTTTCGCAACCCCGCAGGGGACTTACTTGATTTGGTTAAAGTGCAGTGTTTTGTGATATTTCGCATGCTGATCCAGAAGATCACTCCATTTTTCACCTTCCGGTTTCTTCTCGTTATTGTTGTAATTTTCTTCTCCTTTCAGCTCATCCATATACTGCACGTAATCCAGGATATAAATATCAACGGTGGAAATATCTCTGTCCTGAATGGCAAAATTATTGCAGTTTCCATTGGACTCATTATATGGCAGCCTGTTTCCATTGGCATCCAGCGCAACCATGAAACAGTCGCTGTTGGAACCTTCCTCATAAAGTTCATTTACCGTCAGCTCATATGGAGTCCGGATCACGGACTTAAGACCGATTCCTGCCTCATTTGTCTCATTGATCTCCTGAACTTCCGTTTCTGAATCATCGACTGTTACCGGAATGTCAAAACTCCAGTCTCCTTCGAATTTATAATATCCCGCATCCGGATCATTCGGATCTGAAGCTTCATCCGGCCGCATTCCACGGATCTCACTGATACCCAGATGCATGTTAAACTTTTCCGGAATATCGATCTCTTTGATATAAGACTGAAGTGCGCCTCCTCTGACAGATATTTTTTCTATATATTCTCCAAGAAGTGCACTGCCTTCTTCTGTCTCATCATTTATGTCATCCAGGGTGATGCCCATTTCATCCCGTACCTGCTGGCACATTTCCTCGTATTTTTTATTGTATTCACTGTAGTCTTTTGTCGCCTCTGCAAGATCTACCCGAAGGATGCAGGCATATGTATTCTCATCCAGAAATTCTCCTTCCAGATTGCTGAGCATCACCCCATCGTCCACCGGATTAAAATCCAGAAGTCTTGTTGAATACATTTCCATAGCAGGCTTCCCATCCAGTCCTTTTAACGTATCAGGAAATGGTTCCTCACTTTGAAACTGCATGGTCACATAGACAGCCTGGCTGTTTGCAAAAATCTCGGAGCAGGTGATGGTGAGGCCGCCGGATGTTTTTGTGTAGGTGGTGTCTGCGTTTGCATTATCTGATGCTGTATGATCCGTTGTTTGATCAGAGTTTCCATCTGCTGTTTTCGCTCCGGCAGATTTTTCTGTATCTTCCAGTGTCGTCGCATGATCTGCAAAATCTCCAAAGAAGCTTACTTTATCCTGTAATGTTTCAAAAAGACCTCCCACCACCGGGATATTCTTTGCCATGACCGGATTTGCCGCACAGAACAGAATACCTGCTGCCAGTACTGCTGCTGTTCCCGCCACGACCTTCCCGCCTGTTTTCATCCAGCGGAGGGCATTTTTATCATTCGTTTCTCTCTTTTGTACGGCAGTATTGTTCTCAATGTGATGATATGCCTGGTTTGCCCGTTCCCGCACAATCACCGGTATCTCTGTATCTTTCTGAAGTTTTTTCTGAAAATTTTTTTCATTATCATTTAATGTCATCATCAAACACGTCCCTCCCTGACCTTGTACTCGTACATCTTCGCAATCTGTTTTCTTCCGCGTTGAAGACGAGATTTCACTGTGCTTTCCTTCATATCCAGGATCTCACTGATCTCCCGGGTATTAAATCCTTCCATGTAGTACAGAAGAACGATCATCCGGTATTTCTCGTCCAGCGGTTCCAGCATCTGCGCCCATTCTGCCGAGGCATATTCCGCCTCATGGAAAGGCATCTCCGGCATCTCGTCTGTACAGATCATTCGATTTTTTCTCTGCAGGATGTCCTTGCATTTGTTGATCAGGATCCGTATCATCCATGTTTTGAAATACCTGTTATATTTCAGGCTTTTCAGATTTTCATAGCAGGAAAGGATGGTATCCTGGATGGCATCCGCAGCATCTTCGTCATTTTTCACATAGGAGATGGCAATCTTGTACATACTCTGCATCTGCTCATCCATAAGCCGGCAGAAAGCATCTTTGTCCCCTTTTTTCGCCTTTCGTATCAAAATCTCATTCATTGGTAATCTCCATTCTCCTGCACGGACCGGTCCTCAGGAAATGTTTTTTGAAAGCATTTGTTTCTGTGCTTCTGTTTATTAGACGTGGGAGGAGTGGGGATGGATGCAAAAAAATAAATATTTTCAGGTTCCTGTAATAAAAACGCCGGTAATCCTGAAGATATACCCAGAATTTCTGGTACATATCCAAAGATAAACCAGCGCCATATTTCAGTTATTATTTATTACTCAGAGTTGGAGTCACGCGGAAAGTTCGGATTTCATAAGGGCGTACCGTTACCTTAAGTTCTCCGGTCATTTCTTCTCCTGCCGGATTTTCCATCAGATCCGTCTCCTGCCAGGAGTCTACCGGAAAACCAAAATTTAGCGTTACCGGACCGCGCATGCCTGCATACTCGTGGAAACGGATGATCAGACTTTCAGAATCTTCTGCCTTCTTTATACAGTCGATGGCTACATGGTCTGTATCTGCCTTGCAAAAAGCAGGACGTACCTCTGCATCCACTGCACCTTCCACAGTCCAGAGCGGATTGTTCAGTCTCCAGGCTTCTTTCTGCACACCGGATTCCTGCCAGCTGCCACTGTGTGGATAAAGTGCATAGGTAAAATCATGGATTCCCTGATCTGCCGCATAATCCGGATGGATTCCACATTTGATCAGCGACATGCCAAGAACATGGCCCCTGGCACTGTAGCCATATTTGCAGTCGTTCATTAGGCTGACTCCGTATCCGGTTTCGGAATAATCCGCCCACTGATGGGCAACGGTTTCAAATTTTGCTATATCCCAGCTGGTATTCTCGTAGGTGGGACGTTTCACATTTCCGTACTGGATATCAAAAGTTGCCTCGCTGGTGCGGATATCCAAAGGAAAAAGAACTCTCAAAAGCTGCTGATGCTCATGCCAGTCTGCATGAGTGACAAAATCAATTCTGCGGTTATCATTGTAAAAGCGGATTTCCTGTGAGATCGTGGAATCCTGATAATTCCAATCCATTTTTACTTTTGTCATCAAAGAAGATTTTTCCACAGAAACCGTTTTCAGATCCTCTACCTCGTATCCTTTTTCCTGGTAATAGATATCAATATCCCAGGCATCGTACTTCATTGGACGGTCCTCATAAACCACCAGGTGGTTTCCTAATTCGCCTGCCTTCAGGATCTCACGGTCATTTTCCTTATCAAAAATGGAAGTCATACGGCCTTTTTCATCCCAGACAATATGATAAAATGGCGTGTCCAGTTCCCCGGTCCACTCTTCTGTGCAAAAACATTCCGCCCTGGTTCCAATTATAAGAGTCAGAGTTGTAAATCCGGCAGGCTCTATGCCAGAAACTTTTACAAGCCAGCCATCTTCCGTATATACAGCAGGCAGCTCTTTTCCATCTGCTGAAAACCAGCTTCCCTTTCTGCCCTCGTAAGTTTTTACTTTTACTGTTACAATTCCTTCACCTGCAAAACTGCTGTTATTTACTACAGTTACAATGGAATCTGATTCTCTTACCAGAACCTTCAGGGCATTTTTCTCGATCGTATCCAGGATTTCATTGGCTTTTGCATACTCTGCTGCGGAATCCTCGTATACCTCATGGATGGATGAACCAGGAATGATATCATGGAACTGGTTTCTGAGTGCGATCTTCCAGGCTTCCTGGAGCTCTTTTTCCGGATAGGAAGAAAAATCGCCGGTCTTTACAGCGGCCTCACTTACCAGCCACTCTGCCTCCCGCAGTTTCAGTTCTGTCTTCCGGTTGTTTTTCTTATTCCGTGCCTGAGAAGTGTAGGTTCCTCTGTGATATTCCAGATACAGCTCGCCATCCCAGGTTGGTACATGACGGTCTGTAGACGCAATGGTCTTCTGAAGATTTTCGAAATAATCATAGGCCGTTCCAGGAATTACTTCCGGAAGTCCTGGCATAGCCTTCAGATGGCGTCCCATCTCCAGCATATCACGGTTCACTCCGCCGCCTCCGTCTCCGTTTCCGTAAGCCAGAAGCAGATCCTTATTGATCTCTTTATCATGGTAAAGATCCCATACCCCTTTTACAGATGCCGGATCGATAAGCCCATTATATGTATAACCACCATCATCGCCAAAAGTCGGAGTGCTCATAAAGTGCGTCAGTACTTCGGAACCATCCACACCGATCCAGCGGAAAGTATCGTGAGGCATATGGTTGTACTGGTTCCAGCTAATCTTAATGGTCATAAAATTGTCAATTCCGGAACGCTTCAGGATCTGAGGCAGTGCCCAGCTGTAACCAAATACATCGGGAAGCCAAAGAACATTGGCCGTTACGCCGAACTCTTTTTTGAAAAAGCGCTGTCCGTTCAGGATCTGACGTACCAGAGCCTCACCGGAAGAAATGTTACAGTCAGCTTCTACCCACATCGCTCCGTTTGGTTCCCAGTTTCCGGTTTTTACGGCTTTCTGTATCCGTTTATAAATATCCGGATAATCCGTCTTAATATAATCATAAAGCTGTGGCTGGGACTGGACAAAGGTAAACTCCGGATACTGCTCCATCAAAGTGCACATCGTTGAAAAAGTGCGGGCTGCTTTTTCCCTGGTGTGTTTCAGCTGCCAGAGCCAGGCCACATCGATATGAGAATGGCCCACAGTATGGACTGTTACCGGGCTGGTCCACGAGATTCTGGAAACCTCCTTCTTCCAGACTTCCAGAGCTTTTTTCAGAGATCCATAAAAGGCATCAGAACCAGGCCTTCTCCAATCTATAGCCAGATGTGCACGATCCATAGCTGTCAGAAGATCTGTTCTTATGGAATCGTTCTCATCCAGCATACGCACAGTCTCAACAGCCGCTCTGCTGCTGTAATAAAAATCATCCGCAACCTCATCCAGAACGGCAAGCTCTGCCTGTTTGAACTGATGAGTCTGTTGTGTTGGTACTCCGCCGCCTTCCAGTCCTGCCCAGAGGCGAATAGCCAGCTCCACTTTCGTACCGGCAAGCTCTGAAGGAAAGATCACTTCTTCATGATAGGAGCCGGTTTCGCAGTATGGCGAACCATTGACGTAGATCAGTCCCTCGAACCCGGAATTCAGGCCCTCGCCGGTTTTTCCCATATTAAAAAGCCCGGCGATCTTTTTCCCCGCCCATTCCGCCGGGATCTCTACGGACTGTCGGATCCACAGATAAGTGCCTCTTCCGATCCAGAAATCACCTTTTTTCAGAGTTCCCGTGTAGACCACGCTTTCCGGCCGTTTTCCCACCGGCTCCTCCTCCTGCGTGCTCGCGTCAAATGACGGGATCTCCATCCGTTCTCTGTAACGGAGATCTTTTAACTGTTTTGTGTTTCTTTCCAGTTTTTCCAGTGTAAAAAACATTTGCTACATTCCCCCTTGTCTGCAACCTGTTTATTTCTTGTTTTTTCTTATCTCCTCATATACCCCATATCCGAGAAACAAAATTCCGACGATCAGTGCAACAGCAGAAGCGATTGACAGGAAAGGCCCCACATACCCCAGTCCGGCAGCAAATAATGTGGCATCCCAGGTATTCACACCGCTCATAAATATCGCAGCTGAGATGTATTTTGCAGAGATCAGGATTGCCGATATCAGACAGAAAACTGCGCCGATGCCTTTATTATTCATTTTTTGTTCCTCCTTTTCTTGTGGTTGATAGGTAGAGCATATCATATATGTAGGGTGTATTGCTACTCTATTCAAATTTTTACCTATTTTTTCATACGTGCGAAATAAACAGACCAATCATCCCAACGCCACATCTAATATCATCATAAAGGAAAAACCTGTTGCTAAAAATATGGTTCCAATATTCGAATGCTCCCCTGTTGACATTTCCGAGATCAGCTCCTCAACCACTACATAGATCATAGCACCGGCAGCAAGACTGAGTAAATACGGCAAAACCGGAATAATAAGATCCGCTGCCAGAATTGTGAGTATTGCTCCAAAAGGTTCTACAATTCCTGACAGCACACCACTTATAAATGCCTTTCCTTTTCCCATGCCTTCAGAGCGAAGGGGCATGGAAATGATCGCACCCTCCGGAAAATTCTGAATTGCAATTCCTATAGAAAGTGCCATCATTCCCTTAAATGTGATATGAGTATTTCCTATGAGATATCCCGCGCAAACCACGCCAACCGCCATTCCTTCCGGAATATTATGTAACGTTACTGCCAGGACCATCATTGTCGTTTTCTGAAACTTACTCTTCGGACCTTCGGCGCTGTCACTGTACTGGTGAATATGTGGAATCACATGATCCAGCAAAAGCAAAAACAACACTCCTGCCCAAAAGCCTGCCACTGCCGGTACAAAAGAAAATTTTCCCAGTTTCTCCGACTGTTCAATTGACGGAAGCAAAAGGCTCCAAACAGAAGCAGCCACCATAACTCCTGACGCAAAGCCAGTCAGTGCCCTCTGCACGTGTGCATTTAAATTTTTTTTCATAAAAATCACACAGGCCGCTCCCACAGAAGTACCCAAAAACGGGATCAGAATTCCATAGAATACATTTATGTTCATTTTAGCGTTCCTCCTTTTTGTCATGTGTTAGTTATAGCTAACTTATTGTTTTAAAAGAAGCCATGTGAATTTCTAATATTCTTATCCACATGGCCTTATTTGTTTAAGTATAGCACTTTCATTTTATTTCCACAAGACACTTCTTAATTTTCTGAACTCATGCTTGTGTGTCAAGCGGATATTCGCAATCCGCTTCGCTACTTGCTCATAACCAAATATATTATTATCTCTCCGCTCCATATTTATCTTTTCTCGAAATCAACGCTATCGTCTCAACGGTACTTTCGTTGTCCCAACAAAGTTCCTGTGTCTCTCTGTCTCCAAAATACACCGGAAAACGGAACTTTATGTGCTTCAGGAATCTGCCATCTGGCTGCT
>OGQK01000361.1_pt1 | contig 30364 bp, 29 predicted proteins | sample 1553221 | NCBI WGS metagenome assembly OGQK01 (sample SAMEA2579996, study PRJEB22360) | human gut metagenome | biome: human gut; feature: human-associated habitat; material: faeces | place: Denmark | collected 2008/2010 | reverse complement strand
CAGGAGTCCTGCTGATTCTTAGGTGGTGTGGTTTCTGCGTTATTCCCAAAAGGTCTGCTGTCTGAGCGTCTGGACGCGAGTTCAGAACTTTTGGGAATGGTTTTAGCAGAAGCCGCAGCGCCTTAGAATTCAGCGGACGACGAAGCCTTTCCCGATACGCCAGGGCGGTTCCCTGCGTACGTCTATCATACTTTTATTTATTATTACTTACATAAAATGATTCCTAGCCGCCTCTTCCTCAGCCAACCGAACCGTCTCCTCAGAAGGATTGGAAATCACTGCAGAAGCCACAATCTCACAGGGAGGATTCCCCTTCACACTGTCTACAGCAGCAGTCACAGCAGAAACATCACCAGTCAGAAAAACAGTAGCGTGGCCACCACACTTCGTCTGCCATGTAAGAAAAGAAACATCAGAAGTCTTCAACATCTGATCGATCACAAGAATCGCATTGCTGCTGCCGACAACCTCAACTAAACCAAAAGCACCATAATTCATAAATCAGTCTCCCCCTTTACTTGTTGATCGTCATTTTCAGCGCAATCTCTGTATCCTCAGAAGGAGAAGCGATCACAGTATGAGAAACGACCTTACCAAGAGGCTTAGCTGCTTCCAGCGCAACCTCCATAGCTGCATTCACATCAGAGACAGAACCACGCATCTTTACGCAGGCACCGCTTTTCAGACGGTTACGTTCAACACTCTGAATCTTAACATTAGCTGCCTTGGAAGCAGCATCAAGGGCAACGAAACAGGCAACCAGGTTATCCAGCTCAAAGACACCTACGGCCATGCCGCTGTAATTATTATCCATAAAAATACCTCCGTTCGGGGTTGATTCTCCGTGGTGTGGTTTTTTGACCGATTGTACGTGGAATCATTTCCGTTTTTATGGTTTTATTATAAACGATTCCGTCACAAATAACAAGAAATAAATAAAAGAATCTGTCATAAGAAAACATTATGTCGGCAAAAAACGACAGGATATTTACATTGATTTTTATCTATAGTATAGTAAAAATATTAAAAATTACTGAGAAGGTGTAAAAATGCAAACGCATCAAACGGATTTTTCGAAAGGAAATGTATATCGCAATATCATGGAAGTGGCGGTACCGATGATCATCGCGCAGATACTGAATCTCCTATATAATATTGTAGATCGGATCTATATCGGAAGGATCCCGGAGATCGGGGCGACCGCACTGACTGGCGTGGGACTGTGTTTTCCCATCATAACACTGATCACAGCATTTACCTATCTGTTCGGAAATGGCGGTTCTCCACTTTGTTCCATGGAACGGGGAAGAGGCAATGAAAAAGAAGCAGAAATGCTGATGGGAAATACGTTTGTGATGCTGATTGGTACAGGCATGGCCCTTACCGTGATCGGGCTTGTTTTTTACAGGCCGATCCTTTATGCGTTCGGAGCCAGTGATGTTACGTTTCCCTATGCTGCCAGTTACATAAAGATCTATCTTTTGGGAACACTGTTTGTAATGATCACACTGGGAATGAATCCTTTTATCAACAGCCAGGGATTTGGAAATACAGGAATGTTTACGATTCTGATCGGAGCAGTATTAAATATCGTTCTGGACCCGTTATTTATCTTTGGATTACATATGGGAGTCCGAGGTGCGGCAGTGGCTACGATCATTTCACAGTTTTGTTCAGCTGTATGGGTATTAAGATTCCTCTGTGGGAAAAAGGCGGTTTTAAATCTCAAAAAAAGTGCCATGAAGATTTCCTGGAAAAGAGTGGCTGATATTGTAAGCCTTGGTATGTCCGGATTTTTTATGGCTTTTACCAACAGTCTTGTGCAGGTGGTCTGTAATGCAACACTTCAGACCTGGGGTGGAGATATCTATGTAGGTGTTATGACAGTCTTAAACTCTGTCAGGGACATTTTTACTATGCCAGTTCATGGACTGACCACGGGAGCGTCTCCGGTTATGAGTTTTAACTACGGGGAAAAGGCGTACGACAGGATCAAAAAGGCCATTAAATTTATCACAGTAGTCTGTATTGTTTATACAATGGCAGGCTGGGGAATCCTGAAAGTGATGCCGGAATTTTTTATCCGTATATTTAACAGCGATCCGGAACTTCTTGAAAAGGGTGTTCCGGCACTGCATATCTATTTTTTCGGATTCTGCTTTATGGCACTTCAGTTTACGGGACAGAGTGTATTTGTAGCACTTGGAAAAGCAAAAAAAGCGACCTTTTTCTCACTGTTTCGAAAAGCGATCATCGTCGTTCCCCTGACGATCCTGCTTCCCTATATGAGAGGACTGGGAACAGACGGTGTATTCTGGGCAGAACCGATTTCCAATCTGGTAGGCGGCTGTGCATGCTTTTTTACCATGCTGGCAACGGTTTTGCCGGAACTGAATGGAAAGCCGGGAACCGGGGAAAAACAAACTAACAGGCAGAAGATATAAAATAACAAAAAGGAGAACAGTTTATGTGTACAGCAGCAACTTATAAGACAAAAGACTTTTACTTCGGAAGAACACTGGATTACGAATTCTCTTATGGAGATGAGATCACCATCACACCGAGAAATTATACATTTGAGTTCCGGCATATGGAGAAACTTTCCAGCCATTATGCGATCATAGGCATGGCTCACGTAGCAGGAGATTATCCACTTTATTATGATGCTGTCAATGAAAAAGGCCTTGGAATGGCAGGCCTTAATTTTGTTGGAAACGCTGTATATAATGTGGTGGAAAATGGAAAAGAAAATGTGGCACAGTTTGAATTCATTCCTTGGATCCTTGGTAAATGTGCCACTGTGCAGGAGGCAAAAGATCTCCTGAAAAAGATCAATCTTGTAAAAACTCCCTTCAGTGAAATGCTTCCCTGTGCACAGCTTCACTGGATCATAGCGGATAAAGAAGAATCGATCACAGTGGAATCTATGGCGGACGGTCTTCACGTCTGGGATAATCCGGCAGGAGTCCTTACCAATAATCCGCCTTTTGACCAGCAGATGTTTATGCTGAATAATTATATGCATCTTTCTCCCAGACAGCCGGAAAATCATTTTTCTGAATCGCTGGGATTAAAAACCTACAGCCGTGGTATGGGAGCGCTGGGACTTCCGGGAGATCTTTCTTCTGCATCCAGGTTTGCAAGAGTAGCGTTTGTGAAAGACCATTCTTTTTCCGGAGATTCCGAGGAAGAAAGCGTCAGCCAGTTCTTTCATATCCTGGGGTCTGTTGACCAGCAGAGAGGATGCTGTGAGGTAGAACCAGGAAAATATGAGATTACTCTTTATACCTCCTGCTGTAACTGTGATAAAGGAATTTATTATTATACAACTTACGAAAATCATCAGATTTCTGCAGTTGATATGCACCATGAAGATCTGGATGGGACTGTGCCTGTGAGATATCCGGTTCTTCAGGGCGAAAAAATCTGTATGCAGAATTAAAATTGCAGAGTTTTTTTGTATGTGCTAGAATAAGCAGGATGATTTTATGACTGTCCGGGGAAAGCGGGCAGGAACGAGAGGAGAAGCACAATGGCTTTATTTCAGGCATTTCGGGCAGTGAGACCCGCTGAGGGAAAAGCAGAGAAAGTGGCAGCACTTCCCTATGACGTAGTAAGCAGAGAGGAAGCGCGTGAAATTGGAGAAAAAAATCCCTATTCTTTCCTCCATGTAGACAGAGCGGAAATGGATCTGGATCCGGAGACTGATCTTTATGATGCAGAAGTCTATCAGAAAGCAAAGGAAAATCTGGATCGTTTTCAGGCAGAGGGAACGCTGATACAGGATGAAAAACCGAATTATTATCTGTATGAACTGATCCGGAAAGGAAAATCCCAGACAGGAATTGTAGGTGTCAGCTCCATTGACGACTATATGAATGGCGTGATTAAGAAGCATGAGCTGACAAGAGAAGACAAAGAGCAGGACAGAATCCATCACGTGGATATCTGCGATGCCAATACAGGCCCGATCTTTCTTGCCTGCAGATATCCGGAAGAACTTCTTGTACTGATGGAAAACTGGAAAAACAGTCATGAACCGGTATATGATTTTACTTCAGAAGATGAAATTACACATCGGGTATGGATCGTGGATGAGGAGGAGAAAATTCAGAAAATCCACAGCCTTTTTGGCGGAATTTCTTCCATCTATATTGCAGACGGCCATCACAGAGCAGCGTCTGCCGTAAAAGTAGGACAGAAACGAAGAAAAGAACATCCCGATTATACAGGAAAAGAAGAGTTTAACTTTTTCCTGTCTGTGGTATTTCCCTGTGATCAGCTGACGATCCTTCCATATCACAGAATTGTAAAAGATCTTAAAGGTATGGAACCGAAAGCTTTCATCGGAAGTATGAAGTTTAATTTTGAACTGATGGCAATGCCGGGATTTCCATGCAAACCGGTAGAAAAGCATTGCTTTGGTCTTTATGTGGATGGGGAATGGTTTCATCTGAAAGCATATCCGGATATTTATGCCAAGAAAGACAGCGTAGGACAGTTGGATGTATCCATTCTTCAGGATAAGGTTCTGGGACCGGTACTTGGGATTGAAGATCCGCGTACAGATGAGAGAATCTGTTTTATGGGAGGAAATCACAAACTGAAAGATCTGGCTGCGGCTGCAGATGAAACGGGTGGCGCCGCTTTTGCTATGTATCCGACTTCGATGGAAGAACTGATGGCGATTGCAGATGAGGGAAAACTGATGCCGCCTAAGAGCACATGGTTTGAGCCGAAGCTTCGAAGTGGTCTTTTTATCCATAAACTTTCAGACTGACAACCGGTTTTTATAGAATTTTAATAAAATGGTCAGGAAAATCTTAGGAAATTACTACAGATTGCTCACATTTATTTTATAAGATATAAACCATGGTGAGCAAATGAGAAAGAGGGGTTTTCATGACAAACGAACAGTATTACGATTGTATCCAGCCATATCAGAATGCATGCCAGATCATGCGGGCCAAGCTGGAGGTGCTGAACGGAAGTCTGTACCAGAAGTCTTCCATATCTCCGATCCATAATATCCAGGAACGGATCAAAGCCAAAAAAAGCATCGAAAAGAAGCTTGAGAAGCTGGGACATTCGGACAGTGTGCAGAATGCCAAGGATTATCTCCGGGATATAGCCGGAATCCGTGTGATCTGCTATTTTATAGATGATATTTATAACCTTGTAAATGCGCTTAAGAGACAGAGTGAACTGATTTTTATCCGTGAGAAGGATTACATACAGAATCCGAAACCTAACGGGTACAGAAGTTATCATGTGATCATTGCCGTACCTGTCTATTATCTGGATACGATGGAATATTTTCCGGTGGAGATACAGCTGCGTACCATGACCATGGATCTGTGGGCAAGTATGGAGCACCGTGTCTGCTACAAGAAACTTCCGGAACACAGAGAAGAGCTGGCTGAGGCATTTTGTCAGTATGCAGATATCCTGGGAAAGATCGAAGAACAGTTTGAAGCGTATAATGAGACTGGAATGCTGGAGGAGATCACACCTTCTGAGGTTGTGGATGCTCCGGCAGAGGGATAGAAATGGAAATTGAAGAAGAATTTATCTCTGGATTCTGCCGCACTATGAATGGCGGAGAGACGGTATGCTGTGAGTATACACAGCGGGAAGACGGAAGCAGAGAGCTGACTTTTATGGACTGTGCACATGAACGATGTGTGAATACAGGGGCCTGCGAAATTTTCAGACAGGCACATGAACTGGAGCAGAAATAAATTTCAGGGAGGAAAGAAATATGAAACATACAGTAAATGCCATGGGCAAACAGTGCCCGATTCCTGTAGTAATGACCAAGAAGATCCTGGATAAAGCAGAACAGGGAGATGAGATCCAGGTTCTTGTGGATAATGAGACTGCAGTAAACAACTTAAGCAGACTTGCCGGAAGTACCGGATGCAGTTTTGTTTCCAGAAAGACGGATGGCGGTTATGAAATCCGTATGGTAGTGAAATCCGATGTACAGGCCAGAACTGCCGCAGAACCGGAAATTGTCTGCACACCTGTTGCACCACAGGGAGATTATACCGTGGCCATTACTTCCGATAAGATGGGAGACGGAGATCCGGAGCTTGGAGCAATCCTTATCAAAGGCTTTGTGTATGCTCTGACACAGCTTGAGACACCGCCGTCTGTAATGCTCTTTTACAATGGAGGAGCGAAGCTTACTGCTTCGGATTCCCCATGCATTGAAGATCTGAAAACTTTGCAGGAGCAGGGCTGTGAGATTCTGACCTGTGGAACCTGTGTGAACTTCTACGGGCTGAAAGAGCCGGCAGTGGGCACCGTGACAAACATGTATGACATTGCGGAGAAACTTACGAAAGCCGGTAAAGTAATCCGCCCATAAAATAGAATATGGAAATGCCGCAGATTTTTCGAAGTCTGCGGCATTTTTGAAATTTTTATAATTTAATATCAATATTCTGTTCTTCAATATTATGACGTTTTGCATAGCCGGTAAGCATCAACGTCAGGGCACCGTCTCCTGTTACATTACATGCAGTTCCAAAGCTGTCCTGCAATGCAAAAATAGTAAGCATCAGAGCAGTACCGGAACTGTCAAATTTCAATACGCCGGTAATGATACCAAGGGAAGCCATAACTGTTCCACCGGGAACGCCCGGAGCACCGATAGCGAATACTCCAAGGAGCAGGCAGAACAGAACCATAGTACCTGGCGTTGGAACAGAACCGTACAGGATCTTGGAAACAGCCATGCAGAAGAAAACTTCTGTAAGAACGGAACCGCAGAGATGGATATTTGCAAACAACGGGATTCCGAAATTTACCAGATCTTTACGAAGAGGTTTTGCCCTGGATGCACACTGAAGGGCTACTGCCAGTGTTGCGGCAGAAGACATGGTTCCTACAGCAGTCAGGTAAGCTGGTGCATAGTGTCGTACAACTTCCAGAGGATTTTCACCGGAGTAGATTCCGGCCAGGATGTACAGAAGCGCCATCCAGATGAAATGTCCGGCAAGAACCAGCACGATGATCTCCAGGAAAACAGGCAGCTGTCTGGTAATCGTACCTTCATAGGCAAGTCCGCAGAAAGTAGAACCGATGAACAGCGGAAGAATCGGAATGATGATCCTTGACACCAGAGCCAGAACGATTTTCTGGAACTCATCCAGAAGACCGGTGACCAGTTTCGCTTTTGTCCAGGTGGCAGCCAGGCCGATCATAACAGAAAAAACAAGAGCACTCATAACCGACATGATCTGCGGGATCTCCAACTCAAAAATTACTTCCGGCAGCTGTTTCAGTCCTGCAGTATAAGAATGAATGGACAGATGCGGAATAATCAAAAATCCGGACGCTGTAGAAAAAAGTGCCGCACCGATGGAAGAACCGTAGGCAAGGATCACAGCAACACCCAGCATTACGGAAGCATTTTTTCCAAGCTTGGTAATGGAGGGGGCAATAAAACCAAGAACGATCAGCGGAACGCAGAAGGTGATGATCTGGCCCAGAATGTACTTGACTGTGACAACAATATTGAGAACTGCCATGGAAATTCCGTTTGTGCTGTACCGGTTCAGAACAAGCCCGGCTAGGATACCCAGGATTACAGCAACAAGGAGTTTAAAAGGCAGACTTTTGAAAAAAGATCCTTTTTTCATTGGAAAACCTCCTCTGATAGTATAAAATAAAGCCAAAACCAATTATAAGATTTTTTTATAAAAAGCACAAGGAGATTTGACATGATTTATCTGGATAACGCTTCTACAAGTTTTCACAAACCGGACTGTGTGGCCAGGGCTGTGGTGGAAGCCATGCAGCAGGCAGGAAACAGTGGAAGAGGAAGCAGTGGAGAAGCTATGGAAGCTTCACGGATTATTTTTGATACAAGATGCAAAATTGCACAGTTATTTGATGTGGAAGGACCGGAATGTGTGGCATTTACCGCAAATGCCACAGAGGCGTTAAACACTGCACTGTTTGGAACTCTGCATCCGGAAAGAGAAAAAGTCCATGCGATCTGTACGGAAATGGACCATAACAGTGTGCTCCGGCCTCTTTACGCGTTGGAGAAAAGAGGTATGGATCTGACCATTCTTCCGGTAGATGGAAAAGGCAGGATTTCTGTAAATGATCTGGAAGCGGCAATCCGCCCGGAGACGAAAGCAATTGTATGTACGCATGCATCGAATCTTACCGGAAACTGTAATGATATCCGTTCCATAGGAGCGATTGCCAGGAAACAGAGAATTCTTTTTATTGTTGATGCTGCACAGACAGCAGGAGTTTTTCCTGTTTCCATGAAAATAGATCAGATTGATATTTTATGTTTTTCCGGACATAAAGGACTGATGGGGCCACAGGGAACGGGGGCCATCTGTGTGCGGCCAGGTGTTTTGGTGGAACCTCTGAAAGTGGGAGGAAGTGGAATTTTAACCTTTCAGAAAGAGCATCCGTCTGACATGCCGGAATCACTGGAAGCCGGCACCCTGAACAGCCACGGAATTGCAGGACTGAGGGCTTCTCTTGAATGGATACAGGAAACCGGAATCCACACAATCCGAAAAAGAGAACAGATGCTGATGTGGCGCTTTTATGACCAGGTAAAAAAAATTCCCGGAGTCGCCGTGTATGGGGATTTTTCCCAGGAAGACCGATCTCCGGTAGTAAGCTTGAATCTTGAAGGAGAAGGTTCCGCGGAAGTTGGGATGATTCTGGGAGAGGATTACGGAATCAGTGTACGTTCCGGCGGACACTGTGCGCCGCTTATGCATAAAGCCCTGGGTACAGAAAAAACAGGGGCTGTGAGGTTCAGTTTTTCCTATTTTAATACAGAGGAAGAAATTGACGCGGCAGCTGCGGCACTTGGAGAACTGGCAGCAGGGATCGAAGACTGAAAAGAAAGGACAGAATGTATGTACCAGAAAATATACGATGTGGTAGAAAAAAGAGGACGTGTAAAGACAGGAATTTTCCTGAACGGCGAGGAAACGGGGCTTAAGTATCTGGTAGAGGAGGACTGCTTTTTTTATCCCGATGGAAAAAAGGCGAAAGAAACAGCCGGAGAATTACTGAAAAAAACAGTGGCAGACGCGGTGGAGACCGGCGTTGTGAAAGTGGGGAATCAGGAAATTTTCGTGGAAACCTATGAGAAGAATCCAAGACTGGTTATTCTTGGCGGAGGACATGTATCTATTCCGGTAGCGGAGATCGGAAAGCTTCTGGGATTTCATATAACGGTGATGGACGACCGTGAGGATTTTGTAACGAAAGAACGTTTTCCGCAGGCAGACGAGAGGATTACCGGCGATTTTGAAACTTTACCGGAGAAAATTCCTCCTTACGAAAATGCCTGGTATGTAGTTGTGATAAGAGGCCATCTCGGGGATTCTGCCTGTGCAAGAGCAATTTTAAAAAGACCGTTTGCTTATTTTGGAATGATCGGAAGCAAAACAAAGGTGCGGATTACCCGGGAAAAACTTCTGGCAGAGGGTTTCACAGAAGATCAGGTGAACAGCATTCATGCTCCTATCGGCCTGCCAATTGGAGGACAGATGCCGGCAGAGATTGCGGTAAGTATTATGGCAGAAATTGTCCAGGAAAAAAACAGACATTTCCGCACTTACTGCGATGAAGAAGTGGAGGCGGCGATCCGCCTTGGAGCAGCAGGAACCATGGTTACTATTATTGAAAAAAAGGATCTTCTCCACGCGGAACCGGAAGCAAGATGTTTGTATTCCGGGATGGAAGAACTGTTGGAAGTATCGGCGGTGGAAAAGTAGAATTTGAGGCCGGAAAATATGCGTCCCAGGTGCAGGCTGTGGAAACCAGGATTTATGAACTTGGACAGGGAAAAGGGGATCTAGGTATGATCTGCGGGGGAACGGTGAGAGTCCTTTTTGAGCCTGTGAATGCGGGGAAGAATATGCCGGGACTTGCATAATATGCCAAAATCGTGTATATTTGGAGATAATGTTATTGGACGAAATGCCGGGAGGAAAACCGTTTTCCGGTACCGGCGTATAAGGGAGGACCATAAACAATGAAGAAAAAATGTATTTTGGCTTTGATAGCAGCGGCAGCTTTTATGTCACAGGGATGTGGATTTACAGAAGGTACCGATGCAGTGGTAACGGTTGTAGACGCCACACCAACCCCGGAACCGACAGAGGCACCGGAAGCAACCGCAACTCCGACACCGGGAGCAGAAGCGGCGGCAGATTCTACAGCAGCGGCAGATTCTACAACACAGGCAGCAGCTACAGAGCAGACTCCAAGTGGCGTTAATGTGCAGGTTCAGGATGCGACCTACTATGCGGTTGAAGGCGTAAATCTGCGTTCAGATGCCAGTGCAGATGCGGAATTTGTGGCCGGAGTACTTTCCGGAGAAGCGCTGAAATGTACAGGTGTATGTGATAATGGATGGATTCGTGTAGATTATAATGGACAGACCTGTTATGCATCCGGTGATTATGTCAGCACAACACCGCCGGTAGGAGCGGCAACTGCAGATACGGCAGCAGCACAGTAAAAGAAAAAAGCAAAAAACAAAACCCGGTAACTGCGTTCTGGTAAGGAAACCAGAGCAGAGTACCGGGTTATTTATGTTCACAGACTGAGAATGTCTGCTTTATTTTCGTGAAATCTTCCGGGATTTATTCTGGATATACAAGACGATCCGGTTTGATGTCATAGAGAACTTCATTCAGGAATTTTTTTGCAAGGTATTTGGCCATGCCGAGATTCATATCAAGATAATTGCCGCAGTCTTTTGCAGACGCTCCTGGAATCTCACCTTCAAAATCACGGATGAATTCAAACATTTCGATCATAAGAGGTACGATGTCCTTGGATTCATAATCGCCCTTAAGAAGAAGATAGTTTCCTGTACGGCATCCCATAGGCCCCCAGTAAATGATCTTCGGTCCGAATTCCTTATGGTTACGGAGAAAAGTTGCTGCCAGATGTTCCATGGCATGAAGTTCTGCTGTATTCATGACCGGTTCCTCGTTTGGGGAAGTCATACGAATATCAAAGGTGGTGATTACCTGATCGCCTACCGGATCTTTTCGTGAAACATATACACCTGGCTGAAGCTTGATGTGGTCTATGGTAAAACTTGTGATTTTTTCCATGATAATTCCTCACTTTCTGATTCTGAAATAACTTTTGCAGTATTCTAAGCCCAGGTACCGCAGCTTTTATTTTAGCAGAGAACCTTTCGAGATACAAGGGAAGGACTGCGTAAAGTTGACTTTGTGAAAGGATAATGTTAAACTGAGGAAAGCTTACAGGGGGAGAGTAAAAAAACTCATCTGAGAACGTGAAAATCAACGGTTTCAGGATCTGATAAGGAGGATTTATAAATTATGAAACGCAAGGTTTTATCTGTATTGTTTGCGACCGTTCTTACAGCTGGCATGCTGTCAGGATGCGGAAGCAGCGGGAATACTTCTGAGAAGACATCCGACCAGAAGGAAGAATCTCTGGAGGAGGAGACAACACAGGGCCAGACTGCAGTAGATGAAGAGACTGCAGCGAAAGCCGTTTCCGAGGAAGAAGCAGAGAAGGCTGGGTTTACAGACCAGGAAGAAAGTACTGCGGAGGAAGAGAGCAGTTCGGATTCTACTTTGGAGGAAGATTCCACTTTGACAGAAAGTGAAGCAGACAGCACAGAAGAGAGATTTTCAGATGGTTCCGAGGACGCAAAAAAAGCAGGTACTGCAGTAATTGATACCAGCCAGCAGCTTACCGGAACTTATCATGCAGCAATCACAGTGAAAGATTACGGCGAGATTGATGTGGAACTGGATGCGGATACAGCACCTGTTACAGTAACAAATTTTGTAAAACTGGTACAGGAGAACTTTTATGACGGACTGACTTTCCATCGGATCATTGACGGATTTATGATTCAGGGTGGTGATCCAAAGGGCGATGGAACTGGTGGAGCGGATGAGACCATCAAAGGTGAATTTTCCAATAATGGCGTAAAAAATGATATTTCCCATGTAAGGGGAACGATTTCCATGGCAAGAAGTTCTGCCCCGGACAGCGCAAGTTCCCAGTTCTTTATTGTACAGTCTGATTCCACATATCTGGACGGGGATTATGCGGCATTTGGCCATGTGACTTCCGGAATGGATGTTGTAGATCAGATATGTAAGGATGCTACACCGACAGATGGCAATGGCAGTATAGCAAAAGATCAGCAGCCGGTAATCGAAAGTATTCGTATGACTGACTGACAGGAGGAAGAAGGATGCTGAAAGGGAAAACGGTGCTTCTCGGAGTGACAGGAAGCATTGCCGCATATAAAATAGCATATCTGGCCAGTGCATTACATAAGCTTCATGCAGATGTCCATGTACTGATGACAGAAAATGCCACGAATTTTATCAATCCTATTACGTTTGAGACGTTAACCGGAAATAAATGTCTGGTGGACACTTTTGACCGGAATTTTCAGTTTCAGGTAGAGCATGTTTCCATTGCAAAGAAGGCAGATGTGGTAATGATTGCACCGGCCAGTGCCAATGTAATTGGGAAAATTGCCAATGGCCTTGCCGATGATATGCTTACGACAACGGTTATGGCCTGCCGGTGCCAGAAGATTTTTGCGCCGGCCATGAATACTGCCATGTATGAAAATCCGATTGTACAGGATAATATCAGGAAACTTGTTTCCTATGGATATGAAGTGATTACTCCGGCCAGTGGTTATCTTGCCTGCGGAGATACAGGCGCAGGAAAAATGCCGGAACCGGAGACTCTTCTGGAATATATCCTGAAAGAAATTGCTTTTGAGAAAGATCTTTCCGGAAAAAAAGTGCTCGTCACTGCCGGGCCAACGCAGGAAGCGATAGATCCGGTTCGCTGTCTGACTAATCATTCTTCCGGAAAAATGGGATATGCCATTGCAAAAATGGCGATGCTTAGGGGCGCAGAGGTCACGCTGGTAAGCGGACCTACTGCGATTGCACCGCCACTTTTTGTGAAGGTAGTTCCTGTGACAACTGCAAGAGATATGTTTGAGGCAGTGACTACAAGAAGCGATCAGCAGGATATTATCATCAAGGCCGCGGCAGTGGCGGATTACCGTCCGAAACAGGTCAGTGATAACAAAGTTAAGAAAAAAGATGATCGGGTTTCCATAGAACTTGAAAGAACGGATGATATTCTGAAATATCTGGGTCAGCACAAAAAAGATGGTCAGTTCCTCTGCGGATTTTCCATGGAAACCCAGAATATGATCGGTAATTCCAGGGCCAAACTTGAGAAGAAAAATCTGGATATGGTGGCAGCCAACAATCTGAAGGTGGAAGGCGCCGGATTCCAGGGAGATACCAATGTTCTGACCCTGATTACACAGGATGAGGAAGTATCACTCCCACTTATGAGCAAGGAGGATGCAGCTCTTAAAATCCTGGATAAAATTAATTCACTTATTAATCATTAATAAGTCCATCACCGTATTGTATCCGTAAGGAAACTATGGAACAGGCTGTGTTTCCATAAAGTTTCCCGGACGGAACGGTAACAAGGAGGAGAAAAAATGAAAAACAACAGATTTACAACAGCACAGCTTACGTTACTTGGCCTGATGGCCGCAATTCTTCTGCTTATGGCCTACACACCACTGGGATATCTGAATATCGGGCCACTGGCCATTTCCTTTAATGTGATTCCGGTAGCAATCAGTGCAGTGGTTCTCGGACCGGTAGGTGGAGCCGTGGCAGGTGCGATTTTCGGCCTGACCAGTTTCCTGCAGTGTATTGGCGTAGGAGGTTCCAGTGCGATGGGAGTTGTGCTCTTCGGCATCAATCCGGCATTCGCGTTTATTCAGCGTTTTGTGCCGCGTCTTCTGGATGGTATCTGCCTTGGTTATATTTTCCGGGGAATGCGGAAAATCAGCAATACCTATGTGGCCTGTGCTGTAACAGGATTCTTTTCCGCATTTCTGAATACCCTGTTTTTTATGGCAGCGCTTGTAGGACTGTTTGGAAATACCGATTATGTAAAAAATCTGATGGGTGGTCATAACATTATTATCGGCTGCTGTCTGATGGTAGGAATCAATGCAGTATGTGAGATGATTTCTTCTACAGTAATTACAGGTGCGGTGGGAGCAGCACTTTCCAAAGCACATCTGATACCTGCGGCACAGATCAGCCGGAAAAAAGCATAAGTATTTTGTAAAAAAAGACGGGAAAAGAAAATTATGATTTTAGCGATTGATATTGGAAATACAAACATTGTTGTGGGATGTATTGATGACAAAAAAACGTATTTTATTGAACGGCTTGCTACTGTACGGACAAAGACAGAGCTGGAATACGCAGTTGATCTGAAAACAGTACTGGATATTTATCATATCAAAAAAACGGATATTGATGGATGTATTATCTCATCCGTTGTTCCGCAGATTACCAATATTGCAAAACTGGCGGCCGAGAAAATACTGAAAAAAGAAGTCATGGTACTTGGACCTGGTGTAAAAACCGGTCTGAATATTATGATGGACAATCCTGGGCAGCTGGGAGCGGATCTTGTTGCGGATGCGGTAGCTGGTTTGAAGGAGTATCCGGTTCCTTTTATTGTAATTGATATGGGTACAGCAACTACAGTTTCGGTTGTCAACGGCAAGAAACAGTATATTGGTGGGATGATTCTTCCTGGTATTGGAATATCTCTGGATGCGTTAACAGCAAGAGCTTCCCAGTTAAGTGGAATCAGTATTGATGCACCGAAGCATGTCATCGGACGGAATACAATTGAGTGCATGAAGAGCGGTGTTCTTTACAGCAATGCGGCAGCCATTGACGGAATTATCGACCGCGTGGAAGAAGAGCTGGGTGAAAAAGCAACGGTCATTGCAACCGGTGGTCTTGCAAAGAAGATTGTTTCCCACTGTAAGAAGGATATTATTCTGGATGAGGATCTTCTTCTTAAAGGCCTGCTTGTAATTTATGAAAAGAATAAATAATTAAGAAAAATGAGAAAACAGTTGTCTGTATGTGAAAATCTGCATACAGACAGCTGTTTTTGTATCATGGTAGGAATTGACTGATAAATCTTCCGTTTCCGGTAAAGGCCTTCCGGAAGTCTTCCGGTACAGGTGCCAGAAACCGCAGTGGCTCTTTGGTAATGGGATGCTCGAATTCCAGCTGAAAAGAATGAAGTGCCTGTCTGCCAATCCGGTCAAATACCGGATGATAGAGAAAATCGCCGGGCAGAGGGCAGCCGATGTAGTTCATATGCACACGGATCTGATGTGTCCGTCCGGTTTCAAGATGAAGCTCAACAAGAGCGTATCCATTGCTGACTGCCAGACGCTCGTAATGAGTTACAGCAGGTTCGCCCTGTTCAAAATTGACTTCCCTGGTAATTACGGAGTCATTTACCCTTGCAATTGGTGCACAGACTGTTCCTTTTTCCGGTGGAATTCCGTCTGTAAGTGCAAGATACGTACGGTGGATTCTTCGCTGTTTCATCTGGGTGGAAAGAAGAGCGCCGCTTAAAGGATTTTTTGCCAGAACCAGTACTCCGGTTGTGTCCCGGTCCAGCCGGTTGATACAGCGGTATACAAAAGTTTCGCCCTGCTGTCGGTAGTACCAGGCGACTCCGTTGGCCAGAGTGTTCTCGTAATTTCCGGCAGAAGGATGTACCGGCATGTCCGCCGGCTTATTAAGAACCAGAATATCTTCGTCTTCATACAGAATATCCAGAGACATTTTTACAGGAAGGATGGACTCTTCTGATCCTGTTTCTTCAGGAACAAGAATGCGAAGAACATCCTGTTCTCTGAACGCCGTTTTTGCAAAAGTAGGCTGTCCGTTAAGAAGAATGGCATGATCTGCGCGTTTCATGGTAGTCAGGATATGTTTGGAAAAACCGTTGTTCCGGAGAAAAGATAAAATTGAAATCCCGGAATCCTTCGGAGAAATGGTATACGTAATAATTCTCTGCATATAGAACATCCTTTTCTGAATTTTGGCAGCAGAAGCATGCGGGAATATGTTTCTGCTGATTTCTGTTACAGTATAGCATCGGAGACAGAGTTTGTATAGTTTTGCAGAAAAACACAGAAAATATATTGGAAAAAGTGCCGGAAAAGGGTATAATGTCAAAGATAGCAGAATTGATAAAATACAGACAAATAAAGGATAACTTTATAGACAGTGTGGGGGATGAAACAATGGAACAGCAGCATATGTTTACCAACCGGATGATCCGTAATCTTCTGGTTCCGGTTGTGCTGGAACAGATTCTGAATTCGATAATGGGAACCGCAGATACCATGATGGTCAGCAATGTGGGATCTGCGGCTCTTTCTGCGGTGTCTCTGGTAGACTCCATCAATATACTTCTGATCCAGGCCTTTTCGGCGCTGGCAGCAGGAGGTGCCATTGTATGTGCCCAGTATATCGGTCAGAAAAATTATGAGAAAGCAAACATGTCTGCAAGACAGGTGCTGTTTATTATCACTGCAATTTCGGTAGCGGTATCGGCAGTCTGTCTTATTTTTCAGAAACCTCTGCTGCGGTTTATTTTCGGAGCGGTAGAAGCAGATGTCATGCGTGCTTCGGAAACATATTTCTTTTTTACAGCACTGTCGTTTCCGTTTATAGCAGCATATGACTCTGCGGCTTCCATATTCCGTGCTCAGGAGAATACGAAGGGGCCCATGACGATTTCCATGATTTCCAATGTCATGAATATTGGGGGAAATGCGATTCTGATCTGGGTATTTCATCTTGGTGTTGCAGGTGCTGCGCTTTCCACACTGGTTTCCCGTATTTTCTGCGCTGTGGTAGTTCTTTATCAGCTGCGGAAAGACAGGCAGCCCATTGTTGTCCGTGATTATCTGAAGATCCGTCCGGATTGGGGTATGATCAAGCGAATTCTGGGACTGGGCATTCCATCCGGAGTAGAAAACAGTATGTTCCAGCTTGGAAAACTTGCGATTCAGTCAACCGTATCTACTCTGGGAACAACTGCCATTGCAGCCCAGGCGATGACTAATATTCTGGAGAACTTAAATGGAATTGCAGCTATCGGTGTCGGTGTCGGCTTGATGACGATTGTAGGGCAGTGCCTTGGAGCCGGACGGAAAGATGAGGCGGTCTATTACATAAAAAAACTCTGTGTCATTGCGGAATTTGTTATTATCGCAAGCTGTCTGGTCGTTTACATTCTGGCCAGACCGGTTACCATTCTGGGAGGTATGGAAAAAGAAAGTGCCGCAATGTGTATTCATATGATTACATGGATCACGATCGTAAAACCGCTTGTCTGGACAATGGGTTTTGTACCAGGATACGGCCTGCGTGCAGCCGGAGATGTAAAATTTTCCATGATTACCTCCTGCTGTACCATGTGGGCCTGCCGGTTTTGTCTCTGTGTATTTCTCATCCGCGTCCTGGGCTTTGGGCCAATGGGCGTATGGATCGGAATGTTTGCAGACTGGACAGTACGCGGAATCATATTTACATGGAGATTCCACAGCCGCAAGTGGTTGGAGCATAAGGTAATTTAGGAAATTGCCTTATGGGATCCCAAAGCCTTTGGGCGAGGGCGTTTTGGAAAACGGGAGGAAAACCGTGAGGGGGATCATCTCAGAGTTGCGAAGCCCGAAGATCCCCCTCACACTCCCCCTTCTTGGGCACGCAGAAAATTTCCGCATTGTGGCAATGTGAATTTGTCGAGAGGGTGGATGTATGATACTTTGTTGGATGTGTGAGTCTTAGCCGATCTGGGGAGGGACGGAAGGCGGCCTGCGTGGCAGGCCTGTTCCTGGATTACGGATGAGACTGTAAAAAGAGTGAAGGTGTATACATAGTGTAACATTGCCAGAAAATAAAAATTCAAGTTAAAAGTCAGGAACAATCTGCGAAGCAGATATGCTTTCCGTCCGGAGCGACTAATCGGCTCAGACTATCGGGACCGATATCGTGGAATCCATCGCCCCGCCATGGTGTATCATTTCCAATACCGTACGCCCAATTGCGTGGCCGGAGGGGAGGAGCGCGAGGAGGGGAAACGGCCTTCGCAACTCTGAGTGCTTCCCCTCCTCGCAAATTCCCACTGCTTAAAAAGCAACACCAAACGAAAAAACAAAAAATTTCCTACAAAAAATCTCATTTCCCAAAGGAGGCCCCAATAATTTGAATGGATTAGAAAACAAATACATCATAAAAAACAACAAACGCCTCCGCTACGGCTACACTACTGGTTCCTGTGCGGCAGGTGCAGCACGTGGTGCAGTCCGCATGCTGCTTTCCGGTGAATCCTTCTCGGAGGTCACCTTAAACACCCCAAAGGGAATCACTCTTACTCTGGCTCTTCATGACATCACCCGTGGGGAAGATTACGTCTCCTGTGCAGTCCAAAAAGACGCCGGTGACGATCCGGATACCACCAACGGAATTCTGGTCTATGTAAAAGCAGAAAAATTTTTTTCAGGAAATACAGAAAATTCCGGTACACATCCGCAGATTATTCTGGACGGCGGAATCGGTGTAGGCCGAGTTACCAAACCGGGGCTTTCCCAGAAGGTGGGAGAGGCTGCCATCAATCCGGTGCCCAAAGCCATGATTTTAAGAGAAGCCGAAGAGGCAGCCCAGGAATATAATTATGAAGGTGGACTGAAACTTACGGTATCTGTGCCGGAAGGAGAGGAGATTGCAAAAAAAACTTTCAATCCCCGGCTTGGTATCTTAGGTGGAATTTCCATTCTGGGAACCAGCGGAATTGTGGAACCCATGAGTGAAAAAGCACTGATTGAAAGCATCCACGTGGAAATGAAACAGCATTTCTGCCAGGGAGAGAACTACATACTGGTGACACCCGGAAATTATGGCGCAGATTATCTGCGGGAACATATGACCATTCCTTTTGAAAATAATATCAAATGCAGCAATTATGTAGGGGAAACCATTGATATGGCCATTGATATGGGAGTAAAAGGGATTCTTTTTGTGGCCCATATTGGAAAATTCGTGAAAGTTGCCGCAGGGATTATGAATACCCATTCCCACTGTGCAGACGGAAGAATGGAAGTTCTCTGTGCCGCAGCCATCCGTGCAGGAGGCACTCTGGAATGTGCCAAAGAAATTCTGGAAGCTGGAACTACAGATGAAGCGCTGGCGGTTCTTGAACGATATGGAATTCTGAAAGAAACCATGGCCATTGTAATGGAGAAAATCCAGTTTTATCTGGACCACCGTTCCTATGAACAGATTGTACTGGGCGCTGTGGTGTTTTCCAATGTATATGGACTGCTGGGACAGACACGGGATGCGGAAAAACTCATTACAGAAATAAAGAAACAATCCGAAAAATTATAAAAATTTTATTACAAAATAACAGGAACAGAAAAAAATCATTCTGTTAATAAATAGATTACAGGAGGAAAGAAAAATGGCAGGTAAATTATACGGTGTAGGTGTAGGACCAGGAGATCCCGAACTTCTTACCTTAAAAGCACTTCGACTTGTAAAAGAGGCAGAAGTAATTGCACTTCCAGGAGAGATTCCGGAAGATACGGTAGCATTTAAAATTGTAGAGGGTGCTTATCCGGAACTTGGAAAAAAAGAACTCCTTGCAGTTCCTTTTCCAATGTCAAAAGATCCAGAAGTCCTGAAAAGTTATCACGATGCAGGTGCCGAGAAAGTAAAAGCTGTCCTGGATCAGGGGAAAGATGTGGTATTTCTGACACTTGGAGATCCAACCGTTTATTCCACCTATCTCTATGTACATCACAGGCTTGTAGCGCAGGGGTATGACACAGAAATTGTCTGTGGAATCACATCCTTCTGTGCGGTTTCTGCACGTCTGAATACCGGACTTGTGGAAAAAGCAGAGCCTCTCCATGTAATTCCGGCTTCCTATCAGATTGAGGATGCACTGAAACTTCCGGGAACCAAGGTTCTTATGAAAGCCGGAAAGAAAATGAGAAATGTAAAAGAGCAGCTTCTCGCTCAGGGTGCGGAAGCCATGATGATTGAAAACTGCGGAATGCCGGATGAAAAAATCTACAGAAGTGTGGAAGAGATTCCGGAGGATGCGGGATATTATTCTCTGATTATCATTAAAGAAAATAAAGAAAGGACACAGGAATAGTTATGGTACATTTCGTAGGAGCAGGTCCGGGAGCGTCGGATCTTATCACAGTAAGAGGAAAACAGTATCTGGAGGAAGCAGATGTAATTATCTATGCAGGTTCTCTTGTAAATCCGCAGCTTCTGGAGTATTCCAAAGATGTCTGCACCATTCATAACAGTGCAAAGATGACTCTTGAGGAAGTGATTTCCGTTATGGAAAGAGCAGAAGCAGAAGGAAAAATGACCGTTCGTCTGCATACCGGTGACCCGTGTATTTACGGTGCAATCCGTGAGCAGATGGATATTCTGGATGAAAAGGGGATTCCTTATGATTCCTGTCCAGGTGTCAGTGCATTCTGCGGAGCAGCGTCAGCACTGAATCTGGAATATACTCTTCCGGATATTTCTCAGAGTGTAATTATTACCAGAATGGAAGGAAGAACACCGGTTCCGACAAAAGAAAGTATTCAGTCTTTTGCCGCACATAACGCAACAATGGTAATTTTCCTCAGTACAGGTATGCTGGAAGAACTGAGCCGCAGACTGGTAGAGGGCGGTTACCGGGAAGATACACCGGCAGCTATTGTTTATAAGGCAACCTGGCCGGATGAAAAGAAATTTATCTGTACAGTGGGAACTCTTGCACAGACAGCAAAGGAGAACAATATCACAAAGACAGCTCTGATGCTGGTGGGAGATGCAGTAAATGCGGCACATTATGACCGCTCCAAGCTTTATGATCCCGGATTTACAACAGAGTTCCGTGAGGCTACGAAATAGAACATGAATATTTCCGTTATTTGCTTCAGTATGACAGGACTGGAGACAGGGGAAAAACTTCAAAGGGCACTGGAAAAAGAAGGAGATCAGGTTACGCTGGCAAAAAAGAGCCGTTATCTTCCGGATTCGATTTCTGTATCTGTCTCAAAATGGGCAGAGGAGCAGTTTCAGTCCGGAAAAGACGGAGTGATTTTTGTAGGTGCCTGTGGAATTGCGGTTCGAAGCATTGCACCCTATATTGCAGGAAAAAAAACAGATCCTGCTGTGCTTGTAGTGGATGAATGTGGAAAATTCGTGATTTCACTTCTTTCCGGTCATTTGGGCGGAGCAAATGAACTGGCCATCCGATGTGCGAAGGATCTCCAGGCAGTACCTGTGGTAACTACAGCGACAGATCTTCACAGCCGTTTTGCGGTAGATGTTTTTGCAAAAAAAAACGGGTGTGCGATTTTTCATATGAAGGCTGCGAAAGAAGCGTCAGCAGCACTGCTTGCAGGAGAGACGGTTGGGTTTTACAGTGAGTTTCCATGGGAAGGCGAATTGCCGGAGGGACTGATGCTTTGCGGAAAAGACGGAAGCCTCTTAAATAAGAAAGAGGATCAGACAGCTTCAGAAACAGGCAAAGTGCCGGAAACCGGTATTGCGGTGACGTTTCATAAAAGCTGTCTGCCATTTAAAAATACCGTTCACGTAGTACCACCTGACGTAGTTCTGGGAATGGGATGCAGAAAGGGTAAAGATGTTGCAACAATCCAGGCAGCGGCGGAGAAATGTCTGGAAGAAGCAGATCTGTATAAAGAAGCACTGCAGGCGGTCACAAGTATTGATCTGAAAAAAGAGGAGCAAGGTTTACTGTCTTTGGCAGAAACCTGGAACCTTCCATTTCGGACTTTTACCGAAGAAGAGCTGAGAGCAGTAAAAGGAGATTTTACTCCATCAAAATTTGTCAAAAAAATAACAGGTGTAGACAATGTCTGTGAAAGAAGCGCGGTTCTGGGTTGCGGACAGGGTACCCTGATCAGAAAAAAAACAGGCCGGGACGGTGTAACCACCGCCCTTGCAGCCGGAAATCGGAGGATACGTTTTGAGTAAAATTTATGTTGTTGGAATTGGCCCGGGAGCATACGACCAGATGACTGGAAGAGCGATCCGTGCATTAAATGAAAGCGATGTGATCATTGGCTATACTGTATATGTGGATCTTGTAAAAGAATATTTTGCAGGAAAAGAATTTATGACCACCCCGATGAAGAAAGAGGTGGATCGCTGTGTACTTGCCTTTGAGGAAGCAAAAAAAGGAAAAACTGTTTCCATGATCTGCAGTGGAGATGCCGGTGTCTATGGCATGGCAGGTCTGATGTATGAAGTGGGAGAAAATTATCCGGATGTGGAGCTTAACATTATTCCAGGTGTAACAGCTGCAACCGGTGGGGCTGCAGTCCTGGGAGCACCGCTGATTCATGATTTCTGTCTGATCAGCTTAAGTGATCTTCTCACTCCATGGGAAAAAATTGAGGCAAGGCTTCTGGCAGCCGCACAGGCGGATTTTGTAGTATGCCTTTACAATCCATCCAGCAGAAAGCGCAAAGATTATCTTCAGAAAGCCTGTGACCTGATGATGAAATACAAGTCTCCGGATACAGTATGCGGTACAGTTGCTCAGATCGCAAGAGAGGGAGAAACCGCGCAGGTTATGACGTTAAGAGAACTTCGAGACACAGAAGTGGATATGTTTACTACTGTTTTTGTGGGAAATTCCCAGACAAAGAACATAGATGGCAAGATGGTAACGCCAAGAGGATATAAGAATGTATAAAGCCATTGTTTTTGCAGGTACCACAGAAGGTTATGCACTCTGTGAGTTTCTTGCGGAAAATAAAGTTTCGGTGTATGCCTGTGCAGCTACAGAGTACGGTGGCTCTCTTCTTAAAGAAAATGAGTTCCTTCATGTCAGTGCAGGAAGGCTGAAAACAGAAGATATGGAGGAACTTTTCCGAAAGGAAACACCGGAAATTGTTCTGGATGCCACACACCCTTATGCTGCGGAAGTAACAAAAAATATCCGGGCAGCCTGTGAAAATACGGGAGTTCGTTATCAGCGGGTTCTTCGTCCAGAGGGAGAAAAAAGTGAAACGGCAGTTTATGTGGAAAGTACGGAAAAAGCGGCAGAGTTTCTTTGCGGCACAGAAGGAAATATCTTTCTTACCACGGGAAGCAAGGAACTGGCCAAATTTACAGTAATTCCGGATTATAAAGAGAGACTTTTTGCAAGGGTTCTCTCGATTCCCTCTGTAATCAGTGCCTGCGCGGAACTTGGAGTTGAGGGAAAACATCTCATCGGTATGCAGGGACCGTTTTCGACGGAAATCAATGAAGCAATGCTACGCCAGTATCAGTGCAGTTATCTGGTGACGAAAGATACCGGGCTGGCGGGAGGATTTCCGGAAAAAATGGAGGCCTGCCGGCGCGCAGGTGTTATTCCGGTGATTATTGGAAGACCACTGAAGGAAGAAGGGCTCTCTCTTTTAGAAGCCAGGGTTTTTCTGGCAAAATTCTTCGGGGTGAGTCTGTCACAGAAGATTTCTCTTGTGGGAATCGGCATGGGAGCAGAAAAAACGCTGACTTTAGAGGGGAAGAAAGCTTTTGAGGAGGCGGAGCTTCTGATCGGAGCCAGACGTATGACGGAAGCCGTGCAGAAACCAGGGCAGGCGGTTCTTCATGAATACCGCAGCGAAAAGATTGCAGAATATATCAAAGCACATCCGGAATACCGGACGGTTGCCATTGCGCTTTCCGGCGATGTGGGATTCTACAGCGGAGCAAAAAAACTTCTGGATCTTCTGGGAGAGGAAGTTCAGGTGATCTGTGGAATTTCTTCTGTGGTATATTTTATGGCAAAAATCGGACTTTCCTGGGATGACGCAAAGATTGTCAGTGCCCACGGAAGAAACTGTAATCTGGTCTCTCTGATCCGGAACAACCGAAAAGTGTTTTCCATTCTTGGAACCGAGGATGGAGTGGCGGCACTTGCATCAAAACTGGTAGATTACAACATGGGGGATGTGACACTTTATGTGGGAGAGAATCTTTCCTATGACCAGGAGAAGATTTTTCATGATAAGGCAGAAAATCTTACGGAATACCATGGAGATGCATTAAGTGTGGTGACAGCGTATAACGAAAATGCCCGGTCTCTGCCGGCAGTTCATGGAATCCGAGACGAAGAATTTCAAAGAGGAAAGGCGCCGATGACAAAGGAAGAGGTACGGACCGTGTCTCTTTCCAAACTTCATCTGTCTGAAGACTCCATCTGTTATGATGTGGGGGCAGGAACAGGGTCTGTATCTGTTGAAATGGCTCTTCGTGTATGGAACGGAAAGGTCTATGCCATTGAGAAAAAAGAAGACGCCCTTGCACTTCTGAAAGAGAATAAACAGAAATTTGCGGTGGATAATCTGGAGATCATACCTGGAATGGCACCGGAGGCTATGATGGAACTGGAGGTTCCGACCCATGCATTTATCGGTGGTTCCTCCGGAAATATGGATGCAATTATAAAACTTCTTCTGGAAAAGAACCCGGAAGTACGTATTGTGATTAACTGTATTACTCTGGAAACGGTTACGGAAGCCATGGAAGCCATCCGCAAATTTGATCTGGAAGACGTGGATATTGTACAGCTTGGAGTTGCAAGATCCAAATCTGTTGGAAGATACCATATGATGATGGGAGAAAACCCGATTTATATTATTTCCTGCAGTGGAAGAGGGGAGGAGCCAAAGTGAAAATTCCCAGAGTGCTTCTTGCGGCAGGTGCAAGCGGAAGTGGAAAAACCCTGATTACCTGCGGCCTTCTGCAGGCACTGGTAAACCGGAATTTAAAGACTGCCTCTTTTAAATGTGGACCGGATTATATTGATCCTATGTTCCACAGCCGGGTAATCGGTACGAAATCCAGGAATCTGGATACATTTTTTACAGATGAAAACAGGACCAGATACCTTCTGGCAAAAAATGCCGCAGACTGTGAGATTGCGGTGATGGAAGGTGTCATGGGTTATTATGATGGTGTGGGTGGAACGACATCCAGAGCCAGTGCCTATGATCTTGCAAAAACTACGGATACACCGGTGATTTTGATTGTAAACAGCCGTGGGATGAGTGTATCACTGGCTGCCTATGTGAAGGGATTTCTGGAATATAAGAAAGACAGCCATATCTGTGGAGTGATTTTTAATCAGATGTCTCCGATGTTGTATCCGAGGATGAAACAGCTTCTGGAAGAAGAGCTTTCCGTAAAAGTTCTGGGATATGTACCAAAAGTGGAAGACTGTGTTATTGAAAGCCGTCATCTGGGACTGGTGCTTCCGGAAGAAATTCCGGAACTGAAAAACCGTTTACAGAAACTTGCGGAAGTTTTGGAAAAGACACTGGATATTGACGGAATTCTGGAACTTGCCCAAACTGCACCGAAACTTCAGGCACCGGATTTGAAAAAGCTGATTCAGGAAGACGCTGTATTTGCCTATCATACAGAGGAAAAAGTACGGATTGGTGTGGCAGACGATGAAGCTTTCTGCTTTTTTTATGCGGATAATTTAAATCTTCTGGAACAGATGGGGGCAGAACTGGTAACGTTTTCTCCGATCCATGATGAAAAACTTCCGGAAGATCTGGATGGACTTCTTCTTTGCGGCGGATATCCGGAACTGAACGGAGAAGCGCTGGAAAAGAATCAGAAGATGTGTTTGGCGATTCGAAATGCGATGGAACAAGGAATGCCCTGCCTGGCAGAATGTGGCGGATTTATGTATCTTCATCAGGAGATGGAGGACATGGAAGGCCATTTCCGTAAGGTCTGCGGTGTAATCCGGGGAAGATCGTTTCGGACACTCAGACTTAACAGATTTGGTTATATTACTCTTACGGAAAAAGAAAATACCGGACTTGGTGAAATACCTGCCCATGAGTTTCATTATTTTGATTCCACAGATTGTGGTGCCGCGTTCCATGCGTCAAAACCGGCATCCAAAAGAGGTTGGGACTGTATCCACAAAAAGGGCCGTATGATGGCAGGATTTCCGCATCTTTATTATTATGGAAATCCGAAAGTTCCGGTGCGTTTTCTGACAGATGCGCTGGAATACAAGAAAGAACGGAGGATGAAGAAAGATGTTGAAATATAGTCTTCCTGCACTGGTTATGGGATTTGTCCTGGATCTTCTTATCGGAGATCCCAGATGGCTGTATCATCCTATCTGTGTCATCGGAAATCTGATTGCGTTACTGGAAAAGGGAATTCGCAAAATTTTTCCGAAAAGTCATGGAGGGGAACTTGCCGGCGGCTTTGTGACTGTGGTGCTGATCTGTCTGTTCAGTGGCGGAGTACCATTTCTGGTTCTGCATTATCTCTACCGTTTTTCAACAGTGGCCGGCTTTGTGCTGGAAACTTTCTGGTGTTACCAGCTTCTTGCCACCCGCTCCCTGAAAGATGAAAGTATGAAAGTCTATGACCGTCTGAAAAATGGAACATTGGATGAAGCGCGTTATGCGGTATCTATGATTGTCGGCCGTGATACAAAAGAACTTACGGAGATCGGTGTGACAAAAGCAGCAGTGGAAACCGTGGCAGAAAATGCATCAGACGGGGTAATTGCCCCCATGCTTTATATGGCTGTCGGCGGAGTACCGTTGATGTTTCTATACAAGGGAATCAACACCATGGATTCCATGCTGGGGTATAAAAATGACAGATATCTGTATTTTGGACGGGTTGCCGCAAAGCTGGATGATGTGGCCAATTATATCCCTGCCAGAATTTCCGGCTGGCTGATGGTGGCGGGAACAGTTTTGACAAGAATGAACACAAAAAATGCAGCCAGGATCTATAAAAGAGACCGGAGAAACCATGCAAGCCCCAACTCCGCACAGACGGAAGCAGCTATGGCAGGTGCTCTGGAGGTACAGCTTGCGGGAAATGCGTATTATTTTGGAAAATTATATGAAAAACCTACGATTGGTGATCCGATCCGCCCGGTGGAGCCGGAGGATATCAAAAGAGCCAACCGTTTGATGTATGCGGCATCTGTGCTGGGAATTCTTATATTTTGTCTGATCAGTGCAGGCATTCGTATGTTGTTTTTCTGACCGGCGCAGAAACGTTCTGACCCGGAAAAGATGCAGATAATACATAACAGACAGGAGAGGAACCAATGACAAAACACGTACATGGAGGAGATGTATACAGACATAAAGACTGCCTTGATTTTTCAGCGAATCTGAATCCTCTGGGAACACCGGAAAGCGTAAAACAGGCGATTATCGGCAGTCTGGATCATATTGCACAGTATCCTCAGGTAGGCTGCGATCTTCTTCGGGAAAAGATTGCAGAATATGAAGGCGTAAAAAAAGAAGAAATTGTCTGTGGAAATGGTGCGGCAGAAGTAATCTTTACCCTCTGCCGTGCGGTAAAACCCAAAAAGGCGCTGCTTCCCGCGCCGACTTTTGCAGAATACGGACAGGCACTGGAGAGCACGGACTGTAAACTGGAATATTATATGCTGACGGAAAATGAAGGTTTTGTGCTGGGGGAGTCTTATCTGGATATTCTTCATAAAGGGCTGGATATGGCATTTTTATGCAATCCGAATAATCCCACCGGTATGCTGATTCCTCACAGGCTTCTGAAACGGATTCTGGAAAAGTGCAGAAAACTTGGGATTCTTCTGGTGGTAGACGAATGTTTCCTGGATTTTGTAAAAGAACCGGAGGAATATTCTCTGAAACGGTCACTTTCGGGATTTAACAATCTTTTTATACTGAAAGCATTTACAAAGAGATATGCCATGGCCGGCGTGCGGCTGGGATATGGTCTTTGTTCCAACCGGAAACTGATGGAGAAAATGGAACTTCATGTTCAGCCCTGGAATGTTTCCACCATGGCGCAGGCTGCGGGAATCCAGGCACTGACAGAGACAAAATATGTAGAGGAAGGAAGACAGCTTGTTTTTCGGGAGTCACAATGGCTGAAAAATGAGATGACCCGCATTGGGTACAAAGTATTTCCGTCGGAAGCAAATTATATTTTCTTTAAAGGGCCGGAAGAACTGTATGAGTTCTGTCTTCGGAAACGCATCCTGATCCGGGACTGCAGCAATTATCCGGGGCTCACCAAAGGCTTTTATAGGATTGCGGTAAAGCGCCATGAGGAAAATGTAAAACTGATCCAGGTACTTGAAGGAGGTATATTATGGCAAAAGCAATAATGGTACAGGGAACCATGTCCAATGCCGGAAAAAGTCTGCTGGCAGCAGGGCTTTGCAGAATTTTTAAGCAGGATGGCTATAAAGTGGCTCCTTTTAAATCACAGAATATGGCCCTGAATTCTTTTATTACAGAGGATGGGCTTGAAATGGGACGTGCCCAGGTCATGCAGGCAGAAGCAGCCGGGATCAAACCGTCGGTACTGATGAATCCGATTCTTCTGAAGCCAACCAATGATGTCGGTTCCCAGGTAATTGTCAACGGAGAAGTTCTTGGAACCATGAGTGCCAGAGATTATTTTAAATATAAAAAGACATTGGTTCCGGATGTAATGAAAGCGTACAATGCCCTTGCGGCAGAAAATGATATTATTGTAATCGAAGGTGCGGGAAGTCCGGCAGAGATCAATCTCAAGGATGAGGATATTGTAAACATGGGAATGGCAAAGATGGCTAAGGCGCCGGTCCTTCTTGTAGGCGACATTGACCGTGGTGGTGTTTTCGCACAGCTGATCGGTACGGTAGAACTTCTGGAAGAGGATGAAAAGGCTATGGTGAAAGGTCTGATCATCAACAAATTCCGTGGGGATAAGACCATTCTGGATCCTGGTGTTGCGATGCTGGAAGAGAGAAGCAAAATTCCGGTTGTGGGAGTGGCTCCATATTTGGATATTCAGGTAGAAGATGAGGACAGCCTTACGGAACGCTTTGACAGAAAACAGGAAGCCGGTGTGATTGATATCGCGGTGATTCGAACTCCTAGGATTTCCAATTTCACAGATTTCAATCCTTTCGAAAGCATTCCGGGCGTTTCACTTCGCTATGTGAAACATCCAAGAGATCTCCATTCTCCGGATATGATTATTCTTCCGGGAACCAAGAACACGATGGGCGATCTGATCTGGATGAGGGAAAGCGGAATGGAAGCGGCAGTTCTGAAAGAGGCTTCCAGAGGAAAGCTGATTTTTGGTGTCTGTGGTGGTTATCAGATGCTGGGAGAAACTTTAAGCGATCCTCATGGAGTGGAAAATGGCGGCTCCATGAAGGGAATGGGCCTTCTTCCCATGGATACCATATTTGCGGAAAAGAAAACAAGGACAAGAGTTCACGGACAGTTTGGACAGCTTTCCGGTGTGTTTGCACCTCTTTCCGGAGCAGAAATTGAAGGTTATGAGATCCATATGGGAGAGAGTATTCGAAAGGAAGATGCGGGTACAGCCACAAAAATTACGGACAGTGTCAGTGGTGAGACCAAAGAGGAAGGCGCTTTTTCCGGAAATGTGTGCGGAACCTATATACATGGAGTCTTTGATAAAGAGGCATCTGCAGAGGCGATTATCCGTGTGATCGGTGAGAAAAAGGGCATTGATGTGGAAAATATGACAGGAGTGGATTTTGCCGCATTTAAAGAGCAGCAGTATGATATCCTGGCGGCAGAGCTTAGAAAACATCTGGATATGAAAAAAATCTATGAGATACTGGAAAACGGGATTACGGAGGACGAATAAAAATGAAAGTTGAGCTTGAAAATGTAAAACCCATGGAGATCGAAAAAAGAAGTTTTGAGATCATTACCGAAGAATTGGGAGACACTCCTCTGATTCCGGGAACAGAGCTGATTGTAAAACGCTGTATTCATACAAGTGCGGATTTTGATTATGCAAAAAATCTCTGTTTTTCTGAGGGTGCGGTAGAAAAGGCAATGGAAGCGATCCGAAATGGTGCGTGCATTGTTACAGATACGCAGATGGCAAAAGCAGGCATCAACAAACGTGCTCTTGCGCGTTACGGCGGTGAGGCATATTGTTTCATGTCCGATGAGGATGTGGCAGCTCTGGCAAAGAAAAACGGAACCACAAGAGCTACAGCCAGTATGGATAAAGCTGCCGAGATGGATGAGAAGCTGATTTTTGCTATTGGAAACGCACCAACTGCCCTGGTTCGTCTCTATGAACTGATTGAGGATGGAAAACTTTCTCCGGAACTGATTATTGGCGTACCGGTAGGCTTTGTAAATGTGGTACAGTCAAAGGAACTGATTATGCATGCAGATGTTCCGTATATTGTGGCAAAAGGACGAAAGGGTGGAAGCAATATTGCGGCGTGTATTGTAAATGCACTGCTTTATATGATTGATAACCGAAGAGATTAAGAATGTAAAAACGCCTCCGCAACTTGATATGTACCCTCTTTACTGGACAAACCAGTAAGGAGGGTATTTTTATGCGTT
>OGQK01000360.1_pt1 | contig 30391 bp, 50 predicted proteins | sample 1553221 | NCBI WGS metagenome assembly OGQK01 (sample SAMEA2579996, study PRJEB22360) | human gut metagenome | biome: human gut; feature: human-associated habitat; material: faeces | place: Denmark | collected 2008/2010 | reverse complement strand
TGACCCTCAAATACACTTCAAGTATTATCCTATATATTTTAGCATTTCCCCCTTCTTTTTCAAGATATTTATTGACGAAAACTCATTTTATTCTTATACTGTTAAAAGGTGTGCTCTTCTGTAAAAAAGACTTTTGTCCCATACTTTTTCACAGAATTCATACATAGAAAAAAGGAAGGAAATCAACATGAAAGAACGTGAAAAGTTTTCATCCCGGCTTGGATTTATTCTCATTTCAGCCGGCTGCGCCATTGGAATCGGCAATGTATGGCGCTTCCCTTATATAACAGGACAGTACGGAGGCGCAGCATTTGTACTGATCTATCTTCTGTTCCTTGTAATTCTTGGACTGCCTATTATGGTTATGGAATTTGCTGTCGGACGCGCAAGCCGCAAGTCCGCTGCCAGAAGCTTCCATCTCCTTGAGCCAAAGGGCACCAAATGGCACATTTACAGCTATGGAGCCATGCTTGGCAACTATATGCTGATGATGTTTTACACCACTGTAGGCGGCTGGATGCTGGCTTACTTCTTTAAAATAGCAAGCGGCACCTTCACAGGTCTTGATACAGAAGCGGTAGGAAACGTATTTAACACCATGCTCTCCAATCCTGGAGAAATGACCTTCTGGATGGTAATCGTAACTGCATTCGGTTTTGGTACCTGCTGCATGGGACTGCAGAAAGGTGTTGAACGTATCACAAAGGTTATGATGGTATGTCTTCTTACTATTATGGTAGTTCTTTGCGTTAAGAGCTGTACGCTTCCAGGTGCCATCGAGGGTATTAAGTTCTATCTTCTCCCGGATTTTGGCCGTCTGAAAGAGAACGGACTGCTTTCCGGTATTTATGCCGCTATGGGACAGGCATTCTTCACCTTGAGCCTTGGGATCGGCGCAATGGCAATCTTTGGAAGTTATATTGACAAAGACCGCAGCCTTATGGGCGAATCCATCCAGATTGGTATTCTGGATACTTTCGTGGCACTAATGGCCGGACTTATTATTTTCCCGGCATGCTTTGCTTACAATGTAAGCCCTACACAGGGTGTTGGACTTGTGTTCGTAACACTGCCGAACATGTTTAACCAGATGATGGGCGGCCGTTTCTGGGGCGCACTGTTCTTTATCTTTATGACATTCGCAGCTCTCTCCACCATCATTGCAGTATTTGAGAATATCTTAAGCTTTGCCATGGATCTGTGGGGCTGGAGCCGTAAGAAGGCAGTTCTGGTAAACGGAATTGCAATCTTTGTTTTATCCATGCCATGCGTACTTGGTTTCAACGTATGGAGCGGATTTCAGCCACTGGGTGCAGGAAGCACCATCCAGGATCTGGAGGACTTCATTATCTCCAATAACCTGCTTCCGCTTGGAAGCCTTGTTTACCTGCTGTTCTGCGTAACCCGCTACGGATGGGGATGGGACAATTTCATCAAAGAAGCGGATACAGGAAACGGCATTAAATTTCCGAAGTGGGCACGTCCATATCTTACCTATGTACTGCCGCTTATTGTACTGTTGATTTTCGTAATGGGTTATTACGACAAGTTCTTCAGATAAATATTATTGTAATGTAAATCAAAGGCAAAAGTTCACAGGGCTATTCACTCAAAACATGACCTATGGATTTTTGCCTCAATGTTTATACGGAACAAACACATCGCCTGTCGGCGACATCATATACAAAAAGCCATATGAGGATAGACGTATGCAAAAGAAAAAGAATTTATACAAAAAATCCAAATATTACCGCCAGCGCCAGAAAAAGATCCGACAGATCTGTATGGCCGCGGGTGGTGTCCTGCTGCTGGTGGTACTGATCCTGATCGTCCGGGGATGTGCAGGAAAGGCAAAGAGTGTAAACTCTTCGAATGTAAACAACGCAACCGACGAAAAGACAACTGGTTCTGCTCTTTCTTCTGACAATGAAAAGAACGATTCTTCATTTGCCGATGGAACTAAGCAGACTGCCGAATCTTCCAGCGACAGCTCAGATTCATCTTCTGATTCCGAAAGCAGCGATACTGTTTCAACAAAATCGAAGCACGACACCCCAGTCACCCTTACTATAAACGTTGTGGGCGACTGTACCCTTGGCACAGATGAAGCCTTCGATTACAGTACCAGCCTGAATGCATATTTTGAAAATTATGGAAAAGAATACTTTTTACAGAATGTAAAGAGCATTTTTGAAGCAGATGACCTGACCATCGCCAACAATGAAGGGACCTTCACAGACAGCAGCAGCCGCGAGGATAAAACCTTCGCATTCAAAGCCCCTGCGTCTTTTGCAGGAATTTACTCCAGCAGTTCTGTGGAAGCAGTAAACACAGCCAACAACCACAGCCATGATTACGGCGAGCAGAGCTTTCAGGATACCATGGACGCCCTGGATGCCCAGGGAATTGTTCATTTTGGCTATGATGAGACGGCCGTAATGGATATAAAAGGGGTAAAAGTAGGTCTTGTGGGAATCTATGAGTTATACGATCATCTTGAGCGTGAACAGCAGCTGAAAGACAACATTGCCAAGGTAAAAGAAGATGGTGCAGAGCTGATCATCGTTATCTTTCACTGGGGAAACGAAAAAGAAACCGTTCCAGACTCCAATCAGACCACACTTGGACATCTTGCCATTGACCTTGGCGCTGACCTGGTGTGCGGACATCATCCTCATGTACTTCAGGGAATTGAAGAATATAAAGGAAAAAATATTGTATACAGCCTTGGAAACTTCTGCTTCGGCGGAAACAGCGCCCCAAGTGACATGGACAGTATGATTTTCCAGCAGACCTTTACCATCTCAAATGACGGCGTAAAAGCAGATAATGTAACAAATATCATCCCATGTTCCATCTCCTCCGCTTACGGCTATAACAATTACCAGCCAACGCCTGCTGAAGGGGATGAAAAGACCAGAATTATGGAAAAAATCCAGGAAAGAAGCTCCTGGATCGGATAGAAGAAAATATGTTATTCAGCCCCCCAGAGCGAAAGCTCCGGGGGGTATTTTTTGATTATAATATCAGCATCGCATCCGGCATGATTCTTTTTACAATCAAAAACTTACTTATATAAGGTAGGTTCTCGATCAAAAAATATCGGCTCAATGTCGATGCCTATTAAAAATCCCTGCTGTGTAATCTCATTCTATCACAGTAGGGATTTTTTTCAATCTTTTCTTTTACTCGCAAAACAGATCTATAATTCCGCCTGCCTCCGCTGTTCGCTGATTCCTTATCCAGTTCCATACTTCCGTATCTTTTGTGCTCGGCACACTTATCTTTCTCTTCCATTCTTCCCAGTTCACTGGAACAAATTCTTTCCAGTCTGTTTGTTTTATTTTTTTAGTTTTTTTGTATAAAAAGGACGGGTTCATCAGCCCTGTTCTTGATTTGTAGTTATTTATTTTAATCCAGAAATCACCATCATTCTTTCCGTTACTGTGTCACCAAATTTTTCTCCATCTTCATTTTCAAATAAACCGGCATCAACCAAAGCTATGGTATAAGCAACTGCCATAGCTGTTGCAATTTCTTCGTTACCAGTTTGTAAGAAGAAAGACAAGCATCTGCTTGCACATTTATCAATATAGTAATCAAGATCCTTCTCTGGATCAGATTTTTCATTTACCTTGTCCATCATCTTTTTCAGCTCTTCCTGCTTATCCATTTTCTTTTTCCTCCTTATAGTATTCTGGCAGTCTTTCTGCCACCGGAATTCAGACATTTCTCTTTAATTGTTCTGTCTCGTTTACAATCTCAATCGCTCTGTCGATTGCAACCTTTTCGCTCATTTCCCCAGTTTCGCATTGTGAAGTATATTTGCACAATAAACATGACATATTCTTGCAAATATCTTCCTCTTTCAGCTCTTCTAACTGGTCTATAACCCTGTCAACATCAAATGCTGTTGGCTGTTCTTCTACTGCTTCCATGCAATTCTGGATTATAGAATATACCGCACTAGATATTCTCCTCTCACCTGCGCTTTCTCTTTCATCCGGTGCTTCTGTCAGCGCATAATCGTTCAAATGCAAAATTAGTTTGTCCGCATCAATCAGTCGCATAATATTCCCCCTTCTCCAACTATCGGCGTACCATCTATCTTATAAATCCATTCAGGATGCCCTGCTTTTTCATTCAGTTCGTCGCAAATCTTCTGGCACTCTTCTTTGCTGTCATATAAGGCATTTTCAATCCATTCCTTTTCATGCCGTTTTAATTTCTCCATTGCCTTTTTATTATTTCCGTCACATATTGTGAAATATCCATCTGAAATAGTATAATATTTTTCTCCATTGGAAGAAGTGCATTCTTTATACCATCCCATCAGCCCATTCCTATCAGAAATTTCATACAATGCACGCGGAGCCGGGAAAAACAACCGTCGGCTTTTTGTATTGCACTTGCAGCTATCTTCAACCACTCTCCCAGACGAAAGTGTTATCTTTATGTGTCTGGAATCATCGCACATATCGCATTTCACTCCATATGCCAATTTCCAGTCCACTTTCCAGCGTATTACTTTGTGATCTTTCATCAAATCGCTAAATCTGGCTATTCTTGCATTATATTCTGCGTTTGCAATAACCCGATCACATTCTGATTTTTTTCTTTCATAATCTCTCTTTACGCTCTCGAAATGTTCCTTAATCCCCTGAAGCTTCTTATTTTCCTCCTGCAACCGGTTCATTTCTTCCAGAACTTCTTTTCTTATCGAGCTACGAATCGCTGATTGCAACGCTTCAATTTCATCTGCATATTGGCTGCTTTCGTAAAACTCCTGATCTTCCCAATCGTACATATAGTTATTCCTCCCAGTTTTTCATAAGTTGTTGCGCAAATTCCTTTATTTTCTGCTTGTCTTCATCATTGATCGTATCAATTTCTTCGTCTCCGAAAACTTCCTGTAAGAAATCTCTGGCTGCTTTCTCTCCTATTTCAGCATAGTTTTGATATTCCAATGCTTTAGAATAATCGTCCTGCAAGTCTATAACTGCTTTCACGCCACGTCGTAATGATATGCTCAAAGCTCTGTATCCAAGTTTCAGCTCCTCTAAATATGGCTCGTCTTTTTCGCCATGCCGGTCTACAATATTCGCAAGATCCAAACAGATTTTCACAAGATAGTTTATTTCTTCCGTCCTGCTTTTCATGTTCTCTCCTACCATTCAATATGCTCTGTTCTCTGCCATACACCATCAATATATCCGGTAGGTTTGATTCTGTATCCGTAGCTTTCAAATCTTTCTCTTACCTCCTTGTAAAAAGGAGCCTCGGAGTAGCTGTCTTTTGAGCAAGCAAAATAGCATTCGTGCAGCCCCTGTTCTGAAGCTCTCTTTATATTCTTGTTGATATTTTCAATAATTTTGCTGACTTTTTCTGCTCTGTCATTTCTCATATTTTCTGTAATCATCATTGGCTCTGTCATGCTTCATTCTCCTTTTCAGTTTCTGGTACCCAGTAATAAGGGCAACTCTCCGCATATTCGTGTCCGTCTTTTTCTCCGCACTGTGTATTGCAACTCTCATTCTCGGGGCAGCATATACAGCATTCATCATGTCCACAAAATTCCGATGGTAAAGCGCATTTTCCTGTCATTTCTCTGTCTCGCTTTCTGAATCAATCTCTATTGCATAATCAAAGAGCCAGCGAAACGCTTCCAAAATCGCATCCTTAGTAATGCCATTATGTGTTGGCATATCCAGTACAACCCAAATCGCCCGAAGTTTTTCGTCCTCACTGTACTTGCCACTCTTGATCTGCTGGAAAACAGCACATGCCTTCCCTAAGGTTATTCCATATTCTTGCATATCTCTTTTTTCGCTCTCATTCATTTTCATTCCTCCATAATCTCATTTGCTCTATCACTTTGATTTCGGTCAATATAATATCCATACAGAAAGTCCTGTTGTGCTTTCGTGTATCGTTTTGCTGGATCTTTGGTTGGAATTGCGATACCCTGCGCCGGGTTATGAAGCAGCACCCAGCCTCTCTGCGTCAAATAATCTCCTGAATTATAAATCTCGCTTTCCAGCCATTCATCATCAGTCATATGCTCACGCATATAATCATCAGCCCATTTGGTATGCTCTCCCCACTCCACTTCATGGAATGTACCGTCTGGCTCCAGCCAGCCATAATCAGCCGTTTCGTGCGATTCATCGTCTGTCGCCCTGTCCAAAAATTCTCGCAGAATTGTCGGCATCATATCTTTGGGCGCTTCGCCTATTGATTGCAGGAAATTATTTCTCTGAGAATCATACATTGCTTCCAGTGCCGCAGAATATTTTCCCTTATAAGCAGCCACTTGATCTTCCAGAAGTTTATTTTTCTTCATAATTTCCGCAATTTTTCCAAACATATCCCAATCGCTAGGTTCTTCCCCTGCTGGAAAAATAGCAAGGCACCATGAACCATCTCTGGGATTTCCTCTAAATTCCGCCCTTCCAAGCAGCACATCTTCTGCCTGTCTGTCGATTTCTGCCTCTGTCTGATCTGTTCCGCACATAAATCCACGCATAATTTCGATTATGTGTTTCGGATCTTTTCCCTCAGAAAATACCTGTTCCCGTACAAATGCAGTCAGCCACGCTCCCTCTATGCCAAACCTTAAAGTTTTACCTTCCATCCTTATAGCCTCCTGTCTTTTCTTCTGCTGTTTCTCCCAAAATTATTTTTCTAAAGATGCTTTCAAAAATAGGAACAGCAATGCTGTTTCCTGCCTGCTTATATAGAGCCATGTAATATCTCCCTTTCTTATTTTGAGCTGCTTTCGCCCTTTCAAAATCTTCATCCGTATATCCTTGCAACCGCCAGCACTCTCTTTCTGTCAGATACCGATATCTTCCTTTTCCGCAATCTATCACCTGTGCTGGTGTCCGATCCTGCCTTGTTGTGATGGTGTATGCGTAATCTTTAATAACAGTTGCTCTTCTCACTTCTCCGGTGACACCAATTACATTTCTTACAGATGGCTGTGTTACGTCATACACTTCCGATACCAAATCATTGTCTTCAAGAAAATCTGCTATTTCTTTCATTGGTGTATGGATCAAATCAGTAAACTGAAACTTTTCTTCTCCCAGAACAGATATAGTAAAAACCCTTTCCCGGGCCTGTGGCAGTCCAAAATCCCTTGCGTCCAATACCTCATAATTGTTTGTGTAGCCCATTCGTTCCATTTCTTTCTGGTATCGGATAAAATTCGCAATCATATGCTTACTTGTTACATTCCGCACATTTTCCCATATCACATATTTCGGTTTCCACTTTCCCATCTGCTCGATGATATGTATTGTTTCCCACATCAGGCTTGATCTTGTTCCACTACCTTGATCCGCGCCTTTTCCTCTGTTGATTCTTCCATCTTCTGCTTTTGCTTTCCCTTGATGACCTGCAATGCTCATGTCCTGGCATGGGCTTCCATGAATCAGGATGTCAGGCTTCAAGCTCCAGCCAACAACGCTCTGCATCTTATATGGCAATTCTTCCGCAAACATTGAATTATATGATCTGACTGCATTTTCATCTATTTCCACATAATCAATCGCCTTTGTTGGTATGTTAAGATTCCGAAGTGCACAGCGTGGACTCCCTATGCCGCCAAATAATTCCAATATCTGAATTGGTTTTTCTATGCCCATCATGTCACGCTATCCTCCATCTTACCTTCTAAAATGTCAGCCACTTCATTCAGCCATTCACAGCCATCATCAATGCAAGTCTCATATTTACTCTGATAATACGGACAGCCGATCCAGTTATTTTCCTTGTTTGCTTCTCCGCAGCACATGTATGCAGCTTTCACGTCGAATCTGTTTTTGTAGTTATATACATCAGCATAGCAGTCTCCCATACAGCTCTGGCTTCCGAGACACCGCAGGGCTTTTATCATTTCTTTGTCCATGCTATGCCTCCAGCCTTTTTGTCGGATCAAATTTCTTTCCATCCGTGTACCCAATGCCAAAAGCGTTAGCGTCAAGTTTGCTGCCGGCATTTTTGTTGAAGTTTTCGTGCTTGAAATCTTTTATATGTTCTGTAACTTCTTGTGGCGTAACCATTACCAGTCCCCAGCCTTTTTCCTCGTTTTCTTTCTTCTGTTTTTCAAAGGCTTCCTGTGCGCCGACCATAAATCCGTAACCATAACCGTCACACAGCTTCTTGCGGTATTGAGCGCTATAGCAGCTATTCTCTTTCTTGATTTCTTTCAGCTTTAATTCCACGCAGTTCACAGCGTATCGAAACACCTGCTCGCAGATCTGCACATCTTCCTCAAATCCAACGAACCCGATTGTTCTGAGCTGTTTTCCACTATATTTGTTATTAAAAGCTTTGCAACAATAGTTTTCTCCGATAACTGTACTCAGTGGAATGATCCAAGGATTATATCTTGTGCTGGCCTGCATACCTTCCAGCAGGACTTCTTTAACTTCTTTCTTTCCTACATCCTTTACGTCCAGTTCAGAAAGTTTGTGCTCTGCCATCAGCTCTTTTGCTTTCAACAATGCTGCTTTGGCTTCATGCTCATTCGGGCTTTCTGCCAGTGCCAGTAGTTTCTTAATCTTCTCTCTGTAATCTTTTTCCATGCCAGTTCCCCTCTCTCAAAACATTCCAGCCAGTTCACTTGTAACAAAATCTTCAAGCTGGTAGCAATACTCTTCCAGATACTCATTTCTGGCTTCTTTGTCTTTCCAGTTTTCTCTTGAAAGTCCAATGCTGTCGATCAGCAGGTAGCCGCTTTCATCAATGTCCCATAAAGGCTTATCGAATTTTGCGATCCATTCCTCATTATCTTTCTTTTCCTGTGCTGTTGCCTTGGACACATACTCTACGATTGCATGTTCGTAATCATATCTGAAGCACTTACCGTTATACTTGTAGATACCAGATTTCTTTCTCATGCCTTGTACCCTCCTTTGTTTTATCTGTCTCTACTCTAGCATACATATGTGAGTTTGTAAATAGATAAAACGCATTTTTGTAAGTTATTTGCTAACATTTGTGAGTAAATCAAAAGCCGCTGCATACACAACGGCTCTGATTTCTTCGTGTTTAATTAAAAGGCAGTTCTTCATCAATTCCATCCGGGATCTGCATAAATCCATCCTTATCAGCAGGCATAGGTGGCGGTGGCTGCTGCCGGCTTCCGGCGCTGGTCTGCGAATTATTCTGGCTCGCTGCTTTGCTCTCTGCAAACTCCTGATCTTCCACAACAATCTCCGTCGTATATACCTTCTGTCCTTCCCGATTGGTGTAGCTTCCGGTCTGGATTCTACCTGTGACTACGATTTTGGTTCCCTGTCTCAGATACTTTTCCGCAAATTCTCCGCCTTTTCCAAACGCAACACAGCCAATGAAGTCCGCAGACGCTTCATTGTCCTTATGAAATCTTCTGTCAACTGCCAAAGTATATCTCGCTATCGCAAGCGCATTTTCGCCAGAAGAATACCGGACCTCTGGATCTCTGGTAAGTCGTCCCATCAAAATAACCTTATTCATCTTCGTAATTCCTCCTGTTAAAATCTTCTTTCGTCCATCAGATCTGTTCGATCACGCTATTTGCGTCGTCCAGATAGCCACTGGCCTCTTCCAGCATTTCTATGTAATTCTGCATTTCTTCTCCCTTGTCACCATCTCGGAAATTATCTGGAAGATTGTCATAGCTTTCCTCTTCCTCAGATTTTACCTCTTCCAAAATATCCATTGCTTCCGTTACAAGATCAAATGCTTTACCTAATCTCTTTCTTCTCTGCTTATTCACTTTTCTACCTCCACATACGGTTCCGGTAATTCTCGCCATGCAACAACCTCATAATCTTTCACAGGATAGCTCTGCGTGCCAATATCATAAGTCTTTAGGAACCAGCACCCATTATCCTGTGATCCCAGAATATAGGTTTCGCCTCCTGCAATGGTCTTGTCTCTGACCCAGCATAAAACCGTCTTAAATTTCTCTGGCAGCTTATCTTTTGTCGCAATCCACCCAGAAAGATTTAGATTTGTGAGAATTGCTCTTATCTTTTCGTTTTCCTGTTCATCTCTGCAATGAATTGTGATGTCCCAAGTATCGTCGTATTTCTCCCATTCCCCGGCTTCATTGCATACCAATTTGATTCCGTCGCACATACCAACCACCTCACTCAAAGTACATATTCACTCGGAATTTCCAACAATGCAGGAACATCATTTTGAATCGCTCCAGCATATTGTACGGTTTCATGTCACCATAGTTATGTCCCGGCATATCCATTTTCAGATTTTTGATTGCCTTATAGATTCTTTTGCATTCCTTCGGTGTCAGTTTTCCGTCACAGTCCGAATGAAACAGTAATATGTCTAAATCCGGATTGCACAGCTCATTGTATCTTACAATTTCCGCATCTGTTAATTTCGGATAAAGCGGTATCGCTGATTTGAAATATTTTTCATATATCTCTCCCATTTCTTGATTGTATGCTGTTGCCAATTTCATAAGAAATACGCCATATGTAATATATCCGCAATTATAAGTATCTCGCATTCCCGGAATCCTGATTGTCAGTCCCATGCTATGCCTCCTCCTGCAACCATTCCAACAGGCAGCCATAACTATCTTCGGTTTCCTGTGTATCATCCTCTACCATCAAGGAAACGCAAAGATTATCGTGATCGTCGTAAAAATGGTCTATGTTATGTATCCACTCCGCCAATGCTTCATCATTCATTGAACGTATCATATCGCCTTTTGTCATCGTGCTGCCTCCACATACTGAACACTATTTGCTCTGCAATTAAATTCTGGGCAAAGGGAACTCCAAAGGCTTGCGAGATCTTTCATATCTTCTGCGTCCAGCTCTGTTTCATCTTCTGCTCCATGCTTGTTGATGAAGCCTATCCGATATGCATATGTCCTCCCGCCGTATGCCTTTCTTACAACGCCTTTCCCGGCTTCTCTGATTGTCATTTTCCTTCACCCTCGCTATCTACTGGATCACTGCCATTTTCCATATATTCTGCCGCTTCCTCAAGTGTCATATGGCCATCGGCAATTAAGGCTGTTGCTATGGCCTCCATCATCTTTCTACCGATACTTTCCCGGATCACAATATTCTTTTTCCCAGCCTTTTCTATGACAGCAAAATCATTTTCAGAAACTCCAAACCGCATAAAAAACTGCCGCAAATCGGGGTTCAAGTTTTCAAATTCATTATCTGAGTTCTTTTTCCAAGTATCTATATCTGCATCTTTTGTCAGATACACAGCGATTGCGTCTGTATTTTCTTTGATTACATTTTCGGCTCCTTGTCTCAATGCACACTCCGTACACAATGCAGAAGCCCCCTGTGCCTTTACCACGTCCAGCAGGGGCATTTCCCAGCACTCCCTTCCACAATTAGGACATGTGGTTAACTTCCAGCCTTCTCGCCCCTCTGGGACGTTTCTACGGAGCGGCATACACGCCACCCCGCCTCGGTCAACTTCTCGGACTTATTTTCAGATCCATCGTTATCTCCTTTCGTACCATTTGCCATCATAAACAGCTCCTTGTAAACATCACGCTCTGCTTCCAGTCGGATAATGCTGGTCTTCAACTTTTCTACATTCTCCTGCGGCACTTCCGGCTGCATATCGTCCAGTTTCTTGCAGCAATTCGCAACCTGCTTGCACAACATTTCCAGTTCTTCCGGCACCGTAGATTCACTGCCCTGTGGAACATATTCTGGTGCCGGTGCTGTTTCCCGGTCAATTATCAATCCCATAGCTTTTGCAATGCTGGTCTGAATATCTGTAAATTCCTGATCCTTAATGGTTTTTATATAGCCACTGATTTTGTCATAGTAAACATAAGCCGGTCTGCCAGCGTCTGCATACATTATAGATCTGCCAATAATCTTGACATTGTTTTCTCTGTATTTCTTCTCTCTCAGTAGCAAAGCGGTAGCATAGTCTTCATGGCATTTCAGAAGTAAGAAGTCCTGTGTACCATTTGTGCATTCAACAGTTACGATGTCTTTTTCAAAAAATTCTCCATTATTCATGGTGGATCCCCCCCTCGTTGGATTTTTCATTGTATTTTTGATTGCTTTGTAAGCAGTTTCATCATAATAGCCGGAGCCATTCTTCCTCAGATCATTTTTCATCTGCCATTTTCTTCTTTCTCAGTTTTTCCATCATTTCATCTGCTTTGGTATATGGAATCAGTGGATCATTCTCCGTGAAATCCGGTGCAAACTCTTTATATCCTGCTGGTGTACATTCATCATTGGAAACCTCTACGTATCTCGTAGAACTGCACCAACTTCCAACCAAATTAAAATTCTCTCCATTACTTCTGCGGTAATCGCCACCGCCTCTGTCATTTCCCATTGCCAGCAGCAAGCCCAGCGGCGCAACGCTTGAAAGAACAGGCTTCTTTGCTTCATCGTCCCACCATACCCACTCAACCGGGCATTTACTCAGATCAATAAACTGTTTCTTGCGGTGGTTGTAAATCCTCTTCCAGTCATGGAACTCTGCGTCCACTTCCTCTGTAATATCCTTGAAATTCTCTGTGGCATAGTCATACACATTATCAGTTCCAAGTTCATCTGCCATTTCCTTATACTCGGCAAACCAGTTTTCATCGCTATATTCCAGATCTGCATAATCGCCAACCACATACACCCTGTCGCCCTTCCAACTTCCAGCGATCAGGTTCATAAGAGCGCAGGCCATGCCTGCTCTGCAATACGACCATTCCATCAGCTTTGCACCGCAATCCAGCGGCCAAGGCTCTACAAATTCTCTTTTATCAAAATTAACCAGCTTATAATACTGTCCCATAGTTTTCTCCTTTCTTAATCGCACCCTGTGTGATCTATGCAATCATGCTGTGCCCAAACTGCACCCAGCACAGCTTTCACAGTCATGCTGCACCCAGTTGCCATTCTCGTCCTTGTGGTAACATTTCGACATTTCGCCCCAGCACAGTTCATAGCAGCTATAGGCTTCTTTTGAACAATTTTCATAATATCCGGCTGAATCCTCCGTCTCTTTGCCGCCCTCAAAAATTCTATATCCGGTATTGCTTCCAGTATCTTCATCATCCCACCAATGCTCAATCCTTGCTCCGGGATACATTTCTGCCAGCTTTCTGATTACCGGTTCTGGATTCGCCCATGCTGTGCTGAACTTAATGCAGTCTGTTCCCTCTGATTCGTTGTCGTAAGCGTTCCATTTTGTATCCCAGTTTGCGATACACCAGTCATACCATGTGGCATAGCCATAATTCTGAAGATTTTCCACATAGGTTTTTCCATCCTCATACATTTTCTTACGCTTTGCCTCTGTTTCATCAAACGCTTGCTCCATAACCCTGTTGAATGTCCTCTGAATCCATTCTTCGTTTCCAAACATTTTGTTTGCGATCATTTTTGTAATCACTGCTTTCTTCTCTGCAGAAACTCTGCTTACAGGTACTGTGCATCTATCGGTCAAATAATAGATTGCATAGTCGTCTACCATAGACCCACTATCCATATTCAGACTCTCTGGCATTGGAATCATTTTATTGAAATCAAATCCCTTGCTTCCGTCGTCGTATGCTCGAAATAATGGAAGCTCTATTATTCCCTGCATTTTAATTACATTTCTTACATGATTTGGCATTTATTCTTCATCCTCCCTTGTCCAATATCCAACTTTATTTCCGTTGAGATCCATAATTGATCCAGACTCTTTTCCTTCTCGCAGCTCTGCCGCTACTTTTCTCATGATTCTTGAAATTTCAATTCCTTCAAAAGCCTTATCTTCGCCGCCGATTTCTGGATCTTTAAATGCAGCACCGCCGGTTTCAATCTTCATTCTGAACATGTTCCCCCTCCCTTCTGCTCGTTTTTGTATGCTTATGCAGCAATTATGACTTACATTTGTAAGTCATTGTCGTAAAAAAATAGACCGCTGCATTACTGCGGTATTACCATGTTCTTTCAAGCCCTCCGGCTACGGTTCTTCTAATTCCAATGCTGCCAAATTCGCTGTAATCGTCAGCGTCCATATTTTTCACATACACCAACTGCTGACCTGCCATCAAATTGTCATTGTCCAACGTCCATTCCTCAATCTCAGCTCCGACATACAGGATATTGTACAACATTCCAATGCTCGTCGGAGTTTTAATCAAGTGATACACTACCTTGTTATGGTCTTTTTCAAACCTTTTTACAATCTGCTGTTCTTCATCCGTCAGCCAGTAAAGCAATCCCGGTCCTTCGGATCTGTTCAGCTTGCCTTCCTCTTTGAACTCCTGCACTGCATTTGGGTGCAGTCCCAAGCGAAGCATTCTGCTAATTGCTTCTTTTTTCATCATTTCTTTGGTTGCGTCCATTCTTAATGACCCTCCTTGTATTTATCTGTCTTGCGGTATTTAATTTCATTCAGCATGATCCTTGATACTTCCGGCAATCGTAGGCTTTCCATGCATCCATTGTGAAGCCCACTTTCTTCATTCCACCGCGCAATCGGGCATTTGTTGCATAATGTATTCGTACAAAACTCTCCAATCTGCCGAATTGTCAGTTCTTTGTTGCTCATATCTTCTCAACTCCTGCTGGAAGATCAGCAATCTCTATAGTTTCCATAGGCATCCATGCGTGCACTCTCTCGCCTTTAATGCTTCCACACTCTTCCGTCCATGCCATGCCAGTTTCTGGTTCGTTGTTCATTATCCAACCTTTCAGCTCTGGGTTTTTATCAAGATCTGCAAAATATCTTGAGCAAACCTCTGCATAATACTTGCCGTTGCACTGATTGTTTACCCATGCTGGATAAATCAATGTCACCCAGTAAACTCCCGGTTCTTTTGGATTTCCGTCTTTCTCAACATATTTCCACTGTGCTTTCATTGTTTTCTCCTTTCTGTTTCATCAGTTTACGCCGCTTTGATAACGCTTCTTAATGACTTCAAAAACTCCTTCCATTTGGCTTCGTGAATAACATCGTCATATTCGCCCTTACCTGCATCAACAATGTATCCGTTTCCAATTCTGCACCAGTAGCCCTCGTCGTCCTTTCGGAGCATTAAGATTGCCGGCTGCTTTTTCTTCGGGATATATCCCATAAGCCACATATTGATCTCTGGCTCTTCCACAGATTCTTCCGCTGCTGTCTCGCTGGTTTTTGCTTCGGTAGCTTCTGCCTTTTCTTCTTCGAAAACAACTTCCTGTGTTTCTTCCTCAACAGCTTCCGACTGCTCTGTTACCTGCTGTTCCACCGCCTGTTCTTCGACAACTTCGCTGGCTTCTACTGTTTCAGTAGCTTCATTGACTTCATGCACATAAGCTCTGGCTGCTGCAATACATTTCTTTTTGTTTTCACCAGTAACCACCTGCTCGCCATCCGGTGTTTTTGCTACCCAGTAAGAAACTATGCCGTTCTTGTCCGCTGCTGCGTTCTCAGGATCATAGTTTTCACCCTTTTCAAAAGTCATATCCTTAAATCTTAATGTTGTATTTGCCATGCTCGTATCCTCCTTGTAAAAGCTCTCTTGTTTTTATCTGTCTCTATTCTAGCTTACATATGTAAGTTTGTCAATACTTTTCACATACTTTTTTAAGTTATTTTTGTGAATTTACTTACATTTGTTGGTCGTACAAGCATAGCAAATACAGCCTGCATTTATGCCAGCAATTTCCTTCTTATCGTGCAGCGAAGATCAGGGCCATCTTCCGGCGAAATCTGAACCAATTCCCAGTCACAATCGCTCGGATCGAAGCTAACATAGCCGTCCGCTGATACCGATAATGAGATTGTCTTTTCCACGCCATGCTTTACCAGCAGCTCACGGATTCCTGTAATGTGTGGCCACAGATCCTTACACAGTGCTTCCATTTCCTGTTCGTTAATTTTTTTCTTTTCTTCTGCCATAGTCTTATCCTCCTTGTTATGCCGTTATCGGCTCTCTATGCTTTTCCATTCTAACGTCTGCTCTTCCTGCCAAGTTCTCCCGATATTCGTGCAGGCTTCTCTTCGCATCTTCTCTGGTGTACTCGCTGTTTTCGCATTCCCAGCCATAGCCCCAGTCTGTCATAATATCCCATCTGTCTCTGGTTTTTCTCTGATATGCCATAATCGCCTCCCCATTCCCCGATGTAGAATCTGTCTTCATAGCCATCCTCATAGATCGTAACATCATGGTACGGATCCATACGGTATCCTACGATTTTTCCATGTTCCTTTTCCATCGGTGTTTTATGCTCCTTTGTAGGAATCACACTACCGTCCATAAAGCCCAAAGCAATATCAATATCAGACATTCCAGCTTTTTCGGCTTCATCTTCTGTAATCGGCACATCTTCCTCACGCTGGATTCCCATTGCCTCCATGCATTCCAGTCGTGTCAACTCATCGTATGCCTTATTCAGATCTGTTTCTACATCAAAGCCCTGCTGCTTTTTCTCAAAGAGCTTTTCAATATGCTTCTGCAGATTCTTTTTCTTCTTTGCTACATCTGTCATATTGCCTCCCCATGCCGGTGAACCGCATACACAATAACTTGATTCGCTTTCCCGGTGATTCTCTCAAATTCTTCATCGTCCATTGGTATCATGTAGAGCTGCACAGTAGCCAGCACATCTCCCGAATATATCTTGCAACCATAGAGAACATGCTGCGCTCCGGTTTCTTTCAACAGCTTCGCCGCTTTCTTTCCTCGTTCAACAAGGATCGCCTGTGCAGCTTTTACGCTTGATACGCACCGCCCAATTACCCGGTGGTCTTCATAAAACTGCATTGAAACCTGTGCCATTTTCTGTATCCTCCCTTCTGTTTTTATCTGTCTCTACTCTAGCATACATTTGTAAGTTTGTAAATAGAAATAACTTACTTTTGTGATTTATTTTTGATTATTTACTTACAAAGATAAGTTGATATCCTTGTCGGTACCTATACCTGTTTCTGTTTCTGTATCTGTGACCGTATCTGTATCTGTTTCCGTATCCGTATCGGGTTTTTTGGGTTTTCTAAAATATTCCAGAAAACCGAGTGGTTATTTTATCGCATAAATCATACCGCTCGGTTTATGCTATACAACAGCTTTCAATGTCAACAGATAGCTCTTTTCAGCTGGTTCTGTGCCGGCTGCCGGTTCCACAGGAACGCCGTTTGATACCTGCTTTGTAGCTTCGTCACTGCCTGTAGGATCGCTCTTTTCTACTTTTACTGGTTCTAATACCCCCTCTGCACTTTCAGTCTTTTTCACGCCTTTCTTTGGCCTGCCGCCTTTCATGCCGTTCTTTCTGTTCTGTTCGCAACGGCGTTCATACTTCTCACAGTCATAATCCATCTGCTGTCTGATAAACAGAAATGCAATCTGTTCCATACCACTGAGATTTTCTGGCTCCTCTCCATTCCTGTAGTTCACCAGTGCCTTGAACAGCCGGCCCGCCTCGCTATCGGTCAGGGCATTCACCTGTTCCGCATAGCTGCCGTAAATTTTGAATGCACTTTTCTTATCTACCATCAGTTCATCACCTCGCCTTTCTGCATTTTCTCATATGCCTGCGCCGCGGCTCTCACAAACTCCTGCTGATCTGATTCGCAGAACGTATCATAAATGCACCAAACCAGATCCTGTACACCAAACATTTTTACCATAGCCCCCAGCACGCACCCTGCGCCCTCCGGGCTCTTCATCAACATTTCCAACATTTTGGTCATCCTCCTTATAACCAGCGGTCTACTACTTCCGGCTGGTAATCATCTTTCCACTCATCTTCTCCGATACTTTCCAGCCTGTCATACCGTACAATAAGCCAATCTGATCCATATGCACCAATCGCATACATATATTTCGGTGTGTGAATCATGATAAGTTGTATCATTAAAGATCTGCGAGTGCTGATTTCAAGTTCATCAAATTGCTTGTCTGTAAGTTTGCACTTTTTCATTATTACTGTCTATCCTTTCTTGGTGGAACCATCTCGTTGTTCTTATCTTTCATCTTAATTTCTTTTCCCAGTAACCATACATGCAGCATTCTCCAGACTCCCATGTATCGTAGTAAAAGCCGTCCACAGATGCCACGCAATGATTTGCAACATTCAAGAAATAGACTCCATCTTTGTGATCCTTTGTAAAACGATCCACCGTTGGCCGTTTTGAACCTTTTTTATTGCTGATTCCATGGTATTCAAAACCGTTGGCTTTCAAATAGCTTTCATAACACTTTTTGCCATTAGGCATACATTGCAACTCATACGCATAAGGAAGCAATTCATCGAATACTTGACGCCATGTTTTACCAGTAACTTTTGTCAATGCTCTCACTACACAATCGCTATATTCATCTTTCAAATCTTTTTCATTTGGCTGATAATATTTATAATTTCTGCTTGCCATTTTTATCCTTTCTGAGAAGCAGCTATCATGCTGCCTCTCCAACCTTTCTTATACTCATTTTCTTCATAGCCTTGTAAATCATTTCGTCGCTTACTCCTCTGTGAATTTTGCTCCAGAGCATGTACACCATTTCAAATACTGTTTCGTCGCTTTCTTCATACATTACAGTAACGCAATACTCTCTGTCGGATTCATTGATAACTTCAATTTCGTGTGCGTCAGCCAGTGAAAAGCAATGTGACACGCCAAACTCATTGAGCATTTCATCGAATTTCTCCAGCTTTTCTTCTGTGCAGTCCTGCACACCCTCACGATTTGTAATATTTAAGTAACGATCATAAATTTTTAACTTCATGTTTATGTCCTCCATTTCTTTTTCCTTATGTCTCTACTCTACACTAGATTGAGTGCCGAGTCCATAGGTGACATGCACAAAGTTAAGTGTCTAAACTTGTCAAAATTATACACTTGTTTGAGTGTATGTTTTGTGTTAGAATCTGTAGTATAGAAAAGTCATTCATTCAGATTGAAGGGAGAAAATCACCATGATAAGCTATCAGAAACTTTTTGATAAACTGAAAGAAGAAGGCTGGTCTTTCTATCGTGTACGCCAAGAGAAGCTGATCGGTCAGGGAACGCTTACCCGCCTGCGGAACCAGTCCGGCGGTCTTGACAGCAAGACTCTGGATAAAATCTGTCGGACGTTTAATTGCCAGCCCGGAGATCTTATGGAATATATTCCAGACGAAGATACCGAATCAGATTCAGAATAATATGTGCTTTTCTCCTTGTGGAGTTTCCAATTTTGGGATATGATGATAGAAAAAAAGTGAACTCACAAAGGAGAGAGTGTATGAAAAAAATATCACATTTTATTTTACCCCCCCCCGGAAATTTTTGCACAATTCTCTGAATATAGCAAAAATTTCCCTGTGCTTCTGTCTGGTCGGCTGTTCGTCGGTATCTGCTGAACCCGCCGCTGAAATATCTCAGATTGATTCTTTTCGAGGATATGACTGGGGAACAACATTTGATGATATAAAGAGTAAAGAAATCACATCAGATATGCTGGAATACAGAGATTATAGAATTGATGAAGTAGGAAGTGTGGATGGGCTTACAGACCTGTGTATATACAATGGTTCTGTGGATACATACGATACCAACGTTGAATATCTGTTTCTGAACGATAAGCTGGTATCGGGCGGATATGATATGGATATTGACGATTCCAATTATGAGGATATATGCGATGGAATCTCGGAAAAGTATGGAGATCCAGATATTGAGAAATCGTCAACCGGTTGGGGCGACTGCTCTATGTGGATTGACGATAGTCAGAATGTGATTCTTGTCTCAGAAATGTTAGGACTTTTGTACTTCCAGAATGATAAATCCATAATAGATCTGTTTTCGGAAAGTTTGGAGAAATTCCACGAAATTGATATTGATAGAGAATTACAGAAAGCCGGTGATGGATATGTCGGATATTAAGCTCTTTTCCGTCCACCCAGAGGTCCGGCAAATGGTTGCTTCCGAAGTGCTTCTCGAAAGAGATTTGCAGACTTTGATTGAAAATAACATGGACGCATTCTTTGGTGTGCGTTTCCTAAAAAGTGAATACGTCATTACCAATGGCAGAATGGACAGTATCGGCATTGATGAAAATAATTGCCCGGTCATATTTGAATATAAGCGAAGCAGCAATGAAAATGTCATAAATCAGGGGCTTTTCTATTTGGACTGGCTGCTGGATCACAAGGCAGATTTTCAGCTCCTTGTTGCGGATATTCTCGGACAGGACACGGCCACTTCCATAGACTGGTCAATGCCATGCGTGATCTGTATCGCAAGCGGCTTCACGAAATATGATCTCCATGCAGTAAATCAAATGCAGCGCAATATTAAATTGGTGCGGTACCAGAAATACGGAAATGATCTGGTTCTGTTTGAACATCTGAATGCTCCTGCTGTGCCGCCTATTCCGGTCAACAATTCGGATTTTCCGAACAGTTCCGCTATCAAGAAGTCCGGCGATCAGAAAACACATCTGGAAAAGCTGTCTGCCGCGCCGCGCGAATTGCAAGATATATACCACTCTCTTTGCGACTACATAGAATCTCTCGGGGACGATATTGTTCCGAACCAGTTAAAATTATATCTCGCATACCGCAAGACAAAGAATATTATCTGTATTGAGATTTTTAGGAAAATGATTCTGCTGCACCTTAAAATAAATCCAGATGATATAGAGCTGGAAGATGGATTTACCAGAGATATGAGAAACATCGGACATTATGGAACCGGCGACCTGCAGGTTACGATCAGGACGGCAAGAGACTATGAAAGGGCAAAGCTGCTTTTAAATCTGGCGTATAATGCAGCTCAATAATTGATTTCCGTACCTGTATCCTTCTCCGTTTCCGTATCCGTATCTGTATCGGGTTTTTTGGGTTTTTTGAATTATCCCAGAAAACCGAACGGTTATCACAACGTCAAAAAGCCCCGGAAGCACACTGCCTCCGGGGTACATTTTTCTCACTGGACATATTTTTTCTTTTTGTAATACGCTGCAATCCAGCCGGATGGAATCCGCATCCAGATATTTCCTGCACTGTCGTTCTTGATTTCAAGGCAAGAAACTTCAGTTCCTTTTTTCAGTTCGCCAGACGTGTAAGCGTGTTCTCTCGCATTTTTGGTGAGGTCCTGCCATTTCTTTGCGGAGTAATCTGTACCTGCACCCTTCCGAACCCTCAGATTATCTACCGCGGTAGTATAAATCTTTCCGACCGTATATGTAGGAGCCTTGCTGGCTGAACTTCCAGTGCCGGAAGTCTTTGCATTATGTAACGCAACCAGTTTCGCCTTTGAAAGCGGGCCATATTTGCCATCATCTTCCAGACCATTCGCTTTCTGGAACTTTTTGAGAGCCTTATCCGTTTTATCTCCGAAATCTCCATCTGCTCCGCTGGTTCCGCAGGAATATCCGAGTTCAATTAACATGAGCTGCATAGTTTTGACTGCTGCCCCTGTGTCGCCTTTCATCAGATAATTTCTTTCGGCGTTCTGTGCAGTTTCTCCGCCGGTATATCTCAGAACGTGAGTCCAAGGATAATTCCTGTAACTACGGATCAGGAACTCCTTACCAGTCTGATCCCCCGGCCGTCCGCCATGCGCCGTTCCTTTTTCGTTGATAGAAGCCTCAACCTCTTTACCATTTCCACAGTACATAGCAACATGATAAATCTCATTTAAAAGGACGTCGCTTCGTTCCAGTCCCTCTCCGGTTGCAAGGTTGACTTTTGCTGTAATGTCTTCAAAGCCATTTTTCAGGAACACCGGCCTCATATTCCCGGTATATGTGGCTCCTTTTGTTTTTACTGGAACTCCTGCCTGTTCCCACGCTTCAATCGTAGCGGAAGAACAGTCATAATCCGGTCCCCATCTATTGTCCTGATCGTATCCATGACTATTATCATTCGCCGTGTTCTCCATCCACGAAATGGCGCTCTCTTTCTTCTGCTGTACTTCCGACACTTTCTTTTCCCCTTTCGCATAACTGTCATAAAACTTCTGTCCTCTGGCAGCTCTACCAGCACACACGCTCTCTCCCGTATTTGCCGGAATCTCGAACTTTTTCAGAACAATGTCCGACGCTTCACGAATTGAGGTGGCTGTCTTCAGTACCTTCAAGACAGAGCCGTAGCTCTCCTGTAATTCTTTCAGCAGGTATTCAATCTGCATATCTTCATTGGCAATGGATACGCCTTTCTGCTTTGCCAGATTCCACAGTCCTGCTTTTCGTCCCGGGCTTGTCCACTGCGCCAGACCATATCCATACTGCTTGCCAGCCAGCGGGTGAAGAAATTCTTCGCAAGAGATTTTTCCATTGTCAACCGCTGCTGTATAGCTTTCATCTGTGTAACTTTTTCCATTTTCTTTCAAACGCTTAATACACAGATACTCTACTCTGTTCGGGTAAAAGCCATCACTTTCCGCTTGCAGATTTCCAATCAGTCCGCAAGCCCCAGCCGGCGTCATGCCTGCCTGAATAAATTTCTTATAAGCTCTTTTCTCTGCTTCAAAGTTAATCGTCGTCATCTTCTACTCCTTTCCTCCCATAAGGGCATACATCATCTATAAATTGTCCGAACTCCCGGACAAATAAAAAAGCGGCACCGCCTCCAAGAACCAGTACCGCCAGAATAATCGCTGCAAGTGTTTTCATATTTTTCTCCAAAAAGAAGGACGGTTTCCCGCCCTTCCCAGTTGACTTATGAGTTGATTATTCAACTCGTCATTCGGTTTCATCAATTTCTGGCAGTCCGGTTGCCACTGATGTAAGTATAGACGCTATGCCTGCCAGCGCAGCGGTTCCGACTACCACTTTCCAGTCCACGGCGGAAATTGTGGCGGAAGCCGGCAGTAATGCCACTGCGGTCTGCGCCATTGTTTTCGCTGCACGAATGCCTGCTGCTTTGATCCATACTTTAAAATTCTTCATAGATATGTTCCTCCTGTTTATAATGCTGCTGTGAGCTTGTCACAGCCCACAGCGCAGTTCTTTTGCCTTTTGGTGCATAAATTATCACCTGCAATAAAACTAACGAATTTGAGTTATCCTGCACGTTTCTGTAAGTTTTACAGAAAAGAGTTCTCAGCTTTGCATTTTTCGTAAGTCCTTTTCACATTGTCCGTCGCAGACACTGCCTTTCCATTCGGAAATCTGGGGTGATCCCGACAGTAACGCTCGTAGGTATCAACATCTTCGATAATCTGATCGAAATGTTCTTTTGAATGCCGCATCTTATGGCGTATTTCATCATCAAACCGAAGGATGCGATACCGGGCAGTTTTCGCCTCGTTTGCATCCATTTTTTCATTGAGATCCGCATTCAGTGCCTTCCCAATCGTCCTCGCGATTACACTCCAAGGATTGATCCTAATGGGAGCAACCTGTACCAGCGTGAGGACAATCAGCAGGACACTTCCGCCAGTCTCTACGAACTCTTTCATGCTCATTGGCTTTTACCTCCTCTCTTAAGAATATATCCTCAGACTCGTCAACGCCTGCGTATGGACGGCAAAGCATTTCGAGTACATCAAGGTCTTGTTCAATCTGTTCGAGTGTCTTATTTCCCTGACCTTTTATCAAAAGCAAGAGGTCATAAATGCTCGACCAGAGTCGGGAGATTATCTTAATCATTTCTTCCTCCAGAAATAATAATGCGGTTTCTCTTCTCCGAACATGTTATATCTCAATTCGTCGTCCAGTATAATTGCCACCGCAGACAGGAAAAACCACAGGAATGAAAACGGTAAGCAGATCTGCCCCCACAAATTCAGCGGCATATTGCTGTAGTCCCAGATATTCAGACCAAGCCAGATATTAAGAACAACACCTGCAATCAGCTCTGTACCGGTAATAACCAGACAGCCAATCAACATCTGCAACGGAAGTGGCATATCCCATCCGATATGCTCATTCAAAAGCCCACACATAACGAAACAGAAGCCCCCGACGGCAAACATCGTCCAGTGCGTATGCCCTCTGAAAATCAATTCAAAAAGGCAATAAAGAAGTCCTCCTATTGCCCACAGATACATGGTCTTATACAACTTCTTCAGGAATAACTTCATTTTACCTCCGCCTCCTTCAAATATTCTTTCAGAACTTCCGACTGATACTCTACCGGAATTTCATCACCGTACTGGATTGCTTCAATCTCGGAAGCTTTCGTACATGATTTTACCCAGTCGTACATACTATTGCAGTAGGTGGTCTGGACAGACACATGCTCCATCGCAGCCTTTACGACAAGCCCCATTTCTTCGGCAGTATAGAACTTGCATAGATTGCCGTCATTGTGGTATTCGCATTTTTCAGCGCCGGCGTTGAGCTGAGCCTGTTTGCCAAAGAGATTGAGCTGATCGTGAATAGTCAGGCTGAAATGCTGCGTTTCTTCTCCAATTTTAACGTCGATGCCGGAAACAATTTTTTCTTCACACGCTGCAGACACTTCCGACAACTTTGCAGCTCTTCTTGCTTCAATCCCAAGTTCATTTGCATCTAAGTCAGGAATCTGTTCCAACATAGAAAACCAGAAACCAAAATCAGCAGCAATTTCCTTTTCTGAAATCACTGCTGCGTCTACCCTGCAAAAAATCTCATCAGCCTCATATCCTGTCGGGCCATCTTCTATTTCCTGTACAATTTCATGCTGGTTGTTCCTGAGCCACACATCTGCTACGCCATTCGGTTTTGCCTTGTACACTACCTTTTCCATTTTTTCGGGACTTTGAACCTTGTACATAATATCGCCTCCACATATTGAAATATTTTTTCTCAACATAGCCATTTCCTTTGTCGTGATCGCTTGCAATTTTCCTTGCAATCCGCATAAGTTCATCTACCTTGTTTCTGATCCGATATTTCACCATATTGGTATTTTTGAACCAGCCATATGCAGATATGACTGACCTCACAAATTTGTTTTTTACAGCAACATGGTGTTTTACCAGTTTCAGAAATTTATTCATCTTCCGTCGTGCGGTAAGAAAAATGTTCCTGCGGATTGTTACCCATACTTTCTTGTGCTTTTTCTGTCTCCCAAAATACGACTTCATTTCTACATCTCCGCCATGAAACCGAAATCCCATGAAATCCAGTAGGGAACCCTTTGTTTTTCCAGCCTGATCCTCATACATGGTTTTCTGCATAATCCAGTCTGGCTTAATTCTCAAGTCGAGAAATTCCAGCATATAGGCGATCATCATTTTGACTGCCTGCTTCAAATGGGTTTTATTCGCTGCATACATCGTTATATCATCCATATAGAAAATGACATGTGCTATTAACCTTTTGATTTTCGTCTGCCCTCTCCGGCAGGTTATTTTAACCAGTCGCTCGCTTGCATAATGATAAGCGTATGAGAGAAAATAATTGCATAAGTCCTTTGATACAGGAGAGCCTATCAGAATACCTCTGTCCGGTGCCAACGCTTCCGGCGACGGCCATTCCTCATATAGCTCAATAAATACAGTAAACAGATATAGCAACTCATCCGATTTGCGCAGATCTCTTTTCAGCAGCTCCAACAGTTTTCCATGCCGGATTGACGGATAGCATTTCTTCACGTCCGCCTTTGCGCTGTACTTTGTGCCTTCAACATCGTTAGAGAGCCAGCGCAGAACCGCTTTCTTGCCATAGTTCTGACCTCTACCTTTGATAGAAGCACACTGGTATGTTCCCAGCTTTGCTTTGAACAATGGTTCTGCCGCCTTTGCTGCAACCTGCTCATATAGGCGAAACAATAGCGTTTCCAGCCCAAGCATACGTTCCTTTCCGCTTCCCGGGTCATTGATCTTTGTATAACGGATCAATGGCTGTCCGTAAGTATTCGCCAGCAAATGTTCCCTAACGGTTCTGGTGCGGATATGATATGCCATTTCCAACGCCAGCTTGTAATGTGCCGCTCTCCAGAAATCATTCTCAGGAAGGTTGCCAACGCTCAGTGCCGCAAACTCTTTACGGTCTACCGGCTCTAGGTTCGTCAGTTGCGGTTTTAGATACTGCTTTACATGCTCCCGGCTTTCCCCGGTATAGCAGGCAAAGAACCTCGCGGAGCTATTCTTTCTGTATTTATCGTGCATATAATCTGTGATTACGTCGTAAATCCTGTCAGCGTCCGAAACCACAAGTCTCTTGCAATATGTTTTCATGTTTCTCTTTCTTTCTGCTTCAAGGACGTTCGGGTTTACTACTAGCCCCCATCTGTGTCCACTTCCGCCACAGAGCCAGAGACATGTTGCCATGCCTCCGGTGCTGGTTCGTCAATTTCGGGCATTCCGCCCCAGCCCTTTCGGGGTTCCCTTTAAGAGAACGAAATACAGCACATCTAAGTTATGCAGAAATTCGAGCGGCATAGTTCCAGTTCGAGTTGGAAAGCCCATAGTTCAGGTGCGCAGCCCGACGGCCGTCACCCGCACCGCCGAGCAGGTCCTTGAAGCCCTTTTTTCGGGTTGCCCGAGCCAAGAACGGAAGCCACTGTGCTGTAAGTCCTGTTGAAATATCGTTGATAGTTACAATTTCTTATGTTGCCTTAAAAGGGGAGATCCCCTCTTGCTGTCGCAATTCACCCCCGGCGTTATGCTGCCGCTTTGCGCCCGCAACGCCCACAGGCAGAAAGACGAGCGGCATAGGCCCAGCCCGAGTAGGAAAGCCCATTGACCAGGCGCGCATCCCGACGGCCGCCATCCGCACCGTTGAGCAGGCCGCCCGAGCCAAGAACCTCTCGCTGGCCGTCGCCAGCGTTTTCGAGGTTCTCTGTGTAAAGCCCATCAGCATAACCAGTGCTGGAAGTTGCTGCAACTTCAATCGGGTAGCGAACCTCTGGATCATCTACGACATATCCCAGTTTGCTGATATATTTCCAGCTTCCCTTGTTGTCCGGGATTACATAGCCAAGAGCGATCCAATCGTCCGTTGTCGCTCCTGCTGTTGTCATCTTGGTACAGTCATAGCAGATGTATGGACGCATAACATGGTTTTCAATCTTCATGACTGTATTTCCCTTTGGTTCCCAAAAGCCAGAAGACATCTCCACGCCAAACAGAATATACGGCTCTTTTCCGCTGGTGTTGCTTGTCGGCGATCCGCATGAACCAAGCACATCATCACAACCGCCAGTATTCCAAGGCATTGTACTGATATAAGTCTCGCAGGTCACACCAGATACAGTTGTCGGGGCTGTTGAAAACTTCTGTCCGCCATTATCCACATATACCGCAGAATTATTGTCGTCATAATCTTCAATCTTTGTGATCCGAACCTTATTCGCTTTCGCATGAAGTCCGCTCTGTCCTCTGTCAAGATTCGGCTTACTGCTACCATCAAGTGCATTTGCATTTCCGATAGAAACGGTTCCGCCTACAACCAGATTATTGGCATTGGATTTAGAGATAATAATTCTCTCCACATCGGTTTCCTGCACCGTTGCAGCATACTGGAACCACCACCAGTTGCAGCCTGCCATCACCGACTGGCTGTGTCTGGTAGCAAAGGCAATTTCCATAAGCCTCGTCATTCTCTCAGAATCCTGTGAGGTTTCAGCACAATACTGTGTACCTTTTGCCCGGAATTTTGTGAGGGAACTCTGGAAGCTGTAGTTTTTCGGAGATACACCACTGATCGAGGACGCAACACCGTCCGCATTGTCACCAGACATATATTTTGCAATCGCCACAAATGGTCGGATTGTTCCGTCCGGTCTGATTGCGCCGCCCTCTGGCAGCCATTCTGCAGAGTGTCTGGTATCAGAAACAACAGTGTCCTCGCCGTTTGCATCAAATTTGCGATACACATACTGGGTCAGATACAGACACCATGTATCGTACTTTGTCCGGGAGAATTCATTATCAATATCCTTGATGTACTGAACCTGAAAATCTCCGTTTTCATTAACAGATCCATTAACTTCCAGATATGCAAAACAGCCGCGTCCATCGAAATCATTTTTCGCACGAACGGTATTCGTAGACGGAGCTGCTGTCATGCCAACCGCATCATAAAGTCGGGTTCCAGTGCTTGCCGGTGTCACATCGTAATTGTCGAAATGTACGCCGTACTTCTTGCCATCCTTATGCAGATTCAGCAGGAATAACGCCTGCTCATTTTTTGTACCGGCAAAGTTTGTGACCGCTTCTTTTAGAGCAACATCATTCTGAATGAGCTGTCCAAACAGTTCATTGAAAACGTCCGCATGGTTACGGTCAGTTGTTTCCAGCTTTCGCAGATATTCGTTGAATACCGCATTGTTCACATCAAAAAAGCTCATTTTGTAGCCTCCTTATTTTAGAATGTATCGTCGCATTCGAAGATTGCTTCCATATCGCCGTCTTTGCCTTTTTTCATAAATGCCTTAAATGCAACAAAGTCGCCCTGTGCGTCATACAGGCCAACTTCGGAAATATATTCACCGGCAAGCTCGCTGGCTGCCAGTGTACAGCTATACCGGATTTTTGTATCAGACACCACGGTATAGCCGTCGATGTCCTTTCTCAGAACTTCCTTGTGAAGTGCATTCTGATCCGGTGAGTGTGTCACAATTTCACCGGCGGAATTTACGCCGCCGGTACCAAATGCCATTCCTACAATTTTGGGAAGCGCTGCGATACCAGCTCTTGCTTCCAACATTTTCTTCTTTGCTCTTGTCGTAACGGTTGTTCCTGCCATTACAGTTCCTCCCTTCCAGAGTTAAGATTTATAGTTCCGTCCAGCGCAAAATCTCCATTCAATGGCTTTGCGTGCGCTGGAATAAAAAGATTTACTCCGATATCTTCCTGTGCGCCTATATCCATGCGATATGTTTCCTTAACAATCGGTGGCATTGTGTGATCCAATAATAGGCTGCCGTCCAGATCCGTCATTCCATCCAGAGTTCCGTAACCTTCCCACCAGTTAAGTAGAACACGATGAACTGGGAATATTTCTGCCTGCATTTCATGCTGGATTCTCACCCGGCACTTCATCTTTGGAAATGCAATTTCATTTCCAGCCTCCACCACAATCGGATATTTGAACGTAAAAAATGGCGGAAGTTCCGCTGAAAGTTCTGCTGCCCCATCAAGAGCATTGGAACCGTTCAGTGTTCCGTCCCACCATGTAATCTGTGCCCTATGCCTTATCCTATTGTAAACAATCTGCTCTTTCAAAACGAAAGAGCAGATCATATCCCGGATTGTAAACGACAGGTGCTCCGGGTATCTCCGACTGATAATGTTATGGATCTTCCGTTGTGAAAACTGTCCGTCCTCGTCGCAGAAAATTCGGATTTGCAGCTTAACACCGTTCCACCACAACTCACTCTCACAGCCGGTATAGGCTTTGATGATCGACTGGATAACCGTCTTTGACAGTTTTCCTGTCCCAGACCAGTATGCAGCCACCGTTTTTCTCCGTTCTTCCAACGTTTCATCTGGCTCAGGTTCTATTCTAAGCGCCGGTTCAAATACCGTCGTAATTGTTCTTTCGTCCGCATTTGCCGGAAACTGATTATTCACAACTCTTTCCAGCCAGTATGCCATCAAATCCAGTGTCCACCCTGCGAATCGGTAATTTGCATCCATCTCTCTGAACTCAGTCCACCATTTCGGGCCATAGCTCACGATTTCTTCATATCCGCTCCGTTGCTGGTTATTAAAGATTTCCATTGACCTCCACCTCCCCGATTACCGGAACGTGGTATATATCGCAGGTGATATTTCCTTTTCCACCATTCACAAGCAAATTGCCGAAGTCTACAATATCTGAAATGTTGGATATTAAAGCTCCAACATTATTGTATCGGATAATAATTTCATCCTGTGTGGAATTCAACGCAAGTTCCTTCAAATATGCCTTAACCGCATTGGAAACACTCGCCTGAATACTGGTGTAGGTGCTTTCTGCTTTTTTTGTCACATCCAGTTTTATACTGATTTCCTGTTTCTTTGCTGCAACCGCAGTGAAGAAACATCCGAATGTCGCTTTCCCTTCTCCGAAGCCCTGTGCGCCGGGATCAATGGTATCCTGCACCAGCTTAACCACGCTTTCTGCCGGCTCCGTTCCCTCTGTGGAAATGATAATTCCGAGAACTGTACAATCTCCATTCCACAGTGGAACGGTTCTTGTACGCCCCACGCCCTGAATTTCTTCACACCACGACCGTATCTGCACCTTATTTCCGTTTTCCGCTGGCCCGGACAGCTTATCTATGTATCTGGATCTCGCAGAATCATCCTCTTCCATATCCACTGCCGGCACCGCAAGTTCTTTCAGAGTTGCACTGATAAGATTATCCACATCTTGGTCTGGAATAACCGGAAGTCCCGGAACCAGTGTGTTCATATCCGTTCCGGTTTCCTCTGACACAATCACCCATCTGTCGTTTAGCTTCTGTGTGGTAAAGAAATGATCGTCGCAGCTCATAAGATCGCCGACCTGTGGTTCCGCTCCTACATATTCCACATAATAGGTTGCTGCCGTATCTGC
>OGQK01000356.1_pt1 | contig 30563 bp, 28 predicted proteins | sample 1553221 | NCBI WGS metagenome assembly OGQK01 (sample SAMEA2579996, study PRJEB22360) | human gut metagenome | biome: human gut; feature: human-associated habitat; material: faeces | place: Denmark | collected 2008/2010 | reverse complement strand
TTTTAATAAATTCTCATTTAGCCCCTGTTCTCAATGCTTTCGGCTCTTCTGTTAGCACTCATTTTTAACGAGTGCTAATTTTCTATTGACATTGTCTTTTTCTGATACTAAAATATGTACTAGCATAAAAATATTTGAAAGCACAAAATGCAAGAAGGAGTGTATGACTATGAGTAACAGACATGGAAGCCTTTCCATTAACAGTGACAATATTTTTCCTATTATAAAGAAATGGTTATATTCTGACCACGACATTTTTTACCGTGAATTGATCTCGAACGGTTGTGATGCCATTACCAAATTGAAAAAACTGGATATGATGGGTGAATACAGCCTCCCGGATGACTACGAAGCAAAAATCCGCGTAGTTTTGAACCCGGAAGAAAAAACTTTGAAATTTATCGATAACGGTCTTGGTATGACTGCTGACGAGGTTGAGGAATACATCAATCAGATTGCTTTTTCCGGTGCCACTGACTTTTTAGAAAAATACAAGGACAAGGCAAACGAAGACCAGATCATCGGACATTTCGGTCTCGGCTTCTACTCTGCTTTTATGGTAGCAGACGAAGTGCATATTGATACCCTTTCCTATAAGGATGGCGCTACGGCTGTTCACTGGGAATGTGACGGCGGTACAGAGTTTGATATGAATGATGGAACAAAAGAAGGCGTCGGTACAGAGATCACTCTTTTCTTAAATGAGGATTGTCTTGAGTTTGCCAATGAGTATCGTGCAAGAGAAGTCATTGAAAAATACTGCTCTTTCATGCCTACCCCTATTTTCTTAGAAAAAGAAAATGCAGAAACCGAATACGAAACCATTCCGGCAGAGGAAGTAACCGAAAAAGACACTGTCGTTGAAAATATCGTGGAAGAAGCAAAATATGAGGAAAAAGAAAACGAAGACGGTACAAAGGAACAGGTAGAAGTCTCCCCTCGTATGGAAAAAGCAAAGATCGTAAAACGTCCGGTTGCTTTGAATGACACGAACCCGCTTTGGGCAAAACATCCAAACGAATGTACCGACGAAGAATATATTGCTTTTTACCGCAAGGTATTTCAGGATTACAAGGAGCCGTTATTCTGGATCCATCTGAATATGGATTACCCGTTTAATTTAAAGGGTATCCTCTACTTCCCAAAGATCAACATGGAATACGAATCCATTGAAGGCGTGATCAAACTTTACAACAATCAGGTATTTATTGCCGACAACATCAAAGAGGTAATCCCGGAATTCCTGATGCTCTTAAAAGGAGTCATCGACTGCCCTGACCTGCCTTTGAATGTTTCCAGAAGCGCTTTACAGAACGACGGCTTTGTCAAGAAAATTTCTGATTATATTACAAAGAAGGTTGCAGATAAACTTGCCGGTCTTTGCAAAACAGACAAAGAGTCCTATGAAAAATACTGGGATGACATCAGCCCATTCATTAAGTTCGGCTGCTTAAAGGATGAAAAATTCTGCGACAAGATGAACGATTATATTCTGTTTAAGAACTTAGATGACAAATATCTGACCCTGCCTGAGATCTTGAAAAAAGAAGAAGTTTCGGAAGATGCTTCTGAGGATGTTTCAAACGATGCAGCAGACACTTCTGCCGAAAATGCTTCTGAAACAGATACCCGCAAGGTTGTATACTATGTCACCGACAAGGTTCAGCAGAGCCAGTACATCCGTATGTTCAAGGAACAGGGCATGGACGCTGTCATTTTAGACCACAATATTGATACTTCTTTCATTTCACAGTTAGAAGCCCGCAACGAGCAGTATCGTTTTGCCCGCATTGATGCAGATGTAACCGATTCCTTAAAAGAAGATGTTTCGAAAGAAGAATTAAAAGAAACCACAGATACTCTGACTGAGGTATTCAAAAATGCTCTTGGAAAAGACAACTTAGATGTCAAAGTAGAAAAATTAAAGGATGAAAATATTTCCTCTATGATCACTCTTTCCGAGGACACACGCCGTATGCAGGATATGATGAAAATGTACAGCATGCACGGTATGGGCATGGATCCTTCTATGTTTGGCGGTTCCGAGACTCTGGTACTGAATGCAAACAATGCTTTGGTTCAATATATCTTTGAACACAAGGATTCCGAGCATGTACCGACCTTCTGTAAACAGCTCTATGACCTTGCTATGATCGCAAACCAGCCGCTTCCTGCTGATGAAATGGCTGCATTTATTGCAAGAAGTAATGAAATTATGATGCTGCTTGCGAAGTAATCATTAATGGGATAAATAAAATTTTAATGCGTAACAGGTATTGAATCTGTTACGCATTTTTTATGTAGTCAGAATAAATATATCTTAAATTTTTATTATAACATTATTCTTCTAAGACAACCTCTCTTAACAGAGCTATCACCTGCTCATAAGATATATCGTTAGCATATGAAAATTTCTTTTGATACTTTTTCCACATATTTTTCAAATCTTCATCCGCCGAAATATGATCTATAATTTTATTCCTATCAGCTATTTTTTCCAATGAGCCCCTGTGAATTGCTGTTGCGTTTAATGCCTCCCTGAATATTCTCTTATCATATTTTTGTGTATTTCCTAAAATATATACATCATAAAAGTCTCTCGGTCTGGTGGTAAATATGCCCCTGCTTAAAATAGTTTCTACTTTTTCTGCCATAACGGTTTCAATGTTATATCCCCATAAAGTGATTTTAACGTCCTCATCAAAAATGCCTTCAAATTCATATTTTATGGCACAGGGTGTAATCACATCTCCGGTGGACACATCTATCGATAATGGTGTAATAATTGTATCGTAAACTGCATCTATCCTTGCACAATACCCACCATATATATCCCCCTTACGGATCATAGACACCGATTTGATTTCAAATGAAACATCATCTTCTAAATCTATTTCACATATAGAAGTAAGTGCTGTCAATATCTGTTCTTCTTTCAATGGTAAATTTTTTAAAGTAGTATCTAAATCCATGGTTGATCTGGTATCCAATCCTACAATGGCCGCTATTAACATCCCGCCTTTCACGACAAACTTTTCACTATATTCTGATACGGACAATCTTTCTAAAAAGCGTTCGAACATATAATTCTGTAACACTACCTGTGCTGCTATTTTGTTGCTTTTAGCGTAATTCTTAATCTTCTCTTTGAGGCTCATTGCTTTTGCACTCATAGCAAAACCTCCATATATCTCTTTAAGTTTTTCTCAACGCCAAGCTTTGAAGCATATGTGGCTAACCGATCAAGATCTTTTTCTGATGAAGCAGCATAATTCTTTATGCCACTGATAACCGTTTCTTCGTCAAGTCTATTTCGTGAACGTAATAAATCACAAATCGTACGCTCCGCATTATAACATCGCACTTCATTTCCCAACGTGGTTTTCCGGGTAATAACACCTAACTGATGCAACTCCGGTTTTATATAGTAACACACACATTCCTTCTGCAGAGGATTCGAAAGTTTCGTATTACTCGGAATTGTTACAGAATGCATAAATGGTGTTCTCTCTGATAACCCATTTAAAAATAATGCCGTATCATGCGAACATATCATTTTATCTGACCGCAGCATCAGTGTATACATGTCATCGCAAACAGAATCAGGCAGAATATAAACCCCTCTGCAACCACGTTCTAATAAACCTTCTTTTACATACCAGGAAAGAAGAGAACGTCTAAATCTCAACTCAACCGCCTGAGCCGTAGTTATCATATTATTATGACTTTTTATTACTTTTAATATCGTCTCGTTAATTTTCATTGAATCCCCCCCCTGTTTTACATTTGTATCGATATTGTAATTTATTTCGTAATAATTGTCAAATATTTATTATATAAAATACCACAAAATACTGTCTACGACAAAAGCCCATCGGAAGTCACAAACCTCCGGTGGGCTTTTTCATAATGTCTCATAACATGAAACATCCAATATTCCATCCATAGAACTCTCTCTTGCGAGTCCCTTTACCTGATATCCTTTCTCTTTTGTATATCTCATAATGTATCCGATTGGTAATAACATGCATACAAGGTGCTGCCAAAATGAAAGGATATCAACATACAGACAGCAAATACTAATACCGAACTGTGACTATTATAGCTCCTGTTTTTGCGATTTTTTGATTCATACGCTCACTCCTCTGCTGTTTCTTCTCGTGAAATTACTTTTTATTCTGCTTTTTTCTATTGCAACAATCCATTTCATTTGCTCTGTGCTTTCTTTAAGATACCATACCTGTTTTGTAACATATAGTTCCGTTTTTATGCATAATGTGTCAATATTTTAAAACAACCCCTCCGTTCCCGGAGAGGTTATCTGCTACTTTTCTTCCATATGTCGGTCTATGACTTCAAAAAAGGAATCGGTCTTAACATCCTTTGGCAGATTTACCTGAAGTTTATCCCACATTTTTGTATTCAAAACCGTAGAGCTGTTTTCAACATATTTGTCATATACGGTATGGAATGCTTTTTCCTTGCGTTCCTCTAAAATGACTTTTTTATTCTTGTCTGTCAGCTCTTTGTTGTATTTGTTGATGCACTTGATGAAATAATATCCCTCTTTTGTTTTGATCTTTCCTGAGATTTCTTCGTTTTCTAACTCAAATGCTTCTTTCACAACTTCCTTTGGCATATCCTCCCTGCCAAATTTAATATCTGTTCTGGTTTCCTCATTGCAGCTTGCTGCCACCGAAGCAAAATCTTCGCCTCTTTTCAGGCGTTTTTTCACTTCATCCGCATTTCCGGAATCCTTGACAAAAATCTGCATCCCTTCTATAATGCGCGCTTCATCATCACTGACTTCCTCATCCACACTTCCGATCAACGACTGATATACCTTCGATGCTAACAAATACTCGCTATACATTTTCGTGATCAGCGACTGACTGGCACCCATATATTTTCGCTCTTCTTTGGAAAGGGATCCATAGTACTCTTTTGCCGCAGCCTCTGCAATCTGCTCTTCTTCCTTTGTCAGATCGATCTTCTGCTCTTTTGCAATACCATTCATACATTTGATCTTAGAAAGCTGTGATATTGTCAACTCTTTCACATACTGCTCTAAATCTTCCTGTACGGATTTCTGCTTTCTCAGGCTGACCCCATAGGCATTACCGTAGATATTCATATAATTGGTCAGATAGACCTTTGCCTCTTTTTTCTTGCAAACCTCTTTGTCGATCTTAAACACCTGATGATAGCCGACAGGCTTTAAGAATACCACTTTTGTATTTCCAATCTGACAGCCGCTCAGCAGCAATGCCACAAGCAGCAGACATGCCATACTCCTGATTCTTCTGTGTGATCTCATCTCCTACTCCATTGTCTTTAAGATACTTCTCGCTACAGACAATCCGTTTGCAGATGCCTGCTGAAGTCCTCTTGTCACAGATGCTCCGTCTCCGATCGCACGAAGTCCCGGAATACTGGTTTCAAAATCCTTATTGACTACAACTTTGTTAGAATAGAATTTTACCTCTACACCATAGAGAAGTGTTTCATCACTTGCAATACCCGGTGTTACTTTATCGAGTGCCTCGATCATTTCCTCAATATCCACCATGATACGATGTGGGAATACCAAAGACAGATCTCCCGGAACCGCATCCTTCAAAGTCGGGATCAGGTTGTTACGGCACAGACGCTCCTCGGTTGTTCTTCTTCCACGTTTAAAATCTCCAAAAGTCTGTACTAAGATTTTTCCGGCACAGAGCATATTGGAAAGCTGTGCAATCTGTTTTCCGTATTCGATCGGTGTCTTGAACGGTTTTGTAAAGTTCTTAGATACCAACAGTGCAAAGTTCGTATTGTTTGTCTTTAAATCTTTTGACTTATAAGCGTGTCCATTGACTACGGCAAGACCGTCATCATAGTACTCGGTTGCCACCTCTCCGGAAGGATTGGTACAGAAGGTACGCACCTTATCATCAAAGGTCGGTGTATGATAAACAAGTTTTGCCTCATAGAGATTGCGGTTCAGTACGTCCATAACTTCATCACGCACTTCCACACGCACACCAACATCTACCGTTCCTACCTCTGTCTCAACTTCGTGCTCTTTACAGATATGTGCAAACCAGTCTGCTCCTTCACGTCCGACTGCTGAGACGATCTCTTTTGCACGGAATTCTTCGCCTTTTTCGGTCAGGACTCCAACGGCTCTTCCGCCTTCAATGATGAGGTCTTTGACCATAGTATCAAAACGGATTTCCACGCCTGCTTCTAAAAGATGTTCCTGAAGTCTGGAGTAAATCTTATATCCCTCTTCAGTTCCTAAATGACGGATCGGACATTCGATCAGCTTTAAGTTGGCATTGATCGCTTTTCTTCTGATCTCACGGATCTCTTTTTCTTTGTCCACGCCGTAAATACTCGTATCTGCACCGAATTTCAGATAGATTTCATCGGATTCATGGATCAGTTCTTTGGCTGCCTCATAGCCTAAAATCTCCGGAAGATTTCCACCGACATCCGGGGATAAGGAGAGTTTTCCATCAGAAAATGCTCCTGCTCCTGCAAATCCGGTCGTAATGGAACATGGCTGACATCCTACGCAGACCTTTGTCTTACGTTTCGGACACTGGCGGTTCTCGATCCTTCTTCCTTTTTCAATCATCAGTACCTTTAAATCTTTTTTATGCTCCAATAACTCATATGCACAAAAGATTCCGGAAGGTCCTGCTCCTATAATAATAATATCATAATTTAACATTTAAAAACTTCCTTTCTTTTATCCTTCTACAATTAAGTATCTTCCACTCGGAAGTGCAAATACTTCTTCTAATTCCTCTAAGTTATCCAAAGACAGTCCGGAAATATCCACACCTTCTTCATCAAAGTAATCTTTCACATCTTTTAAATCTTTACAGATCACTGCCATGCAGTCTGATAAAAATTCCTCTGCCTCCTCCAGTGTCGTTGCTACCTCTTCCTGAAATAACTGAAGCTGTTTCTCTAAGAAAACCTGCAGACACTCTTCATCATATTCATTCATACCAGATATTCCTCCTAAATAACTCTCTCCCAATACGTTTTTTTCACACCCATAGTATCGTATCAAAAACGCGTCGGGATTTCAATGGATTTTCGCTTTATTTCCTGATAAATTCTGCCGATAGGAAGTCCTACAACATTGTTGTAGTCCCCCTCGATCTTCTGAATGAATTTTGCTCCGAGCCCTTGAATGGCATAGGCACCCGCTTTATCCATCGGTTCGCCACCGGCAATATAATCTCTGATCTCTTCTTCTGAAACCGGATACATCGTCACTTTTGTTCTTTCAAAAAAATTCTCCATGCTTTGATCCCGGTTATCTATTAATGCCACTCCGGTGTAAACCTCATGTTCTTTTCCCGAAAGCATGGTAAGCATTCTTAAAGCATCCGCTTCATCCTTTGGTTTTCCTAATATTTTTCCTTCATATGCAACCACGGTATCCGCTCCTAATACCAAAGCATCTGCTCCTGCTGTCTTTGCAACCTCTTCTGCTTTCTGTTTTGCCAATTCCATCACCACTTCGCCCGGAAGCTCTTTTGTGATCACCTCTTCGCCGGTTGCCGGCAGGATATCGAATTTTACTCCGATCTGTTCTAACAATTCTTTTCTTCGCGGCGATGCCGATGCTAAAATGAATCTCATATCTTCCTCCTAAAGTCTTACGATTTTTTCTAATGCAAAGGAATAGATCAGCTTCTCGCCGACTTCTACCTCTAATGCCTTTGCCAATGCCTCCGCATAAAGTTCAATCTGGGTTTTATATCTTCCGATCAACTGCTCGCCTTTGTTTACCCGGTCAGTCTTATAATCTAACACATGTACTTTACCGTCCTCAATAAAAAAGACATCCACGATTCCCTGGATCAATACCCGCTCCGTACTCTCCATTTCCGGATAGATCTCACCCGCTTCTTTTCCTAATACAAACGGTTTTTCTAAAAATAATCTGCCTGCCCGCTGTGCATTACTCATGCGGATTGCTGTTTCATCCATAAAAAATCCGGCAATCTTATCCGGCAGGATCAGTTCATACATCTGCTCATCTATTTTATGCTCTTCTAAAAGCTCTGACAATCGTTTTTTTACAATGCCTGCAATGCCTGCCCGGTCTGTCTGTACGCCTGCACTTTGGATCTGCTCCTCCATCCGTGAAAAATCAATGCACTCCATGGCACGGTGTACTGCCGTACCTCTTTTTGCTCCCTGATTTTCCTCACGCGCTTTTACAAATTCCGGCACATACGGCAGCGGTACTTCTTCTTCAAACCAGCGCACCGTCTGCTCCTCCTCCGGTTCAAATACCATATCCCTGTGTTTTAATTCTGAAACGGATATCTTTGTCTTTAAGGAAACCTCTTCCATTTTCGGATAACAATAGGAAAGCCTCTCTGTTAACTCCTTTGTATCTGCTTCGCGGATATGCTCTAAAAGCTGTTCTTTCTCCCAGCCCTTTTGAAATTCCTCTGCGAATTCACTCTGCTCTTTGCTATCACTATCCACATACACCGGATATCTTTCACCATAGGAATAGATTGCCGGCAAGATCCAGTCAAAATAGCTTCCCGCATTACTCCTGCATCCATAGGAAAGCATCCCGGTACCGGCACTGCTTTGATAGCTTTCTAATTTTTCTCCCGGTTTTTTTAGGGTTCCGACTAAAATCAGTTTTTCTTTTGCTCTCGTCAGTGCCACATAGAGAATACGAAGCTCCTCGCCTAAGTTTTCCAAACGGATCTGCTCTGCTAAAATCTGCTTCACAAAGGACTGCGACTTGATCCGCCTTTTCGTATCATACTCTTCCACACCGATCCCAAACTGCGGATGTACGACGATTTTTCCATAACTGTCCGACATATTAAAACGTTTTCCCAATCCTGCCACAAAGCAGATTGGAAATTCGAGGCCCTTGCTCTTATGGATACTCATAATACGCACCGCTTCATCATTTTCACTGACAATCTCTGCTTCGCCAAAATCCACGTCATATTTCTGTAATTTTTCAATATATCGGATAAAATGGAACAGGCCACGGTAACTGCTGTTTTCAAATGCAATTGCCTTTTCTATCAGCATTTCCACATTTGCCCTGCGCTGTCCGCCTGCCGGCAGTGCCGTAACATAATCTAAATATCCGGTCATTGCAAAAATCTCATAGAGCAGTTCATGGATTGGCAGATAACGGCTCTTTTTTCGTAGCTTCTGATATGTCTGATGAAAACGTGCTAATTTTTCCTGTATCTCCTCTGGCAGTTTCTGACGCAATTCCTCGCTGATGCTTTCCGATATCTCTTCGGATTCCGGCATCCATGCCAGCACATTTTCATAAAATGGCTTTTCTTTATCCACTGCCCGAAGATAGCCTAACTCCTCTTCGCCAAGTCCGCCAAACCACGAAGTCAGAACGGATGCTAATGGAATATCCTGTCTTGGATTATCCAAAATTGCCAGATAATTCAAAAGCACCTGGATTTCCTGTGTGGAAAAATATCCGGTTCTCGAGATTGCATGTGCCGGAATCCCCATTTCCCCAAGTTCAGCTGCCATCACATCGGCATCTCCTCCGGGACTTCGCAAAAGGATGACCATATCCGAATATCCCGGTCTTCGTAACTCTCCGCTTTTTTTATCCGTGATCCATCCGTTTTCCTTTAACTGCCAGATCTTTCTTCCGATCGTCCCTGCTTCTAAAATGCTCCGCTCTGTGCTGCTGTCCTGTTCCACCACGATGACTTCGGAGGATTCCTGTTCTCCTTTTAATGCCGGATAATCTGCTCCCGGATAAAGGGCTGCATCCTCATCATAACGAACCCTGCCTAAGTCTTTTCCCATAATCTTATAAAAGATATCATTGACAGCCGCTAAGACTCCTTCCCTGCTTCGGAAATTCTTATGCAGTTCGATCTTCTGATACGGACTGTCCTCTTTCGTATAAGTCTCATATTTTTCCATAAAAAGTTCCGGTCTTGCCAAACGGAAACGATAGATACTCTGCTTCACATCTCCGACCATAAACATATTCGGCTCTCCTGACTGTATCTTCGATACGGCACTTAAGATTGCCTCCTGCAAATAGTTGCTGTCCTGATACTCATCGATCATGACTTCTTCAAAAAAATTCCGAAACTCCTCTGCAACAGGTGTCGGCTCCTTCGTCTTAGCATTCACTAAAATATCCAATGCAAAATGCTCGATATCTGAAAAATCCACCAGACTCTTTTTCCGTTTTGCCTTGTCATAAGCCTCTGTAAACGCGCGGACTAATTCGAGTAAGACATGTACCATCGGCTGCTGTCTGCAAAGAGAAGCCTTCAGATCAGACTGGCTTTGAAAGAATATTTTTTCACGCAGCTTCTGGATCGTATCTTTCATCTGCTCTCTTGCTGCTTTGACCTGTGCCTGTTTTTGCAGACTTCCATCATAGCCCCGTGCCGCCGCAAGTCGCGCATAGGCAGGAAGCTCTGTCAATGCCTGTACAATATCTGCATAGGTATCCTTTGTACACAAAGTTTCCACCAGTTCTAAGTCGCTTTTAATAGCGCCTGCATACATCTGCGGTCCGTCAAACTCCTGTGTCAGATTCCATGCCTTTTGCAATTCCCGCAAAACATCTTCCATACTATTCCGGTAATCAGAAAGTGCAAGCTGCATCCAGACGGAGTCATCCGGGGATTCACATGCTTTTTTGTAATCTTCATCTAACTTATCAAGCCACTCGGACTGCCATGGATTCGACTGTGCCGTAGTAAAGAGTTCTAATATCATACTGCGGACATTCCGGTCGCTTTTTGCCGTTGCAAAAGCCTCCATAAAGGACGTAAAATCTTCATTTGATTTTTCATAAAAACTCTCTAAAACTTCATCTAATACCTGCTCTTTTAACAGTGCCAATTCTCCCTCATCTGCAATCCGAAATCCCGGTTCTAAATCTATGGTATGGAAATAATTCCGCACGATATAAAGACAAAAACTGTCAATCGTCGTGATCTGGGCATTATGGATCAACGACTGCTGTCTTTGCAGATGATGATTTTCCGGTTCCCTTTCTAATGCCGCTTCAATGGCATCACCAATTCGTTCGCGCATCTCTGAAGCTGCCGCATTGGTAAAGGTTACCACTAAGAGCCGGTCCACATCCACCGGATGCTGTTCATCGGTAATCCTTTTTATAATCCTCTCTACTAAGACGGCGGTCTTTCCGGAACCGGCTGCCGCGGATACTAAGATATTGCGATTCCGTAATTCAATTACCTGTAGTTATTGGTTCCACACTAATATATTATTATCTATCTCTAGTTTTTCAATTACCTCTCCTTTATATAAGTCTTCACTTATTTTTTTAAGAATATCATTGTCCTTTAAATTTTTTTCTAACTCATGATAATGATATCCCGGAATCTTTGCATCAAATCCACAGATACTCCGATATGCACAATAGTCACAGCCGCTTTTCGAGTCTAACAGATATGGCTCTGCCGCAATATTTCCTCCTAACATTCCATTGCCAAGCTCCTTAATCTTTTCTGTTGCAAATGCTCCGACATTAGAAAAAGCTGTTTCTGAGAGTGTCTTAGATGTTGCAGAAATCGTTCCGTCTTTTTTTAATTTTACCGGGATGACATGCGACTCGCTCTCCATCTCTGTATCCATTGCCCGCCAGACATCTTCCTCACTGTTGACAATACCATCTAACTTCAGACGCTGTAGGATTTCCTCTCCAATTTCTTCCTCGCTCATTTCGACTCTGCCCTCTGCATAAGGGTCATCTACATGATAATAGAAGATTCCCGCAGGCACTGCCGTTTTCTGTGGATATTTCTTCGCCGTTACCTCCAATGCCGCGTTCAGATATACCACAAGCTGTAACTGTAAACCATGATAGAGATTTAAAAGCTGAAAACTCGTATTTCCGGTCTTGTAATCAATGATCTTTACATAGACCTTTTCATTGGTCGTATAAGTGTCCATCCGGTCAATCCTTCCACGCAGATGCATCCGTTCTTCTTCGTTTAAGACGAACTGTGCCGCGTCTAAATGATTTGCCGCTGAAAAGACCAGCTCATAGCCTTCCGGGCGGAATTTTCCACGCTTTACCTGTTCCCGCAGTGTTTCAATGGTGCGATGGTAGACACGCTTCATCTGTCCGATCATAAACTGACTTTTTTTTGTATCATATTCTTCTAAGAGCCTGTTTCTTTCTAAAGATTCCTCAAAAGAATGTTCTTCTAACCTTCTGCTGTCCTCTTCCTCTAAATCTTTCCAGGTCAGCCCTTCTTTTCGCAGGTTTTTTGAAAAAGATTCAATTGCAAAATGAAATACATTACCGAAATCTGCCGGTGTAAAATCCTGCATCTGGCGTTCGCTGAGCCCTAAGCCATATTGCAGATAATGCGCGCAGGCACAGGCGGCATAACGCTCTAACCTTGTGACACTGCTCTCAAGCACTTTTCCATAAATCTCATGTATCAGATCTCCCGGCAACTTTTTCGCATGGTACTGCATATAAGAAGCATCGATCAGATGATAAATCGGTTCTGCCCAATCTTTGTTTTCTAAATACCAGTGCGCTAAAGCCTCCCAGTCCTTTCCTGCCGTCTCTTCCATGTGAAGTCCATGCTGTTCCCTTTGTGCTAAGAGTCCCTGTAAAAAATAGGACATACTGCTCTTTGGCGTTGCAATGGTCATACTGCGGTCAAATGCTTCCTGTACTTTGATCTGTGGATACATTTTTTTGATCTGTCCGATCAGATAAGATGGACGTATTGCTTTTCCTTCCGAATCCACGCGGGAATAGCTTAGAATTAAATGTTCCTTTGGCTTTGTCATATTTAAATACAGATAGAACTTTTGGATAAACGCCCGCTCTCTTGGTGTCGGTGCAAGCTGGATATCCTTTTCTAAAAGATGCTCCCTGTCAAAACCTGACAGAATACCGCCCGCCGCTGCCGCTTTCGGGATAATCCCATCATTCACTCCGGCAAAAAAGAGCACACGGATATCATCTAATCTTGTTCTTTCGATATCACCTAATACCACGCAGTCATATCCCGGCGGGATCACACCTACCTTTGCCGCTTCAAATCCGGCATCTAAGACATCTGCATATTCCGTAATATCAAACTGCTCGTCTCCAAGCAGATCTACGATCTTATCTAACAGATCCATCACGATCCCATAAATCTGCTCATATTCCTTTGCGGTTGCAAAATCCTTCTCTTCTTCAAAGCCTGCCTGCATCTTTCGCAGCTTTTCTTCTACCTCATGGGCTGTGATAAACTGATACAGTGCTGTCGTCTTTTCCTTTACCGTGGTTTTCTTCTTTGCAAGCACTTCCCTGAAAACCCCTGCACATTCCATAAAATCACTGCGGATCTGATTTAATTCTTCTAAGGTCTCCTCGCAATATCCGGTCGGACATTTTTCAAATACCTGATTCCATTTCCGATACCCACGGACTCCCGTTGCAAGTATGTAATTTTCCAACCGGTCTATCTCATCCGTACTCTGTCTGCTGAGTCCGCTGCGGAAATATCGCATGACACTCTCATAAGAGAAATCCTCCTCGACCATTTCTAAAGATGCCCGCAAAAATTCAATAAACGGATGAAACAGAATGGTCTTTTTCTCATCAATAAAATAAGGAATCCCATAGGCTTCAAAGATTTCTTTGACATAATTGGCATAATCCGCCGCTGCCCCCGATACAATGGCAAAATCACGGTAACGGTAATCTTCTTCCCTTACCATCCGGCTGATCGTCGCTGCCGCAAATTCTAACTCTTCCTTCCGGTTCTGACAGCTTTGGATCTGTATCTCTTCCTGTTCTTTCGGATAGGCTTTTAAACTGCTGCGGAACAGATTTTCCTCTAAATGCAGCAATGCTTTTGCGTTCCCATAACGGTATTGTCTGCCATCTTCTACCCATATCGGCTCTAACACTTCGCACTTTGCCTCATCGGCAAGTTCTAACAGCGTTCTGACCATTTTCTGGCTCATATGGAAAAGTTCCTGTATTCCGGTCACACAAAAAGGGTCTACCCTTTTATCTAACGTGACAGCCGCCCACACCCGGTCTGTCATCGGAAACAGTGTTTTTAACAGATTGACCTGTACCGGTGTAAATCCTGTAAATCCGTCAAAAATCAGATTGCAGTCCTTTAACATGACCGAACGTCCTGCTGTCTTTGCACATTCCTCTAACACTTCTTCCGAAGTAATATAACTGCCCTCTAAATACTCTAAAAACTTTCGGTAGATCACTAAAATATCCTTCATCTTCAGGCGGAAAGACCATGCATTATCCTCATCCTCACACCATGCCTCTATATCCTCCGGTGTGATCTGATACTGCATAAACTCCGAGATCAATGATTTTATTTCACTGACATACCCCATCTTTTTTAAATTACTTCCAAGGACGCTCATGCTGTCCCCATATTCTTCCGTCAGACGGCGTAAGATCAGATTTTTTCCGGTCTCTTCTAAAATCCGTATCTGATACATTCCCAATTCATCAAAAACACGAAATGCCAGACGTTCAAAACTTAACACATCAATATTCATGATCGCGTGATTTTTACTGCGTTCTACCAGTTCTTTTTGCGTCTGCATCGTGAACTGTTCCGGTACGATCAGTAAAAAGTCCTTTGTCCGGTCTTTTTTTGCCTCTTCTATAATTTTTTCATATAAATAATAGGACTTTCCGCCCCCGGACGGTCCAAATACAAATTGTAATGACATGTTCTACCTCTGCACCTTTCCTGTTTTTATCCCATTGTTTTTATTATAGGATTAGGATGTCAAAAGGCGGTTTCAAGTTTTTTGATTGGCAACTTGCACAAAGCCGGGTCTATTTTGTTCCGTTGTACGAAAATAAGAAAATCTAAGTCTGCCTGAGTCAGGTTGTGATGGAGTGACGTGTACGTCTTAAACGCCCCGTCCATGGGGCATTAAGACTTTTGCTGCCGTCCATGGCAGCAAAACACTATACATGAACAGCCAGACTAAGATTTACTAATTTTCTCCCAAAGTCACAAAAGCAGTCCCGGTTTTGTGCAATTTGCTAGCTACTAAGTTGTGAGCCGCCTTTTGACACCCTAATCATTATAGCTTAGATGTTTCCTCATATCTACCGGAAAAACAGAAAAAATCCCGATACACAGATCATGTATCGGGGTTTTCCTATGCGATCTCATCTTATATCCTTATACATTATGCTCATCCGGCACAATAGCCGGATCACATTTTAGTAATTCTCTGCCTTTACCTGGAAATAAGCCTGTGGGTGGTTACATACCGGACATACTTCCGGTGCTTTCTTTCCAACACAGATATGTCCACAGTTTGAACACTGCCAGATCACATCGCCGTCTTTTGAAAATACCAGATCTCCTTCGATATTTGCTAACAGCTTGCGGTATCTCTCCTCATGCTCTTTCTCGATGGCTGCAACACCTTCAAATAATACTGCAATATCATCAAATCCTTCTTCTCTTGCCTCTTTTGCAAACTGATCATACATATCGGTCCACTCATAGTTCTCGCCTTCAGCCGCAGCCTTCAAGTTCTCGATCGTGCTTCCGACTGCACCGCCGTTTAACAGCTTATACCACATCTTTGCATGCTCTTTTTCATTTGCTGCTGTTTCTTCAAAAATATTGGCAATCTGAACATATCCGTCCTTCTTTGCTTTGGATGCAAAATAGGTATATTTATTTCTTGCCATGGATTCTCCTGCGAATGCTGTCTGTAAGTTTGCTTCTGTCTTTGTACCTTTTAAATTCATATTCTATCTCCTTTTTTAATATTAGTAATTGTTACTGTTACCATTATAATAGCATCTTTTGAAAAAAAGTCAAGTCCTTTTCTAAGAAAAATCTTTGACCCAAATGTCACTCCCAAACTTTCTTTTCATATACTAGGGATAGTGAGAAAGGAGATTTTTTATGTCAAACAAAACCATTTCTATTGCACAGGAGAATAAACTTTTTGACGGCATTGATGTCAGCAGCTATCAGGGTACCATTGATTTTAACCGTGTAAAAGCCTCCGGGATTGATGTCGTTTATATCAAAGCCGGGGAAGGCGGTCAGATCACCGATCCATATTTTAAACAAAACTACTTAAAGGCAGCCAGAGCCGGATTGATCTTTGGTGCCTACTACTATGTGACCGCTAAAAATACAAGTGAAGCAAAAGCACAGGCAAATGACTTTTTTAACCTGATCCGTGCTACCTCCTTTAATGCAAGACCAGCGATGGACTTTGAAGATTTCTCCGGCATGGAACGGGAAGATATCAATGAGATCGGACTGACTTTTTTAGAAGAATTAGAACGTCTGACGAAGATCACGCCGATGATCTACACCGATGCTTCCTCCGCGGAAACGATCTGGAGTGATGCATTTTCAAAATATCCGCTGTGGCTTGCCGATTACAGCGAACGCGATGAATTCCCGCCTGATATTACCGTCTGGGAGAGCTGGACGGGATTTCAGTATTCAAATACCGGTACGGTTCCGGGGATTTCCGGCAACGTAGATTTGAATAAATTCCGGGATGGCATTTTAATCTCACTATCCGATTCTGATTCCTCTTCTGAAAAAGACAACACTGTAGAATACATGGTAAGACCCGGCGATACACTCTGGCAGATTGCAAGACGCTACGAAACGACCGTACCTGCCATTACCGCCCTCAATGGTATTGCGGACCCTGACCTGATCTATATCGGTCAGATCCTTCGAATCCCGGAAATGCAAAGATGATCCCACAGAGAAAAAAGACCCACACCGGTACGCTCCGATGTGGGTCATTTCTATTCTGTCGATAATCCTACCTCATGGTTTTCAAAAATATGACTTACCGCCGCCTCATATTCTGCAAAATGCTGTGCCTTTTTTATCTTTTTCACATCACGTTCTGCACCCTGAAATGCTGTGATAAAATATCCCCACAGCTCTTTCATCTTAAACAATACGCTCCGCTCATCCGGCGCAAACAATGTCCGATAACTTTCATAAAGAGTATCATGAAATCTATGCAGTTCTTCTTTTTTCAGCGTTTCTCCATCCTGCAGCTCACGCACCAGTGCCGGATTGCTTAACAGCCCTCTTCCGCACATGAAGCTTTCTAATTCCGGAAATTCTGCTTTTAACTCTGCTGCATCCGATACCGTAAAAATATCTCCATTGTAGCAGACCGGATTTACGCTTTCTTTTAAAAAAGCTCCAAAAACCTGACGATCCGGCTGATTTTTATAAAAATCACTGCGGACACGGGGATGTACAATGACCTCTGCAAACGGATACCGTTGAAAGACTTTCTGTAAATCCTCAAATTCTTCTGCATCCTCTATTCCGATCCTGGTTTTCACAGAGATCTTCATTTTTTCTAAATCCGCTTTTTGAAACACCTCGTCAAAAAAAGCATCCAGCTTATCCGCATCCTCTAAAAAGCCCGCTCCCTTGCCCTTAGAAACAACGGTTCCCGACGGACATCCTAAGTTCAGGTTTACCTCTTGATATCCAAAAGCGGCAAGTTCCTTCATCGTACGCAAAAAATAATCGGAACGATTGGTCAATATCTGTGGCACGACACAGATCCCACGATTATTTTCCGGTAAAATATCCCGTTTCTCCCTTGGTGTAAAACAGCGGTTCTGGTTCGGTGACACAAAAGGCGTAAAATATTTATCAATTCCCGGAAATATGGCATGATGTGCATTGCGGTAAACATATCCGGTAACCCCTTCCATCGGTGCAAAATAGTAATTCATGTCCTACTCTCTTTCTTTCATTTTTCTGTAATATTGTACTTCTTTTTTTCAATAAGGAAGTCTTACATTTTCCTTTTCTTTCTGACAAAAATGTAATATAATGTAAAAAAATAGTTTTTTTTACAGGAGGTGATTTCTTTGAGAAAAAAATATCTGCGTAGTTCTTTCTCTGTTGAAGCAGAAAAATACGAGCCGGGTAAAAACATGGAAGATGGCTTTGAACCTTGGACAAAGGTCGTTACAGCCGGCTGGATCATTACCGAAGGACTCGTAAAACTGGAACGTGAAAATGGTCAGCTTGTATGCCCATTTATCAAAAACCGCCGTGGTGTGATCTTTATTCGTGAAGGCGATTACATTATCTATGAAGAAGGCGGCGAACGTCACTGCTGCGGTGAAGACAAATTCAGTACCCGCTTTAAACCGGATGAATCTGCGTAGCAGACTTCACACTTATCGTTTTACTTTGTAAAAAATCCTGTTTTTCCTCCCTTACGGATGGATGTAACAGGATTTTCTTCTTTTATCCTATTATCCTATTTTGTTATCTATTTTAAGACTCCCGCTTTTTTCTCCACACATCGTTTTGCCCAGATAAAACAGCAGATATGTGCAAAAAACGTGATCGCCCAGGTGATCGGATACGATACATAAATCATGTGGACTGTATGATACTTTGGTATTTGAAAAATCGTTGCAAGCCAAACCAGTCGTAAACCGCATGCGCCGATCATAGACACGATCATCGGCATGATCGAGTAACCGATCCCACGCAATGCACCGACCATCACATCCATCATTCCGCATAATGCATAGGTCACGGAAACTACTTTTAAGCGGACCATCCCCGCTGCAATGACTTTACTGCTGGAAGAATAAATGCTAAGCAGTGGATGTCCGAAAAATACCACCAGATTTCCTAACACCAGCCCTACCACGGTCACACAGATTTCTCCCGTGATCACAATCTTATTGATCCGCTTATAATTTCCTGCTCCCATATTCTGACCGGTAAATGAGATGGTTGCCTGATGAAATGCGTTCATGGCAAAATAGACAAAACTCTCAATATCCGCCGCTGAATTACCGGCAACCGTAACGGCTCCAAAGGAATTAATGGAGGACTGTATCACAACATTGGATAACGAGAAAATAATTCCCTGTACTCCTGCCGGCAGTCCGATTTTTAAGATTCCTAAAAATTTGTCCTTATGAATGTGAAGCTGTCTGATCTCTAAACGGATCGCTCCTTTTTCTTTGATCAGACACCGAAGTACCAGACCTGCGGAAATGCACTGTGAAATCACGGTTGCCATGGCAACTCCTGCCACATCCAAGTGAAATCCGATGACAAAGAGCAGATTTAAGATAACATTGACTACTCCCGCTCCAAACAGATAATACAGTGGCCGTTTGGTGTCGCCCACTGCACGCAGGATCGCACTGCCAAAATTGTAGACCATGGTTGCCGTCATCCCCAGAAAATAAATCCGCAGATAGAGTGCCGCTAAATGCAGCACCTCTTTTGGTGTCTGCATCCATATCAAAATCTGTTTTGCACCAAAACAGCCAAGCACCGTTAAGATAATTCCACTATAAATACTTAACAATATTGCAGTATGTACTGTCTGTTTTAACTCTTCTTCTCTTTTTGCTCCATAATAACGTGCCACTAAAACGTTTGCACCAATGGACAGTCCTAAAAATAAGTTCGTCAGCAATCCGATCAATGACGTGTTAGATCCCACTGCTGCTAACGAATTATCGCCCGCATATCTGCCCACCACAACAATATCCGCTGCATTAAACAATAGCTGCAGCATACTAGAACACATCAGCGGTATCGTAAACAGCAGCATTTTGCTTAAGATCGGACCGTTACACATATCAATCTCATAACTTTTCTTTTGTTCCATTTTCTGATCATCCCTTAATATACTACTTTTAAAACGTGAAAGGAGCACCAGTAGAAAACAATGTTTTCCATTGGTGCCTGCTCTTTTTCCTATATTATTGTACTCTATGCTTTTGTGAGATACAATATGTTTATTGAGATTGTATTTATCCCAAGATATGATTTAAAACTCAACTCCTATAAACAGTATTCCTTTACTAACGCTTCAATCTCCTTATTACTTGGAATTTTATTATCTTCTTTCTTATAATATATGGTCAACAAGTAAATCTCATAATCATTTTTAACAACATAGTAAATCATTCGATACCCATTAGACTTCCCAACTCTTGTATCTGTATTAGCAATGCGAACTTTTACCGTTTCATTATCATCAAAAACCAATCCCGGAATTGCATCGCCAAGAAGATTTCCCTTTTCTAGTTCTTTTACTATATCATCCACATCCTCCAATATGTGTTTGAACTTTTTCTTTTTCAAATAATAACGTAGATCATCTTCAAATTGTTTTGTCGGTATAATCTCAAATTGCATTTATTATTCATCCTCTGTTACTTCTTTTTTCATGCGATTTTTCAAGTCATTCCAACTGCGTTTTGGAATCTTACCTTCACGCATCATTTTTACTTCCTGGCATGATTTTTCTAATGATTCCAATATCGTACATGGTCTTTCAATATTCATTGTTGCGCTCATATCAGATTCCTCCTCTTTCTTTTTCTCACACATATTATAACACTCCAATCATCACAATACAATGACGGAACATATAATAAACTAATATAATCTCAATCGATTGTTTCAGTCTATCGCATGCTTCGCCACAACTTAAGTTTCTCAACCGATATAGACTTATTTATATGTTCAAATAATCATTGTACTTCTTTTCCGCTAATATTTTAACCATATTTTTATTGTATTAAAATGACTTACAACAGTCTACAATGACATTTTTTAATATACAAAAAACATCGACAAAAAAGCTGTTCTTTCTGTCAATGTTTAGCATTTGTGAATTCCTTCGTAATGTTTATTACAACGTACGTCCTCGCATACATCAATTAGGCTCCTAAGTAAACTCCAGGATGTATGAACCACTATACCGTTAATGCAAGTTCCAATTCATCCTCGTCCTCATTCCCTGTCATTTCAAATCCCAAGGATTTATACATATTAAGCGCATAGGTATTGTTTTTATTGCAGGTAAGAACGACCCTGTCAGAATTACCAAAAGGCTTCTCTTCAATATAATCCAATATCAGTTTCAATGCTGCTTTTCCATAGCCTTTGCCCTGCTGTGTCTCATCTATCATCATGTGCCAGATATCATATTCTGGAACATCATAGTCATAGATCACCATCATATATCCGACCATCCGGTCATCCTCATAAATTCCAAACGGCTGACACTGATCACGATAAACATACGCCTGTGCAAGACTACGGATAGGATGAGAAACAAATTCTTCCTGATCTTTTTTCAATTTTAAATTGAATGCATCAATAAAATTATCCTCTGTAATACTTTTTAAAGTAACTGCCATAAATAAATTCTCCTCATATGTGTGATTTTTTAATTCCTATTTATTCTATCATAAAAATAATGGTGCTGTATATTACTTATCTATATACACACTACCATTCTTGTTCTTCATATTAATATTTCAATTTTTATGATTCATCTAACAGCCACTCCACAATATCGCACACCTCAACTCCTTCATAGGTGTATTTCGGATGTTTTGTTCGCGCTATGATCATCTTTGGAAAAGCATCCCTTATCTGTAGTAATGGCAAATACTCTCTTTCAAAAGTCGCCTGAGCAGAAATATTGTCACTCACTTGAATATAAGTATTTAATATATTTTCCTATGGTCACATGATTGGTTGCTACATCATGTGCTTTTAAAATATCACTTATTTTATTGGGCGATGTAAGATTACTGATATTATCCATCAAAAACTCACTTAATTGACGCAGAACCTGTGTATCCGGCAAATTATATTTTTGTACCAGATCTCTATTCACGATCGTTTCATATACCTCTTTGATATATGTTGTTCGATCCAGATCGGCACTAAGTAAGAATGCATTTGATCCAGTCACATAAATATCATATTTATTTTTTGAATACAGACTGTTAATTGCCAATTCAAATTTAGGACACAACTGCACTTCATCAACAAACAGATAATTTTTCTTATTCAGGAGTATCTTTTAATGCCTTCATCCTTTCTAAATATCTTTTTCGAATAATTGTCTTCATCTGCTCACCACTTTCGAAACTTTAAAATTTTTACACTTTCGAAACCGCTCTTAAAATTCACCTTCGACCACACTCTCTATTAACTAATACAAGATGCTGCAACATAAAATGACTGCCAAACTATATTGACAGTCATTTTATATTAAGATCTACGACTTCGTTCTCTTTTTCTATAACGAAGATAACGGAAAAACTTGCATATCATTTCTATTATAATAATTAGCAACAGAACAATAACGCTTATTAGTCCTATTGCTTGAAAAAAGCCTCTTGTAACGCTTACTAAAATAACAAATATATAACATGTTAAAAGTTCCACTCCAATTCTAATGGTTGATTTCTCTGATTTTGGAGAATATGCATACATTTGCCAGATTCCTGGTTCTAAATACCCAAGTCTTCTACGAAGGTAAGTATTTTTATTATATATATTGTTTTTAAAGTTTAATAATGTTTCTTCATCTTTACATTTACAAAATAAATCAAATGCTTTCAATGTGGTTCTATCAACGTATTTATTGTACTTTTGAAGATAAAAGGAAATTTTTGTTATATCCAATTTTGCTTCTTCTAACTTTTTACCATATAATAATTGATAAAGTGGACAATAAATTCGATTATAAGCAATTTCCAATTTATCTAAGGGTACATTTTTGTTATATGTATATTTCGTTATAAGAAAAGTAAAAATACCTCCAACAATAGTTGGAAGCACAATTTTCATAATTTCAATAAAAATTCCCATAATTTTTCCTCTTTTGATACCGATTACAACCCATGTCTATCTCTTCATTTTTCTGCTTCTTCTAAAAACTCAATCTCCCACGTCATTCGATATCTGCATCCTCCGCATCCAATAGTTCTTCTTTACTGATTCCAAGATGATCCATCACAGAATCCAATGAAACAGTCTTTTTATCCCCATTTTCTTCTATACGCCTGTTTGCCTCCAATAGAAGAAAATAATCCTCTTCTATCTCCGTTAATCTGGTATATTCTTCCAGTGATAATATGACTGCTGAGGGTTGATTATTCTTTAAAACAATTAACTCTTTCTCAGAGTGAAGTCGATCAAATATCTTTGCTGCCTGACCTTTATTAAATTGTGAAATAGGAACCAGGCTTTGTAAAAAATCTGTTGCAAGTGCCATAATAAACACCTCCGGTACTTTATTCTACTTATAGTATATGCAGAAGAGGTAAAAAAAATCAATATTATTACCAGATTATTTTCCAATTTATTTTCATTATAATTTGTTGTTTTATTTCTTATTCTGGTTGTAAAGAAAAATCGTAAAGTAAATTTTCAATTTCTCCTTTCACCCCCAACTCCCCACCCCTAATGTGCATAATACCCATTACTTACAAAATACTGATGGATTCTCCGGATCAACTGGCATTTCGGATTCTCATCTCCCGGAGCCATGTTTAACTTGCAGGAGCCCTTACAATGAAAGGAAGCCGTACAGCGATCCGGGTGGCATGCCTCCGGTCTTTCATAGTTGTAGCCGATCGGGTAAGCCGTCTGTCTTTTTAATGCATTGACGATATTATCACAGGTCATGATATTTGCGATCGGATCTCCCTCGCAGGTCTGGCACGGATAAATGCTTCCATCTGTATGGATGCTTAACAGCCTCCGGCCTGCCTGGCAGCCATCCGTACAGGAAGAACATGGTCTTAAGAACTGAAAACTAAACTTTTTCATATTATAACCCGACTTTGTCAGGTACTCGATCGCTTCAATGACATCCTGATACATCTGCTCAATGTAATCATTGCCTAACATTACAAAAATATCTGAATTTACCTGCCATGGCAGATCATGTTTTACTACAAATTTTGCAAGGTCTAAAATCTCACCTGTTTCCACATTGGTATCTGTCAACACGGTAAGAATATTGCAGCGGCCACCCTCATCTAAAAACCATTCGAGATTCTCCATTACTTTTTTAGATGTAGAATTACCGTTGATATCAACCTTAGAGTGGATCGTGCCATCCAGTGATACCCCGCAGCCAATATTATTTTCCACAAGATATCTTACGATCTCATCATTCAGCAGTGTAAAATTGGATATGATACCTGCGTTAAAGTTGCCCCCTAATACTTTTTTCATATATAGTGGAAATTCTCTCCAGGTATCAAAAACCATGAACGGTTCTCCTCCTGAGATCCTCCAATGGGTACGGCGGATCACATGATCCTGTACTAACTGAATAAAATGCTCCGATGTTGCACTCCAGACTTCTTTACTCATGTTCTTATTAACATGACCTTCAAAACAATAGGGACATCTTAAATTACAATTCTCTGTTGCAAAAATCCACGGACTTAAACTAAACATACCAAAACTCCTTTATGAAAAATGCATCTTAATCACTTTGTACTAAGATGCATGAATACTGTCTATCCAGTTACAAAATAATTAAAAACCTATCCAACAATCTCCACAGTCACAAAAAGTGACAGAATCATCACAATTTAAACAATCAGTTGCTGGCTCACAAGCAGAACAGTCACAATCTGCACAAACACAATCAGCCTGACAATCTGTTGCACAATCGCAGTCCGAACCACAGTCACAATTACAATCTGCTGCACAGTTACTGTCTGCCGCTGCCGCTTTACTTTTGCCTGCACTTGCACTCTGCTGGTTGTTCGATGGTGTCCGGACTGTCGGTTTGCTATCGGATAAATACGAGTCGGATACCCACGCGGAACCGCCTTCATGCTCGATCCGGTACCAGCCGGTATTCTTATCCCGTCCGATTACATGGACTTCCTGTGCGAAGGATAAGTCCCCTAATTTTTCGCCCTCGGCACTGGAAGTGCTGCGGATGCTCACTGCCGTGGTTGCATACATGGTCTGATCCAGTTCCTCTAATACACTCTCGATCGTCAGTTTGATCGTCAGGGTACTTACATTTCCCGTACTGTCCTCTACCGTATAAGTCACTTCTTTTTCTCCTAAGGTGGAGGTATCGACTTTGCTTACTTTGATCTTATCCGTAAGGTCTCCGTCCTCGGCATCCTTCGCAAAGACTCCGTCCATCAGGTCTACACCGTTCTCTAAATATACCGTTCTGTCCTTGGTTCCATAGCCTTCAAAGACCGGTGCGTTTTCATCTGCTACTTTAAAGGTCAGTTCTATCTCACTGGTATTGTTATAGATATCTGTCGCGATGACTTTCTTTTTGACTTTTCCGGGGGTGTCAAACACCGTCACGGTTTTTCCGTCTTCAAAGGTCAGTGTGTAATCGGATGCTTCTTTTACGGAAAGTGCCATTTTTTCGATAAATACTTCTTCTCCGACCTTTGCTTTCAATGCTTTCTTCGGTTTCTCGATCACCGGTGCTAAGGTATCTGTGACCTTGACTTTTAATGTCAGCACCTGTTCTTTGTATGTAACGGTCATTTCATACTCTCCGACTTTGGAGGTATCTACTTTGCTTGTGTCAATCTTCAGCTTTTTTAATTTACTCTTTGGTACATCCACATATTTGCTGATATCTAAATCCATCTTTGTTCCCGCTTTGATGACTACCTTGTCATCTATGAGTTTGATCTTATCATTTGCAAGAACTGCTCCGGTACCGATCCCTAATAAATCGAGTGCGGCAGCCGGAATGACGATATACTTCTTTTTCGTTCGTTTCCTCTCCATTCTCTTTGTTCATTCATACTTGGTTTTTAGCATAACGTTTTAGCGTTAGTTTTGCAATATATATTAATAGTTTTTCGTTATATGTGTCATTTTGTATAACGTATATACGTTAGTTTTTACCACTGCTCAATGCTTTTCATACCTTCACAAATAATGATAAACAAAAATATTTGGAAATTATAGAGATACCTAATTTCTCCGCAACGCTTCAATCGGGCTGAGCCCTGCCGCTTTCTTTGCCGGATAGATTCCAAAGAAGATTCCGATTCCGATGGAAAACAGCGTTGTAACTAACACGGCTGCCGGACTGACCGATGGCGTAAAGGCAAATGCCGGCTGTATCATGGCGATCACTTTTGCAACGCCAAATGCCCCGCCGATCCCTAACAAAATTCCCACAACTCCACCGATCAGTGTAATGATGGCAGACTCAGACAGAAACTGGAGCATGATCGACTTCGTCTTTGCGCCAAGTGCTTTTCGGATTCCAATCTCTCTCGTACGTTCTGTTACGGATACCAGCATGATATTCATGACACCAATACCACCGACTAACAAAGAAATTGCCGCCACAAAAGATACTAACGTTGTCACAATACCGATAACCTTATCGACTGTGGTCATGTAATCACTAAAATTTTCCACCTGATAGATATCTTCTCCACTGCACTGATGTCTGCGTTCTAACAGATTCGACGCTTCCGAAGCAATACGATAGGTATCTTCTCCCTCTTCCGTTAAAATCATGATCTGCCAAAAACTCTCTGTATCCATGCCATACATGGTTGAAAATGTTATCAGCGGGATCTGAAGCTCAATTGGTGAGTTTTCATAAGTAAAGGAAAACATAGAGTCCTCGGAAGCCTTTTCCACACCAATGATCGTCAGTCCCATTTCTTTTCCATATAATGTGACATCCAGTTCTTTTCCTACAATATCCGTAGAACCGAAGATCCTGACCGCATCTTTTTCACCAATGATTGCAAGCGGCTGACCCGCGAGATACTCTTTTTTTGTAAAATATCTGCCTTTTAACATTCCATTTTTAGAAAAATACTGGTAATCCGGCATTTTTCCATTGATATTTGCTTTAAACTCGCCTTTTTGCGTCATCACGCTTCCTTCTGCACCATATCCTGCCGAAATTGCACGGATACCTTTTACCCCATCGTATAATGCATCGATATCTTCCTGTGTAATATCATAGGAATTTGTATCATCATAGGAATAAATAGCAATCTGGTTAATTCCGATGTCTGCCATTTCATCCGTAATGATATTTTTTGCTCCGTTACCTACAGACATAATCAATATCACAGATGAGATTCCTATGATAATTCCAAGCATTGTCAACAGCGAACGCATTTTATTTGCTCTGATATTGGCAACTGCCATTTTCAAATATTCTAAAAACTGTGACATTCCTGCCTCCTACTTCTTCTCTGTTGCTTTCATTCCGTCCTCAATCGTGGTATCGATCGTTGTGACTACTGTTTCTCCTTCTTTCAGACCTTTGATGATCTCCACATTCTTTTTAGAAGAAATTCCTGTCTTAACATATTTTTTCTGAAGTTTATCCTTGCTGAACACATAGACAAAATCCCCTTTTGAATCACTGTTTACCGCCGCGATCGGTACTTTTAAGACATCTGTCTTTTTACCTAATTCGATTTTGAGCTTTGCATCCAAGCCAATGATCAAATGATCATCCGGATCATCGATATGCACTCTGGCAGTCGCCATTGCTACCCCCTGTTCATTTTTTTCCGCTACTTTTCCTATATTGGTAACACTACCCTGATACTTTCTGTCTAAAGAAGTAATGGTTACCTTCTGTCCTGCTTCAAGATTGGTCAGATTATATTTCGACACTTTAAAATCCACGCACATTTTCGATGCATCTGCAATCGAAAACATCGGCGCACCCTCCTGCACGGCACTTCCTGCTGCCACCTCTGTTGAAGTAACGATCCCATCAAATTCTGCCTGGATTCCGGCTTTTGCCTCTGATAATGAATCTGCGGATTGTGATAGCGTCAATTTTGCCGCCTGTTGCGAGGAAGTAATTCCCTGTTTTTCTGCATCGGTTAAAACAGAGGCTTCTCCGGCTGCTTTTTTCGACTGTTCTTCTGCTTTGCTTCCCTGTAAACTTTCTGCCTGAGACTGCAGGTTTTTCAACTGGTTCTCTAACTCACTGACTTTTGCCGTCACATCGCCATAGGCTTTTCTCTGTTCCTGTTTTTTATTTTTTTCTTTCTGTATCTTTTCTAATTCTTTCTGCTCTTCTTTGGTCAGATCCTTCTTATTTTTCAGTTCCTCTGACCGCTTGTCTAACTCTGTGATCTCTTTGTCTAAATTACCGGCTTCCGCTGCAGCATTTTTACTCTGCTCTGTCTGTGCTGCCAATTCTGAGATCTGACCATTTAAGCCATTTAACTGATCGTCGATCGACTGAATCCTTGCATCTGCCTGTGCCGCCTGCTCACTTCCCTTAGCACTCATTTCTAATGATTTCTGATTTGCCGCATCACTGGCTTTATTCTGCAACTGTGAAATGTTATAACTTTTTTCTAAAGAAGCTGTATTAAATGTGATCAGCGACTCTCCTTTTTTTACCGGTTTTCCCACCTGCAGATCGGCTGTTGCAATTTCCGCATTGACCGGTGAGGAATAAGTACGCATATCTTCACTGCCTATTGTTCCGCTTGTCTCTAATTCTGCTGTGATATTTCCTTTTTCTGCCTTTGCCGTCTCTACTTCCTGTACCGGTTCAGAGCTGCCTTTTCCTTTTTGTACGAATACAATCACAAGAATGACTACTACCGCAACCGGCAAAATCATTTTCCACTTCTTTTTCTTCTTATTATTCTTCTCCATTTTCTTCCTCCATGCTCTTTTTGTCTGCCATGCCACTGTCCGATTCGATCTTGCCATCCATGATCCGGATGATCCGCTTTGCGGACTGTGCGATCTTATCATCATGCGTAATTAAAATGACCGTCCTTCCTTCGGTGTGCAGTTTTCTTAAAATCTCCATGATCTCACGGCTCGACTTTGAATCTAAATTTCCCGTGGGCTGTGTTAAGTTAGTACAAAATAGAAAACCCCAGCAAGGCTGCTGCCCGCCGGGGTTTTCTTATATTCTCACTTTTTATATGATTGTGACATACTTTTTGGCTAACTCCCAAACTGCTTCATAGTCTGGCTGTTCTTTATATTCTTTGTTCCACTCTTCTGCTTTTTTCTCTTGTCCTGCTCTTCGCAACGCCTTATTCACCCTTGAAACAAGTATAAACACATTGTCGCCGTAGTATTCCGATACTTCGCAAATCGGCTTTTCATTTGTCTGTGCCATTTGTCTTCCCCTCCATTCACATTTCCAGTTTTTGCGGGTCAACTGTGTATCTTGTGCCGTTGTATTCCACTTTCACAAAGTCACCATACATATTCTGCAATGTTCCAGTTATTTTCACTTTTGCCCCTGCTGGTATCGGTTCTTTCTTCTGCGCTGCTGCCGTCTTCCAGTCTTCGTCTAGTACCTCTTCTTTTGTTGTTGCTGTGTCTGGAACCTCCGGGCGTTCAACCTCTCCAATGCAGTTGTAATAGTCTACTGCTTCAAGCCAGTTTTCAAAATCAACTGGTTTTTCTCCTGCTTCTTTTACTCTGTAAAATGCTTCTGGACTTCCCTCTGCTCTCGCTCTTACAACTGCAACCAGTTCTTTTGCTGTCCTGTTGCCGCCTTCATAAGCCAGCATTGCTTCTGTTTCGTGACCGTCCCAGCTGAACGGGTCTGAAATTCTCTGTGCTGTGTCCTTTTCCTTATGTTCCATCATGTCTGACATTTTCCATTCCATGTGGTGTACCTCCGTATTGAATTTATATTGACCTTGCCACGTTTTCTTGTTATTATCTATACAAACAGTTTGGGGCTTTGGTGGCAAGCCCGCCGCCCCTCTGTTTTGTCCCTGTCAGCTATTCGGCTGACTTTTCTTTTTTCTGGTCTTCTGTAAGTTCCTTAACCTTTGCTTTTGCTTCGTCAAGGTCTTTGCAACCGTCCAAAATCATTTCAACCATTTTCAAGATTTTTTCAAACTGTTTATCTGTCATATTGTCTGCCATGTTTTCTCCTTTCCCTTGCCGTATTCGTTAAAGTGTTGTTGCTTCTTTAACTATCTTTATTATATACTTACGGAAGTATAAAGTCAAGCGTTTTATCTAAATTTTTCAATTTTTTCCGGCTCGATTATATTGTAGTGCGGCACACTCTTTGGCATGATATGCGGCTCTACTTCTCCCGCCGCCATTATTTGTGTGCTTTCTTTTTCCATTTCAATTCTTTTTATCATATCCCGTCCTATTTCCGCACCGCTCCCATCTGGAAGCGTTATTTTGTAGCCCATCTTTGTTTCTTCAATTTCTGCGTCAATGTTGTATGTGCGCCCGTTTGCAAGTTCCAAAAATACTTTTGTTATCACTCGTTTTCCCTCTCCGCTTTCTCTTTCATATATTCTTCAACTCTCCTTTTCGTGTCTGGCGCCATGATTATTCTTGCTTTCCCGCCATCTTCTTTTATTTTGAAATCTTTATATTTTTTTGTGCAGCCTGCGCAATATGGTTGCTGTATGCAGCCTTTGCACTCTCTGTGCGCTGGTTCTGTGCTTGCTGCTCCACCTCTAAGCGCTATATGCTCACGTCCGGTCATTTTCTCATAATTTTCACATTCTGTAATTGTCACAAACTTGCCGCTTATGTCTTCATTGCAACAATCCGGGAAGTTTAGTGCGTTTCTGCACGTTGCGCATTTTGGTTTGTCAATCAATCCTGTTTTAACTGCTGCTTCTATTGGAATTTCAAGTGCTTTTTTCCTTGTGTAGTGGTGGCAATGGTGGCACGGTGCTTCTGCGTCATTGTAATATAGGCACTTTTCGTCTGTGTAAT
>OGQK01000348.1_pt1 | contig 31036 bp, 36 predicted proteins | sample 1553221 | NCBI WGS metagenome assembly OGQK01 (sample SAMEA2579996, study PRJEB22360) | human gut metagenome | biome: human gut; feature: human-associated habitat; material: faeces | place: Denmark | collected 2008/2010 | reverse complement strand
CGCAAAAAAATTATCCTAAGATTAAATGCATAAATTACTTTATTTACGGAAAATGGAAGGAATCCCATTTTAAAAAAATTGTATATTATTGAAAATTGCAATGTAATTTCTCTTACACAATAAAAAATGAAACCGAAGACTTCATGATTAGTCAACGGTTTCATTTTTTGTGCTATACCCTATCGTATTACTGCATGATATTAAATGCCAGCATCATCATAAAGGAATCTCCAATGCATTTGCAGCGGTGCGTGCAGCATAATGGAAATCATAAGAAAAGCACGATGAAAATATGATTATTTTTTCATTGTTATGCAATCTTCCAGAATTCTTTTTGCATTGGCTACTCTTTCCGCACTCGGCGGACAGACACCTTCTAACGGATAATCAAGTCCAAGATTTTCCCATTTAAAAATTCCCATGGTATGATACGGCAGAACTTCTACCCGTTCCACACTCTGCAATTCCCTGATAAATTCCGCTAAACGAAACAGATATTCATCTTTATCATTTCGCTCCGGCACAAGGACATGACGAATCCACATTGGTATTTTCATATCGGATAAGAGCTGTGCCATGCGTAAAATATTCCGATTACTCTGTCCGGTCAATATACGATGCTGCTCTTCGTCAATATGTTTGATATCCAATAATACCAGATCCGTATTCTGCATCAGTTCTTTCCATTTAGAAAAATAAGGCTCCTGTTCCGTAAACGGATTGCCACTGGTATCTAAGGCGGTATGGATTCCCCGCTCTTTTGCTTTTTGAAATAACTCATTTAAAAAATCAATCTGTAAGAGCGGTTCTCCACCACTTACGGTAATCCCACCTTTTTCTCCCCAGTAGCTGCGGTATCTCCATGCTTTGTCCAATAACTCTTCGGCACTGGTCGGCGTTCCTGCATTTTTCTCCCAGGTATCGGGATTGTGGCAGAACTGACACCGCATGGCACAACCGCTTAAAAAAATAATGTAACGGACACCCGGCCCATCCACGGAGCCGAAGCTCTCTAGTGAATGGACGTATCCGATATTTTGTTTTGAATTCATATATTATAAACTTTCGTGGCAGGTTCTTGAAATAACATCCATCTGCTGCTCTTTGGTCAGGTCGATGAATTTTACTGCATAGCCGGATACACGGATCGTAAAGTTTGCATACTCCTCTTTTTCCGGATGCTCCATTGCATCGATCAGTTTTTCTTTTCCAAATACATTGACATTTAAGTGATGTGCTCCCTGGTCAAAGTATCCGTCTAACACATGGGTCAGATTTTCCACACGCTCTTCCGGGCTGTGTCCTAACGCATCCGGATTCATGGTCTGTGTATTGGAAATACCGTCTAACGCATCCTCGTATGGCAGTTTTGCTACGGAGTTTAAGGATGCTAACAATCCGTTTGTCTCTGCGCCATAAGATGGGTTGGCTCCCGGTGACAATGGTGTCCATGCTTTTCTTCCATCTGGCATTGCTCCGGTTGCTTTTCCGTATACGACGTTTGAAGTAATGGTCAGAATGGATGTGGTAGCCTCTGAATCGCGGTAAGTATGAACTTTCTCTAATTTTCTCATGAAAGTCTCTAAGAGCCATACGGCAATCTCATCGGCACGCTCATCGTCGTTTCCATATTTCGGGAAATCTCCGGTTGTCTCAAAGTCTACTACCAGTCCGTCCTCATCGCGGATAGTTTTTACTTTTGCATATTTGATCGCACTTAAGGAGTCTACAACATGGGAGAATCCTGCAATACCGGTTGCAAAGGTACGGCGTACTTCGGTATCGATCAATGCTAACTCTGCTGCTTCATAGTAATATTTATCATGCATATAGTGGATCATGTTTAAGGTCTCTACATAGAGTTTTGCTAACCAGTCCATCATTGCATCGTATTTTTCCATTACTTCTTCATATTCTAAGTATTCAGAAGTGATCGGACGGTACTTCGGTCCTACCTGATCTTTGTTCTTCTCATCTACTCCGCCATTGATCGCATAAAGTAAGCATTTTGCAAGGTTTGCTCTTGCTCCGAAGAACTGGATCTCTTTTCCTGTCTCTGTTGCAGATACGCAGCAGCAGATAGAATAATCATCTCCCCAGATTGGACGCATTACATCGTCATTCTCATACTGGATAGAACTTGTCTCTACGGAAATATGAGCTGCATATTTCTTAAAGTTCTCCGGCAGACGGGAAGAATAAAGTACTGTCAGGTTTGGCTCCGGAGAAGGTCCCATATTCTCTAATGTATGTAAGAAACGGTAATCGGTCTTTGTTACCTGGGAACGTCCGTCGATGCCGATTCCTCCAACCTCTAAGGTTGCCCATACCGGGTCACCGGAAAATAACTGATTATAGGACTCGATTCTTGCGAATTTTACCATACGGAATTTCATGGTCATATGGTCGATCAGTTCCTGTGCTTCGCTCTCTGTTAAGATTCCTGCTTTGATATCTCTTTCGATATAAATATCTAAGAATGTGGAGATACGGCCTACACTCATTGCTGCACCGTTCTGTGTCTTAATGGCTGCAAGATATCCAAAATAAAGCCACTGTACAGCTTCTTTTGCATTTTTTGCCGGTACGGAGATATCAAATCCGTAAATTTGTGCCATTTCTTTCATGCCGTTTAATGCACGGATCTGCTCTGCGATCTCCTCACGGATCTGGAAATCTTTTCTTCTCATTCCATGACGCTCTGTTTTTGCAAAGTCTTTTTTCTTAGACTCTATTAAAAAGTCAATACCGTAAAGTGCAACACGACGGTAATCGCCCACGATCCTTCCACGGCCGTATGTATCAGGAAGTCCTGTTAAAATGTGGCTGTGACGTGCACGCTTCATCTCCGGTGTGTAGATATCAAACACTGCATCGTTATGTGTTTTATGGTATTTTGTAAAAATTTCATGTAATTTTTCACTTGGCTCATAGCCATACATACGGCAGGACTGCTCTGCCATCTTGATTCCGCCATATGGCATAAAAGCACGTTTTAACGGTTTATCGGTCTGTAAACCGACTACCTGTTCTAAATCTTTTAATCCTTCATCAATGTAACCAGGACCATAAGCGGTTAAGGAAGATACTACTTCGGTCTCCATATCGAGAACGCCGCCTTTTTTACGCTCTTCCTTCTGTAACTCCTGTAATCTGCCCCATAACTTGTCTGTTGCCTCGGTGGCTCCTTCTAAGAAAGACTCATCACCTTCATATGGTGTATAGTTGTTCTGGATAAAATCTCTGACATTTACGCCCTCTTTCCAGCGTCTTCCTTTAAAACCATCCCATTGACTGAATTCCTGCATACTGTTCATCCTTTCCTTTCTCGCTAGTATCTCTAATGCAGATTTATTATAACGGATTGTTAAAAAAATAACAAGATGATTAGTGAACAGTTTTTCTCATTATCGAATGAAATCATTTCCATTAATATGCCTGATAACCTGTCTCCTGTAATCTGTTATCTTTTTCTACTACCTGATCTTTCATTTCTTCACTGTATGCTTCTAACTTCTCAAGCAGTGCTGCATCAGAAGTTGCAAGGATCTTTGCTGCAAGGATTCCGGCATTCTGTCCGCCATTGATCGCTACTGTTGCAACCGGAATACCACTTGGCATCTGTACGATAGAATATAAGGAATCTACTCCTCCTAAATCGGACGTTTTCATTGGGATTCCGATGACCGGCATTGGAAACAGAGCTGCACACATTCCCGGAAGATGTGCTGCTTTTCCGGCTCCTGCGATGATCACCTTGGTTCCACACTCTTTTGCGCCCTTTGCCCATTCAAAGAAAATGTCCGGTTCACGATGTGCAGAAATGATCTTCATCTCATAATCGATCCCGAATCTGTCAAGCATCTCTGCTGCCTTTGCCATAACAGGCATGTCTGAATCGCTTCCCATTACTATTCCTACTGTTGCCATTTTTTCTTCCTCCTGTTTGTTAAATCTGTATTTTACATTTCATCGAGTGGCTGATTTAATGCCTCACTTCCCGGCACTACAAATCTTCCATCCCGAATAATGTCCTCTGTGCTTCCATCGGCACGGATCACGGTGATCGCACCTAATTCATCATACGGGATCGTAATATCCGTATGACAGTTCAAATATGCTTTACTCATATCCACTTTTCGCTGCAGGGAAACCTCATTATCTCTTGCAACAATCTCTTTTCCATCAGGATTAAAGACTGCATTGTCCTCCGCATGGGAATAACAGGTATCGCCTACCGCAAAATGAGGTCCTGTCTTTTCTGCGATCAAAATCGGCAGTTTTGCCGCTATATCGTACTTTCTCGCCATACAGTATGCTGTGGTGTTTGTACCGATCGCAAACTCTCCCATTGGAAGCGTATCATGGTGCTTCAATACATTTTCATGAATATATTTGCGGTTTTCCTCTTCGTTCTCGAAATTCTTACAGGTATAATCCACAATCCTTCCGTCAGAAAAATCCATCTCTAAATCCAAAAAGTTAAGCTCGTTTAAATACACCTGTGAAACATGCAGTTTTCCGTTGGTACCTTTTAAGACCGGGGAGGTAAAGACTTCCCCTACCGGAATGTTGACATCTGCCACACAGTTTTCAAAAATCGTCTGCTTATCCGGATCTTGCAATTTATAAAGTTCTACGGTCAGATCTGTTTTATTCTGACCTCTTCCTTTGATATGCACCCGCTCACCGGTATCTAACACATCAATGATCTTTTGCTGTATCGACTGATAGAGTTTGTAATCTAAAGTATTGATCTTTACGGTCTCATCAAAGATCTCACGGAACAGCTCTCCGATCGTCGGGATCGGATATGCGATAATCGTAAAACTCCGTTCATCGCCTTTGATATACTCGTTTGTGATCTGTCCTGCCATGCTCATATAATAGACATTCAACTGCTGCTGTTTTTCATTATAATGTGCATTTTCCGGCTTGCTCACCGGCTCAAAAGGCTCTTCTCCAAAGATCTCGATCACCGCCGGACCTGCATGGACTCCTGCTAATTCTTTGCGGCTTTCAAAGGAGCTTCTAAGCACTTCTAAACGACGCTCTACGAATGCTTTGTCAAAATAGTATGTCTTATCGTCCTTGTGGTCATACTCATACTGTTTGTTGACTGCCTTTACATAAGCATTGCGTTTTCCATGTCCGCGGTTAAACAATGATAACACCGGATCTCTTGAAATGGTCGGCTGTAACCCCATTTTTTCAAAATTTTTCACTGCTGCCCGTACCATGCGTTCAAATCCGATCGGATAATGGATCTGCACGGTTTTCTTTTTAGACAGATCTACACCGAGATTTACAAAACCGAGCCTGTAACCCTCGGTATAGGTGTCTGCCATGGACTGTATTTTTTCTTCCTCCATACTGTTCAGAAAACGTGCGATCTCCAGTTCGCAATCACTGATATACTCGCCATAACGATAGAGATAACGGGTATCGGACAGATCCGCATCCATCACGATATCCGTAAAAAAGTCCAGTGACGGATCTATCATCTCTAAAATATTACGTTCCACCATTGTTTCACTGTAATCATGGTAAAAATAGTAAATAGTCTGCATCACTTCTCTTTTATCCACTACTTCATCCTGTGCTGCCGCAAAGATTCCATAGACCTCTACAAACAGCTCGCCGAAAATCGTAATGTCCTCTGCTCTTCCCTCATAGGCATAACCAATGCAGGCACGAAGTTCTGTATAGAGAAAACTTAAGACTCCGCCAAATTCCTCTCCCAGCTTTTCCACTGCATAGGAAGGGTTAGCGTAACTGGTGTCATAATTTTTTCCTAAAATATCCTGATAAAACTCTTTGTTTCTCTTTTTTGCCTCTTCCTCTGACTCTGCATCTAACAGTCCCTGCTGCTTTTTTTGCAGTGTTTCATCTACTTTTTCTAAAAATAATGCTGTCTTTTGAAAATACTCCTGATAGCGGGCAGGTACGCTCTCTTCTTTTGCAATCTCCCGGATGCGTCCCGTCACTAATTCATATCGTTCTTTTTGTAATTCCTGATCCATATATCTTCCTACATATCTCCTTACATATCATCTATGATATTGCCTTTTTTTATATTCTGTTCAATAATTTCCTTCTGATACTCCCAGATTGCCTCGGAGCCCTCATGTGTTCTCGCATTCCTTTTCATGATCTGGGATTTTTTCACGCCGTGCTCTCTCCATGATTTTCCTTCGGATGCATCATTTAAAAGCATTGGCTGTGCATTGTCAAGCACATGTGCAAATTTTGCCTCCGGCGTCCTACTCTCTTCAAATTCTTCCCAAAGGTTCCGGTATTCTTTTGCCATATCTTCCGGGAGTATCGGAAATATACGGTCTGCCGCCTTTTGCTCCCGCTCTTTTTTTGTCTGGTTGCCTGCCGCATCATATGCATAAGTGTCACCGGCATCAATCTCTATGGCATCGTGTAACAATACCATTTTCATTGTTTTTAACACATTGATCGGCTCATTGGAATATTCCGCAAGGATGCCGCACATCAAAGCCAGATGCCAGGAATGTTCCGCATCATTTTCCTTGCGCTCTCCATTTGCAAGATATGTCTGTCTCATGATGGATTTCATTTTATCCATCTCTAAAATGAAATCCATCTGCTTTTTCAGCCGTTCGTTATCCATTTCGTTTTCTCCTTTATAACAAAATTCCTAACATGTAAAGTGCTAACCACAGCACTGTCGCAACCGCCGACAATCCGACTGCCGTATATGGAATGGAGCGGAAGGTGTCTTTTTCCTGCACTGCCTGTACGGCCTCTATAAAAGATGCAACACCGACAAACAGTGCAACAACACCTGCACTTCCTAAAAATGCACCACCGTTTCCTGCACTTGTGACTGCCTGTATCAGCATTCCTGCTAATATGAGCAGGGAGATCACTGCTCCGACACAGGCGATCATGCCGCGAACGGATTTTTTCTTCTCTGTAAATTTATAACTTCTGTTATTCTTCTTTTTTCTCATTTCTTCTCTTCTTCCACTTCCTTGCAACCCAAAAACAAAGATAACCGAGACTTCCTCCCAGCGTATTTAAAATCATATCATCCACATCGAAACTGCCCACCTTAGACACCAGCTGTATACACTCGATCAAAAGACTGAACTCAAAGCTGATGAGTGTCACATATGCAAAACTCCTGTTTTTCTGACTAAGGAATGGCAGAAAAAAGCCAAACGGAAGAAACGCCGCGACATTTCCGAGCAGATTTACTACTACTGCTGTCATTCCCAGCTTCTTCCGATAGATGATAAAACGCTTGATTTCCAAAAATGGAACCAGATTGTAATGATAGGTTCTGGTCAGATTGGTTCTTCCCATGATTTCCGCAAAAAACAAGAAGTAACTCAAAAGCAGCAGATATCCTCCGAACAGAATCCATCTAAAACATAATTTCTTTTTTGTCATGTAACAAACGTGCCCCGCTTACCACTGCAATAATACCGCAGACTAAGCCTGCCACCATCATAATGATCCCAACAGTCAGTGCTCCTGCTCCACTACGGCTCATTGTCTTATATGCTTTTTCGTTCATAATCATTCCTCCAATTATTTTACACCATACTCCTGATAGTATTGGTCAATTGCTGTTTTTAATGTATCGTCAATGACAATTTTTCCCTGACATGGACGATTATGGAGATGTTCTACCACATCTGCCATGCTGACAATGGCATTTGCATCAAATCCATAAGTTTCTTTGATCTCTTCTAATGCGGATTTATCACCCTTGCCCCGCTCCATACGGTTCAAAGATACCATAAGTCCTACGATCTCTACCTTTCCCTGTGCCCGGATGATCGGAAATGTCTCTTCAATGGATTTCCCGGATGTTGTCACATCTTCAATGATCACCACTTTATCGCCATCCTGAATTTTACTTCCAAGCAGGATTCCTGTATCTCCATGGTCTTTTACTTCCTTACGGTTTGAACAATAGCGGATATCTTTTCCATATAATTCACTGTATGCCATCGTTGTCGCAACACTTAACGGGATCCCCTTATATGCCGGACCGAATAACACATCAAAGTCATCTCCGTAATGCTCATGAATTGCCTTTGCATAGTATTCACCGAGTCTGCGAAGCTGGCTGCCTGTGACATAAGCTCCTGCATTCATAAAAAACGGGGATTTTCTTCCGCTCTTTAATGTGAACTCACCAAACTTTAAGACATCACTCTCTACCATGAATTCGATAAATTCCTGTTTGTATTGTTCCATTCTGTTTTAAACCTCCATGATTTTAAGGCTCCCGCCTGATTTTATTTTCTACTCCGATACTGCTCCGATCAACTCGCGGATATCGGAAATCTCATATTCTGCCATATAGCTTCGGATTCCTTCTAAGATTTCCATGGTTGCCCGCGGATTCTGGAAATTCGCTGTTCCCACAGCTACCGCAGTTGCTCCTGCAAGCATCATTTCAATCGCATCCTCTGCCGTATGCACACCACCCATTCCGATGATCGGAAGGTTGACTGCCTGTGCCACCTGATAGACCATGCGTACTGCGATCGGATGAACCGCAGGACCTGACATGCCTCCGGTCTTATTTGCCAGTGCAAATTTCCGGTTGCGAATGTTGATCTTCATTCCTGTTAATGTATTGATCAGGGACAACACATCTGCACCGCCGGCTTCTGCCGCTTTTGCCATCTCTGTGATGTCCGTCACATTCGGGCTGAGCTTCATGATCACCGGCTGTTTTGCATGCTTTTTGATCTCTTTTGTAATTGCTTCTACCGCCTTTGGGTCCTGACCAAAAGCAATCCCGCCTTCTTTGACATTCGGGCAGGAGATGTTGATCTCTAACATATCCACCGGCTGATCGGATAACCGTTCTACTACTTCGCAGTAGTCCTCTGTAGTTCTTCCGCATACATTGACGATGATCTTTGTATCATACTGTGTTAAAAACGGGATATCTCTTTCTACAAAAAGATCAATGCCCGGATTTTGCAATCCGATGGCGTTGAGCATTCCCCCATAGACTTCCGCTACCCGTGGAGTTGGATTTCCTTCCCACGGAACGTTTGCAACGCCTTTCGTCACTACTGCTCCTAACCGGTTCAGATCCACAAATTCTGAATATTCCTCACCGGAGCCAAAGGTACCTGAGGCTGTCATGATCGGATTATTTAAAGTAACTCCTGCTAAATCTACTTTCAGATTCATTACAACTCCACCTCCTCAGCTAAAAATACCGGACCTTCTTTACAGATACGTTTGTTATGCACATTCGTATGGCTGTCCTTATGTCTGGACTTGCATACGCAGGCAAGGCATGCTCCGATTCCGCATGCCATCCGTTCTTCCATCGAAATCCAGCACTCAATTCCAGCTTCTTTTGCATACTCCTTGACTGCCTTTAACATTGGAGTCGGTCCACAGGCATAGATGATATCTGCCTCAAGTTCGTTGACACGGATTGCATCTAAAACGGTTCCTTTTGTTCCCATGCTTCCATCTTCGGTTGCGAGATAGATTTCTCCTGCTTTTTCAAATTCCTCTGTTAAAAAAAGTTCGTCCCGATATCCTAACACAATCTGCTTTTCACATTCCAGTTCCTTTGCTAATTCTAACATTGGCGGAATTCCGATTCCCCCTCCTATCAGAATTGCTTTTTTGGATTTTTTCGGAAAACCGTTCCCTAACGGTCCTAAAATATCTAAAATCATTCCCGCTCTCATACCGGAAAACTCTTCTGTTCCCTTGCCTGCCACACGGTAGACAATTCTCAACGCCCCATCTTTTTTGTCTATTTCACAAATACTGATCGGTCTTGGCAGCATTCTGCTTCCGTCCTTACAATAGACTGAAATAAACTGTCCTGCTTTTGCATTTTTTGCAATCTCATCCGTCTTTAACCACATGCTGAATATTCCGTCTGCGATCTCCTCCTGACGGATCACGATTGCCTCTTCCCTGCTCTTTTCTGACATGTCCTTCTCCTTATTTTGCTCTCTCCAAAGCTGTACTGATGTCTTCCACCATATCGATCACGGCCGCTCTGGATGCTTCCGCAAAATGCTCAGCTCCAAATTTTGCATATTTTTCCTGCTTATACGCCGCAATGATACCTCTGGAAGAATTTACAATGGCTCCTAAACCATCCTCGTTAAAGAAGTGTACCAGATCTGCTCCTTTTCCTCCCTGTGCTCCATAGCCCGGTACTAAAATATAGCTCTTTGGCATTACTTTTCTTAAGACTTTTCCCATTTCCGGATAAGTTGCCCCCACAACTGCTCCGATGTAACTATAGGAATCTCCCATGTGGTCTGCACCCCACTCGGCAACTTTTTCCCCTACCCACTCATAGAGTGGTCTGCCGTCGATGATGCGGTCCTGGAATTCCCCACTGGATGGGTTTGATGTCTTAACAAGGATGAACAATCCCTTTTTTTCTTCCTTACATATATCTACAAACGGTTTGATCCCATCTGTTCCCAGATATGGATTGACCGTTGCAAAATCTTCATTAAATGCCTGACAGATGGTATTTCCTACCTGTACTTTTCCCAGATGTCCGACTGCATAGGCTGCAGAGGTAGAACCGATATCTCCTCTCTTGACATCTCCGATTACGACCAGACCTTTTTCGTGACAGTAATCTACGGTTTTTTGGAATGCTTTCAGTCCTTCTACACCAAACTGCTCATACATGGCAATCTGCGGCTTTACTGCCGGGATCAGGTCATAGGTCGCATCTACGATCTCTTTATTGAACTGCCAGATCGCATCTGCTGCTCCTTCTAAGGTCTCTCCGTATTCTGCAAATGATTTCTTCTGTATATGTTCCGGCACATAGTTTAACATCGGATCTAATCCTACAACGATTGGTGCATTGGTTTTTTGAATGTTACTGATTAGTTTGTTGATCATGCTTTTTCTCCTGTCATTTCTTTTTCATATATCATCTTACCGCCACAAATGGTATACTCTACCTCACCGGTTACGGTACGTCCATCAAATGGTGTATTTCTTCCTTTGGATGCAAAATTATTTTTATCGATCTGATATGTTTTTTTCGGATTAAAGATTACAATATCCGCATCTTTTCCAACTTCTAAGCTGCCTCTGTCACTTCCAATAACTTTTGCCGGATTGTAACTCATCTTTTCCGCCATCTGCATTGGTGTCAGATATCCTTTTAATACCAGCTCACTGTAAGTCAGCGCTGCCACGGTTTCGATGCCCACGATCCCAAACGGTGCTTTTTGCATGCTCTGGTTTTTATCCTGTTGTGTATGAGGAGCATGGTCTGTTGCAATGACATCCATGATATCTTCTTTTAATCCCTGTCTTAATGCCTCCACATCCGCTTTGGTACGAAGTGGCGGGTTCATTTTATAATTGGTATCATACGGTACCATATCTTCGGTAGACAGTGTAAAATGGTGTGGGCAGACTTCTGCCGTCACAGGAAGTCCGTCTGCTTTTGCCTCTTTTACCATGGTAACACTGTCCTTTGTGGAACAGTGACAAAGATGCAGTCTTGCCCCTGTCTCTTTTGCTAAAATAATATCTCTTGCTATGATCACATCTTCTACGGAATTGGTGATCCCTGCAAGTCCCTGTTTTTTAGTGATCTCATCTGCGTTTACTACTCCGCCCTGAACTAAATGAATGTCTTCGCAGTGTGCTAACACAGGAATCTTACACTCTGCTGCAATCTTCATTGCTTCTCTATATAAATCGGTACGCATGACCGATTTGCCGTCTTCACTGATCGCCGGGCTGCCTGCCTGAACCATGCCTTTGATATCCGCAAGTTCCTCTCCCTGCTGCCCTTTTGTGACTGCTCCTACCTGTAAGACTCTGGTCAGTCCCTCACTCTCTGCTTTTTTATGCACATATGACACCACGTCCGCATTATCTACGACCGGCTTTGTGTTTGGCATTGCTAAGATCGTCGTATAACCGCCCTTTGCCGCTGCCCGCACTCCGCTTGCAATCGTTTCTTTTTCTTCGTATCCCGGATCTCTTAAATGCACATGCAGATCAATAAATCCCGGCATGACATAACTGCCTGCCGCATCTATGACACGCTCTGCTTTACATTTTAATTTTTTTCCTCTTTTTGCAATTTTTCCATCTTCAATGAAAATATCTATTTCCTCGTCTGTTTCCGTTGCAGGGTCTAAGACATGCCCATTTTTAATAAGAAGTGTCATTTCCTCTCCTCACTTTGCTTTACTAGTCTATATGCTTGCACTTTTTGTATTGTAAGCTTTCACTCATTGTATCATGTGACAGGATGTATCGCAACCGTGATTGTGGATTTCGACGGTGCGAATTTTCTTTTAAAATCCACTCGAATGTTCTAAAACACATAGAAAAACAGCACCTCTCTATTTTTAGAAATGTACTGTTCTTCTGAAGATTCTGATCGAATCCTTTTATATCTTTCTCTTTTATTTCTTCGTTCCCTATCCTTACTCCATGTCCTTTAATGCGCGTCCCATCGGGATTCTTCGTATACGCTTCATCTGGATCATATGTACGACCAGATAGCATACAATGCCGATCGCAATCATCGCAGGATAGACCCAAGGAGCAACATAGTAGGTCAGCCAGCCGTTAAATTGCTGCATCATCACATAGTAAATTACCATCATTGTAAAGTGGCAGATTGGAATGACAAGCAATAACGATATCACTAATACAGCTCCTGTCGCACGGTTATAGAGACTGCCTGCCTCTTTGTCGCTGTAGCCTAAGATTTTGATCATGGAAATGGACTGTTCATTTTTCTCCACGATCATTTTTGCTAACAGATAGATGACTAAAACATAGAGGAATACGGAAAATGCACACATCAGCCACATCATGTCGCCCATGGAATCCTCTAACTGGTCCGCAATGACGGTCAGGTCATCCTGTGTGATAATAGATGCAACCATGCTGCTGTCAATATCCTTTATTTTTTTATCCGTAAAATATCCGTTAAAATAATTCTCATCATAATCGAAGATACGGTTAAAATTCTCCATACTCATAAATACCGACAAGGTCGCCGGATAATCATATGTACCACTGGCGGTAAAGGTGTAGGAATCATCCTCATATTTCTTTTCTAAGGTTACTTTTCCTCCCTCTTTCAGACCATATTTTTCTAAAAATCCATCGGAAAGAAGCACTTTATTTTTTCCGGAAGGGATCTTGGCATCCTTCAAATAGGTAGAATCCTCTTCCACACCATAGACCGTGATCTCTTCGCCCCGCTCTGTCTGTAAGGACATCACTGCATATTTTTCCGCACCCTTTGTCTCTGTCTGAACAGGTGCCTTTAAAATGTACTGATACTTTGCAATTTCTGAATTAATGACTTCTGTTTTAAAATTCTGTAACAGTGGTGACATCATCATGCCAAAGAACAGCAGGAAACTTGCAAAAAATACACCTAAAAACAGGGTCAGGTATGCTGAAATATTCTGGAATACGATACGCAGCCGGAAACGTGTAAAAAATTTAAACTCCGGCAGATGTATCACGCCTTTCTTTTTCTTTTTCCGCAGCTCGTGACGTAAAAACTGCAACGGTGGCAGATGCATCATGGAAACTAAGATCAACAGCACGATCGCAAATACGATCAGGCATGGAACTACGGTTGTCAGCCAGAAGGCTTCTGTATTCCAGATCGTCTCGTAAGTCGGAAGTGAATAGCTGTGATAATAAATATCTACGACCACATCTTTCATACATGTATATCCTAAAATGTTTCCGATAACTGCTGAGATCAGTGTAACCCAGATCGGCAGAGTCAGATAATGCCGGATCAGTTCACCCCGTGTGTAGCCGAGTGCCCGCAGGGTTCCTATGGTCGATGCTTCTTTTTCTATCGTACTGCGTGTCGTTACGGCAAAGACAAATGCCAGAACGACCATCACGATATAGAGCAGGGTAATGATCATGACCAGATCGCCGCCCATGTCCTCACCGGTAAAGGTGATCGCCTGATTATCACTTGCCTTGACAAAATCGGTCAGTAAGCCGGTCTCCTTTAAAATGTCTTTGACATCGTCTGACTTATCCGATGCTTTCTGCTCCGAATATCCGAGGTAATTCCAGCGGTATGCATAGCAATAATGCAGTTCATCATCAGAAAACCTCTCAAAGCCCTTTTTCGTTACCATGGCAACGGTAAACTTGTTAGCATCAAACATCATATCCGTATTGTTTTTAAACAACGCACTGTAGTTGGAAAATGCTGCCACTCCGCTGACTGTAAACTTTTTCCCGTCAACATCAAACTTGTCTCCGATGGCAATCCCATTGTTTTCCGCATAAAGCCTGTCTATGATGATCTCATCTTTATTCTTTGGAAATTTTCCATCCATGACGCAGATTTTATTGACATCGTCATTTTGGGTATAAATACGCACGGAATGTTCGTTTTTACGCTCTACATCTTTATAAAAGATTTCACTCAGCTTCAGATGTTCTTTTTTTAATTTACTCTTTAGTTCTTTATCTGCTTTGACTGCAAGTGTAAAATGTCCGTCTTCTATTTTATATTTTTCAAAACTCTCATCATATGCCTTGGTCATACTGCTGTCAGCAACCTGAAATCCCGATACAAATCCAATCGTCAGTGTCAGGAACAAAAACAGTACCAGATATTTTCCGGCATCCTGCTTTAACTCCCGCAGATATCTTTTATGTAATGGATTTTTCATACAGTTCCCTCCTTACCAGTCTAAATCTACGGCAGGGATCTTCTGCTCCTTCTTTTCATTGTGGCGGATCTGTCCGTCATGCAGCTTTATGACCTGATCTGCCATATGGCGGATCGCATCATTATGTGTGACTAAGATGACGGTATTTCCAAATTTCTGATTTACGGTCTCAATGAGTTTTAAAATCTCTTTCGAGGTCTTATAGTCCAAAGCTCCGGTTGGCTCATCACAGAGCAGTATGTCCGGATTTTTGATGATCGCCCTTCCGATGGCTGTTCTCTGCTGCTGTCCTCCGGAAAGCTGGTTTGGGATTTTGTCCTTATGCTCCCAGAGTCCGAGTGTTTTTAACATATCATCCAACGGCAGTGGATCATTGCTTAAGTACGCACCCGTTTCAATATTTTCTTTTACCGTCAGATTCGGAATCAGATTGTAGGACTGGAACACATATCCTAAGTGCTTTCTTCTGTATAAGGAAAGCTGCTTGTCATTCATGTTCTCTACGGTCTCGCCATCAATGATGATGCTGCCCTCATCGGCTGTTTCAATTCCTCCTATAATATTCAATAAGGTGGATTTTCCCGAACCGGATGGTCCAAGTAAAACACAGATATCTCCTTTTTCTACTCCGCAGCTGATCCCACGGAGCACCTCTGTCCGGTTGTCGCCGCTGCCAAAGGATTTATGAATATTTTTTAACTCCAAATACATAATAATCTCCTCTTTACAATAGTTAGTTGTTTCTAACCTTATTATAACGTTTCTTTGGGGAAATTTTAGTATTTTTTTGCTATTGAGAAACTTTCTCGTTAGTGGTTCATTAATACTCCATTATAAGAAAGCTGGTTACACTTTAGTAGTTACAGAACGGCACCTGTCAGATACTTCAGGTGCCGGCTATATTTTCTTATGTTGAAATATATATTGCTTCAATACTTTATCGGCTTACTTTCCATCCCACTGCTTCTTTTCTTGCATTTAAGAAGTCGTAGTACAGTCCCGGTTCTCCTGCAAGTTCTTCATGCGTTCCCTGCTGCACGATGTGACCATTGTCCAATACCAGTATCTGGTTGGCATGACGCACGGTTTTTAAACGGTGTGCGATCATGATAATGGTCTTATTCTGTGTCAGTGCATCGATTGCCTCCTGCAGTTCTTTCTCATTTTCCGGGTCTACGCTGGCGGTTGCCTCGTCTAATATGACGATCGGGGCATTTTTTAACATTGCTCTTGCAATGGAAATTCTCTGCCGTTCGCCGCCTGAAAGAGTTCCTCCTGCCTCTCCTACTACGGTATCATATCCATCCGAAAGTGCCATGATAAATTCGTGGCAGCAGGCACGTTTTGCGGCATCCTCCACTTCCTCGCGGGTCGCATCCGGTCTGCCGAATTTGATGTTGTTTTCAATGGTGTCCTGAAACAGATAGACATTTTGAAATACCATAGAAATATTTTTCATCAGACTGTCTAATTTATACTCCTGTACCGGATGCCCGCCTACTAAAATCTGACCGCCCTGCACATCCCAGAAACGTGCAATCAGATGACAAAGTGTGGTTTTTCCACTGCCGGAAGGTCCAACGATAGCCGTCGTAGTCTGCGGCTTTATTTCTATATTGATATGGTCTAAAATTTTTCTTTCCTCATAGGAAAACTCCACATCCTTAAATGTCACGGAAGCATCCTGCGGTGCAAGCTCTGCTCCTTTTTCGTCCATAATCGGAATCTCATCAATGGCGTTTGCGGTATCTATGGATGCCCCCAGCATCTGAAGCAAATCCGACATATTTCCTGCATTTTCCAATTCTCTGTAAATCATAAAGGATGCGATCAACATCAGAATACAACGGGATAATGCCATACTTTCCTGAAAATAAAACATCACACTGCATATTCCGATAAGCAGACTAAAAATCCATACGACTCCCTGCCGGATTCCTGACCAAGGAAGTACCGTATACTCAAGTTTTAATGCTTTGTTACAGCTTTCCTCGATGGTTTTCTGAACGGTCTGACGCTTATCTTTTTCTAATCCATATGCTTTGACCACGCTCATGCCCTGTACATATTCCAATACGGATTCTGACAACTGCTCCTGTGCTTTCTGTCTTGCAGGTCCGGTGGCTTTAGATTTTCTTGTGGAAATTTCGGTTGCTGACAAATATACTACAATTCCTGTCAGTGACAACAGTCCCAGCCGCCAGTCCACAATAAACAGCATCAGACAAAGTGCAAACGTATTTAAAAATCCACCAAAAAGTGTGACTAAACATCTTGCTGCTGAATTTTCCACATCTCCTAAGGTTGTGGTAACAACTCCGGTAATGGCTCCCAAACTGTTTTTATTAAAATATCCCATTGGTATGTAGCGTAAACGGTCACCGATCTCTATACGCTTCTGTGCCACCATAAAGTATCCTACCTCTGTTTCCGCATTGGTTGAATGATACATGCATATCAGCCTTCCTATGATGGAAAGCAACATGATTCCCAATGCTCCAAAGATAACGGCAACCGTATATTCTTTTGCGATCACTGCATCTAAAACAATCATTAAAGCCGCAAACTGCAATGCTCCAAAAATCGCACCCACAAATGCTGTAAGCACTGCTTTTTTCAGTAATTCCCGCTTCTTTCCTGCAAAATTAAATATTTTTTTAATTATTTGAAGCATCTTTTTGTTCCTCCTCTCCCATCCGGTCTTTGGATTCCTGATGTGCTTTCCACATGTTTGCGTACAGCGGGCAGTCTGCTAATAATTCTTCCTGCTTTCCGCATCCCGCAACACATCCGTTTTCGATTACTATAATCTGATCTGCATCCACAATTGTGGAAAGCCGGTGTGCGATAACAATCAATGTCTTCCCTGCTGTTAATGCTGACAGTGCTTTTTGTATTTGTGCTTCATTTTCCGGGTCCACACTGGCTGTTGCTTCATCCAGAATAACAATCGGTGCATTTTTTAACATGGCTCTTGCAATGGAAATTCTCTGTTTTTCTCCTCCGGAAAGATGACCTCCGCCACCTCCTGCAACGGTATCATATCCATTGTCTAATGCACGAATGAAACTGTCGCATCCTGACTGACGTGCAGCTTCTTCCACTTCTTCATCCGTTGCATTCGGATTCCCCATACGGATATTATCCCGGATAGAACGGTCAAACAGATAATTTTCCTGTGATACATAAGCAATCTGTCCGTTTAACTGCTCAAACGGTATCTTGCGGATATCCGTTCCTCCCAATGTGATACTTCCTCCGGTTACATTCCAAAAACCTGCAATCAGTTTTGCAAGTGTTGATTTTCCTGAACCGGATGGTCCTACCAATGCATTGACTGTTCCCGGCTGAATGGAAAGATTGATGCCATGCAGCACTTCGCCCGTCTTTTCACCATAGGAAAATTCCACCTGATGCAGTTCAATACCGTTTCCTTTTAATTCTGCGATTTCTTTTGGACGCTCTAATTCGTCTGCTTCTAAAATTGCTGCAATTTCTCCTACATTGGTTCCCACTACTGCTAAATCATCCACAAATGTCATTGCTGCCATCAACGGTCCGGTCAGTCCCAATGACAGGATAATAATGGTAAAAAATTCCGCAGCACTTAAACTTCCTGTTCCCCAAAGTCCCGTACCTACCGGAAGTATCGTTACCAGAACTGCCGGCACAATGGACTGCATGGATGCCATATATTTCTGATTATCATGCATCCAGTCTACATAATACTGTGCATTATCATTCACTGCATCCGCATATCTGCGATAAGAACCGGCTGACTGGCTGAACGCCTTCACTACCTGAATACCTCCGACATACTCTACAATTGCGTCTGCCATTCGTTTCCCGGTCTTTACCGCTCCTTCCCAGCGTACTGCATAGGTTTTTCCACTCTGTCCCGCGACAACCATGCCAATTACCAGAGTGACTAAAGATGCCAGCCCCATACGCCAGTCCAGTACAAAGATATAAACCGCAATGACAAGCGGCACCAATACATTTGCTGTCATCTCCGGCAAGAGATGTGCCAGGGTCGGTTCCATACCCTCTACACGGTCTACAATCGTTGTCTTGTATTGCCCGGAAGGTGTCTCTAAAATTGTTCCCATTGGAACTCTCGATAGCTTTGCAATCAGTTGTTTCCTTAAATCCTGAAGCGTAGCATAGGTTGCCCTATGTGAAATTCCCGTAGAAATACAGGAAAAAATCACCTTGCCTGCATAGCCTCCTAGCATTCCTCCAAAATACGGCAACAATTTTTCTATTTCCTCACATCCTTCTAACAAAAGTTTTATGATACCCGCCGCACACAAGTACGGTATCATACTGCACACAACTCCCAATACCGCAAAGATAACTGCGGCATAAAACGAACCGTGATATGCTCTTGCCCATTCCCATAACATCTGATAGGGCGAACGTTTCTTTTCCTGTTCCATCGTTGCATTTCCTCCTGCACTAATTTTTGTTAGATTCAACTAACTCATCATCGAAAAATAAGAGAAATGCCTTTTACATTTCTCATTGGATTCCTAAAATCTTAAACCATCCTGCCGAATAAAAGGTTCGCAGTGTATCCACATATGCTACCGCCTTCTCCTTTGGCGTGTCATGGCGTACCGTCTCAAACAAGCCGTTAAAGAGTGCACTTGCTAAAATATGTACCATGTCTTCATCCAGCGGAAGGACATTCAAACCCTCCCGCTGCATTTTTTCCATCAACAGATGACTGGCATTGACCTCTATCTCTATCAATGCATCCAGATAATGTTCATATCTGGTACCTGTCGAACAGCAGGCAATCAGTTTAAATGCATCAAAATGGTCATAAACATAATCTACCATCCATACATACTCATGATCAGCTACATCCGGCAGCCCTTCTAACTGTTCTTTTAAAGACATTTCTGCAAATTTCTGCTGACTCGCTCTGTAGCGGTCAGCTAATTCTTTTGCCGGTTCTTCCACCAACGCCTCAAAAATGGCTTCTTTGTCCGTGTAGTAGCGATAAATTGCTCCGGTCGTCACCGCAAGCGATGATGCAATACTACGCATAGACGCTTTCTGGAATCCCTTTTCTAAAAATTCTTTTTTCCCTGCCGACAGAATATCTGCTGCCAGCTTTTCGTTTGTTGGTTTCATGGTGCACCTCGTTTTGCTCTGTAAGAAGAATTTTGTATATGCTCTTCGGACTCATCATCTTTCTTCTCTGAGAAAAGATAACACTGTTATTTAATAACGGTGTTATCTTATCATCTTTCTTTTATTATGTCAAGATAGGAAAAAACTACATCTGTAACCGCCTCTTTTACAAATTCCAGCACATTTCCGCAACTGAGACACACCTGACACTTTACCAAAATTGAGGCATCTTGTCTTCCCCTTATAATTTGAATCTCCCATACATAGATTATATAAGCAGTTAGCCTTATTAATTATTATCTCAGCATTTTTTCTACACCATGTAAGCTCATCTATACATAGTTGTTTATAATGTCTTTCAGCTGGAGTATCTTTTTTATTCTCCTTCAAGTCAACTTTTATAAGTTGATTGTCCTCTACCGGAATCATAAGATTATAATTCAGCACTCCCAAAAGTTTTCCTTTTTTGTCTATTATCTTATCAAAATCAGCTCTTGGCTCATTCTCTTGTGTTTTTCAACCGGATGTGATAATGGAATCAGATACTTATGATTATTGCAAACAACTACTGTGCCTACATATATTCGATGTTGCTTCCCAATCTGAGGTGACACCGAAGAAACCCTATCATCTATATTATGCTTCTTGGCTTCAGCAATCTTCTCATGGATATTGGTGTTGCGAGGATAAGGACCATCTCAGCCCTCTGTGGGTTATTATCCTTCCGTAAACATTAATTGTACTCTGCTGCTTCATCTTCTCCTTTTGTTCGGTGCCGTCCTATATTAACGCATTTCCCTGTAATAATCTTAATCATTCCATTATCTTTTCGTATTTTAAACTGTTCAAGGTATACATCTCTTTTAATTTCCATAGTGTTGCTCCTTGTTTTTGTGCATTGCACGAATTTTAGTAATATCTTTTTTTAGTTCCCAAAAAAGCAATGTCTGTTATTCCGTCATACGAATGAAAATTATCTTGTGTAACTATCACTTCATCTAAACATGTTCGTAGACACTTTTCCATACACCCTTCTGATACAATCACCTTATACAACTTACCAATGATTAGATTATGATACCAATAACACCACTCATCTTCACTATTTATTATCTCAATGGCAGGCTCTTCTTGCAAAACTACATTCGCATTAACTTCCCTTAGTCTTCGCCGTTCCATATTTCGATTATAATTTCCAACCCACATTACATTTCCTGCAATACAATCTTGAAACAATCCCACCTTCCTGACATATAAAAGATAATACTTACTATTATGGTAGACAATATGCTCCGGTACTTTTTTATTCTCCACTAAACATCACCGAACACATTCCAGTGATTTTTTATCCACGATAAAAAATTGTTCTTCATACACCAAGTCATATAAACTGCATAATTGATGTGCAGTACGCTCTGTTGTAACCGCATTTTCTTTTTCCATCCGTTCTAGGCTTCTTATAGTATAGCCAATCTTATCAGCCACATATTCTTTGGATATTCCATTAATACGTCTCAATAGTTTTAAATCTGTCTTTGCCTGATATCTGATTTTACGTTTCATAGTATATCGTTACCTTTCGATTATATTACACTTAGCACTAACTGTTAATCTTATTTTAACAAAATCTAATATGCTCATCAACGACATGATTTACTTTGTCAAAATCCATTGTAAAGCCGTATATTTACTGGATTTCCCCAAAATCAAAAGGTGCTATTTTTTACCCCGGCAAGCAAATTTTTCTCTACCCTCTTTGTATTCGTTACTTTTGCTCTGGTTATATTTTCGATTTTTAATTTTTCCAGTGGATTGGCAAACTGAACATTCTTTCATCCTGCTACCTCTTTACCATCACGAAAACAATTTCGTATACTCTGTCTGCGTATCTGTAATATGATACACATAAACTACTTTTCCTATCGGTCGATATATAGAAACATACCTTTTAGATATGACCATTCGATACCCCTGCCCGTTCAGCCATCTATCCGGTGTCAGAGAACCAGAATCAGGAAAACTCTCTAATCGTTCAATACTGTCCAAAATCTGTTCTGTAACTTTCATAGCGGATTCCACGCCAAATTGAAGCAGATAATAATCTTCAATCTTTTTCAAATCTTCCCATGCTGTCGGAAGTATCTCAACTTTATATTGTTCCTGCACGTTTCCTCAATTCCTTTCTTGCTTCGGAGATACTTTTTGTCTTTGCTCCGCTTAACCGTTCCTCTTCTGCCTGCATAATTTTTGCACGAAGTTCTAATGCCTGCTCTCTTTTCTCAAAAGCATCAATACTCATAAATACTCCGTCTCCCTCCCCATTTTTTGTTATATAAATCGGTTCTCTTGTTTTTTTCGCAAGATCAGAAATAGAAGCATAATCGTTCCGAAGTGTTGCTGAAGCCTTAATAATCATTTTCTTCATCCTTTCCTATCATCTTATAGATATATCATTTTATCGATATAATTATATCTCTTTTTGTATATTATCAATGTCTTTCAAATTACCCCGGCAAGCTCTCCGCCACACACAGCGTCCCCCACCCAATCTCCGGATTCGGATATTCCGCCACCGCTTCAATGCGTCTTGCCCCTTTGATGAAATATGCCTTTACTTTTTCACCGTATAAAAACGGGTCATTACCATCGGTGATACCCCATTGCATCAGGAGTGCCGCTCCTCCGGTTACAAACGGCGTTGCCATGGAAGTTCCCGATGCTGCCACATAGCCTCCACCCGGTGCACAGGAGATAATATTGACACCCGGTGCTGCGAGATCCGGTTTGATTTGATTGGTTTCCCTGGTATAGCCCCGCCCGGAAAAATCTGCAAGCTGCATCGAATAGGCATCATAAGCACCTACGGTAATGACTCTGGATGCCGTAGATGGAATGGTCAGAGTAATCTCTTCCGACGGATATAAAAAACCGGTTCCCGCACTTAACACAGCCTGACTTGGCAGCCACAGATTGTAATTTCCCTGTACAATTCTATGCGGAATCAGTTCAAACCTCCAGACACCGCTGTCAACATAATCTCCGATTGGCAGAAATGAAATATAAATTTCCTGATACGGACTGTAAGGACTCGGTTCCCCATAGTAAAGTAAAATCTCTGTTCCGTCCAGTGTAAAACGCTGTGCACCTAAAATCTGCTGAAGCGGTCCGGCTTTTTTACCGGAAGGTGCGATAATGCTGATATCAAAATCATCGGCATAATTTTTCCATATCTGAACGCTTAACGTCGCCTCATAAGGTGCTACGGCTAACTGAATTTCTTCTGAAAATCCCTCTCTCAATGTTCCCTGTGCGTGTCCTCTGGCTGCCCCCTCATTTCCACTGCCAACGCAGATTACATTTCTTCCGTAATTAGAAATATCATCTATATAAGTCTCTAACAAAGACCTCCCACTGTGACCGCCATAAGTGTTACCAATGCTGATATTCACAGCTGCCGGTTTGCGATACTCTATGGCTTTTTGTATGACATAATCCAACGCCGTCATCAGTTCTGTGGTTCTTGGGAATGCATTTTCTCCCGGATATCCCAGCTTTACCACTAACAGCTCGCTTTTCGGTGCCACACCGGTATATCGCCCTGCGGATGCCCTGCCATTTCCTGCCGCAATGCCTGCCACATGGGTGCCATGTCCGCTCGCATCACGGCTTGGCACAATCTGAAGCCCCGCCGCCTCACTTCCAGCCTCCAATGCACGGTTAATTTCCTCCCTTGAAAACTCTACCCCCCGGCGAAATTCATATGGCGGTTTTTCACCCTCTCCCGGCTGTAATGTCTGGTCCCATAATGCAAGAATTCTGGTACTGCCATCTTCATTTCTGAAATCAGGATGAAAATAGTCAATTCCCGAATCAATAATTGCCGTAATAACATCCTTTTCCCTCTAAAAAATAGGGACTTCTGCGCACCGGAAGAACACAGGATTGACGGATTCCCTGCACCAGTGAAAAATACAGGTTTTTAGGCTTTTCCACAAATTCAATTTCCGGGTTTGCCACAAACTCCGCAATCAGATTCTCCGGTATGCGGACAATCGCATATTCATTACTCAACTGTTCAATCACAATTCCACGCTCTACATCTTCCAGAGGACTGATATTCCCACTATATTTGACAATCAGCTCCCATGTATTGGTACTTTTCTCATATCCGACTTCCAATTCTTCCGACTTTTCTCTTTCCCGCCGGGTTGCCTCCAAGGCAAGATTTAACTGGTTTTCTAATTTTTCATTATTCATATAAAAAATTCCATTTTTTTATAATTTACGAAAGATCGGTTAAAAAAGAACTTTATTTTACCGATAACGTTGACCTCTTCCATCTAAACTGGCTTGTGTAATTATTTTAAAACTGGATGTTTTACAACAGCCATCTTCTCTCTATAATGTGCAGTAACAAAAGACAACGAAAAGGAGAATTGGATATGAAAAGCACAAAAAAACTTGTGATTGGTGCATTAATGGCTGCTCTGACCTGCATTGCCACCATGATCATTAAAATCCCAACACCTACCTTAGGCTATATTCATTTAGGAGACGGTCTCGTCCTCTTATGTGGTATCGTTCTTGGACCTTTAGGCGGTGCACTTTCCGCCGGCATCGGTTCTATGTTTGCAGATATTTTTTCAGGATATGCTTCCTGGGCACCTGCCACACTGATCATCAAAGCGCTTACCGCTTTTGTTGCAGGCTTCTTATTCCACCGCATGCAGCATCGTTTTAACGGAAATGGTGCAAAATATTTAAGCATCATTTTGGGTGGTATCATCGGTGAAGCCGTTATGGTATTTGGCTACTTTGTTTATGAAGCAGGACTTGCTGCTCTCGCCAGTGGACATTTTAACTCCGCAACACTTGCTGCCGGTATTGCTTCTAGTGCCTCCGGTATTCCTTTCAACATTTTACAGGGTGTTACCGGAATCGTCATCAGTCTGGTACTGCTTCCGGTACTTATGAAGATTGAAGATGCAAGAGAATGGATCTGTGCTTAAAAGATGAAATACCAAAGCGCGTAACGCTTTATTTTAAAAAATACCCTTCGCCGGTTTCTGACCGGTAAAGGGTATTTTTATTAAATGATAATTTATTTTCTTATATCTGCAATGACTTTATTTGAAATTACAAATTGTACACATCCCATGGACATCGGTCCCACATCACCTTCATTAAAGCAAATGACAAGTTTTCCATCCTGGTTCAGATAAAATGATGTCTGGTCCGTAATCTTTTCAAAGTTCCATTCCGACACCTCTGGACCATCTAACCAGTATATAACATTCTCATCTTTTTTCATCTGTTCTCTCATCTGCTGTTTAATATCTTCACTGATCGGAGTAATATAATCGGCACCTTCTACAAACAGATCTGCCAGCGCCAGCCGTTTTCCTGTTTTTAAATCGATCGTATAATAATAATCGGTTTCCGCACCACTTCCGGCTGCCTGATAACAGATCAGTTTCAATGTAAAATAATCTTTTGTGGTGCTGAGTACCTCATGCTTTACCTGCATCTCCTGATACCCTTCTTTATCTTTCAGACCACTTTCAAACTCCGTTACGATCTGATCGGTAAGTTTTTGAATTTCTGCATTTACTTCCTTCGTAGTCTCTTTTAGATTCTGCTGTGTTTTTGAATCCTCCTGATCTGTCTTACTCTTTTTCACAGACAGTTTTGGAGTTTCAATATCCGCGGTATGCTTTCCATTATCATATTTGTAATCCCGAAAAGTAACTGCTTCTACCAGACCTCCTAACACAGGAATCTGATTCATCGCATGTGCCACATTCTCAGATGTATTTGGCAAAACGATAAACGCTGCGACAACCACTGCTGCAGCGGCTGCTATTTTTCTTCCCATATAGGAATTGACGGCCTTCTTTTGTTTTTCTGCTTTTGCTTCTTCTATCCTTTTTTTCATCTGTTCCACCTGTTCTTGTGTCATACACGGCTTTTGATACTCTTTTTTTACCTGTTCTAATGTTTCTGCATTGTTCTTCTTTTTTTCTTCCATAACAATATCTCCTTTCTATTCCCACTGCCACGCATCTGTCAGTTCTAACCGAAGTTTTTTCAGTCCCCGGTAAAGTCTGCTTTTTACGGTATTGACATTTTCATCTAACACCTTTGCAATATCTTCTATCTTCATATCCTCAAAATACCTTAATTCGATCACTGCCTTATCCTGCGGGTTCATCTGATCTAATGCTCTTTTCAGATCAATATTTTCATAGTGATCTTCCTGTCCCTGTTCTGTCGGCAGTTCGTCTAATGAAACCATCTGTTTCTTTTTGGCACATTGAAAAATCTCATTCAGCATAATCCGATAGATCCACGTTTGTGCATATTCCACATTTTTCAACGAATCACTATTTCGTATTGCCTTATAGGCTCCATTCTGTACAATATCTGCTGCATCCGCTTCATTGTGTACATAACTGTATGCCAATCGGTAATATCTGTTATAGTTTTCTAACAAAAGTTCTTCTATCTTTTGTTCCTTTACGTCTTTTCTTTGAAAAAACATTCCCTGCCTGTACCTCCTTTTTTCTTTTCTAATCATTAGATTCCCCTACATAGCAAAAAGTTTCAATACTTTTATGAAATTTTTAACGCAAAAAAGCCCTGGTACACAGACTGCATATCAGGGTCTTTCGGTACTTCCTTAATACACCGGATTTTCCGGTATCAAAATAGCTGCCACAATATAAGCCAGCACACCGCTTCCCGTAAATCCTAAGATTACCGCCAGAAGTCGGATCACGGTCGGGTCCACGCCAAGGTATTCACCAATCCCTCCACATACTCCTGCAAAAACTCTGTCTTTTTTAGAACGATACAATTTCTTTGTTTCCATCTCAAATTTCCTCCTTCTCTGTAACCAATGTAATATTTCCTACTCCACAATCTAAGCGTATCTCTTTTTTAGCACCATGATCCACGGTTTTATCCTTGTCCAGTGAAGAAAAATCCTGTCCATTGATCGAAATATTTCCTACTCCACAGCTTACCTGATAATTGTAATCTTTTTCAGTGCCTGTGAGTTTTACATCAATATTTCCGACTCCACAGGTCAGGTCTGCGTTACTTGTTTTCAACTCATCGATGTCTGCATTTCCGGCACCTACCCGCAGCTTTAACTTTTCTGTCTCTAAACGCTCCGCCATAATCTCTCCGGCAGAAACCTTGAAATTGATGTTTTGTGCTTTTAAAGTAGTGTCATGTGCATCCACCGTTCCTGCATCATTATCAATTTTTATTTGGTCGAACTCCATTCCTTTTGGAATCAGTAACAGCACATGGTAATTATGTCCTTTGATCCCTTTTTCTCGCGTATCTTCTATCTTTAATACCCTGTCATTGACCGTAGCCTTGCATTTTTCCTGATCTTTTTCTACTTTTACCGTGACTTCATCCGTATCACTTTCTTCTATATCTAATGTTCCATATTTTAATTCAATTTCTAAAGAATCGATCTCTTCACTTGAAAAACTATCCAGCGTCTTGGACACATCGCTTTCCTTTTCCCAGTCAAAAGATTCTTCTGAAACATCTGAACCGATTTCCCAAATCCAGTCTTTTAATCCACTCTCACGAAATGCCTGCTGCAATTCTCCCGTTCCGGCTCCTAATACCAGTCCGGTCACGCATGCCACACCGCCAAGTACCGCACATACGGCTGCTAAGATCAGACAGCCTTTCACAAATTTTTTCATGACATACGCTCCTTTCTTCTTTGCCATGGTTTTCTACAAAGATTGACGATCCAACGGCAACATGCCGGAACTGCCCTGCCGCAGATCCATACAACACAGATCAATAAAAGGATTCCGATTGCCATTACGAAAAATCCGGCTCCCGTCACAAGGATTCCCGCTGCAATACTGCCGGAGATACATCCGCCGATTCCCATGCCAATTAATGCCACTCCTGATATCAGAAGTCCCACTGTTGCTGCAATGCCTCCCGCTGCACATCCGAACAACACGCCAAAAGCTGCCACGATCAGTCCAAATAATGTTGCTGCCACAGTGATCCAGATTGGAAACGTTAAAACAGCAATTACAATGATCATAGCAATCCTTCCTGACTTATCCTTTTGTTCATATTCTTCGTATTGTTCGTTTTTTTCAAAATCTTCTGATGAAAAATCCTCTGACGATTCCTTTTTCATACATTCCGGTGCCTGGATACTGCTCTGCGGTTCCTCGAGCAGATCACGCTTGATGTTCTCTGCTACTTTTTCAGGAGAACCCAGTTCCTCAATGACCTGTGCCTCATTTTCCACACCGGCTTCTTCAAAATAACTCTCATAATATGTAAGTGCATCTTCTCTTTCTTCCGCAGAAATATCTGCTAAACACTCACGCAGTCTCTCCATAAATACTTTTCGGTTCATTTAATCTCCTCTCCAGAAAACAGCAGACTGATTTTAGAAGAATAATCCGCCCATTCCCTGCGATATAATAAAAGCTGTGCTCTTCCGGCATCCGTAATCTTGTAATACCGCCGGTTCCTGCCCGCACATTCCACATCGTATACTTCTAAACACTGGTTTTTTTGCAGTCGTCGGAGTACCGGATAGAGTGTCGATTCCGAAACCTCGATCGTACTGCGTACTTCCTGTGTAATCTTATATCCATATGTGCCTTCTTCCTCTTTAGAAACAACTGCAAGAACGATTGCATCCAAAAGAGCCGCACCCGTCTGAAAAATCATGGAATCTCTCCTTGCTATTTGATAGTCAATATTATATGACGTATAATATTGGTTGTCAAGTATGTTGGATATGTTACAGACAAAAGTGTGCTGCACATCTTCGCCTGAAGGGCTTCTCGCTCTATCGAAAACACGAATTTTATACTTTTATGTAACACAATTTTTCCTATAGAGATTAGTATCGCAAAAGACGGCTCACAACCTTAGTGGTCGGCAACTTGCACAAAACCGGGACTGCTTTTGTGACTTTGGGAGAAAATTAGTAAATCTTAGTCTGGCTGTTCATGTATAGTGTTTTGCTGCCATGGACGGCAGCAAAAGTCTTAATGCCCCATGGACGGGGCGTTTAAGACGTACACGTCACTCCATTGCAGCCTGACTCAGACAGACTTAGATTTTCTTATTTTCGTACAACGGAACAAAATAGACCCGGATTTGTACAAGTTGCCAATCCAAAAATTTCAAACCGTCTTTTGCCCCTAATCCTATAGAGTAAAAAAACCGCAATAGCAAACTCTAACATCCATGATGTCCTGCTACTGCGGCTTATAAAACATCTGTCCGGACAACATCTGCTTTTAAAACCATCCCACGCATCGTCCGATCCAGTAAATGAGTCCTAACACCCAGCTTGTAAAAATCCCATAGAGGATGACCGGCCCTGCGATCGTAAATATCTTACATCCGATTCCAAACACCTGACCCTCTTTTTTGAACTCGATTGCCGGCGAAGCCACGGAATTGGCAAATCCGGTGATTGGCACCAATGCTCCGGCACCTCCCCATTTTGCAAACGTTGGGTAAATATTAAATCCTGTTAGAATAATACTCAACAAAATTAACAACATACTGCACCAGCTTCCTGCTGTCTCTTTGTCAAGTCCAAACCGGTTCATAGCTACGTTTAAGATCACCTGACCGATGACACAGATAACGCCTCCTACGATAAACGCTTTTACCATATTTCCAAAAAGATTATTCGTCGGAGTCACCTGTTTTACATACTCGTTATACTCTTCATTTTGAATCTGCTTATCTTCTTCCTTCACTCTGTTTTCCTCCTTATTACAGCGTACTCATATACCCTGTCCAAAAATAGAACAATGCACCCGCCATTTTTCCAAATGCCATAAATGCCAGTGCCCATGCCAGTCCGATACTCAATTTATAACGCCGGAACACAATGGGAAATGTATTGATGATCTCTGCTAAAGAAACGGCAATGCAGCCCACAAAAATGCCTGCACAAAAACCGAACAGGATCAACAAAATCCTGCCTACCGGCATGGACATATCCGAATAAGTGGAGATCACATTTCCAACAACGCCCCCTAACAGGATCATCGTTTCATAAGAAAATACCGCCCTTGCCGTATTCGACTTTCCGATCAGTCTCGGGATAACACCGATGGCAATTAAAAAAGCAAATGTTCCGGCAGATACTGCAAAGCCTGCAAACAATCCCATCAATGCTAAGATCACATGGTTAACCCACATCGATATTGCTTCCTCCCCTGCTGCTGTTTTCGATAAATGTTGTATCTATATCATTTTCATACTTACGCATTTCCACCTGCAGCGGAGTCGGATCCGGTGTGATCTTCTTTCTTCCGACATGGTTAAAAAATACCAGGATTCCAAACGCAATACCGATAGAATAAAACACTTCCAGTTCCGTAAATCCACTGGACTCTTTTCCCATCACCTGCATATAAAATTTTGCAAAAACTTCACTGACGCCGACATCGTTATTGAAGGCCATGATCGTAAAGGCGGAACCGAAAAAGATCACAATGCACAATAAAATGGTCTTTAAACAAGCAACCCCCATCGGTGGATTCAGTCTTGGCACATATTCCACAATAAAATCTGCCTCACCCTCGTTTTGCACATCTGCATTCGGATAATCCTCATGGATCAGCTGAATGATCTTTAATATGGAAAATACCTGAAACTGATTTTTTTTCGCATGCGTTCCCTGAAAAGAATACACTTTTTTCTGACGGATCTTGCGTAACATCCCAACATCCGTACACTCAATTTTTGCGATGTCACCCAGTGTAATATTGCGGTTATGCACCAATACATTTTTATCTATCTTAATATAAATCGTCTGACTGCTCATCTATTCCTCCATCACCAGCACAGCACCTGCCATATTCTGTGCCTGTTTTCCTGCACGATCATAACAAAGGAGCCCAACTACCAATACAATGACGATCATGGAAAACAGACACAGTCTGTATGTCTTCTGTTTCATCTTATCACCTCGTTTTTCCATTTGCCTCTAGTATGTCAGTTTTTTCTAAAAATATTCTTTTCTTTTTTATTGAAATAAATATTGACAAGCTCCTCTTTTTTGCATACTTTATTTATAGATTGCGTGAGGTCATTTCTCACACATCGCTAATTTACAATGATACAAATACACGAGGTCACTATGAATAAAAATCAGGAAATTT
>OGQK01000338.1_pt1 | contig 31500 bp, 30 predicted proteins | sample 1553221 | NCBI WGS metagenome assembly OGQK01 (sample SAMEA2579996, study PRJEB22360) | human gut metagenome | biome: human gut; feature: human-associated habitat; material: faeces | place: Denmark | collected 2008/2010 | reverse complement strand
ACGATAATGGTACTGCCGATTTCCACTTCATCCGGGTCTACCTTTTCCAGAACCCCATCGGTCTCGATATTGGCGTAGTCAGGCCGGATATCCATCAAATCGCTGATATTGCGCCGGCTTTTTCCCACCGCGTAACTCTGAAACAGTTCTCCCACCTGATAAAACAGCATTACCGCCACTGCCTCCGGGTATTCTCCTACAAAGAAGGCACCGATTGAGGCTATGGACATGAGAAAATTCTCATCCAGCATCTGTCCCCTTAATATGCCCCGCAAAGCGTTCCAGACCACTCTGTATCCTATGACTGCATAAGCTGCAATGAAGACTCCCAGCTTGAGCCCCTGCGGACTGTCAGGCAGCAATAAGGCGGCTACATATATCACTGCGCCTATAGCTATTCTCGTTATACGTTTTTTCATATTCTGCCTCCCTATCCCCTCTTGCAGTTTCTACAGTTCCTTGATCTCTACGTCAGGTTCTACTTTTTTTATTACCTTTTTCGCCTTCTTGACGATCTCGTCTATCTTATCATCTTGCGCTTCAAACGTCAGCTTTGTAGTGAGGAAGCTTACAGAAGCATTAGTCACTCCGTCGATATCTGCGACTCCCTTTTCTATCTTGGCCGCACAGTGAGCACAGTCCAGTCCGTTTAATAAATAAGTCTTTTTCATTTTATACCTCCGAAATATTTAAAAATAATTGAGCGTTTCTTCAACTGTTCTTATTATAGTTGAATACGCGCTCAATTGTCAATAGTTTTTTTAAATTTTATTTATTTTTTTATTCCTCCGAATATTCATCGTACTCGGAGGCCAATCTTCCTACATTATTATTGGATCCCATTACCCACATTATGTCCCCTTTTGAAATTATCATACTTGCGTTGGGCATTATTACGGTCAGACCCTTTCTCTGAAGCCCCAGGATCATGCAGTTCCAGTGGCTTCTGACATTTCCGTTCTTTATGCTCTTGCCTGCGAAATCCTCCTGTCCCGTTATTTTCACGGCGCATATGGCCAGAGCTTTATCCACGTCGGGATATCCGCTGTCCATGAACTGTCTGACGGTTCTCATCCTCTTGCAAGGCTCGGAGTCTATTATCTTATAGAAATTCATTATGGCCATCTCCTCGCCTACTACATAGACTTTATCGCCGGCCTGGATAGAGACGTTTTCTTTCGGCAGTATGTAAGTATGAGTCCCCCGCTGTATCTTGACCACATACACGTTATATCTGTATCCCCAGTCCAGTTCTCTTAAGGGAGTTCCAAGAAACTCTCCTTCCTTCGGCGCGAAGAAAGATATTATATGCAGTTTGTTGTCAAGCCAGGTCTCTTTCATCCCCAGAGCTTCTTCTCTTTTTATTATTCTTTCGTTGAAATTTCTCAGGAATCTGGTCTCCAGCTGAAGATACCAGCCCGTCATGCCGTCGGATCTTCCCAGAATGACCATTATACCTACGATTATGAAAAACAGCCATATGGCTTTGACGTTGAAGAGGACTGCCAGAGGAATCATCGCTATGGATACGGCGATAGCCACTTTAATCAGATTGAGGACTATCAGCGGAAGCCTGAAAGATTTTCTCTTTAACCATAAAGATGTAAACAAATTGTTGTGCAGGTTCATCATAGGGCCTACAAAAGGAGCCATAAACACATATATCAAGACACATGTGATAGTGTCTGCGGCCGTCTTTCCCATATATCCCGATAGAGCCGGTTCCGCCACATGAATGCCGAATATCGCTATGACCAGCATCAGACCTCCGAAGACCACCACTCTCCTGAAATATTTCTTTATGTACAAATACCAGTCATTATCCTTCTCTTTTTCGGCCTGATCTTCAGAAGTATACTTATTGAGTTTAGCCACTAAACTGTCAGGCAGATGTTTTTCTATGACAGAGATAAATTTCGGAGCTGTCTTTATGCAGAAAGGAGTGGTAAAAGTCGTTATGACCGATACAGATACGACGATAGGATAAAGATAGTCTCCCGTCACGCCCAGGCTCATTCCAAGCGAAGCTATGATAAAGGCGAACTCTCCTATCTGCGCAAGAGAGAAACCGCATCTTAAGGCGTTATCCAGAGTCTGGCCTGACAATAGCATGCCCAGAGAAGAAAATATGAGCTTGCCGAATATAGTAACGGCAGTTATCACGATTATAGGCGTTGCATATTCCACCAGAGTCTGAGGGTTTACCAGCATGCCTACCGATAAGAAGAATACTGCTCCGAACAGGTCTTTTACGCCTTTAGTCAGGTGTTCTATTCTCTCTACATGAACTGTTCCCGCCAGCAGAGAACCTGAGAGGAAAGCCCCAAGCGCCGATGAAAATCCCAGAGCATTTGCCAATATGACCATTCCGAAACATACTCCCAAGGAGACGATGAGAAGCATCTCGTCGTTCATCAGTTTTATGGTTCTGTTGAGAAAAGTAGGAAGAAAGTATATGCCCAAGATCAGCCATATGATGAGATAGAGTATCATCAGAGACAGGCTTCCGGCAACTTGACCACCCGTAACATTTTTACTTACCGATATAGTAGAGAGGATGACCATCATAAAAATCCCTACTATATCTTCTATCACCAGAGTGCCGAATACAAGTTCCGTAAACTTCTTTCCTCTGAGCTGCAGTTCATCAAATGCCTTTATTATAATGGTCGTGGAACTCATGGAAAGCATTCCTCCCAGGAACACGCTGTCCATCACTCCAAATCCCAGCAGGCGGCCGGCTAAAAATCCAACTGCCAAAATGCCTATGACCTCAACTATGGCGGGGATTATGGCCGTGCTTCCTACGCGGGCCAGCTTATGCAGATTAAACTCAAGCCCCAAATGAAACATCAGGAATATGATCCCGATCTCGCTCCATGTCGTTATGCTGTCGGTATCGACTACCGTCGGAAAGAATGGAAAGTACGAACTTATCAAAAACCCTGCCAATATATATCCCAGAACCAACGGTTGTTTGATTTTCTTGAAGAGAATGGTTATCAGCCCTGCCGTTATGAGCATGACTGCCAGATCAGAAATAAGAACGGGTATGTGCATCAAGCGCCTCCTTTTTCTTTTATTGTATCATTCACAGAGATTTATGCGCAATACTTTAAAAATAAAAAACCGGCGTATCAGGTCTAATCTGACACGCCAGTTTTCTCTACTGATCATCACAGAGGGGTCGTCAGCCCTCTTGCACAGTCTCACCATGGGTCTGTCTTTTGATTTTTTTTGCGCACTGAAAACACCTGGTGCTCTCTCCGCTTTTCATCTTATCTTTTCTGACTTGATATATCTCTCCGCATCCCCGGCACCTGCAGTTATAGTAGGTCTTCTTGTTGCCGCGGCATCCCGCATAACTTATGACCTCCCATTCTCCAAAGCTTTGTCCCTCTATGATTTCTCTTTTCATCTTTACCTCATCTGCGTTTTTCGTTCTTTTCTGTGAAACATCGCTGCGCCGGCGCCGGTACCGGCCATTATCGCGATATATAAATTCAGGTTGCCGGAATCTCCTGTTTTAGGCGCTGTATCTTCCGGTTCTCCCGGAGTCTTGTCTTCATCATCCTTTTTCACGGAGGTCTTTTCGTTTATGACTTCGGCCGATACCGTTTCATCCTCAATTATAACACCCTCGGCATTCTTATATGTGGCCTTATATCCCAGCGTATCGATTTCAGTCACCGTATATTCGATGCCAGCCGGCAGCCCTTCGGCTAGGGCAGACTCCCCATGAGACAGTTCAATGAGCGCCACGCCCTTTTCGAAGACCATATCTCCAAACGTTCCCTCAATGCTGTCGTCCGACAGCTTTATCTGTATGGGGAATCTGTCCTGGCTGTCGGATAAATCTCCCGTCACGGTTTTTGTCACCTTGAGGTTCCCCAATTTGAGAGGAGACTTGTTGGTCACCGTTATGAACATCGTCTTATTGTCTTTGTCGATTTGCATGTCGCTGTAAGAAACCTGATACTGCTGGCCGTTTTCTTCCACCACTGCTATGGAAACATTGCTCAGGCTTTCGGGGTTCGGAAGCTGGGTAAATGACACCTGCCAGCCATTACCTTCATTTAAAGAGACGTGGTCTAACAGATGTTCCCCTATCTTCAAATATATGTTTACAGGCTCGTCATCTTTTTCATCTTCGATATCCCATACTTTTTTGATATTTAAAGTCCATTCGTCGGGAGTTCCTATGACTATTCCCCCATTTGATCCTATGCCTCCTCCTCTGGCAGAACTGTTGCCGGTGACCGTAAGCTTTGCCTGAGACTACGCCAGCTTGATCCTCGCTTCTGTAACTTCTGCCTTCAGCGCGAATCCTTCTTCTTTCATATTTATATGTTGAATTCGTTCTCCGGGTTTGTCCTTATCATATCTTGCAGAGCCGTCCGGCAGACCGAGTACGTTTGTTCCCGATGCGGCTCCATCCAATACGCCTCCGTCTTTATACCATTTTATTTCTCCGCCGCCAAGCATCCTGTCGGCCAGCGTGACGTAATGGCCTTTTCCCTCTCGCAGAACTGATACAAAATCGTCTCCCGCACCGTTTTCCCCGGCTTTATTTCCATAGATGGCGCCGCCGTTGGTAACGGTATTGGTAGCGTCTCCCGTAGGGCAGAACTAAAGGCCGCCGCCTAAAAGTTCAGCTGTATTCTCCGTTATGACGGCGTCATACATATGAAGGGTATAAGGCACAGAGCCTACGTAGATTCCTCCGCCGCATCCTCCGTCCCCTTCGCTTGCTCTGTAGACGGCTTTATTGCCGTTTACAACTCCGTAATTCATAGTGAATTCGGCAGGGAAAAAGTTCTTCCACTGATCATAATCTTGTCCCATTCCCCTATCGGTATACAGGTCGTAGACTGCGACGCCGCCGCCGATTATGGCTGTATTACCGCTTATTTCCCCTTTGTTGACTGTTACTCTGGCCTGGCCGCATACCATTATGCCGCCGCCATATTTGTCAGCCGTGTCCCCGGAGATACTTCCTCCGTTCATCTCCATGGTGGCCACAGAACTGAAGTCCGAGGGCGCAGGTTCCCCTATGAACACACCTCCGCTGTCTCCGTAATTTCCCGTAATCTGGCCTCCTTTCATATAAAAGCTCGAATTTCCTGCAGCTTCCACATATACCGCCGCATTATTGATAGCTCCGCCAGAAGGAAGTTTAGTTTCATTTTCGCAGATGGCGCCGCCATTCATTTCAAATTTTGCTCCGAAAGCTATCCTTACGGTTCCTCCATATTGATTATTGAAAGTATTGTCTCTTATAGTTCCTCCAGTCATATCGAATTCAGCGTCGTTTCCGCTGACTACGACAGCCCCTCCGCCGGGCTGAGTGCAATGACTGTTTTGCAGAGTTCCTCCGCTAAAGATCAGCGTGCCTCTGCAGGTGATCAGATCGCCATAATCGCAATTCTCTACAGCCATTGAAGACGCGCAGGCGGCAGCGCTTCCGTCAATGATCAGGAGATCGTCCCTATCAGACTGACTGGTGGCTATCGTAAGCTTTGCGCCTTTATTTATCTGAAATGCTCCATGATTATTATTCGCTCCCTCGTTTTTAATGTTTATAGTCCTGGCGTTGCCGTCTCCTACAGACTCCACCGTTATATACTTTATCTCCGACACTCTTATCCCCGTAGAACAGATAGTCTCTATGATGAGCATCAGATTGTCTTTTCCCGTATCGCGGGCTGCTTTCAAAAGCCGTTCATATTCTTCTCTGCTCAGTTCTCTTGACGAATCGCGAAACATTTTCTTCTGCAGTTTCAGGCTCTTCACTCTGCAGTCTTGCCAGCCGCAGAAATCAAAGAATGAATTGAGGGCGGCCAATCTCACGTTTGCGGTCGCCGGAGCAAATTTTTCTTTTAGGAGATGTTCCTTCCACCTAGACACCTCTTCTTTCGTAACCGGCAGTCCTTTCATCCACTGCGCAAATCTCAAGATTTCCTTTACATATTTTTCTATGGTCGAATCGCTTCGTTCCTCTCTCGCCAAATGATGCCTAAAGTCCTTTGTAAGGCTTTCGCTGATGATCTTTTCTTCCATGTTTACCTCCATAATAAAATGCTGACTTTATTTTATCTCTTTTTCCGAGCGTCTATCCGCAATAAGTACTTTTAACGTAAAAAAGAGCCGGTCAATTCCGGCTGCTGTAAAAGATCGGGAGGAGCAAATAAGTCAACGTCTCTGCTATGATAAACTCCTATGCGTTATATACATAAAAAAGACATCCCGATTAAGGATGTCTTTTTTCTTTTTATTGGTGCGGCCAACGGGACTCGAACCCGTACACCCGTTCGGACACAAGCACCTCAAGCTTGCCTGTCTGCCAATTCCAGCACAGCCGCAAATCGCAGTCAATTTTTAACTGCGTGTCAATTATACTTTTGAAAAGACGTTTTGTCAAGTCGTTTTGTACAAGTAATAATTTTTTATTACTTGTTTTTTTACACAACCAGTATCTACGCCTCTATGATTCTCGCTTTTTCTTCGATGAACTGTCTGAACTCGCCGTCTTTTTCATCTTCGAAGCCATGTCGGTCCAATATGTAATAAGGCTTCTCCCATATGAGTATGTACAGATTCTCAGTCACTACGCATACCAGCAGATCTTCAAGAGAAAGAAATTCGTCGGCATATTCGTTGTCGGAATATTCTTCTTCATCTTCTGTTTCCGGCTCTTCATTTTCATCAGAAGGTTCTTCCGGTTCGGCGAAGTCTTCTTCCTGCGGGAGTTCAGGGATTTCCTCATCAGGATCCTTTAGATCGGGACTCTCTATAGCAGCCTGTTCATCATTTTTTTGTTTTCGCAGATATTCTCTGTTTAAAACGAAAAAAAAGTTTTCACTTATCCCGTAATTTACTCTGGTATTCATGGCCTGCAAATTCTTAGCCGAGCCTTTGACCAATTGCTCGCCCTTTATAAAGCCTACAAGGGCTATTGCTGCCATGACAAGGGCTCCTACGGAAACTATGCCGAACCCGTTTTCTCTGGCCACTAAAATGGCCAGCAGCGCAAAGGTAACCGCCAGGATTCCCGCTCCCAGCCTAAATCTCTTCGCCCTCTTTCTGTAAGCAGGCTGTATCTCCCAAAACGCATCTCCCGCTTCCATGGCTATTTCCGGCGTATAAGTAGTCTCATTTTTAAAAAGAATTTTGCTGTCCAAAACAGTCCTCCTTGGTATGTCCCTTGTAGATTTTTTTCTTGATTAGATTACCATAACAGATGGGGCCGGCATTGTCAAGTTTGCCGCCTCAGTCTCCGCTCTGCTTTTCTTTGTCAGTTTCCGGAAGAAGAGGTATAAATACTTTCTGAAAGAAGTGAAAAAATAAAGCTCCGAAAAATATTCCGATCATATTGTTGAGTATTCTCAGTAGCACAGACCCTTCTATGCCATAAATTGTCATAGCCAAAGAAAGCGCTCCAAAACAATTGAATAATGTCTTATACTTATATGTAGCGCAAAGTCCCAAGCACAAACCTGACACAGGTCCCAGAACAAAGAAATACTTCTCCGGAAGAAAAATTGTCACTAATCCAAAAGCTATGGATCCGAGAACTACTCCGGCAGCCCTCTGAGGCAAACGTTCCTTCACATTGAGAGGATATGAAGACAGAAGGGACGAGCAGGCAAAACCGACCCATATAAAGCGATCCAGCCCCAGAAGACGATTAAGAAAGAAAAGCAAACTTATTCCAAGAGCAAGCTGAAGCTGCCACTGAGACTTAGGATCTCTGATATCAAAGCCACCGACCACATGTCCAAGTGAAACGTCTCTATTTTTATTGCGGTGTTTTATTATCAATATCGCTCCACAAATGATATACCCTGTCAGAGTTAGAAGCGCTCTGTCGTAAAACACATCGGTTTTTGCAAAATTTCCTGTTAAAAAAATATATCCAAATAAGTACAGACCACCGTTTCCCATCTCAGGATTTTCACAAGCAAGCACTGTCATCACCAATATAGAGAAAAAGTTTATCAGGAATCCTATGGAAGGTGAAACCATTTGTATCGCCTGAGGTGAAAACAGCAATATGGCAAATAATACCGCCAGGCTAAACAGTGAGTGGCGTACATTATAGCCAAAGTCAATAAAACGAATACTTAGCAGTATACAGAAAATTACGACAGCCATGCTGCTGTTTTCTTCGCCGAAGATCACCGTCATAGCCGATATGAATATCACGGCGAACGATACTATCAGAACGTCTCTTACAAGCAGCGAGGCTACCCATCTTCTTTTTTCTTTTTTTGACTCGGCTTCGGATATATTATTTTTTATGACTGCCGGATCCAGCTGAAGCATATCATAAAATCTCAATTTCGTTTTCCCCCTTCGTCAAATCAGATAGATAAAAAGTTTATCACAATTCAACGATAATTACAATATTCGCTACTTTCATACTATCGTCCTTTAAATTACTATTCTTGAAAAAGATATAGTTTACTTGCGACCTGTATCAATTTATGGTAGGATATTGTTTAATCCAAAAGGAACACAATTCAAACTTTTGATCAGGGAGAATTACGGTGGAAATTGCAAAACTTACTGAAAAAATGATCCGATACTATGAAGGCAAAGTCGCAGATATACATCATTTTATGGGAGTATATGCCTTTTCCGTCATCATTGCAAAAGGTGAAAAAGTGGATAAGGAGACTATGGATATCATAGAAACGGCAGCTGTCATACACGATATCGCCTGCCCGCTCTGCCGTGAAAAATACGTCGATGTAAACGGCAAGCACCAAGAAATAGAGAGCCCCGCCCTCGTCAGAGAGTTTTTGAAAGATTTCGGCTGCTCGCAGGATTTTATCGACAGAATAGCCTTTCTCATCGGCCATCATCACACTCCGGATGGCATAGACGGAATAGATTATCAGATTTTAATAGAAGCAGACTATCTTGTAAACGCTTATGAGATGAATTTCAACAAGAAAAGCATAACGGCGATGTACGATAAATTTTTCAGAACTTCTACCGGAAGAGCCATTCTAAAAGAAATGTACGGGCTGTAAGGGCAGCCCCTGTATCAATCGTCTAATCTTTTCCGGCAGTATGCTCTTATTCCATCGTGAATCCAAAGTCCCTTATTGCAAAGTATGCCCTTGTCTTTATCACTGAGATACTCTAAAGCTTCTCGATACTTACCGTCATGAACAAGCGTCAGCGACACGCGTAACTCTTCATGGTAAACAGAAGCCTTTATTTTGTTATAAAAGTCTTCTATTGTAATGGTCTGAACGATCCGGCTGAACTCTTCCAAGTACTCATCCACGTATCTCTCCAGCTCTTCCGGCGTCCATTCTTTGAGGGAATCGTATTCCTGGTGGATCTCGACGCCGCTTACCGTGAATGCGCCGGTTGCTCTCAGACTGAGAGGCTCTTTTTTATTGCCCTCCATGCAGAGGCAGTCCCACAATAAATCGTCTATCCACAATGGCTTTGCCTCTATATGCATGCTGCACTTGCAGCCGCCGTCCACTGTCTCATTAACGCAAAACGTACATTTCAAAAACATGTCTCCCGTCACGTGCCAAACGCGCTCGTCCCTTTTTTGAATTTATATGGTCTTATCTTCTCAGCCAGCATCTTCGGCAGCGCTTTCTTTAGTTCCCTTAATTTTCTCTGCTGTTCTCTGTTCATAGCAAGCTCTCTTTTGAATTGAAATCCCTCATAGTTTTACATACAGTATAGCATCATTACTCATAATTGCAATATAAGTTGACCGTTGACGTTAGAACTATTCTCATGTAATAATGACACACTGTTCAGATTTTATAGCCCTGTCACCTTTAAAAAGGGGGTTTCAGGAGATCGAGCTTATCTTCAGGGTTAGGACCTTGAAACTCTGCAAATTCCGGAAAAAATTTGTCGCAGATTTCCCGGCTGATGATAGCCTGTCCTCCAAAAATGCGAAAAACTGCTGCATCATATTCACTCGAAATAATCATTGGTTTGGAATAGATCTGACAACACCATTTATACGCAGCCTCAGGAATAACCGGCCTCAGCTTCCTGATCTCAATTGTCTTATTTTCATCTGCCCAACCACACCATTCAGTCTGACCGCCGTACATAATTTCCCCATCTTGCCATGTTGTAAAGATCCAAAAGTATGTATCTTTTTTTGAAAATCATGTGATTCTCTGCTTTGAAGGTAGCGTTTATATATTTCGTTATACTTTCCAGATTGACGAATTTTGCCATACTCTTCTTTTCTCTGATTTTTTAAACCGGATAATCCCAGCAGATAGTCTGTTGAAACATCAAAATAGGTTGCTAATTTTACCAAGGCAGTCGTATCAGGTAAGGATTTCCCTGTTTCGTAACGGTAAATCGACTTATGCGTAACCTCAATAATCTCGCTCAACTGTTCTCGGCTTAAACCAAGCGCAATACGAAGGGACTTAATTTTTTGTCCGATAGTTTTCATATAAAACACCTCCTTTTGCTCTCTAGTTTAAGATACATGAATAATAATAAAAAGTAAATGGACAATTCTGTCCATAAGATTAGCAGAAATAAAATTGTTTCTTAACTAAATCAAAAACAGGCTTAGCCTGTAGTACCAGTGCGGTATCATAATAGGCGGTTACAAACTGCCCAGGAGGAGTTTCTCTAAATGTATCAGGTATTGAGCCCGAGTATTGAAATAATAGATATTTCTAAAAGATCAGGTCATTTAAGCACACAGATGATGACATATCGAACAAATTTGATGGATATTATCAAAAATTCTTGTCAGCAAAAAACAAAAGTCCTGTGATTTTAATGATCACAGGACTTTTTTGGTGCGCCATGAGGGACTCGAACCCCCAACCTTCGCATTCGTAGTGCGCGACTCTATCCAATTGAGCTAATGGCGCATATTCAGTCTACAGATTAATATTATACACAAACAACTACCAAAAGTCAAAGAAAAATTATTAAAAATACATGATCACCTGCTAATCTTAAAATATAAGACGTTCAACAGATCTCTAACATCCCGATTCCGCATAGGAATCCGCTGCCGTGGAAACAATATATATAATAATAGATTGGGAGAGTGAAAACATGGAATCTGTTTGTTCTCATAATACAAATTTACCTTCGTTTGAGAGTCTGAAAGAAGATAAAAAGACAGACGTACTCATAATCGGCGGCGGTATAGCCGGCATTTTATGCGCTTATATGCTGCACCAGGCCGGGGTAAATTATATCCTGGCAGAGTCAGAGTGCATATGTTCAGGCATAACTAAAAACACCACCGCTAAGATTACGTCCCAGCATGGCCTTATATACAATAAAATTCTTCGCCGTTTCGGCGCTGAAAAAGCGAAGATGTATCTGGATGCCAATGAAGACGCCATAAATAAATACAAGGCATTATGCGGCCAAGGAAGTACAAATGGCGGCGCCCCGCCTATAGACTGCTGCTTTGAAGAAAAACCTTCTTTCGTATATACCATCGGCTCGCCCGCCAAGATAGAAAGAGAGTTTTCAGCTCTCGAGAAGATAGGTTTTAAGGCTGAGCCTGACGATTGGCTCCCTCTGCCCTTCCAGATATCGGCCTCAATAAAATTCAGCAGGCAGGCTCAATTCGATCCTCTCCGCTTTATAGGCCATATATGCAGAGATCTCAACATATTTGAGCATACCAAAATAGCGGAGATAGAAGGCAATACGGCCCACGCCAACGGCCATAAGATAGATGCGGATAATATAATAGTAGCCACACACTTTCCTTTTCTCAATAAACACGGAAGTTATTTCATCAAGATGTATCAGCAAAGATCATATGTAATCGCCTTAGAATCGGCCCCGGACGTAAAAGGCATGTATATCGGAGAGTCAGATGAAGGGCTGTCTTTCCGTAACTTCGGAGATTTGCTCCTAATGGGCGGAGGCGGTCATAAGACAGGCAAAGCCGGCGGCGGCTTTGATGAATTAAAAAAAGCAACCGAAAGATACTATCCCCAGTCCCGGGAGAAATTTCGGTGGGCTGCTCAGGATTGTATGACCCTGGATGATATACCATACGTAGGCAGGTACTCGAAAAACACACCTAATCTGTTTGTGGCCACCGGATTCAATAAGTGGGGAATGACATCTTCCATGGCCGCAGCTTGTATTCTGGCTGATATGATCATGGGTAAAGACAATCAATTCGCTCCTGTCTTTTCGCCATCAAGGTCCATTCTTCGTCCTCAGCTTTTAGTAAACGGCTTTAATGCTGCGGCCCACCTTATCAGGCCCGCAGAAAAACGATGTCCTCACATGGGATGCGCCCTGACATGGAATCCGCAGGAACATTCATGGGACTGCCCCTGCCACGGTTCCAGGTTCACAAAAGAAGGAAAGCTCCTGGACAATCCGGCAACAGGCGATCTCCCGGATGAGTACCTATAATATTGCGGCTGACTGCCTATAAGGCAAGTCATAGCTGAACGGACGCCGCTGCCGCAGAATTCCCGGTTCTTTCAAAAATAGGAACGTTTGCAAGAATTTTGAGCTAAAAATTCTCGGTAAAACAGTTTCTAAAACTGTTTGTGGGAGTTTTCAGAGAAAAAATCAAAAAAAAGCCCTGCAGCGGACTGACATCGCCACAATCAGCTCTTCCGGCGCAGGTGAGAAACTGATCGCGGCTGGTATCAAGCAAAAAAGAAGTTTAAGTTTTTCCCTATAAAATCACGATCGCCGGAATAGCCAGCGGTTGTTTGTTCCGCTCGCTTTGCTCTTGGAACTGGCTCTCAAGAGACAAATCGAGCCCGGTCTTATTAAAGACCGGGCTCTTCGCTTCTAAAATATGTTTATATTCTTTTTCACATTAGGGAGCATTTCCATTGAGACAGCGTCCTCTATATGGTCTTCCATCTCTTCCGGAGCGTCTTCATAGCGAACCAGATTTCCGCTTCCTCCTATACATCCTCCCACGCAGGCCATGCCTTCTATAAAGTTATTGGGAAGCAGCCCTTTTGACGCCCTGAGCAGGGCCGTACGGCATTTATCAATACCATCGCATACTATCGGATTGAATTCAAAGTCTTTGACTTTAAGTTCCTTGAGCATCTGCTCAACTGCGGCCGACACGCCTCCTGTGGTAGCGAATATTCTTCCGTAATATGAGGCCTGATTCCAGTCAGTCCATTTCAGTTTCTTGAGCTCTATATTTTTACTGTCAAACAGAGCCTGAAGTTCTTCAAAAGTTATGGCATAATCGACATACTGGCTGACAGTATCTTTTTTGACCTCCGCTTTCTTGGCGATACATGGCCCTATAAATACTATCTTGGAGTCAGGTTTATGCTTCTTCACATGCTTTGCAAGTTCGGCCATCGGCGATAAGTTGTGAGATATATGCTCCACCATGGTCGGGTGTTTAGTCTCTATATACTTGACGAACGCCGGGCAGCAAGAAGAAGTAAGAAATCCCTTTTCCTTCAGCTCAAGGCCTTCTTTGTAGGCTACCATCTCTGCTCCTACGGCCACCTCCAGCACCTCATCAAATCCCAGTTCTTTTATTCCGGTTATCACTTGTCCCAAAGACGCATAGAGGAACTGGCTTGCGATAGAAGGCGCTACGATAGCTATGACTTTCTCGTCCTCACCCTTTTCCTCAGCGGCCATTATCTCCCTTATTACACTTACTATGCTCGAGACGTCTACCGTAGCTCCGAAAGGGCAGTGATAGACGCAGGCCCCGCAGTTTATGCACTTCTCATAGTCTATAGCGGCTTCTCCGCCGGGCGCCATGGATATGGCATTTACCTTGCACGCCCTCTCGCACGGTCTCTGAAAGTTATGTATGGCACTGTACTGGCAGGCCTTAGCGCATCTTCCGCATTCCACACATTTGCTCTTATCGATATGTGCATGCTGATGTTCGTCGATAACTATGGCGTTCCTCTTGCAGGAAGCCACGCAGCTGTGAGCAAGACATCCTCTGCAAAGGTCCGTCACCACATAGCCTGCCTCCGGACATTCGTCGCAAGCTATATCTATCACCTGTACGATATTATCGTTGTTTTTACTTCCTCCAAGAGCCAGCCTTATTCTCTCGGCTACTACGGCTCTGTCCTTATATATACAGCAAGTCTGAGGCGGCTCACCTTTAGGAATGACGTTGTTTGCTATCTCGTTGAACTCTGTAAAAGCGTCGTTTCCTTTCCACGTCTGATAAGCGACCTCCCTCAGCACTTTATATTTGGTTTCCTGAACTTTGTTGTCAAATAACTTCAATTATGTCTTCCCCCTAATCAATTTTTAAACCATTTTTTCTTTGTAAAAAGGTAGCAGATCGGCACTGCATACATATATATCGCGAACGGAAGCGATGTAAAGTCCGCACCCAGAAGAGCAAGCGGAACGCTGCATCCTATAGACCACGGAATGAAACAGGCTATCAGTATTACTGAATTCTCCATATCTATGGCCAGCTCTTCTAAAGTTCCTCCTCCGTCTATGTAAGGCTGCTTCATCAAGTCGCAGCACATGAGAGTTCCTATGGTCTGATTGCAGAAAATCGCCGAAATACCTATGCTCATGCAGACCATGACTGCGAATCTTCCTATCTTAGTACACGCCTTGGCAAGCTTATCCTGAAGGCTCAGCAAGATGCCTGTGCCATTGAATATGCCCGAATATGTACTTGAGATAATCAGTATCACTACTATCTCTATCATCGAAATTAGGCCGCCTCCGTTTAAGATGGCTCCTATGCCCTGACTTTCTGATTCATATCCGAGGATACATATCTCGGCGACTTTTATCACCGCTGTCTTCTGAACAAGGCAGGCCACCAGAACGCCGCTTATTATACTGGCCGTCATGGCTTTTATCACTCCCACCTTTAAAAGCGGCAGCGCTATCATTATCACGGCCGGGATAAACGCCCAAACAGAGATATTGAACTCATTTTGAAAGTCCCTTATCATCTGCTCGTCAACATGACTTATGGGATTAGTCACCGATAGTACGGCATATGCCATAAATGCGATCACCAGCGGCAGCATCGCCGTCCTGAACATTATCTTTACATTGTCGTATATCTTCGTATCGGTTATTCCGGCCACCATGTTGGCGCTGGAGGACACGGGAGAACATCTGTCTCCAAAATATACTCCTGACATTATCACCCCTGCGGCAATCACCGGATCAACTCCGCCGCTGCGGGCCAGGGCTATGAATATTACGCCTACCGTGCCGGCTATTCCAAAAGAAGTTCCTATGGCGTAACTCAAAAGACAGCACAGCGCAAACGTAACTATAAGAAATATCGGCGGCATTATAACTTTCATGCCATAATATACGAACACGGTTATAGTCCCCGATACTCTCCAGACAGCCGTGAGAATCCCTATCACCAACATCACTTTTATGACTACGATGGAATCCAGGATGCCTTTTTTGCTCATCTCGGCCATGCTTCCAAGGGAAAATCCCCTTATCTTTCCTACCGCCATAAAAGCTGCCAGCCCCACCAGTAGAGGCAGTATCATCGAGTATCCGGTTATCACTGCCGTAAGCATGGATGCGATGAATATGCCAAACGCTATGAATAACTCCATTTAAAGTCCTTTCTTCAAAAAGCCTCCGTCTCTTTTAATCCGTATGCTTTAAACTTCTACAGAAACTTATCCAGCTGTCTTTCGACTTCCGGCATCTTCTTCACTTTAGGATGTCTTATGATATGGCCTCTGGCAACCACCATATCTATATTTCTCAGCGCCTGAAGATCTTTAAGAGGGTTTTCTTTCGTCACCACGAAATCGGCGCATTTTCCTTCCTCTATAGACCCCGTCACATCTCCTATTCCTGCGAGACGGGCATTGAGCTTAGTAGCCGTATAAAGTGCGAAAGATCTGGAAACACCGCAGTATTTATGATAATAATTCAGTTCCCTCCACATGTCGTAATGCGTTATATACGGACAGCCTGTATCTGTTCCCAGTCCGACCGGTATGCCATTTTCAAGACACGTCCTGGCGCACTCGATGATACCGTCAAACACTATCTTTCCGTTGTATTGCGCGACTTCGCTGACTCCGCTTATACTCCTGTCGAACAGAGCAAACGGCAGAGCCGGCGAAATGGTAGCTATCTGGCATGCGCCCCTCTCTTTGAAGAGCTCTATTATCTCCTGATCCGGCACGGCTCCGTGCTCTATGGTATCGACGCCGTTTTTAAGGGCGCATCTGACGCCTTCGGTGCTTTCAACGTGGGCTGCAACCTTGAGCCCGGCTCTGTGGGCTTCGTCACACGCGGCCTTTACATACTCTGCCGGCATCTTCAGTTCTCCCGGTTCCCCCTTGGCTTTAGCGTCGAGTACGCCTCCTGTAATCATAAGTTTTATCACATCAGGCCTGCCCTTGAGAATCTTTCTCACCAGGCTCCGGGCTTCATCTTGGCTGTGGGCGGCATATGCAAGAGAATGAGCCATATGGCCTCCTTCTACCGATACCGCCATATCGGCGGCCAATATTCTTGGACCTAGTGATCTTTCCCTGATCGATCCTGTCTCTGATCTGAGAATCGATGTCAAGTACGCCTCCCATAGTCCTTATAGTTGTCACCCCGCTCATGAGCTGAGTCTTTGCATATCTTTCGCACATCGATCTGATAATTCGCCTGAAAAGCGCATTGCCGGTCAAAAGTCTGACTTTTTTAACGTTGTCTTCTTCTTTCTTCTTAGGTCTGCCGCTGGCCGGAAGGTGCAGGTGCATATTTATTAAGCCTGGCATTATGTATCTGCCGTTTAGGTCTACCTGCTGATAGCCCTCGGGGACTTTTGCCGTCTGCGGTACCACAGATTCAATTTTTTCTCCGTCGGTGAGGATCATCATTCCCTTTTGCGGCCTCATATCCTCAGATCCGTTTAGGATAATTCCGTTTATATAAGCAAACTTCATGACATCCTCCTACTTATCATCTATGCTGAGAGCAAGAACATCGTTTCTCGAATAATGGCCGCAGCAGTCAAATTCCATCCGGCTTGCGGGAACTTTCTGCATATCAAGCTCCGCATATATTATCTCTTCTCTGTCCCATACGGGCTGAGTCACATAGTGGCCATAAGGGTCAACGATACAACTTCCTCCCCGGCATACGACGTCGTCCAGTCTTTCTATTTCATCCCTGCAGCAGATATTGTCAGGGTACATATCTCTCGTAAAATACATGTCGCAATTTATGAAGTAACAGTGTCCTTCTATGGCTATATGCCTTATGGTGGACTGCCACTCCTGGTTATCATTGGTGTTAGGCGATATGTAAATGGTGATTCCCTTCTGATAAAGGGCTACTCTTGCCAGAGGCATATAGCTCTCCCAGCAAATCAGACTACCCATAGGTCCCCACGGCGTTTCTGCCACAGGAAAATATCCTTTGTCGGCGTCTCCCCATACTACTCTCTCCGCCCCCGTAGGCTTAAGCTTCCTGTGGACAGCGACGAGCTCTCCCTCAGGAGAGAAGAATAAATTCGTATTATAAAGAGTTGCTGTCTTTTCATCTCTTTCTGAAACTCCTATGCTGACATAGGCTCCTGCGGCCAGGGCCGCCTCTCCTATCTTCTTCGTCTCAGGTCCGGGAATTACTATAGAGTTGTCGTAATATATCTTCCAGTCTTTTCTGCCTTCTTCTTTGCGGCTTCCTACCGTAAAGCCGAAAGTCATACCGTAAGGGTAACCAGGTATGAATAGCTCCGGAAAGACTATCAGTTCTGCATGACTGCCGTCCTTCTCTTTGCGGGAGGCTCTTTCGATCAGCTCCACAGCCTTGTCTGTACATGCTCCGGCGTCGAACATCACCGGTGAAGCCTGCACTACTGCGATTTTGCATATATCTTTAAGATTATTCATTGTCAATCTTACCTCCTCCGTTTTAAGAACATATATTCCAGCCGATATATTATACCACCAATTTCATAAATCGACAATCAGGAAGATACTGTTTTATGCCTGCCTGACCGAATCTGAACGAAGATTTCATTGCAGACTTTAGCCTTACGCCTGCGCAGATAAGAGGTCCAAGGTAAAACCTGCGTCAATTTATATCTTGACACAGCGAAAGCGGGCAATCGCTTGCCCGCTCCCGCAAAGGATGAAAAGTTTTTAAACTATGCTGTCAACTTTGATCTTGCCATATAATGGCTGTATACTGCTATTGGTCTTCGGAATTTTCTTCCGGCCAGTACAGGCAGTAACATGGGTAGTATTCTCCCATAAATATCCACACGCTGTCTCCCATATTCAGCTTTTCTTCACCTTCGAAATACAGGTCCGGAATGAAGACTTTGAGAGTCGTCCGCTTGGTTCCTTTCAGGTATATTCCATCTTTCTCAGGATTATTCCTAAACTCATCCAGCTTTTTTCTCAGGCCGCTTATGCCTGTCTCTTTGCCGAAATTGTCGGCAAATTCATTTATATCTGCATATACTACGTTATCAGGGTTCTTGAGCCAGGCAAGTCTCATATCTCATACCTCCATTTGCGGGGAGCATATCTCCCGCCTCCGATATATAAAAAAGACACTCGTTTCTGAGTGTCCGCTGATTTTTCTCTAATACAACCAATGTAAGAAAGGTAACTTCGCCAAGACTTTCTCTCTGCTGCGTAAATATCACAATGATATCTCAAACACAGAAAAAGGCTGTTTAAAAGATCTATCGCAGTCCTATCTCAGAAGACTATGCTTAAAAAGTGACAGGTCTACCGACTTAATCTTTACAAACCTACTTAGATGTCTTCCCGAGGTTTAAACCCTCAGTGACTGCGCGAAGAACGCCGATCCTTTCGTTGATACCACGGTTGCTGAGACACAGCGCCTGATTTTGACAGGACTTCCGAGATGCCACTTCTGTAATATTCAATTTATACTTATATCATAATTTAATAAGCTGTTATTGTCAAGTGAATTCTTCTAATGTCCCCTTGGCGTCTCCTCTATCTTGTCATGTTCTGTAACTCTGTCTGCATAGAGGAGTCCCGTAAACACTATGGTGAGGGGAATAAGGGTGAACCATATGGCTTTTCCCTTGAAAATTCCGCAGAGAACGGCCGAAGCCGCTCCGCCTATGACGAAGAAAAGAAGCATCCGTATATGGCGTCCACATCTTTATATCCACATCGCCGCCGGATTTCTTTCGCAGCTTTTTTACTATCGTAAGACCTATCTGCCGGACGTGATTGGTGCAGAAAGTCGTAGCCATAGGTATGCCCTGCGCCTGCCTGAAAGTATTATACTGCATGGCGCAGATAAAATTGATAGTTATCTGCGATATCTGATGGGGCGCAGTTTCGGGCAGCCACCCCAGTATTATTACAGCTATCATTTCTATGAGAACTAAAAGCGTATCCCATCTTATGATATGCGTCCGCTTTACAGGCCTTGGTATGATTTCGGAGACCATAGTACCCAGCAGATAAGCGCTCATAGGCAGCAGATAATAGACGGCCTGCTTCCATTGAAAGGTTCCTATGGCAATGGCCAAAAATACAAAATTTCCGGTCTGCGCGTTGCAGAACACTCCTCCCCGCAACAAAAAGGTGAATACTCCGTAAAACCCTGCCACCAGCATGAGCATGAGAAATACCCATCTCCTCTCGCAAGCCAGATAATATTCTTCCTCTTCTTCCGCCGTCCTTGCATCCTCCTCCGACGTCGATTCTATGCAAGCGTCTGCCTCAAGACGTTCTTCTAATATGTCCCGTCTTTCGTCAGCTCTCAAACCATCGTTTTTGCCGCAGTCTTCCTCATGTTCCGTCTTGTCCATGTGTTCCATATTTTCGCTTTCCACTTAAGGCCTCCCTCTTGTACTGCCATATATTTTAACGCTTTTTTGGCGCGAATTCAAGGAGCGCAGGGTAATGTTTTTTAATATGAGAAGAGTTCTCGGCGCCTTTATATTTATTTCCGCACAGATATCCTATCCTCAGAAATTTCTCTGTCTATCTTTGCAAGCTTGTCCATAGCCTGCCTAAGCTTATCCATAGATGCGGCGTAAGATATCCTTACGTACCCCTGTCCACATTCTCCGAATGCGTCTCCCGGTATAAATGCTAACTGATGTTTTTCAAGTGCATATTCGCAAAATTCATCTGACGACATGCCGGTTCTTTTGATATTCATAAAAACGTAAAACGCTCCTTCGGGCATGACGCAGCTGAAATTTTTCGTACTGTCTATGTACGAAAACAGAAAATCTCTGCGTTTTTTGAATTCGCTTCTCATCTTCTCAACAGATCCCTCATCATGTGACAGGGCTGTTACGGCCGCCTCCTGAACAAAAGATGTGGCGCCGGCTGTCATATAAAAGCACATTCTGTTAAGGGGATCTATCAATTTCTCATCTGCGGCTATATATCCCAGCCTCCAGCCCGTCATTGCCATACTCTTAGAAAGCCCGTTAAGCAAGATGGTCCTCTCTTTCATTCCCGGCAGGGAGGCTATGCTTATATGAGGATTTTCTTCGCTGTAAGTCAGTCTTTCGTATATCTCATCAGAAAGCACTAAAAGATCATGTTTTTTTGCTATATCTGCCAGCGCCTCAACATCAGCTCTTTTCAACACGCTTCCCGTGGGATTGTTCGGAGATACTATTGCGATCATCCTGGTCTTTTCACTTATGAGAGACTCAATCTGCTTGACATCGATGTTAAAATTATTTTCTTCCAGAAGTTTATATCTTTTCACTTCGGCTCCCGCTATCTTGGGAATAGCAGAATACGTCAGATACACGGGATCGGGTATTAACACTTCGTCTCCCGGATTCAGAAATGACAGCATTGCGGCGAACATTCCCTGAGCTACTCCTGTAGTTGCGATTATCTCTTGCGGATCATAATCGAGACCGTTTTCTCTCTTGAGCTTATCGCATATAGCTATGCGCAGAGGAAGTATTCCGATATTGTCGGTATACTTTGTATGTCCCTCGTCAAGGGCTTTCTTGCATGACTCCTTTATAAATTCAGGGGTGTCAAAATCCGGTTCTCCAAGAGTAAGCGCCGTTACGTCTACGCCTTCGCCTGCAAGCCTGGCACATTCGGCAAATATTATTCTCGTCTTTGACATAGGTACGCCTATGAGACGGTCAGCCTGTTTGACCTTCATAAATTTTCTTTACCCTCTCTATACTGTTTCTTCAGTCATCAATTCTGTTTCTGCTTCATATTTTTCTTTAAGTTCGCCGATCTTGGCAAAATGCGGCCTTCTCATATGTTCTTCCTGGCAGCCTGCAGTCTCCCACTGTTCCCATAACATAAGTTCAAGATCCGACTCTGCCGGATAATAATAGTCATATCTGACGCAGCCCTCTTCTTGTCTGCTGATCTGCGCATATGGCTTTACTTCTCTGAGAAATTCGCTTCTGTCTTTCGCATTTTTAAATTTATATGTCACATAAAAGTTTTTCATCTCGTCGACCTCCTTTTTTATATTTTATCACTATTTAGAAATTTTTCAAAAAACATTTGAAAATTTATTTTCATCGGTGGTAAAATATTTATATCGTCGAGCAGCAAGACACGTAAGTCCGGACATGGACCTTATGCGTCTTATTTTATTTATAGGAGAAATCAAAATGAAGATATCAAAAAACAGCTGCCTTCTGTCTTGTCGATCTTTCCGGGTAGCTGTTTTTTATCATTAAAATCGGTTCAAGCTTTCGGCAGCGGTTGAGCTTAGTTCATCATCTTCATCTGATATTTGAAATCGTCTCCTGCTTTTTTAAGCGAATCTAATCCGTCTTCAACGGCCTGGCAGATCTCGTGATCAGAAAACGTTACTCCCTCCCGTCGGGCGTAATCGTTCATTCTGTTTTCTATAGCCGCCCTGGCCACTTTTTCTTCCGTCCAGCTGATGCTAACTACTCTCACTGCTTCATCAAAAGCAGTTCTCAGCAAATCTTTTCTGCTCAACATAATGGGCCTCCTTCTTTGATCTGTGATCTTTTCGTTTACAACCTCATTATATTCAAATACTTCTCATTTTTCTTTATTTTTTGTTCCAAATATTTCAATTCATCTTTGTATTTTTTACAATAAACAGGCACATTCTAAAGCGATTTGGAAGATCTCGGCTTTCTGCGACGCCGGGCGTACCGTAAGCCCTCTCTGTTGCCACTCATCGGCGTCCAGGTTATCGGCGGCATAGACAAACTGCCCGTATCTTATTCCTCTCATCCTGGAAAACGCGGCGAGAGCGGAACATTCCATATCAACTGCTATGCATCCTGCCTCTCTTCGTCTCTTCATCTTCTCCCTCGTCTCCCTGTAGGGAGCGTCGGTGGTCCAGATCTTGCCTGAAATATATTTTATATTTCTCTGCTCCAGCACTCGGCGTATGATCTGTATCACATCTTCATCCATAGCGATCTCATCTTCCGCAGGCAGATAGTGATAGCTGGTTCCCTCATCTCTGACGGCACAAGTAGGTATTATGATCTTAGCATCTTCTATGGATGCGTCCAGCACGCCGCACTCGCCGCATACAAAGATCTTCTTCGCCCCCATAGCTGTTATTTCCTCCATATTGCTGACGCATGCGGCGGCTCCTATAAAGGCCTGGCATATTCCCAGCTCGCGTCCCTTATAATTTATCTTATATACGGGGGTAGTCCCTGCGGTGCTGATAAGTTTTCCGGCGATTTCTCCGCCGGCAAGCCGCGCGGTCTCTCTTATCACGGCTTCAGAGAATTCAAATACCACAGTCTCAGGAAAACCGTCTCTCCTTTTTACGACATGGTCGGGCCTCAATATACCCCATGGTTCTCTATCGTACTGTTCAAGAATCATATATTCTTCTCCTCCGGTTTTAAATCTGTTTTTCTTGGCATGGCTGCCCCTCTTCTTGAGGCTACGCTATGACGTTATTTTATCACAAAGCATTACACCTCACCACAGAAAATATCATGGAAGGAGGCAGGCTCTCATCAACCTGCACTAGACAGATGAGGATCTCTTCTGTTTTCTGTACAGCGCCAAAGCCAATATCAGCGCGCACATTTCCGACACGGCTGCCGACATCCATACTCCGACTTCGCCTAAAACATAAGACAGGATAATGACAAATGCGCTGGTAAAGACTAAACCTCGTCCTATGGATATGCTCATGGCTGACTTAGGCAGTTCTATGGACGTAAAGTATCCCATAAGGATTATCACCGCCCCCAGAGGAATAAAGGCCGGCGAATAAAGTCTGAAAGCTTCGATCCCTCTTTCAAACAATTCAGGGTCCAGCGTCCTGTCTATATACACTCCCACTATAGGAGCCGGATATATCATCCCGATGGCAAAGGCTAATACAGAGCAGACTCCGGCGCACAACAGAGCTATCCTGAAGATATAGCTGCAGAAATCTCTCTTTTCCCGGCCGTGATAGTAACTTATCAGAGGCTGCGTTCCCTGATTTATTCCCATCATGGTCATCAGTATCAGCTGAGCGAAATAAGAAATCACTGTGTATATCACTACTCCGTCATTTCCCGAGACTCTAAGCAGCGTCTGGTTAAATACGAATATACATACTCCTACAGAAAGTTCCGTCACGCAATCAGCCGTACCTAATTTTGCAAGGCCGGCCGCGGCCTTTGCCGACCATCTGATCTTCACGAAAGAAAATCCCGATCTGTCCGACAAGAAATGTCTCAGATACACCGTAAAGGTCAGGACCTGAGAAAGACCTGTAGCCACGGCGGCTCCTGTGATACCCCAGTGAAATACCAGCACGAATAAAGCGTCTAATATTATATTGGTGGCAGCCCCCGCCAAACTCGTCTTTATGGCCTTTTTAGGAAAACCGTCGGCCTTGATGAGGACTTCGAGATTGTACGACGTCATATAAAACGGTACAAACATGATTATTACGCCCAGATAGCTCTTGACATATCCCATGGTTTCTTCTGTCGCTCCTAAGAGTTTTGCCACATTTGTAAGGTTTAACATGACTACCGCCGCTACGATGAGCCCTACGCAGGCCACAGTAACAGTGCTGAGAGTAAATACTCTGTCTGCTTTCTTCCCGTTGTTTTGTCCTTTGTAAATAGAAGCCTTTGTGCTGGCTCCCACGGCAAAGAGTATGCCTAGTGCGAAAGCTACGTTTATCAGCGGCATCGATATATTGACCGCAGCCAGAGCTTCTTTTCCTACTCCTCTGGCCACAAATATTCCATCTACCATGGTGTATATGGTATAGACCCACATGGCGGCCACTGACGGGAGAACATAATTTAAAAATTTTGATTTTATATACGATTTTTTATTCTTAGTCATTTTGAATCCACCCTTTCTCAATATTAAGTTTAAACCTTGGTATAATACTAAGGTCAATAGTTTTTTATCAATTTCTTAATATTTCATGGTATACTGTCTTTATGAGAGGTGAAAAAATGAAAGAATATTACAAGATCGGCGAAATATCTTCCCTGTACAACATAGGAGCCGATTCCCTGAGATATTATGAACAGCTCGGGATACTCAAGCCTCAAAGAGACAGCAACGGCTACAGAATGTACAGCATTAACGACATACGCACTCTGAACATTCTCAGAGAACTCAGATCTATCGGTTTTTCCATGAGCCAGATCAAAGAACATCTGAAGGACTTTGATCTGAACAAGACCGTAGATCTCTTCAAAGAGGCCATATCGGCTATAGACAAGAAGACTGAAGAGATGAATAAGCTGAAAGCGCAGCTCTCTGAACGGATAGATGAGATAGAGAGTCATACTCGTGAAAGTTTTACTGACAGAGATATAAAAGTACTGCAGCTTCCAAAACGCCGCATACTTAAGCTTAGCGAAAACGTCATCAGGGACGATGATCTGGACTTTGTCATCAAAAAATTACAGTCAGAATACGAAGACCAGCTCTATATAATAGGCAACGGAGACATCGGCGCCACTATACCGCTAAACTGTCTCGAGAAAGGCCTATACGGCCACTTCGATTCAGCCTTTTATATCGTCGACGCCCATGAAGAATACGATTCGACTCTTCCTGAAGGAGCATACTTGTCCATGACCGTCAGAGGCAGTTATTCTCAGATAGCTGATATGTGGCAGGAAATTCTGAGCTTTGCCAAAGAGAAGCACCTTGTTCCCGTGGGAAAAGCCATTGAACTCTATATCATAGATAATCACGACACATCGGATGAAAGGGAATATATCACTCAGCTTCAAGTACGTATCCAAAAGTTCCTCGAGCAGGACACAGATATAAGTATATGATAACCGAGATCGTTTTCATCAGAAAAATGCCTCTTTATTTGATTTATATACTGCATAGGTAAAATCAAGAAGGGATCTTGCGGCAGGCGCCTGCCGCAAGATCCCTTCTTATTAGAATCAGCCTCTTTATATATTGGGACATTAAAAGCTTATCATCTTTTTAGCTCTCCCTTATATCTGCTTATTCCTCCTATGTTGGTGACTTTCTCGTAGCCTTCTCTTTTCAGGGCCTCAACGGCCTGACTGCTCCTGGCCCCGCTCAGACAGTATACGAAAATGTCAGAAGTCTTATCAGGTATAACCTTCTTAATTTTTCCTATATTCTGAACCGGCAGATTTATGCTTCCCGGTATATGGCCGCTCCTGTATTCATCTTCAGTACGAACATCCAGGAGAGACGCGCCCTCGGTCTCCATATATTTCTTTACGCCGTCATTTATGTTTGTTCCTGTAAAGATGCTGAATAATCCCATGTTCTCTTCTCCCTTATCAAGTGTTTTTATTTATTTTACCCCTTTCTTCGGAAAAATTCAGTGACTAAGTCGCATTTTATGTCTGATAATGTCTGAAATGCTCTCATCTGTACGTCTATAAAGTCCAGTTTTGGCTTTCAGACTGAAGGAATACCATTTTAGAATATATGCCGCCTCTGGAGAGCAAAACGTCAGGGGATCCTTCTTCTGCCACAGTACCTTTGTTCAGCACGACTATTTTATCTGCCCCGGCTACAGTACGCATGCGATGCGCTATTATCATTACTGTCTTATCCTTTATCAGCCTTGACAGTGCTGTCTGTATAAGAGTCTCGTTCTCCACATCCAAGGAGGCTGTCGCTTCGTCTAAGAGTATGATGGGAGCGTCCTTTAAAAATGCCCTGGCGATAGAGATTCTCTGTCTTTCTCCCCCTGAAAGTTCGCATCCGTTTTCTCCGATATTGCTGTTCCATTTATCCGGTAATTTTTCTGCGAATTCGTCGCAGTTGGCAAGTTTGGCAGCCGCCAGAACTTCCTCGTCGGTGGCGTCCTTATTTCCTATCCTGATATTCTCCATTATGCTGTTGTCAAAGAGCGTCACATCCTGAAAAACTATAGAATACAGGGACATGAGGCTTTCGGGATCCACTGCGGATATATCCATTCCTCCCACCGTTATCCTGCCTTTGTTTACGTCCCAGAACCTGGAAGCGAGCCTGGACACAGTAGTCTTTCCTCCGCCGGAAGGTCCTACCAGAGCGGTGACTTCTCCCTGCTTTGCAGTAAAGGTAACGTCTTCCAATATGGTCTCTCCCGTGTTATAAGCGAATCCCACATGGTCGAAAGATATATCATAGCCCTCGTTGGTAAGGCGGTTTTCCCCTTCCTGAACCGGATGGTCCAAAACCTCGTTCATGCGGGAGATGTTGACTCTGGTACTTATCACTGCCGCCAGATTCTGAAGAGCGCTCTGAAGCGGGTCATATAATCTTGAGACTACCAGTAAAAACATGAAGAATACTGTGATATCAAGGCTTCCCTGTATCAAGAGTATGGATCCTGCCAGGGCGACAGTAGCTATGCCCAGTTTTAAGATCAGGGAGGCGGACACTACAAAAGCTGCTGTGCCGAATTCATTTATTATCGATCTCTTTTCTACGTCTCTTATCTTTTTCTCGAGACCCTTCATATACTTGCCTTCCGCATTATTTGACTTCAGGTCTCTGACAGTTTCGATACATTCCTGTATGCCGTCTGCGCATGCCATTTTGACATCCATGGCTTTCTGGTTCATTCTTTCCTGTACTTTTGCCGACAGGGCCACTATGGCGAAGGATACAGGCAGTACCCATAATGCTGCAAGAGCCATGCGCCAATCGAAGAAGAACATTCCTATCGACACAAGGGTGGTAGATATTATTGATCCGAAAAGTTCCGGAATAAAGTGCGAAAAGCTCTGCTCCAAAAACGTACAGTCCGCCATGATAGTGCTGGTCAGGTCTGCCAGGTCTTTTTTGCCGAAGAATGACAGAGGAATCTTTCTGAGCTTTTCTGCAAGAGTGATACGTCTGACTCCGCTCTCCACATAAGTGGCGAAATACGTGGCATTATACTGAAACCAGGTGGTCAGAAGTATGAGCCCTATGCAGATGATACATCCGGCAATGTATGCGATTCCTCTTCCGTTGGGAACGCCTCCTGCCAGCATGTCGCTTACAAAATAATATAAGAGTCCGACGGGAAACATGAATGACAGATTCTGCAAAACGCACGCGGCGCATCCCTTTATCAGATCTTTGGCGCCCTGTTCAGACAGGGCATATTTTCTTTGAAGTTTTTTGATCATCGCTCTACGCCTCCTTTTCTACTTTCCATTTTACGGAAGTCTGATAGTCGTTCCACATCTTGCTGAACAGGCCTTTCTCTTCTATGAGACTGGCTCCGCTTCCGCTTTCTGCTATGCGGCCGTCCGCAAGTACATAGATCTTGTCTACGTCTGCTACCGTCGACAGCCTGTGGGCTATCATTATCACCGTCTTGTTCTTTGAGAGGTTAGAGAAAGCGGCCTGAACACGGCTCTCGTTGTCAGGATCGGCAAAAGCTGTGGCCTCGTCGAGTATTATCACCGGCGAATTTTTCAGCATGACTCTGGCTATGGCTATTCTCTGCTGTTCTCCACCTGAAAGATACACGCCTTTAGTACCTATGACGGTATCTACCCCTTGCGGAAGTTTTTCGATTATATCCATGCACTGAGCTTTTTCCAGCGCGTCCATGACTTCTTCTCTGGTGGCGTCCTGTTTTCCCATACGCACATTCTCAAAGACAGAATCCTTGACCAGATGGCTGTTTTGAAATACGAAGGAAACTGTATTCATCAGCTCTTCTTTGGAAATATCTTTTACGTCTACTCCGCCTATCGAAACGCTTCCGCTCTTAGGATCGAAAAATCTTGATATGATATTGGCCAGCGTGGTTTTCCCTCCTCCGGAAGGGCCTACAAAGGCTACCGTCGCGCCTGCAGGTATAGTTAGAGAAATATCCTTTAGCACGTCTTTTTTTCCGTCATAACTGAAGCTGATATTCTTAAGTTCCACAGAGCTGTCCTTTGGCGATTTAGGTTCCCGAGGCTCGGAGAGAGGATCGAGATTTAATACGCTGTCAATCCTGCTCAGAGAATCGGCTACTATCATCGCATTCTCGCTTTGGAACATTATCTTGGTCAGCGTCACGGATATGATCGGCGTGATAATTATATAAAAGATCAGGTTCAGCAGAAATTCATCGGTCACGCCCTGACTTGTAAATAACAGTCCGCCCGCTATAAGAAAAGCGAACACCCCGTTTATGGCGGCCGTATAGAACATCATGGGAGCCCTGAGTTCTTTCGTATATGCGATAACCCATACTCTGTATCTGTCTATGGAATCCTTGAATTTTTTAAATGAAAATATAGTCTGTCCGAAAGTTTTTACTACAGGTATACCCCTGATATACTCCACAGCCTCGTTGGACATATCGTCAAGGGCATTCTGATATTCTTTCATCTTTACATGCATATTACGCATATTCGCCGACAGATGATTGACATTCACGTAAAAAAATGCTAAGATGAGTTTAGATTTATAATTTGTTACAATTAGCTGGAGGTTGCGAGTATGAAAATCAGGGGCATTACCGAGCCGCAGAGGTTTCTTTGAAGCCGTAAAGTCTTGTAAAGGCTCTGTAGAGCTGCTCACCGGCGAAGGCGATCGCTTAAATATGCGCTCCACCTTATGCCAGTATATCGCGCTCACACAGATGTTCAACGAAGGCAGCATGGGCGATGTCGAACTGATCCTCTCTGAACCCGACGACATAAATACGCTCATTAGCTTCCTCTCCACCGCTGAAGACTGACGCTCTCACCTGACCGCGATGTTCTGCGGTCTTTTTTATTACTTATTTCGTATTTTAAACAACGGAGTTTATTATGAGACTTTTTATCGCTTTTGAAATAGACGAACCCATAAGACGCAGCCTGCGCGGCATATCAGCCCACATCGGAGGCAGACCCTCCCGTATAGAAAATCTGCATTTGACACTTAGATTCATAGGAGAACAACCCTCTTATCGCGATGCACAATATGCCATGTCGGCTATAGCGGATATGCCGCCCGTGAAGGTGCGCGTGCGTCGGCTGGGGCACTTCGGAGACTTGCGCGACGCTCACGTGTATGCCGCCGCGGAAAGCACGCCCCCGCTTTCAGAATACGCGGACAAGCTATCCGCAGAGCTGACAAAGCGCGGCGTACCCTTCGACAGCAAAAAATTCAAGCCGCATATCACTCTCGCAAGACGCGCCGACCTCACGCAGACGCCTCTCCCGGAGATAGACGAGATGAATTTTGAGCTGCATCGCGCGACGCTTTTTGAAAGCAGACGCATACGCGGCGTTCTAACCTATATACCTCTGTATAGCATAGAATTAAAGGAGCGCAGATGAACGTATACTGTTCCGACTCTCAGTACGCTCTGGATTCCGCTGTAAATCACAGAATATCCCGCGCGCTTGAGACATTAGATCACACATACATTATCGTACCCGCACAGATGGGCTTCAACACAGAAAGACGAATAATATATCACACAGACTCTGACGGCTTCTATTCTATAGAGGTCGTCAGCTTTGAAAAGCTGGCGCGTATGCTTCTCGAACGAGTCGCCGGCCGCGCTCTCCCCGCCATAGACAGCACAGGCATGACCATGCTGGCAAAGGAAGCTCTGCTTTCGCTCGAAGGGGATCTGGACATACTCGACCCTCACGCCGACGATACTCTGCACCTGCGCCTCGCCGCTCTGGTAAAAGCGCTCCGTTCCGAGGGCATCACCTCCGAACAGCTCAAAAGCGCAGAATGCACGGATGGCGTCCTAAAGGGCAAGCTTTCTGATTTAGCCAAACTGCTCTCCAGAATAGAAAACTCCTCGGCCGGTATGGATGAAGCCGCTTTGGAGCAATTCGCATATTCCGGAATATCCCAAGCTGAGTTCTTAAAAGGCTCTCACATAATCGTCCACGGCTTTGACTCGCTCTCTCACGTCAGGATAGACGCGCTCAAGGCTCTTGACACTATCGCCGACAGCTTATCTGTATACCTTCTCGCCGACTCTGAGAACGACATATTTTCTTCCGGAAACAGATTGGCTCAAATACTCGGCGGAACTCAGCGCAAAATTCCCGACGAGAGAAATGACGATACCGCCCTTCTTGCTCGAGAGCTCTTCCGCTATCCTTATCGCAAGTTTCGCACTCCGACAGACAGCATTACAGTTTACAAATGCACCGATCCGAGAGCCAGAAGCTAAGGCAGCCGCAGCCCTCGCGATAAAATACATACAGGAGGGCACAAAGCCGAACGATATAGCCATATGCGTAAGCGATATGAACATATATTCGAACATACTCGACGAGGTATTTTCTTCATCTCAGCTTCCGTTTTTCATAGAGAACAAGCGCCCGCTCATACATTCAGACATAGCAGTGCTGATTTTATCCGCGCTCAGAATAATAAACGAAGGCTGGCGTTTAAAAGACCTGCTGCTTCATCTAAAAACCGGCCTGCTCCCCGTCGAGCCGGAAGAAGCCGACGAGCTTATCCGCTTTGTAAAAGAACATGGCATAAAAGGCAGGATGCTGCGGCGAACGCTCAAAGACGAAAAAATGGAGGATATACGCGGCAGAGCTTTTTCTCCGCTCGACGAGCTTTGCAATTCGGAAGGCTCTGTCACAGAACGCCTTCTCACATACCTTGACGCTTTGAACACGGAAGAAAAGCTGGAGACTCTCGCTGATAAGCTCGCAGAGGCAGGCCTCGCCGAGGAAGCCGCGTTCACCAGGCAGACCTTCGAGCGCACAATATCTATATTGGAGCAGGCAGGAACATACCTGCCGAACGCAGACGTACACTCTCTGTATTCGGCAATCTCCGCCGGCTTTGAAAGCAGTTCGATAGCAGTAACTCCTCCTCTCGAGGGGCAGATAACCGTAGGAGAGCTGACTCACTCCGTATTTCCCCGCGTATCCAGAATGATAGCCGTGGGCATATGCGATTCTCTCGTCCCGCACACCGTTGACGACGGCGGAATTATCACCAACAGCGAAGCTGAGTCGCTGGCAGACGCGCTCACATTTTTCCCTTCCGCGCTCAGTCCTTCCGAGCAGAAGGCTCTGATAATGCGCGCCTTTTCCGCAGGCGCCTCTCTGGATCTGACCTACAACACAAGCGCAGGGCCGTCTTATATTATCGACAGAGTTAAACGCAT
>OGQK01000324.1_pt1 | contig 31834 bp, 26 predicted proteins | sample 1553221 | NCBI WGS metagenome assembly OGQK01 (sample SAMEA2579996, study PRJEB22360) | human gut metagenome | biome: human gut; feature: human-associated habitat; material: faeces | place: Denmark | collected 2008/2010 | reverse complement strand
GGCGCAGGCCATAGGCGACGGGGAGGATTACGAACTGCTGGCCACGTTCCGTCCCGGCGACCGGGAGCGCGTTGCACGGCTGGCCGCGGAGCATTTCCCGGAAACGCCCTTTACCGTCATCGGGGAAATGACGACGGAACCTTCCTCCGCCCTTCCGTCAGGCTACAGGCATTTCAACTAGCCGGATAAGGAAAAAACGGACCGGAAGCCGGCAAAAGACGCCTGCGGAGTTATTCCGCCGCCTTTTCCTCCTCCCTCTCCCGCCGCATGTAGGGCAGGAGCTGTTCATACGTGTCCTTGCCCATGTAGCGCTTGATGGAACGTTCCGGTGACTTGAAAATGTCCACCAGGATCAGGCAGTCCAGCACATCGCCGAAATGCTTGTCCACGCTGAAGGACAGGATTTTCCCGTTCAGCTTCAGGTACTGGCGCAGCAGCACGGGAATTCCTTTGCCATCCTCCTCAATGTCCGCCACGAGCTGGGAGAGCCCCTGGGCATCCGTCAGGCCGATGGGCAGGATGCAGGATTCCGACCTTTTCAGGTCCGCCTTGCGCGGCGGATTGTAGGCCTTCACCTCATGTACCAGCACGGAGTCCATTTCATGGGCTTTCAGGTAGGAGACGATGAGGGCGCGGGAAAGGTTGGTGTAATCACGGGAGATGCTCACCGTACCGAACAGGTAGCGGTAATGGTGGTTCCGGGCCATGAACTGGCCGATGCCCTCCCAGATGAAGCCGAGGGCCAGCGGCCTTTTCTGGTATTCCGGCACGATGAAGGCGCGCCCCATTTCCAGGGAGCGGTCCAGCACCTTCAGGGCGGCGGGGGAAAAGGAGAAGTATTCCCCGTTGTACAGGCCTTTCACGCCGTAGCGGGCAATGATCTTGTCCGTCTCTCCCATGCGGTAGGCACCCACAAGCTTCCGGTGGGTGCGGTCCCACAGGAACAGGTGCTTGTAGTGGTTGTCATACGTGTCCAGGTCGCACGCCTTGCCGGAGCCTTCCCCCACCTGGCGGAAAGTGTATTCCCGCAAGCGCCCTATCTCAATCAGGATGTTGGGGATTTGCAGGGCGTCCGCCACGTACACGTCCCAGTCCCCGTTCTCCTGGCGCGCGTGCAGGCATTCCGGAGGCAGAGCGTCAATCTCCGCCTGCATGTCCTGCACGGAAACGGGAGGAATCAGCGCGGCCATCTTCGCCTTGCGGTCCTTTTTATGCACATGGGGCCGGCGGCTCTTTTCATAACTCTTGCCCAGCAGGTAGGTGCGCAGGCGCAGATGGGAAACCATCGCCTCATCGGAATCATACTGCATGAGCTGGCTGAACGGGATGGGCCTGCCCACCACGATGCGGTGCGTGCTGCGGCCGTCCCTGCCCACTTCACGGGGGAGGAAGGCCACGCGCGCCTTGCGGTTGATGAGGGAAACGCCCTGGAACAGCAGGCTGTTGCGCCCTGGAAAATGCACGGGCACCACCGTCGCCTGCGTCATGCGGATGATGGCGGCGATGTTCGCGTTCCACGGATCGTCCGTCACCCTCTTGTGGGCCAAGGAAAAGCTGGAGGCTGTGCCGGCGGGGAAAATGCCCAGCACGCCGCCCTTCCGCAGCCAGGAGATCATCTTGCGCATGCCGGAAAGGTTCTTGCGCTTGGCGTTTTCATCCTCGTAAACGTCCACCTTGATGAGCCAGGGCTCCAGTTCCTGGCACAGGGAAAGCTGCTCGTTGGCCAGGATGCGGACGTCCTCCCTCACGCGGGTGAGCAACTCCCCGAACATGATGCCGTCCGACAGGCCGTGCGGATGGTTGGCGACCACGACCACCGGTCCCTTCTTGGGGATATTTTCCAGGTCCCCCGGACGAAGCTGCAATTTCAGGTTCAAGTGCCTGGAAGCAAGCTGGAAGAAATTTTCCGGGGAGCCGGACTCCTTGTCGCGCACGATTTTGTCGTACGCCTTATTCAGGCGCTCCAGGCCCAGCAGCTTTTCAGCGGACGCCGCCACCAGCGAAGGCAGACGCGTGTTTTCGTCCAAAATGTCTCGGATGTCCACCATCTTCGGGCGTTTGAGCTGGGCCATGCCCCGCTGTATAACGGATTTACAGGAAAAAGTGAAACTCTTTTTGCAGGGCCGCCCGGAACGCAGTCTTGATTTCCACAAGGCGCAAAGTTACAATCCAGGCGGCTTTAGCCCCCATTTCCAACATAGAAGACACTCATGCACCCAGCCATCGCCATTGACGGCCCCGCCGCATCCGGAAAATCCACCGTCGCCAAGCTCATCGCGGACCGCCTCGGCTACACGTTCATCAATACCGGGGCCATGTACCGGGCCGTTACCTGGTACATGCTGGAACAGGGCATTGATCCGGCGGATACGGCCGCCGTGCTGGCCGCCCTGCCCTCCGTTCCCCTCTCCTTCGGCAAGGACGGCAGCCGCTCCGTGGTCCTGTGCGGGGAACGCGTGCTGGATGAAGAACTCACGCGCCGGCAGGTTAACGACCACGTCTCCACCATCGCGGCCATTCCGGAAGTGCGCACGTTGCTGGTGGAACGGCAGCGGGAATACAACCGCCGGGAACCCGTGGTCATGGAAGGCAGGGATATAGGCACCGTGGTTTTTCCGGACACGCCGTTCAAGTACTTCGTCACCGCCTCCGAGGAAGTGAGGGCCGCCCGCCGCGCCGCGGAAGGCCTGACGGACTCCATCGCGGAACGGGACCGCAAGGATTCCTCCCGCGCCACGGCCCCGCTGGCCCAGGCTCCGGACGCCCTGCTGGTGGACACGTCAGACATGGCCATCGACCAGGTCGTCCGTTTCATCACCGACAACATTCAACAAAAACTCTCCGCCAGATGAACTCCTTCTACTGGGTTTTCTACACGCTCTTCAAAAGCATTTCCAAAGCCTTCTTCTCCTGGAAAGTCGTCAACCGGGAAAAGCTCATCGAAGACGGCCCCGTGCTCATCGTCAGCAACCACCAGAGTTTTCTGGACCCGCCCATGCTGGGCATCTCCTATGAGGACGGCATCTATTTCTTTGCCCGCAAGACCCTGTTCCAGGGCATCTTCAAATGGGCGCTTCCGCTGTGCCTGGCCATCCCGATCGACCAGGAAAATCCGGATGCCGCCAGCCTCAAGCACGTCATCCGCCTGCTGAAATCCGGCAAGCGCGTACTCGTGTTCCCGGAAGGCTCCCGCACGCCGGACGGTGAAATCCACGACGGCATGGGGGGCATTGGCCTCATTCTGAGCAAGACGAAAGTTCCCGTGCAGCCCCTGCGCATCAGCGGAGCCTATGAAGCCTTCCCCATCGGCGCCCGGTTCCCCAAACTCCACCCCGTTACCGTCACCGTGGGTGACCCCATCCCCTTTACTCCGGCGGAACTCAACGCCAGGGGAAAAGAGGCGTACCAGCATTTGACGGACAGGATCATGGACGCCATCCGCGCCCTTCCTGCGGAATAAGCTCTCCTTCCCCGGCCCCATGATCTCCAGGCTGAAATTAATGGACTTCCGCTGCTACGGAAGCTTCTCCTGGCAGATTCCGCAGCAGGGGGCCATCATCCTGGAAAACAACGCCCAGGGAAAAACCAGCCTGCTGGAGGCCGTCTGCTTCCTGCTGCGCCTGCAATCCCCGCGCACCGCCCGGCCCGGACCGCTGGCCGCCCATGGGAAGCAGGTTTTCGGCATCCGCGGAGAATTGCCGGGGCAGGCCCGGCGCATCTTGTGGACCCCGGACGCTCCGGACCTCCGCGTCAACGGAGAGCCGCGCAAGGACCAGCGCAGTTATTTGGCGGACAGCTACCCGGTTGTATGGATGGGCAATGACGATCTTTCCCTGGTGCAGGCCGGGGCGGACGCCCGCCGGAAATACATGGACTTTCGGGGCAGCCAGTGGCACCCCGGCTACAGGCTGGCACTTTTCAGCTACCGGAAGGCGCTGAAAACGCGCAATTACCTGCTCAAGCACAGGCACAGGGACAAGCTGCAGCTGGACGCCTACACGCGCCAGCTGGCCCTGCACGGCACGGAACTGAGAAACCTGCGCTCCAGCCTGCTGACGCTGCTGGCCCCCCACATCACCCTGGCCTACCGCAGCATCGGCGGACGGGAGGAACAGGTGGCCGTGGCCTACCGCGCCTCAGAGGAAGAGGACCTGTATGAACGGCTGTGCGCCGCCGTGGACCGGGACATCCGGTACGGGCAAACCCAGAACGGCCCCCACCGGGACGATCTGGACATCACGCTGAACGGCAGGAGCGCCGCGCAATTCGCCTCGGAAGGGCAGCAGCGCACCATCGCCATCTCCATGAAGCTGGCCCAATCCTCCCTGCTCACGGAAGAAACGGGGCATACGCCCATCCACCTGGTTGACGACGTTTTCGGGGAGCTGGACCCCACACGGCGGGTGGCCTTTCTGCAATCGCTCCCGGCAGACGCGCAAAGCCTCATCACCACCACCCATCTGGACTGGCTGCACGATACCCCGTGCCCCCTGCCGGCCTTCCGGCTGGAGGATTCCACGCTCAAACCGCTCTAAACAATCCACCGGGAATCACGACAAACAAGAATTCACCCCGGCGGCGGTTCCGGCACGTTATTCCTCTACCCAGACGTTCAGTATCTCCACGATGTACATCTTGTGGAAATCCCCCGCGGCGTACCACTCCGGCACAATGGTCTTATCCAGAAAGGCTTCCGGATTGAGGGCTTCCGCATACAGCTTGCGGCATTCCAGCACCAGGCGCGCTTCCGTAAAACTCACGTTGCCGTTCTCCGTTGCATACGGCGTCAGTCCGGAGGCGGCCACCTTGTCCGTATCCCGTCCGCTCGTGGTGCCGCAAACGGTCAGAGCCTTGTGGTACTCATGGCTGAAGAAGGAAAGCGTGAACTCCTCCCCGGCCTCAATGAAGCCGAAGGTATGGCGCTGGGGACGGATAACCACGAACGCCACGGGCTTCTTCCACATGAAGCCCAGGCCGCCCCAGCTGGCCGTCATCATATTGAAATGCTCCGGCGCTCCCGCCGTCACCAGCATCCAGTCGTGCCCGATCAGCTGCATGGCGTTGTCCCGAATATCTTTTGGATCTATCTTTTTCATCGCGGTCCCTAACGTTCGTTCGCGTACCATCCTACACCTCCCCGCCCATATGTCAAAGCCGCGGCGCGGCTGGGATGACGCGGCAGAGGGAAGCCGCACCACGCCGGACACACCCTTCCTTTGGAGTTGCATTTCCGAATCGGCGGTCCTAGCATTTCCGGGATGAACTACACCGCGCTGGAAGACAAGCTGGGTTACCGTTTCAAAAACCCGGACCTGCTCGTGCAGGCCCTCACCCACCCCAGCACGGACAGCAAGCCGGAAACGCGCCGGACATACGAACGGCTGGAATTCCTGGGAGACGCCATTTTACAGCTTGCCGTTACCCAGTACCTTTACCACCACATGCCCCAGTCTCCGGAAGGGGAGCTGACCCAGTTGCGCGCCCGCACCGTCAGCCGCGCCAATCTGGGCAAATACGGCTTCATCCTGGGCCTGGATTTGTACATTTCCCTGGGAAAGGGGGAGGAACGGGCCGGAGGACGGGGGAAAAACTCCATCATCGCCAACACGTTTGAATCCGTCTTCGGGGCCATGTCCCTGGATTCCGACTATGAAACGGCCAAGGCCGTGGCCCTGCGCGTTCTTCATGAAGCGCTGGACTCCGCGGCCAGCCACCCCAAGGAAATCAACCCCAAGGGGGAACTCCAGGCCATTCTTCAGGACATCCTGCCCGAAACTCCCTCCTATGAAACGGTAGAAACAGGGCAGAGGGACGACGAAAACCGTTTTCAATCCCGCGTTTTCTGGCATGGACACGCCATCGGTTCCGGCCATGGAGCCAGCAAGCGGAAGGCGGAAGTGGAGGCCGCCACGGACGCTCTGACGAACAAGGCGTGGCTCCGCATTACCGTGTAATCTTCCATGGGCGGCGTGGCTATTTTGTCACCCTTAAGCCTTGGACAGCCCTGTGGCTGGTTTGATAGACAGAAGCCGTCTCCGTGAGGAAGAACCTTCCCCGGAAGACCTTCTCACAGACACACACCAACCATAGAAAACAAATGAAGACCTATACTCTCCCCGTCATCGGCATCATGACTCTCGGAGCCGCCGCCTTTGCCGCCGCCACGCCTTCCACGGCCTCCACCGGAGACGTCCTGCTGGCCCGCGACAGTTTTTCCACCTGCAAATGGCTCGGTGACCGTTTCAAGTGGTTCAATGCGGAACGGGACCACAAGAATCCCTACATCCAGGAGTTCAACGTTTCCCTGCGCATGCAGTACGGACTGGACTGGATTGACCCGAATGGCGAAGGGCGCGTGATGGGTGAAAAGGAAGGCAACGGACGCCGCTTTAACGACGAATGGCGCCGCTTCCGCGCCGGCTTCAACATGAAGTTCCTGAAAAACTTCAAGCTCAACAACGTCTGGAATATCGGCGGCATGGACGGGCTGGAAAGCTATAACGCGAAAGCCAACCGCTGGGATACCTCCGACCTGACCTACTCCCTGTATGAACTGAATCTGGAATACAAGGGAGGCCCCGTCACCTACGCTATCGGCAAAATGAAGCCGCGCATCACCGGGGAATACCGCACCTCCTCCTCCGCCATCCTGACCATTGAACGCTCCATGCTGGTCAACCAGCTCCGCCCGGAAACCAATTACGGGTTCCAGGTGAACAATTCCGACAAGAATGACAAGCTCGGCTGGGCCGCGGGCATCTGGATGAACGGCAACGGGGGCACCGGTACCGGCACGTTCAACAACCGCATTGAACCCGCCTTCAACTCCCAGGACAACTGCTTCGTCACCGGAACGCTGAGCTATGATACGTCCAACGACGTTTTCCTGAAAAAGAGCCGCCTGTGGCTGGATTACGCCCACAACTTCACCAAGTGGGGGGATGACGCCCAGAACAAGGCTTATGAAAAGCTGACCGGCTACGGCTTCAAGTCCAAGTACCAGGGAACCGGCGCCAAGGATGTGGTGGCCCTGACCTGGGAAGGCTCCCAGGGGGATTTCTCCCTGATGACGGAAGTCATGGCCGGCTTCAACGTCATCGGCATGAAGGCAGGGGCTGAAAACGTCTTCGGCGTGACCATCATGCCGTCCTACAAATTCACCCCCAACTGGGAAGGCGTGGTCCGCTACCAGATGGCGGCGGGCAGCAACGCCGTGAAGTGGGAAAAGCGCTACACGCAGAACTCCACCTATTCCGGCACGTCCGACTGCATGCAGGCCCTGTACCTGGGCGTCAACTATTACATTTTCGAATGCAACCCGAACATGGCCAAGATCATGGCGGGCGTTGAATACGCTCATTCCAACGGCACGGACGCCAGCAAGCAGAAGGGCTTCACCGGCTGGAGCTACAACATTGCCTTCCGCACCAATTTCTAAGGAGTTGAGGCGCTAAAACACACATTGGGTTCATGGACAGGATGGACGGCACGGAGTAAAATCCGGCCCATCCTGTCCATTCCTTTTAAAATCACAACCGGATGTCCGGGAGCGTTTCCGATTTCAACGTCATCAGCTTGGGCTGGGCCGTGTATTCGCGGCCTTTTTTCACCAGGCCGCCGGCGCTCACCAGGTTCTGGAGCTTCTCATAAATCCGCAGCCGCAGGATTTCCTCACCGCCCAGGGACATGTGCTTTTCCTTCATCACGATAACGGTACGCTGGAAGATGTCATTGAATTCCAGCATGCCCGCCTCATGAAGAATGATAATAAGCTCATCAGTCACCAAATCCGGTGTCTTGCGCGAGGAACGTGATCTCCTATCCTCCAGCATGATGATAGAATACTATCATGACACACTTCCAGGCGTCAAGTTGATAAGACCTGCGTCATTTTCCGGCAGTATGGGGCGGGAAGGATATAAAAGGCGGGTGTCCGGAAACCGGATGAGGAAATTTCGCGGAGCGGGAGATGTGTTGTTGATTCACCCACCCGGAGGAAGGAAAGAAGCTCTGCAAGAAACGGGGGAAAGGCATGCGTATTACCTGTAATCCGGGCCGTTCGGAACAACAGGCCCTGAATTTCATTGTTGCAGGTATGAATCCGGTCATTTTCAGTCCATGCGCAGCGGCGGCGATTCTTCTGTCTCCTTTTTCCCTGTGGGGCGGGGAAGCCACGTTCATGAGCTACAACGTAAAGAACGGTACCGGCATGGACGGCAAGCGGGATTATGACCGCACGGCGCGGGTGATTGCGGAGGCAAAACCGGATGTCGCGGCCCTTCAGGAACTGGACAGCAAGACAAAAAGGAGCGGCGGCAGGGACACCTTGCAGGAATTGGCCGCGAGGACCAAGTTGACGGGGACGTACGCCAAGGCCATTGATTATTCGGGCGGTTCCTATGGAGTCGGCCTTTTATCCAGGGAGAAGCCTTTGAGCGTGAAGCGGATTCCTTTGCCCGGCCGGGAGGAGACGCGCGTGCTGCTGATGGCCGAGTTCAAGGATTACTGTTTTTGCGTCACGCATTTGTCCCTGACGCGGAAGGACAGCAACGCCTCCATCGACGTGATTGCCGCTCTGGCCGCGGAGTGCAGGAAGCCCTTTTTCATTGCGGGAGACTTCAATTTGACGCCGGGCTCGGAACCGATCGCCCGGATGAAGAAGCATTTCATCCCGCTGAGCGATTTTTCCCAAAAAACGTTCCCTGCCGATCAACCGGCGGAATGCATTGATTACATCTGGATGTACAGGAGGAGAAAGGCGGAGGCGTTCAAGGTGGCGGAACGCAGGGTGATTGAAGAGCCTGCCGCTTCCGACCACCGCCCGGTCAAGGTGACGGTCCGTTATTAATGCCTTTGGCTCATTAATTGACGGCCCGCGGAGCGTTTACGCCGCCCACCAGCAGCACGATTTCCCCCTTGGGGGCACGTTCCGCAAATTCCGCCGCCAGCCGGGAAGCCGGGCCGCGGTGGTAGGTTTCAAAGGTTTTGGTCAGTTCCCTGGCTACGCAGACGGGAACGTCCGGGTCCAGCGCCGCCAGAGCCTGCACGGTTTTGACGATGCGGTGGGGAGATTCATAAAAGATACTGGTATGGGAAGCTTCCACCGCCGCCTGGAGCATGGCGCCCTTCCTGCCGGATTTGACGGGCAGAAAGCCGCCGAAGAAGAAGGCGTCCGTAGGCAGTCCGGACCCCACCAGCGCCGTCACCACGGCGGACGGTCCGGGAAGCACGGTGAAGCTCACTTCCTTTTCCTTGAGCGTCTGAATGAGGCGGTAGCCCGGATCGCTCACGCCCGGCATGCCCGCATCACTGATCACGGCAAAGCTTTCCCCGCCCGCGGCCCGCGCCGCAATTTCCGCGGCCCGCGGCTGCTCGTTGTGGTCATGCATGCTCATCAGGGGCTTGCGGATTTCATAGTGGGAGAGCAGAAGCCCGGAATGGCGGGTGTCTTCACACGCAATGACGTCCACCTTGCGCAGCACGTCCAGCGCCCGCAGGGTAATGTCCGCCCGGTTGCCGATCGGCACCGGAACGAAGTAAACACTGTATTCCACTTCCGCCATAAGCACAAATTTTCCGGAGCCGGACGGGGCTAGCCGTTGGTGAGGGTTTCCGCAATGGAGGTGGCCACCAGCCGCGCCGCATAGGAGAGGGCGTTGGTCCGGGCCGTCTGGATGTTGCCCAGGTCAAAGAACTGGCTCACTTCCTCCGCAGAGCTGGCATACAGGACTTTCTGTGTCCTGGCGTCCACCACCCGGTACTTGACAGCCAGGCGCAGGCCCAGCTCCGTACTCTTGTAGGTGTCTTCCCGGCTGGAACGCAACTGGTCAAAGGAGATGGAGTATACCTCTCCTTCCACCCGGATATCCGCATCCGCACCGGTGCTGAGCCGGTAGGTCCCGTCCCGCTGCAGTTCATCCGCCAGCGCGCCGGTCACCAGCGTGGCGGCGCGGGGTTCCAGGGAGTTGTTGGCAAAGAGGCAGACCTTGACGGTCTGCGCAAATTCCAGCTTGGGCGGCTTGGTGCCGCCGAGCTGGTAGCCGCAGGAACCGGCCAGCAGGCACAGAATGGGCAGAAGAAGTTTGAAGGCGTTCCGGATACGGTTCATGCGGGCGGAGAGTTCCTGTTATCTGCTGGTGACGCCCAGTTTTTTCAGGCGCGCCTTCGCCTTGGCGGCGGCGGCGGGATTGACGCTGCCCTTGGAGGCCACTTCCTGGTAGCAGAAGATGGCCGCATCGGTGTCTTTCATCTTGGTCAGGTAGTATTCCGCCACTTCCAGCTGCTGGGCCACCAGCTCACGCTTCATGGCGGCCAGGTCGGAACGGGCGGCTCCGGCGCGGGCGCTGTTGGGGTAGCGCTGGAGGTAGTCTTCATACGCTTCCTGGGCGCGGGCCACATTGACGTGGTTGCGGTCGCCGTCCGCGGCGGCCTGGCGGTACAGGGTGGCTATCTGGAGCTGGGCCGTGGGGGCCAGCGGAGAGTTCGGATGGTTGTCCACCAGGTTCTGGTACGCCTCAATGGCCTCCTTCATCCGTCCGCGGGCGGCCAGGTAGCTGCCCAACACGTTCATGGCCTGCGGAGCGGTGGGGGCGTACGGGGCGTTGTCACGCACGTGGTTCAGCCATTCCGTGACGTTCTTGGGGTCCATCCGGACGTCAAACATCCACAGCACGCGGTTGGTCAGCGCGCCGCTCGCCGCACCGAAGGCCATTTCCTTCTGCCGTTCCATCGCCTTCTTGTACAGGGGGCTGTCCGGGTGCCGGTCAATGAGTTTCTGGTACTGGTCAAACGCATCCGCAGGCTCCTTCCGGGCCTCGTAAAGTTCCGCCATTCTGAACCGGGCCTGCGGCGCTTCCTTGGAAAGGGGGTGCTTTTCCACCACGCGCCTGTATTTCTTGATGGCACCGGAAAGATCATTCTTTGCTTCCTTAGCCCGGGCCTCCTGCATCAGGGCAATAGCCTGCTGGTCCACCATGCGGACGGTTCCGGGGGGAGGGGGCGCTTCCGAAGAGCACTGGCACAGCGCCAGCGTTACGGAGGCGGCGGCCATCATGACAAGCAGCTTTTTCACGTTCATGACTTTACAGCAGAAAAAGAGGGCGCGTCAACCCGGTGAACGCAGATTGACGCGCAAAAAAGAGTTAGTGTCCCTTGCCGTACACGGCTTCAGCGTCAAAAACGACGCCTCCGTCCGCTTCACGCAGCGTGACGGGTTCCCCCTGGGGCCGGGCCTTCAGCTCGTCGCCGAAAGGCACGGAACGGTAGAAGCAGGAGTGGTGCCCGGTGTGGCAGGCTCCGGCGCCGCACTGGTCCACCAGCACGATCAGGGCGTCCTGGTCACAGTCGATCAGGATCTGCTTTACTTTCTGCACGTGGCCGCTGGTCGCTCCCTTGTGCCAAATTTCCTGGCGGCTGCGGGAGTAGTAGACGGCTTCCCCCAGTTCCATGGTCATGCGCAGGGATTCCGCGTTCATGTAGGCCAGCATCAGCGGTTCATGGGTAACGTGGTCCATGGCGAGGGCCGGAATCAGGCCGTTCTGGTCAAATTTGGGGGCGAATTCCACGCCTTTTTCCACATTCACCTTGCCGCGGTCGGCAAAGACAATCCGGGATGAGATGTCGTTTTGTTCCATAACCGGCCCCCTTAGTACATGAAATATCCGACATATACCAATCTTTTCTGTTGCCCTGACGCAACGAAATGTTTTCATAGGGAGCGTATGGCATTCACGGCATCCCAAGCGTTCGACCTGCTCCGCACCGCCTTCTCCCGCAACCGGCTTCCGCATGCCCTGCTCATTGTAGGGGACGAGCACCAGGGAGCCTCCCGCCTGATTCTTCAATTGCTGGAGCTGATGAACGGCATCCGGGCAGAGCACCTGGACGGCGTGCGGGACGAGTATTGCCGCCTGGTGCGCCCCAAGTCCAAGTCACGCCGCATCCTGCGGGACGACATCCGCGCGGTGGAACCCTTCCTCCAGCAGCGCGCGGCGGAGGGAAAATGGAAGATAGCCGTGTTCATGGATGCGGAGCGCATGAACGACGAGGCCGCCAACGCCTTCCTGAAAACCCTGGAGGAGCCGCCCAGCCAGTGCCTGCTCATTCTGTCCACCTCCCAGCCGGACCAGCTTCTCCAGACCATCATTTCCCGCTGTGTGCGCGTCAACCTGCTGCAATCCGCCGAGTTCAGGCTCACACCCATCCAGGAGGCCCTGCTGCCCCACTGGCTGGAGACCTGCGGCAATCTGAATAATGACCTGGCCGCGCTTGCCTTCCGCAGCAGATTCATGGATGTCATGACGGAGGCCAAGGCCGCCATCACTAAAAACCTGAACCAGGCCCTGAAGGATGAAGCGAAGGAAGCCGCCCAGGGCACGGACACCTCCGACTGGGAGGCCCGCAACAAGGACGCGAACGCCGCCCAGATAGAGACGGAGTACCTGGAACAGCGCAACCAGGCCCTGGAACTGCTCATCAGCTGGTTCGGCCAGGCGGCCCTGATCGCCTCCGGCGCCCCGGAGGTCACGCCGATCCACCCGGAGGTGCGCACGCTGGCCGCGCAGATGCCCGTAAACGAATTGCTGAAGCGCATGGAAGCCCTCAACAGGCTCCGCGACGATTTGAATTTCAACATTCATGAAGCCCTGGCGCTGGACGTCCACCTGCTGGCCGCCGTCGGGTCTTCCTGAATGGAGACTCCCTCACCCACCCTACTCCACTATGACCTACTGCCCCTGCCTGCTGTTGTCAGCCGCCGTCTTCCTCGGCTGTTCGCCCGCCGTCCGCGCCGTCACCCCGGAAGAAGGGAGGCGCATCTACCTGGAAGCAAAGGAAGGGAATGCGGAATCCCAGTACCGTCTGGGCCTCTGTTTCCTGAAAGGAGACGGCGTCAAGCGCAGTTCCTCCCAGGCCAAATTCTGGTTTTCCAAGGCGGCCAGGCAGGGGCACCGCACGGCGGAACGCTCCCTGCGCCTGATTCCCAAAAAGGCTCCCCTGCCCGTAGACCCCTCCGCCGACCGCGCCACCCGGGAGAAGAAGGGGCTGGAATTGTATGAATACCTGTACAAGCTGAAGGATTACAGGCCCGCGCGGGAAAGCACGACCACCTCCGTCACCATCAACGGCAAGAGGAGGTATGACAAGCTGCCGGAACAGGGAACGAAGCCGGACCTTTCCAAAGTCAGCGCCCTTATCCGCGCCGGGGCGGACGTGAATTACCAGGGGGAGGGCATCAGGGGGGATAATTCCTGCGCGCTGGCCCTGGCGCTGGACATGCAGTTTTTTGAATTGGCGGATCTCCTGATTGCCAACGGGGCGGACGTCAATCTGGAAATTGTCCGGTCTGACGAGTATAAAAACGCTTCTTCCTCCCTTCTTTCCAGGCATTATTTCAATCCCAGGGCTCCGCAGGCAGCCTATCTGCTGGAGCACGGGGCGGACCCGGATTACGTGTGCAACGACGGCAAAACCCTGCTGATTTCCGCCGCCAGGTACGGGAATGAGGAGAGTGTCAGGTTCCTGCTGGAAAACGGTGCGGACCCCAATAAACCCAACGGCAAGCCGCGGCTAGGCCATTACAAGCCGGCCAATTCGGAAACGGCCCTTTGGGTGTTGGCGGATGCTTCCGGCCTTCAGGAAAATTCCATAAACGCCGCCGCCAAATTGTTGATTGAGCACAAGGCGGACGTGAATTTCCGCGCCAGGGGCGGGGCCACTCCCCTGGACCGCGCCATCGCCACCGGAAAGAGCAGCCTGGCGCGCATCCTGAAAGAAGCGGGGGCCAAAACCTCCAGGGAATTAGACGGCAAGTAAGGCGCGGAAGCTCAGCCTTTTTCCCCTCCCTGCCGGAGTCGGGAGAGGATGACTTCCTCATAGGCGCGGAATTTCTGCTCATACGTCAGCCGCGCCGCCGCCGGGCTGGTGGAGGGCATCTGGATGATGGCAGGGGTTTCCCGGAGGAATAGTTCCGGAAAATACCGTTTGAGGTATTTATGGGAGGCGGTGCCGTTGCAGCAGACGGTGCCGATGCCGGGGAAACATTCCAGCAGGGCGGCAATGTCATTGGGCTGTTCCTGGGAGATGTGCTGGTCCAGGCTGCCGGGCCTGACGCCTGAGGCCACCACGTCCCACAGCCCCACCCCGCCCCGGTTGAGCAGGGTCAGGCGTTCCTCATACGGCAAGGAGGGGTCAAAACCCAGCAGGGTCCCCATGATTTTCCAGAAGGCGTTGCGGGGATGGGCGTAATACTGGGCCTGCCGCAGGGATTCGTCCCCAGGCAGGGAGCCGAGCACCAGCACGGAGCATTCCGGCGTGACGGAAGGAGGGAAGGAGCATTTCTTCACGGCGGATGATGGTCAGGGGTTTTGCATGCCGGAGTACCTGCGCACCTCCTTCATGCCCACCTCCTGCCGGAGCAGGGAGGAGAGCCACGGATGACTTCCCACGGAAGGGGCCAGATTGAACCGTTCCGGCCTGGTGATGCGCGTGAAGATGACGCGCCTGATCCGGGATTTGGGCACCGTCTTGACTCCGTAGCCGTCCGGCATGTTGGAGGACCAGAAGGTGACCGTGTCCCCGCCGTCCTTCACCAGGACGGTCAGGTGGCCGGATTCCCGCCGCCCGATGTGGTCCGTCCAGAATATCTTCATGAAGTCTCCGGGCCGGGCCTTCCGCCAGTCTTCAAAGTTGACGCCGGCTCCCAGCCTGTGCACCAGCACGGCCAGGCCGGGGCCATTGGCGTTCGCCCAGCCCCACGGCCCTTCCCCGTCATGCTGGCCCAGGCGGGGAATGAGGGCGAGCCACGCGCGCTCGGAAATAACGGGCTGCGGCTGGGCGGCGTCCCATAGTTGCAGGGATTTTAAAAGGAGAAGGTAGCAGGCGGAGGAACAGAAGGAAGGGGTGGCCTTCCGGAGGAGGAAGACGGGGCGGCGCGTGCGGGGGTCCCAGCGGCAGGTTTTTTCCGCCAGGGCTTCCATGGCCTGCCTGTTGGTCTTGTAGCCGCCGCCGTTCCGGAATTGAGAAAGGCCGCTCCGCAGGGCCTGGTACCATGAGGCCGCACCCGGAGACCCGGCCTTTCCCCGTTCAGCAGAGGCGCGCTCCGCTGCCGGCGCGGCTGCGGGCCACAGCAGCCCGAGGCCGCAAATCAATATCAGGGCATTCCTCATCCTTGCCCCACAGGGTATACGGGCAGCGGAAAATATCAAGGGCGGATTGCGCGCGCAGCGCTATTCGGAAAGGGAAGAAGGCCATAGCCTTTTCCCCGGAATTCCTGTTGTTTTGTCTGGACTTGTCGCACAACGTCCCTTACTGTGCGTCAGGTCACGCGCCGGGTATGCGGAGCGGAGAGGCAACGCACCTTGGGCGGACCTTGTTTCCGGTATTTATTTTTAACCACCACGGACCACATAGAGGCATCATACCATGGCAAAACGCGAAGACATCCGCAAAATCCTCATCATCGGCTCAGGCCCCATCATCATCGGCCAGGCCTGCGAGTTCGACTACTCCGGCACCCAGGCCTGCAAGGCCTTGCGCGCTGAAGGCTACGACGTCGTTCTGGTGAACTCCAACCCCGCCACCATCATGACGGACCCCGGCATGGCGGACCACACCTACATTGAGCCCCTGACCGTGGATCGCATCACGGCCGTGATTGAGAAGGAACGCCCGGATGCCCTGCTGCCCAACCTGGGCGGCCAGACGGCCCTGAACCTGGCCTCCAAGCTGAACGAGGAAGGCATTCTGAAACAGTACAACGTGGAAGTCATCGGCGTGGATCTGGAAGCCATCGCCCGCGGTGAAGACCGCATCATCTTCAAGGAGACCATGGACAAGATCGGCGTGCCGGTCGCCAAGTCCGAACCTATCTACTCCGTGGAGGAAGCGGAAAAGGTGGCCGCGGAGCTGGGCTACCCCGTCGTGCTGCGCCCCGCCTACACCATGGGCGGCACGGGCGGCGGCATCGTGTACAATGTGGAGGAGCTGCGCCAGGTGGTTCCCCGCGGCCTGGCCGCCTCCCTGATCAACCAGGTGCTGGTGGAGGAATGCGTGCTGGGGTGGGAAGAACTGGAACTGGAAGTCGTGCGCGACGCCAAGGGCCAGAAGATCACCGTCTGCTTCATTGAAAACGTGGACCCCATGGGCGTGCACACCGGGGACAGCTTCTGCGTGGCCCCCATGCTGACCGTTCCGCAGGACGTGCAGGACAGGCTTCAGGATTATTCCTACCGCATTCTGGACGCCATCGGCGTCACGGGCGGCACGAACGTGCAGTTCGCCCACAACCGGGAGGACAACCGCATCATCGTCATTGAAATCAATCCCCGCACGTCCCGCTCCTCCGCCCTGGCTTCCAAGGCCACCGGCTTCCCCATCGCCTCCGTGTCCACCAAGCTGGCCTCCGGCATCACGATGGACGAACTGCCCTACTGGCGCAAGGGTTCCCTGGAAAAGTACGAGCCTTACGGCGACTACGTAGTCGTCAAGTTCGCCCGCTGGGCCTTTGAAAAGTTCCCGAAGGCCTCCGACAAGCTGGGCACCCAGATGAAGGCCGTGGGCGAAGTGATGAGCATCGGCCAGAACTTCAAGGAAGCTTTCCAGAAGGCCGTGCGCTCCCTGGAAATCGGCCGCGCCGGCCTGGGCCGCGTGAAGAAGCTGGAAGCCCTCTCCACCCCGGAACTGCGTGAAAAGATCACGTACGGCAACAGCGAACGCTTCTTCCAGATTTACGAACTTCTGCGCCGCGGCGTGACCGTGGAGGAAATCGTGAAGCTGACCCGCATCACCCCGTACTTCATTGAACAGATGAAGGAGCTGGCGGACTTTGATTTCTCCCTGGATGAGCAGACCTGGGAATCCCTTCCCGCAAAGACCCTGCGCCAGGCCAAGGAAATGGGCTTTTCCGACAAGTACCTGGCCCAGATCTTCGACGTGCCTGAAAAAGCCGTCCGCACCCGCCGCCAGGAAAACGGCATCACGGCCACCTACCGCATCGTGCCCGTCAGCGGCGTAGAACACGCGGAATACTACTATTCCACCTACAGCGGCGCGAAGGATGAAGTGCCCGTGAACGACAAGAAGAAGATCATGATCCTGGGCGGCGGTCCCAACCGCATCGGCCAGGGCATCGAGTTTGACTACACCTGCGTGCACGCCGCCTTCACCCTGCGCGACAACGGGTATGAATCCATCATGGTGAACTGCAACCCGGAAACGGTTTCCACGGACTTTGACACGGCCAACAAGCTGTACTTTGAACCCGTGACCGTGGAAGATGTGCTGGCCATTTACGAGAAGGAAAAGCCGGAAGGCGTCATCGTCCAGTTCGGCGGCCAGACCCCGCTCAACATCGCCCAGGCCCTCAAGGATGCCGGCGTGAAGATCATGGGTACCCAGCCGGAAGGCATCCGCCTGGCGGAAGACCGAGAATATTTCCGCGAACGCATGATCGCCCTGAACATCCGCCAGCCGGAAAGCGGCACCGCCCGTTCCCTAGAGGAAGCCGTGGAACTGGGCCGCCGGATCGGCTACCCGGTCATGGTGCGCCCCTCCTTCGTGCTGGGCGGCCGAGGCATGGAAGTCATTTACGATGAAGAAAACCTGAAGCGCTACGGCGTGGAGGCCATCCAGGTCAGCCCGGAATACCCCATGCTGATCGACCGCTTCCTGGACAACGCCATTGAAGCGGAAGTGGACGCGCTGGCCGACGGCACGGACACCTTTGTAGCCACGGTCATGGAACACATTGAACTGGCGGGCATCCATTCCGGAGACTCCGCCTGCGCCATTCCTCCCGTGACGATCGCCCCCAAGCACGTCCGCACCATTGAGGAACACGCCGCCAAGATCGCCAGGGATTTCCAGGTGAAGGGCATCCTGAACGTGCAGTTCGCCATCTGCGATGACGAGGTGTACATCATTGAAGCCAACCCCCGCGCCTCCCGCACGGTACCCATCGTCTCCAAAGTGACAGGCATCTCCATGGCCCGCCACGCCACGGAAATCATGCTGGGCAAGAAGCTCAAGGACCTCGGGCTAAAGCCGCGCGCCTGCCGCTTCATCGGCGTGAAGGAAGCCGTCTTCCCCTTCAACATGTTCCCGGAAGTGGACCCCGTGCTGGGACCGGAAATGCGCGCCACGGGGGAAGTCATGGGAATTGCGGACAACTTCGGCATGGCCTACTACAAGGCCCAGGAAGCCGCAGGCTGCATCCTGCCCACTTCCGGCAAGGTGCTCGTCACCGTCTCTGACCGCGACAAGAAGTTCATTGAACCCATCGCCCGGGACCTCATCTCCCTGGGCTTCAAGATTGTCTCCACCGGCGGCACCGCGGAATACCTGCGCGGCCAGGGCGTGGAAACAGAAGTGGTCAACAAGCTGCATGAAGGCCGCCCGAACCTGGGCGACATGATCACCAACAAGCAGATTGACCTGATCATCAACACTCCGGTGGACCGCACCAGCATGATTGACGATTCCTTCATCCGCATGCAGTCCATCCAGAAGAAGATTCCGTACATGACAACCATTGCCGCCGCCAGGGCCACGGTGGAGGGCATCCGTTCCGCCCAGCATGTGAAGGTATCCCCCCGCTCCCTCCAGGAATATCATTCCTGAACGCGGATGGCTCCAGCCATTGAAAAGGAATGCCCCGCATGCGTCTCCTGCATGCGGGGCATTTAATTATCCGTCCGGGCCGGAGGAGGGATGTGAAATTCAACCAGCGCCTGTTTCCGGTCCCTTTTCAGCACACCCCCTCCAGAAAATCACGCTTCCGCTATTTCCGCACAGATCAGCGTGGCGTTATCCTGGTTGGGCGCACTGTCACGGTTGATGCCTTCCAGCACGGAACGCACCAATTCCTCCGCGGACAGCATGGACAAATACCGCATTCCCGCCGGGCCCAGGGAATCCAGATAAGGCCCCACCCCGTCGCTGGCGACCAGAAGACGGTCTCCGGGAAACAGGGGGAAGCACTCTTCCCGCAGATCCACCAAAGGCACTTCCCTTCCCATCAGGGCGGAGGTCAGGGAATGGCGGGAAGGATGGTTCAAGGCCTCCTCCCGGCTGATGGAGCCTTCATCCGCCATGCGTTCCAGCTCCGCGGAATACTGGTGCAGGTCATTAAGCAGAAACATTTTCTCCTCCCGGATGAGCAGCAGAAGGGAATCCCCCACGCTGACCCAGCGCAGCCCTTCCAGCCCTATCCAGGCCGCTACCAGCGTCGTGCCCATTTCATCTTCCTTCCCCCTCTTCTTCCGGACCGTACGCACCTGTTCATTGGCGGCGGTCACTGCGGCTTTCATCCTCTTGCCGGGAGACCGGTTTTCCCGCTCAAACGCCTGGGAAAAACCTTCTATAGCCGCGCGGCTGGCCAGCTCCCCTCCGGTATAGCCCCCCATGCCGTCCGCCAGGACCAGCACCAGGGCGTCATCCCCGGCCAGGATGGAAAAGGAATCCTGCTGATTGCTGCGGGCGCCCAGAATCTGGTCCCCATGCAATCCGGAAACCAGAAAAGGTTCTTGGGAAAAAGGCTGCTGCGTCATTGCGGTGAATTATTATAGCACGGCAGGCCCACCGGGATAAAGCAAGAATACGTGAGAGAAGAAGCCGTGCCTGCATCCCGGGATGATTTTTTCCGGAGTCGGAAAAGCAGATATCCATGGGGGCCGTAGAAATCCGGACGGCACGTGTCCGGAAGAAACATGCAGACCCGGAATTGTGCGTGGAAAAACAATCGTTGAATGCCGTAGGCCGCCAACCCGCCGGAACATCTCGCAAGGGTTCGTTTTCTTTTCAAGAATAAAGCAGGAAGCTCTTTTATACTGGCGGCAGGGGAAGATCTTTCCCTTCTTAAAAAGGAGTGGACTCTTGACGTGAACAAAACCAGCTGTATTCCCACCATTATTGTTATTCCGGCAATCATCGCCGTCCTTGCCGCCATCATCTTTCAATCCATGAACTGAAAGAAGGCTTTCTTTTTTCATTGCCGGACATTTCCGGGATATTCCGGCAGAAGGTTTTTTGCGGTTCCGGGCTTCTGCCGGAAGAACATCGCACTGGCCGGAGGCCAGGGAAACAACCGGCAACGGAACGCGTGAACATCCTTTTCCGGATGCAGTGGATGAACGGCGCGTCTTCAGCAGTTCCCCAAATACACCACGGTTTCATTCGGAACCGTAACACGGCCTTCCGTCTCAAACCGGTCAAACAACCCGTTGAGGGCGTCCAGCCAGGGAGAATGGTCCTCATCCTTCTCCGTCAGGGCATAGGACGTGGACATCATGCGGCGGAGATACTGCTCCCGCGTATAGGACAAATCATTCGGAAAGCGGAATACCCGGAAGCGGTGGCCGAAAAACTCGCCGATGCTGTCCGTCAAGTCGGCCAGGCCGCCGCTGAAGCCATAAAAACGCGGGCAGTAAAGACGATGGACGCCCCCTTCCTCCCGTACAATGGGGCTGTCTTCCACCCTGGAATTCCAGATGAGGGCTACCCTGCCTTCCGCTGCCAGAATGCGGCGGCATTCCCGCTTGAACGCGGCGGCGTCAAACCAGTGGAACGCCCGCGCCGCCGTCACCAGGTCCACCGAAGCTCCGGGTAGCAATGTATGTTCCGCGGTGCCCGGTACGGAATGAAAACGGGGGAAACCATCCAGCATCTTCTCCGCCTCCCTCCGCATGTCATCGTTGGGCTCAACGCCGTACACGGTCCAGCCGCGCTCCAGCATGGCGCGGGACAGGATGCCCGTTCCGGAACCTGCATCCGCCATTCGGGGATTCTCCCGGCGGGGTTCCCGCGTCAGAAGCTCAACAACGGCGGCGGGATAACCGGGCCTGCCCTGAACGTAGGCTCCGGCTTTTCCGGTAAATCGGTCAGTATTATTCATCGGCTTTGTGGCATGGTTTACTCCTTTTCTCCCGTCTTTCCAGCCTCAATGCTGTTCCCGGAGCGTGAAAAGCCGCCGCACCGCGGGATTTCAGGAAAAAAGCACAAGGGCCGCTTCCTCCGCCCGGTCCCATTGAAGGCAGCCGGGGGAAGATATTTCCCTCCCGGTCCTTCATCCTCCCGGAGACGGGCGGGATGCAGTCCCCACTGATGGCTTTACAAGTCTTTCACGAGCTTTTAGTATCCGGACAGGCCCGCTTCTCCCGGATTGCGTCCTGATTACGGGAAAAACGAACATCTGCGGGCTCCATTTTCCAGACTGCGCCGCCCATGTTCGGATACTACAGACTTGCCTCCGCCGTTCCCCAGCTCCGCGTGGCTGACGTGGACCATAACGTCGACCAGCTCATGGCCGGATTCCGGAAGGCTGCGGAACAGAAGGCTGCCGCCGTCGTCTTTCCGGAGCTGAGCATCACGGGCTACTCCTGCGGAGACCTATTCTTCCAGCCGCGCCTGCGGGAGGCGGCCCTGGACGGACTGCGCCGCTTTGCGGAAGCCACGGAAGGCTCAGGCACCATTGCCGTGGTGGGCCTGCCCTTCCTGCATGAAGACGCCCTGTATAACACGGCGGCAGTCGTCCAGTCCGGCCGCGTGCTGGCGCTGGTACCCAAAACCGTGCTCCCCAACTACCGGGAATTCTACGAAAAACGGCAGTTCACCTCCGGCCGGGAGCTGGGGACTGGAACAAGGGAAGCCACCGTCAACGGGGCACGCATTCCGTTCGGAACGGAAATCGTCTTTCACGACGCCTCCTCCTTCAGCTTCGGCGTGGAAATATGCGAAGACCTGTGGAGCGTCATCCCCCCCAGCTCCAGACTGGCCCTTCAGGGAGCCAGGGCCATATTCAACCCCTCCGCTGGGACGGAACTCACAGGGAAGGCCGCGTACAGGAGGGAACTGGTCAAGCAGCAGAGCGGCAGATGCCTCTGCGCCTATGTCCTTTCCTCCGCAGGCGTGCATGAATCCACTACGGACACCGTATTCGGCGGCCATTCCCTCATTGCGGACAACGGCCGGCTGGCGGCGGAAGGCGAACGGTTCGGCAGGGAAAGCACCCTGATCCTTGCGGACGTGGATGTTGAACGGCTGGCGGCGGCGCGCCTTTCCGAAAGCTCCTTCAATGACAGCAAATCCCTTTCCCCTGCCGGAAACGCCCTTCATCTGACGCTGCCGGAGGAAGTTCCCGCCGCCCCCGGTCTGGAATACGCCTTTAATCCGGCGCGGCCCTTCCTGCCCTCCCCCGCACACCGCCCGGAACGGTGCGAAGAAATCATCGCCATCCAGACGGCGGGACTGGCTAAAAGAATGGAGCACACCCATGCCCGGCGTCTCGTCATCGGCATCTCCGGCGGTCTGGACTCCACGCTGGCCCTGCTCATTTGCGAGCGCGCCTGCCGGGCGCTGAAGCGCCCCGCCTCCGACATTCTGGCCGTCACGATGCCGGGCTTCGGCACCACGGACAGAACCCATGGCAATGCCGTAACCATGTGCCGCCTTCTGGGCGCGGAGCTTCGGGAAATCCCCATTTCCGAATGCTGCCTCCGGCACTTCGGCGACATCGGGCACGATCCCGCCGAACGCACTACCACCTATGAAAACGTCCAGGCCCGCGAACGCACGCAAATCCTGATGGACCTGGCCAACAAAACCGGGGGGCTGGTCGTGGGAACGGGAGACCTGTCGGAAATCGCCCTGGGCTGGAGCACCTTCAACGGAGACCACATGTCCATGTACGCGGTCAACTGCTCCATTCCGAAGACGCTGATACGGTGCCTCATTGAACACATTGCCGGAGAATCGTCCCCGGAACTGGCCTCCACCCTCGCGGACATCAACAATACCCCCGTCAGTCCGGAGCTTCTGCCTCCGTCAGGCGACGGCTCCATTGAACAGCGTACGGAAGACGTGCTGGGGCCCTACGACCTGCATGACTTTTTCCTCTTCCATTTCATCAAATACGGAGCAGAGCCGGACAAAATCCTGTATCTGGCGGAACATGCCTTCCGCGGCGAATTCCAGCCGGACCTCATCCGCCGCTGCCTGGGCATCTTCATCCGCCGCTTCTTCTGCCAGCAATTCAAGCGCAGCTGCATGCCGGACGGCCCCAAGGTGGGCACCATTGCCCTTTCCCCGCGAGGAGACTGGCGCATGCCTTCCGACGCCTGTGGAACGGTGTGGGAAAAAGATATTTCCCACCGTTGACCCCTTCCGGAGGGATGCTGCACGCCGACCTTCTCCGGCGCCCGGCATGAATGGCCCTGCAGGGAAACTCAATGCCCGGGGGCCAGCTTCAACCCGATGATGCCTATCAGCAGGAAGGTGGCCGCCAGCATGCGCCAGGCATTGGAGGAATCCCCGAACCACAGGATGCCCACCAGAAACGTTCCCAGCGCGCCGATGCCCGTCCACACCGCATAAGCGGTGCCGATGGGAATGCTGCGCTGGGCCAGCCACAGGAGAAAACCGCTCAGGGCCATGCTGAGAACGGAACAGGCGATGCAGGCGGCAAATCTGCCGGAACCCGTGCCGGGCGCCTGGGAAAGCTTGAAACCCAGAGGCCATCCGATCTCGCAGAGACCGGCCAACACCAGATAAATCCAGGACATATATTGAAACGGGGAATCATCTTCCGTTCGCCGGCCTTCCCGAATGGGAAGAGCTCCAAGGGCAACGGATGCCTTGCAGGGTACCTGCGCCCGCCCCGGAATCAAGCAGACAAACCATCCGCACCTTGTCATACCGGAAAATTTCAAAGCAAAAAATCCGGCTCCTCTACCGGAAACCGGAAAATTTGCGTGCCCCTCAATTCATTGTTATAAAAGGTCTTTAATAATAACCGGCTTTCCGCCCCTTTTCTCCGGTTTCTGATACCTAGCACCCCTATCAATGATGCATAGGCCCGACCCCGTACGGGTGTCCTCGTACCATTTCAGGAGAAACTTCTGCTGGCTGGAATGGCCTTTGGCATTAACCAATGACTTGAGCTACTATGGAGAAAGCCTGGACCGCCCGGAACAGCACGCAGAAGGGGAGGATGAAGGAACCATCCTCCCCATAAATCCTATTTGGACATTGGGGGCTTCTTGCCGGAAGGCAGCCCCGTATCCTTTCCATCGGTCAGCCACTCGATCGTCACGGGAACAAACTTCAGCTTCTTGATATTCGGCTGGTTTTCCTCATAAAGTACGCCAACCACGCCCGGCTCCACCGGAGCGAGGCTGGAATAGGCAAAGCCGCCTTCACCCAGCAGTTTCTTCACCGGCCAGGTCTTGCCGTTGTCATAGCTCATCGCCAGCTGCCCCTTGATGCGTCTCCCTGCGCTGGGACCGGAAAACAGGATGCGGCTTTTGCCTCCATAGGCAGGCTGGGAACTCAGGGAATACGTCATCAGGGAATTCTGCGTGCTGTCGCAAAACAGCTCCGGAGCGTCCTCTACCTCTCCCCACGTCTCTCCTCCGTCCTGTGACCATACGATGCGACGGCAATTCCCCGCGCCCCAGTGGCGGGCGACCATGACCACCGCCGTTATCCGTTTCCGCGATGGACGTCTCATTCACCAAGCCCTTCATGTTCGTGGTCGGCTGTCCCAGCTTCCAATTCTTGCCGCCGTCATCACTGTAAATGCAGGAAATCACCCACTTGCCGAACGGCCCTTCATTCATCGGAATCACCAGGCGTCCCTTGTGGGGGCCGCTCTTCAACTGGGTTCCCGCATTCGGGCCGGAAGCCATGATATCCACGCCGGCGGGTCGCTTCGTCGTCTTCGTAATATCCTCCGGCTTCGTCCAGGAGGAACCGCCGTTCCGGCTCTGGATCATGAAATTGCGGATGCACTTCTCGTCATCCCAACCCTGGGGGATATTGGGCTGCCTCTCCTTGACCCCGGCGGGATAACGCTGGAATACGACGGTTACGGTCTTGGTCTTGGCATCATAAACGGGGCACGGATTATTAAACGTGGCCCCATGCGACTTGGCGATCGCCCGGGGGCGCGACCATGTTTTTCCGCCATTCCTGCTGACGCTCATGATAATATCGTTCTCCCCCTGGTCTGTATTCTTATACCGGCCTTCGGCAAATGCCAGAAGCTGCCCCTTGCCGATATTGAGCAAGGCGGGGATGCGGATGGACGCGTAAGGGTTCCCTTCCCCGGCGCTGAACACCGTCACCGCCTTGTCCGTGGGAAAATCCGTCTTCTCCTCCTGCCCGAAGGCGGGCAGAACTGCGGCGCACACCGCACCCATCAAAAATTTGAACATGGAATTCATCATCCCTGGACTTTATCTTGTTCCGAAGGGCTCTACAACCGCAATCCATGCCGTACCATTCTAAGACCAGAACAGAAACTCTGATTCTCTCCGCAGGAATGGATAAACAATGCCGGAGGAGTGAAAAACCGAAAAAGGTTGCGGCGCTCCATGAAAATCTACCTGGACTCCTTTTTGTTCATTCCATTCCGGGGCTCCAGGGGATAGTCGAAAAACGGGCACCAATTATCCATGCGGTAAACGACGTCCTGAATCCGGGTCTTCACCTTCTCGCCCTGGGAATCCCGCAGGCATCCGCGCGCCCCGGTGCGCGGACCGGAAGGAAGCCTCTCCTTCAAGGTCATTCCGTACCGGAGATGGCTGCCGGAAGGGTCGGACGGCGTCATGATGCGGACGGCGTCTCTGCCGTTCAGCGTAACGGACTTGATCTCCAGGGGGGCGCCCTGCCCGTTCACCAGGGAAAAGCCGTAATTGCCCGGATCCAGGATCGTCTTGGCATCGAGGGCCAGCGGGGGCACAGGCACGAAAAACTTTACGTCAACAATCCAATCCTTGCCCTTTTTGCCAATCGCATGCGCGACGGGGTGAATGGGCTTCCAACGCACGCCCTCCACCATCACCTTGTACATGACGTATCCGGCATACTCCCCGTAAAGCCGGGACATGGAAGCTGTCAAATGAACCCCGTCGCTATAGGAAAAATGGTACATGGGCGTAGTCATGATGTACCGGCTGTCCTTTTCCAGAGCCAAATCCAGCTGGGCCACGGCAATCGCGGGGTAATCCGTCGGATTCTGGGCAAAATAATTAAGGTGGGAAGAAACCTGGTACCCGAAGCACAGCACATCGTTCTTCTGTCCGGTAAGGGCCTTGGCGTCCGCGTCAATATCCTGAATAAGCGCGCGCATCTTCTCCTTGTACCATTCCCCGGTTTTCCTGTCCTGCTGGTCGGTTTCCCCCTGCGTCCACAGGAAACAAGGCATGGAAAATGACTTGCCGGCCTTGGAGGCGAGCTCGCGCCCCGCTGTCAAATCATCCAGAATGCGCTGATAGGGGGCGTTGCCTTTGGAAAGAACACCGATGCTGACACCTCCCACGCCGTCGGCAGAGCACAGGAACCGGACGTTGGACGCCTTCCCGGAGTCACGCTTCTTCAGCAGGCGCATGAAATTCCCGGCAGCGCCGGAAACGGGCGTCTCTCCCCTGGCGCCGTCCGGAGAAACGCCTTCTACCAGGGGAATCACGGCGCTCCGGTCATTGCCGCCCTCAAAAGGACGAACGCCGCCCTTGAACATCAAATTGCCGTTCTTCTGCTCCGTCGTCACCACCGGCTTGGCCGTCCATCCTACGGAAAGCGACTGTCCGTAGGACGGCAAGTAATTCCAGTCCGTTAAAACGGGTTTCTCCGCCAAACCATAAGGACTGCCAGCCATCAACAGGCAGAAAAGAACTCCGGTACGAAAACATGTGCTTACCTTCATGACAATACGCTGAATCATGGTCATGTACGGTCCGGTACCTATCGAAAATTCAACATGCTGAAGAAAATAACCGGGGAATGAATGAAACTTCCTCCTGCCCAAAAACACTACACATGAAAATGTTGAATATCATTCAACAGACATGACGCCCGTAGCTGCCCCATTGATGAACATGGAAATGCCGGGCAACCATCCCGCTTTCCCATGTTGATTCCTCTCCCATGGATTCTCCCGGAAAATAACGCCTTTTTGAAATCCGGTCCATTCGCGAAACTGTGGACTATTAACAAGATTCAGCCCATTCAACTAAAACCGAACCTCTAAAAACCACCCTTCTTCACCGCGAAGGCAAGCAAGCTAATCAATGGCCAGCTTTTTCAGGACTTCCTTATCTTCATCCAGCACTACCGTTCTGGATGCATGTTCATAGCATTGGCGGGAATACTTGCGGGCTTCCTCCTTGAACTGCCCGTTATCCAGGCCATGCAATGCGGCAAAAGCCTTCAACAACTTGATGTCAATCGCCATAATCCCTCCTTCGTCGCGCAGAATAGGGCTGAAAATATCCGAAAACAAATTGGAGACGGTCAACGGAGGCACCCATATCCTCTCGTGCTTCACGCCGGGACGGCGTTCTTCCCGGGCATACTTCGTCAGCAGCCGCACGCCCCGGTTAATAATATCAATACCCGTTCCGTAATCATTGACGGCCGCAGACAGGGCCCTGGCAGCAATCTCGGCAAGCACGCACAATCCAAACCTGGGGTCCTGTTCAAAATTGCGCTCATGGCCGATGATAAACGCTCCAAGCAAATCACGCCGGGTTTCATTTGACACAGGCTTGTCAGCATAAACCAGAACCGAGGTAACGGACACGAAATCCCCCGGGAGCGAGACGACGTAAAGATCAAGATCTCTATCCCTGGAGAGATGGTCAAGCTTCTCAATATCAATATATTGAATATTGCCTGTCTGGTCGCCTCTGACGGGAACGGCATTCTCCGGAATATCAAGTTCCCTGTCAACCAGGGGATTGGCGCCCAGATAGGGTTCCCGGGCGCGTTCCAGCAACGCCCGCTCCGTTACTTCCTCCACCAGCTCGGAAGTCTCTCCCACCCGGCCAAGCCGGGACAAATGCTCAATCCACCGGATAAGCGTGACCAGAATAATGGCAATCACCCCCAGCGTGACAACAAAAAGCACAACCCTTCCCCGCTGGTCATACATGCCGGAATTCAGGAAAATAATCGCAATCAGACTGAAAATGAAGGAACCGATGAATGTGGAAAGGGCATTCTGGGCCGTGGAATCTTCCATCAGCAGCTTCGTGGCCCGGGGCGTTACGCTCGACGTCGCCGCTGCATAAGCGGAAACAACCGTGGTTAAGGAAAAAGTCGTCACCGCCAGCATGCTTGAAGCCAGGATATTCAAAATCGTATCGACCGTATCGGCCCCGATCTTTTGAAAAATATCAAACGGGACAAACTCGCCCAGGTAGATTGAGGCAATAGCCGTAATAATTGCCAGCAGCGCAAAATAGGTGGCCTTGACCCAAAGAAGCTTGTTAGCCCTCAAAAACAATAACCTGATTTGAAAAATGAAGGATCCTTTCATCAGAAGCTGGGATTGGAAGAACAGCTGAAGGCTACTCTCCTGTTAAAACAATATCCAAGCATCTCCGTTCAAGAATAAGACTCTCAAGAAGAGTGAGGAGTTGATCATTTCTATAGCTTTAATGCCCCCAACGAGGGAAACCCGCATCTGGGAAACGCCCAGGACCGCGAAACCGTCGGGAACAGCCTCTGAAGGTGGAAAAATAATTCACTCAAGCAGGCAATTCAAAACAGCTTCTCTCCCCGGAAAAGACCGACTCCGCTTCAAGAAATGGCTGCGGAAAATAAAGTTCCCGGCTGCCTGCTATGCCGGACTCTCTACGTGCGAGAAAAACTCAAAAGCACAGCGAGAACACACATATAAACGCTCCTAGAAATCTAGGACTCCGTTGCCTCCGGTTTCTCTGCATAGAGAAACTCCCCGGTCAGGCAGCCCTCATCCTGAACAACAACGTGCTATCTTTCTATTAGCAATATAGATGGAAGATAAAAGCCATTCTGAAGGATCATAGAAAAAGAATAGTGTGGAAAGCGTGTGGCAGAAGCTCTATGCCGATGTGGAAGAATTTCAGGAAGGCTCAATCAAATGGCTCAAACGTTACAGTCGCGAACGCCTTCGTCAGGACTACCGCAGTATGGGAAGGCGATTAAGTAAAACAATGGCAACCTTTAAAAAACAAAAAACATATGCAAGGAAGACCAGCTGTACAACGTGAAAGCGTTTCCATTCATTAAACCACCCGGTCTTCCGTTAAAGCATGTCGGTTTTTCCGTTTGCCGGTAAGAAGAAAAATGGTGAAAGAAGAGGAAAACGGAGCGTGTAACTTGTAATATCGCAGCATCACCACTCCCCAAGTTATCATGAACCGGATCATTTCATTCCTCTCCCTGCCCCTGTTGTCGCTCGCATCCGTATTTGCCGCCAACACGCCGGAAAGCATCGGCAACGACCTCCAGCTATTCAAGGATGCCTCCTGCACGGCCTTGAAACAGGATGTCAGGGACACCTCCGCCTTCCAGTCCGACGCGATGAAGGAACTCGCGGACAAAATCCTGGCAGGCAATTACAAGCCGGACTACCTATATGCCGAATACCAGGCCCTCCCCTCACCGCGCCAGACGGGCAAAAACCTTAGAATCGGGGAAGGGTTCAGTAAATACGACAACATGACGGGCGTCTATCTGGAAAAAGGGCAGCACGTCGTGCTGGTCGGCAAGACGGATGGACGTGAAATCAGCCTCCTGCTCCCGAACCTGATGCGCAAGCCGGCCGAAGGCGTGCAGCCGACGAAGGATCCCAACGGGTGGGGACTGCACAAAAAACAGATACCCCTTAAGGAAGGAATCAATATCATTGATGTAGAAACACCCGCCAACGCCTACATCAGCTACTTCACCAACGATGCCGGCAACGCGCCGAAAATCCCCGTCCATTTCGTAACGGGCAAAGTCAACGGCTACTTTGACACCACCCGGGGCGACACCAATGAAGATTGGGTACGCCTGCTTGACCAGGCCGTCTCCCCGATCATGGATGCCCGGGGAAAATACATCCAGGTTGCCTACCCCGTCGAATTCCTGAAAAAATTCACCAGGGACCGCGGCACCGAACTCATCCACGCCTACGACAAGCTGATAGGCATCCAATACCAGCTGATGGGCCTTGAGAAATACGGCAAAATCCCGAAAAACCGCGTCTTTGCCCGTGTAAACTTCAACTACTACATGTTCCGCGACGGCGATGGAGTCGCTTACCTGGGAGACAACGGCACGATGCGGATGGTGACCGATCCTGAAAATGTCCTCAAGGGCGACGCCTGCTGGGGTTTCTCCCACGAAGTCGGCCACGTGATGCAAATGCGCCCGATGACCTGGGGCGGCATGACGGAAGTCAGCAACAACATCTTCTCTCTGCAAGCCGCCGCCAAAACGGGCAACGAAAGCCGCTTGAAGCGCCAGGGCAGCTACGACAAGGCGCACAAGGAAATCATCGATGGGAAAATTGCCTACCTGCAATCAAAGGACGTTTTCAACAAGCTGGTCCCCCTGTGGCAGCTCCATCTCTACTTTACCGAAAACGGACATCCCGACTTCTACCCTGACGTCATGGAATACCTGCGCAACAACGCGGGAAACTACGGAGGGAATGATACCATCAAATACCAGTTCGAATTCATCAGGGCATGCTGCGACGTCACAAAAACCGACCTGACCGACTTCTTCGAGAAATGGGGCTTCTTCAAAACCGGACAATTCCATATCGGCGACTATGCCAATTACGATTTCACCGTCACCCCCGAAATGGTGGCTGAAACGAAAAAATGGATTGCCGATCAAGGTTACCCAAAACTTAAAACCGATATCACAGGAATAAGTAAATAGAGTTATTAGGAAATCCTGATTACTCATCACAAGCTAAGATATACCGTGAGCGTTAGTAAAAAAGGAAAGTCCATTTAGCCATTTGTAAGGCAAATTATTTTTTACGGTAATTTTTTAGATTTGCGGATGTTAATACCCATCATTCCTTTGAAATCCTTACAAATGATCCTGGAGTCATTCAGAATAAATTACCCTCCACCGACAAAGAATACAGCGTACAATTGAGCGGAAACACTGTACCATTTCTTCATGGAAATTTTGTACGAAGCCGTTTTTAATTAAACATTTCCTTGTACCCACTCAAGCTGTATCCAGCGCTTGGAATCAAAGGAATATAGCTCCATTAATTCTAAATTGATTCTTACGGAAATTATTCAGAAAGGGAGGCAATTGGTAAGGGGATACGCTGAAAAATCCGTACAATCAATTCTGTGGATATTCAGAATAAAATAACCAGCGTATAGATGATGCTCCGTATACTGTAATCCACATCTCCTCAAATATGGGGTTTCCAAATAATCCTGTACAATGAAGTAATGAAGGGAAAAGAAAACTTACAAAAACGGATTTAAGATTTACAAATGTATTGCAATGAGCAAGTTGTGAAAAAATATGGTCTCATACAATGTATATTAAAGATAAAGAGAGAGTTTTTTCAAATGTATACCGCTGTATACCTGGTATTGTTTTTAGAGAAATTTCCCTAAAACTCATAAGCATAAGGAAACGAATAAGTTACGATGAAAACAATCTCATTCAATATATGAATATAATAAATGGACGAATTACCAAACGCATGATTATGTATGACTAGATTTCAGAATTTCCAAGGTCAATTTGTTCTGTACGAAGACATTCTTAATTAAAATAATTCCAAAAAATAATCCTGAAATGATTCCTATGAAAAATTTTCAGGAAATAGAAAAATACTAATGGAGAGTGCAACGATCTATTTAGGGGAAGAACAGTCAACTATGGGCAGAGATCCTAAATTAGTAATTTTTAGGCTACAAACCTAATCCAAGTTATCCGTATCAATTTGAATAGTGTATTAAGAATCGGGCAACTACAAATAGAAAGGTGGATTGAAATGGGAAAAATTATATATGTGATAAAAGATAAGAATTAACGTCAAAAGGTTCGT
>OGQK01000320.1_pt1 | contig 32146 bp, 41 predicted proteins | sample 1553221 | NCBI WGS metagenome assembly OGQK01 (sample SAMEA2579996, study PRJEB22360) | human gut metagenome | biome: human gut; feature: human-associated habitat; material: faeces | place: Denmark | collected 2008/2010 | reverse complement strand
CACCCGAAAAGGAGGACACGGCCCATGAAGAAAACTAAATTTCGCAGGCTGGCGGTGATGACTGCCAGCCTTTTGTGTTGCCTGATCTTTACGGTCCCGGCTTACGCCCAGAGCAATGAGCCGCAGCCCGAGGCCACGCCCGCCCCGGTGGAAACCGAGGCGGAGCCGGAAACCCAGAACCCCTTTACCCCGGATGGAACGGGAACGGTGGTGGACAACGCCACCAACGAGGACGGCAAAGAGTTCTACACCATTACCACCGCAGACGAGAGTGTTTTCTATCTGGTGATCGACAAGCAGAAAACCAGCGAAAACGTCTATTTCCTCAACGCTGTAACCGTGGATGACCTTCTGCCTCTTGCCGAACAGGACGAGGAACCAGCCGAGGAAGTGACCCCCGAACCGGAGCCGGAGCCCACCGAACCCGTGGAGGAAGTGACCGAGCCGGAACCCAAAACCGAGGCCGAAAAAACAGACAGCCCACTTCTTTCGCTGCTCCTGATCGGGGCGGTGGTGCTGATCGGCGGCGGTGCCGGTTATTACTTCAAGATTTACAAGCCGAAGCACGAAGCGCCGGACCTGGAGGACGACTACTGCGAATATGAGGACGAAGGGCCGGAGGAAATCGCAGAGGAACCCGAGGACGAGGATACCCCTCCGTGGGACGAGGACACGGAAGAACAGGAGGCCCGCCAGTGAATTTTACCAACAGCCCCTTTGAGCGAATGATGAAGGAAGTGCCGTGGCCGGGCCGGGGCAGCGACGACCCTTGTACCGGATGCCGCTACTACAAGGAGTGCAAAGGCAGGAAAAAACAGTGCCGGAAGAAATTCCGGGCGCTGATCGTGGAGCCCCGCCCTTCGGGCCATCGTGGCCCGAAGTCCTGAATGGACGCCCGGGAGCTGACCCGTGACGAGAGGAAGAAAATCCGTTCCCTTGTCACGGGGATGTGCGCCAACTATGACCGGGAAACGGGCCTTTGCCTGCCGCTGGACTGTGGCTGCTATATGCTGCACAAATGCTGGACGGGCGCTTACTGCCGGTATTTCCGGGAGGCCGTCTTGCCCCTCGACCCGGAGCTTCTTGCGGCGCTGACCGTGGAAGGCGGCTCCCCGGAGCTTCGGGCCTGTGCGGTCTGCGGGCGGGCATTTTTACCCGAAGGCCGTCAAGCCTACTGTTCCGACGCCTGCAAGGCCGAAGGAAACCGCCGGAAAAGCCGGGAACGTATGAGGAAAATGCGGGAGAAAAGGCCGGGCGGCGGTTACGATTTGCCGCCCCGAAAGGCTTGATATTCCGGGCTTTTTTGAGGGCGTTTCCGGGGCGGGAATACTGCAACCCATCCCGCCCCGGTTTACTCCCTCATTTCGTAACATACCACACTTCGAGCCATGTTGGCCCGAAGCCAGAACAGAAGGAGGATTGCCATGCACGAAAAAGACAACTGTTTGAAAACCGCCGAGCTTTCCACGGAGCAGAACTGCAACATGATCGACGGCGTACCCAATAACACGCCCATCCAGCCTGCGCCCCCGGAGCTGGACGCAAAGCCGCTGGACAAAGTGAAGGAGCCCAAAGAGCGCAGAAAGGGCCGGGAGCTGGAACGCTGATGGAGAACCGCAAGCGGAATGTCCATTTGCACGTCATGGTGACGCCGGACGAGCTGGCGGCCATCCACGAACGGATGGCCGAAGCGGGCATTTCCAATGCCGGGGCTTATGTGCGGAAGATGGCTCTGAATGGGTATATCCTGCACGTTGACCTTGCGCCCATAAAAGAATTGATCTCTCTGCAAAGGCGCTGTTCCAACAATCTCAATCAGGTCGCCGTACACGCGCATACCTACGGCGTGTACCCGGAAGAAATCGACGGATTGAAGCGAGACTATGAAAAGCTGTGGGGCGAGGTGTCAAAGGTGCTGCGGGAGCTCTCCGAGCTGGTGGCAAAATAAGACGAGGGCGGCAGGTTTTCCTGTCGCCCTTCCTTTTTTATTTTGATGATAACTTTTGCCTGCCATGACATTGATAACTTTTCTATATAGTCGTATAATTGTATTAATTGTAGATTCTGACAACATTTTTAAAGGAGGTAACTCGATGGCTTCCAGCAGTATTTTTATATATGAATTGCGTTCACCAGCAGAAATCAATGTAGAATCAATATATTCACGCTTGAAAGGTTATCCAGAAGATGAAAATACCTATTTTAATTTGGAAATGATTAGCGCCAATGAACTACTGGGCGAATATGTCATTGTCCAAAATTCTCAAGAATCTTATTATAACCCTGAGCAGAGAGTTTTTGAATATCGTATTGTTCCTAAAGCAAATGTTATTTCTTTCAGCATTACGGATGGTTTTTTGGAAATTTGGGGAAACAAAACTTCGGCAAACAAATTAGTATTTGAGCTATCGAATTTGTTAGCGCCTATTTCCATTAATAGTATCGAAGTTACGATTGACACTCTATTAGAAAAATTGAAAGGTTATAAGTTAAAAGTCTCTAAAGTGTGCTTTCAAGATTTTCTCTTTACGGAGGATATTGTTGGCAACTTTACTGTGGATCTCTCATCGTATGGAGATGCTTTTTCTATCCTACAGAAATATAATGATAAAATTTCAAGCATGACTATTATTCTTTACTGTGATAATAGCTCAATTAAACTCCGAATTACTGCAAAGGGGCGGGTTACCGTTTATAAGTCTCGTTCCTCGATGGACGATGAAGAAATATTGTTTCTCCATCAAATTTTGCTGAATGGAGGTGAACATTGATGGGCGAACTTAGTCAAAGAATTGGGAAAAAATTAGAGCACTATGGAAATTCTATTTTTGAGCATTTGGAATGGAAGATTTTAGCTCAAGATGTTCAAATTGACTGCATAAGAGCTGCACATAAAAACGCAAAATCTTCTGACAAAAAAACGCATGGTGTAGATATATTAGCAGGGTATTATAATCCTTTCACTAAACGCCAAGAGGCCTTTATTATAGAATGCAAACATCGCGAATGGTCTAACTTTATTCCGAGCAATTTGTCATTATGGGTTGAGGAATTGTGTAATACTATTGAGTGTGCTTCAACATCTCCTGCCTTAACTACATATTTAGAAGAATATACTTTAATCGGTGGGATTTTATTATATAATTCAAGTGATAACATATACGAGATGGAACGTGCGTTAAAAAGCATTTCCCAAATTAAGGTTCCAAGACGTCGCCATCCTCTAATGATTTATCTTGCAGATAATAGTAGGCTTGAAAAATGGTATTCTTTTAATGCTGAAATTGCGAAAATTAAGCAAAACAGTATTGAAAATAGCTTTGGCATTATATATCCATCCATTGGTGGTTCTACCTGGGATCGTTCACCTGTAGTCACGCCAACATATTTATTTTCCGACTACATCTTGGCATCCTATATTAAAAGTGCAACCAACCAAGGCGTTACAACAAAGGTTGATATAAAGGCCCTGTTTTGTTTTGAGCATGTTACAGATGATTCTTTAAAGTATTTGCAGGATATGATTAATGAATTACAATTAGAATCGAGAAGTGATCGTTATCAAGAAGTTCATTTCTATTTTTATCCTGAAACAGAAAAAGACATAGATCACATTAAAGAATCTTTTTCAAAAATGTTCGCAGAAAAAGATACTTTTAAATATTATCTGATGGACAATCGTCGTTTATCAAGAATCTATTATGAGTCATAAGGGAGGCGAGAATAATGGCAGTTCAATCCTTTGTTAAGGGGGATGACCTTAAAAAATTAATAGACGATAAACTAATTAACGCTCAAAGTGTCAAATATGTTTTACGGCAAAAAGGTATCCTTCCCGTATGTACTAATTCAGAGGCTCTTTCTGACTTGATACACCATCATTTTTTTGGCTCTGCAACTATGACTCAGATGCAAGAGGTTATGAATTTTGAGCAAAACAACTTGAAGTCTACTGTTGTCATAATCTCTCCTAAAAGCGAACAGTCCAAAGAAGATTTTCTGACGAGTATAGCAGATGAATTTGTCAATAAAGGTCGTAGTTCGAATACTAAGTATACATTAAAAAACATTGCAAGAAATCAAACCAGCGTAACATTGCAGTACATATATAAAAAACCCCAAAGAGGCCGTATTAAAATTGCTGAAACGCGAACAGTGACTTTAGATGTTACGATTTCCCCGTTAGAAGATGATTCGCAGAAGTTTAAAGTTAGCATACGGCACGAAGGAATGTCGGAATCAAAACAGTTTGTCACACTTCTGGATGAAATGATTCAAGAAGATAGTGAACAGGCTGTATTTGGTCTTAAAAGAATAACTTTAGCAAGTCTTTTAAAGGCACACAAGGTAGATTTCTTTGATGATTTTGGCGCGTACACTCACAAAGAATGGAAACTAACAGACATTATTAATGTTACTGTAAACAAAGATGAAAAAAGCATTGATGATGAAAATGACGAGACTACATCAGGCGAAATTGATGCTTCTGAACCCACCGGACGCCTTTCGGGAATTAGTAGTGCGATTTTAAAAGGTGACGGGTTAAGAAATAATGATTTTGTAAAGGAATGTATGGCTCAAGGTTTTATTTTTTCAAGTATGAGTTACAAGTTCTCGCACAAGACACTCCCGATAACAATAGTAATCGATGTGAATTTTAAGCAAACCGACTTGAAAATCAATATTGTAAAAACATACCAGCTTGAAGATGACGGTATAGAACGTTTGGCCCCCTTGCCTGCAAATGACCAGAGTTTGTATATCGATTATTTTCAAAATGTTGCTTATGCAGTCTACTCAAATCTCATTGAGAAACAAAAAGCCGAACTGGTTAAGCAAACTATCAAGCCAGACAAATAGAATATGTTTAAAAACGGATGGTTTCATTAGACCATCCGTTTTTATTTGAAAATAGATTTAGGACAGGATTCTCTAATCTTTCGCAACATTTATGTCCCCGGGCAGGCATGATAAAATAGAGATAGAAAGAATAAAGGAGGTTTTGATGATGAAGATACTGCTGAAAATATTAGTCGCGCCCTTCGCTCTGGCGCTATCCCTTCTGGCGGCTCTGCTGGTGTTTCTGTTTGATATTTGCGCCTTCCTGCTGACGATTGCCTCCGTGATCCTGGCGGTGCTGGGTATCGCCCTCTTTTTCACGCCGACCCCCATCGGCGGGATTGTATTTCTGTTCCTCGCCTTCCTCCTTTCGCCGTATGGGCTGCAAGCGGCGGCTGGTTCTCTGCTTTGGGCGCTGGACGGAGGCAAATCCGCTCTGTATCGGTTTCTGGCAAGTTAAACAGCCTCGGGCCATGTTGGCCCGAAGTCGGGGCGGTCTGGATGGGCCGCCCTTTTTTCATAGAAGGGAGGGATGATTTCTGGCTACCACAACTTTGTTGCAGCGCCATGCGGGCGAAGGCGAAACGATTGCCGAGGCCATCCGGGATTGTCTGGACTATGGCAAAAACCCGGAGAAAACAGAAAGCGGAAAGTTTATCTCCGCTTATGAGTGCGACCCTGCCACCGTGGCGGACGAGTTTCTTTTAGCGAAAGCCAGCTATGCCGCCATGACAGGCCGGGAACAGAAAAAGGCCAATGATGTGCTGTGCTATCAGATACGACAATCCTTCTACCCGGGGGAGATCACCCCGAAGGAGGCAAACCGTATCGGCTATGAGCTGGCTATGCGCTGGACGAAGGGACGGCACGCTTTTATCGTTACCACGCATACCGACAAGAAGCACATCCATTGTCACATCTATTACAACTCTACCACCCTTGACTGTACCCGGAAATTCCGAAACTTCTGGGGCTCCAGCTTCGCCCTCCGGCGGCTCTCCGACAGACTGTGCCTTGAAAACGGACTGTCTATTGTAGAGAACCCGAAGCCCCGGAGCAAGGGAAAATACCGGAACTATGGGGAGTGGCAGAAAGAACGGAAAGGGCCGCTTTCGTATCAGGACCGGCTGCGCCTTGCCATTGATACTGCGCTGGCGGAGCGCCCTGTCGATCTGGACGAATTTCTCGGCCTGATGAAGCGGGCCGGATATGAAGTCAAGAAGGTTCGGGGCGGTGGTATCAGCTTCCGGCTGACCGGCCAGGGACAGGAACGCTTTACCCGTCTGCGGGCCTCTACGCTGGGGGACGGCTACGATCTGAAAGATGTTCTTGCCGCCATTGAGGGCAAAGAAAAACGCCCCGGACGCCCGGAGCGAAAAATCAGTCTGGCGGTGGATATTCAAGCAAAGCTGGCTGCCGGTAAGGGGCCGGGCTACGAGCGGTGGGCGAAGGTGTTCAACATCAAGCAGATGGCCGCCGCCCTTGCCTATATACAGGACAACGGCCTGACTGATTATGAGCAGTTGGCACAGAAAGCCACCGAGGCAACCGACCATTTTCATGCGCTTTCCGAGCAGATCAAGCAGACGGAGCAGGCCATGAAAACTAATGCCGGGCTAAAGGCCGCAACGGTCCAGTATGCCAAAACACGCCCGGTCTTTGAGCAGTACAAGGCTGCGAAGTACAGCCGGAAATTCCTTGCGGAGCATGAGGCCGATATTGAACTGTACCGGGCGGCACAGGCGGAAATGCGCCGTCTGCTGGGCGGGGCGAAGCTCCCGAAAATGGATGCGCTGAAGGAGGAAGGCCGTAAGCTCACGGCAAAGAAAAAGCGCCTTTATGGAGAGTATCAGAAAGCGCGCCGGGATATGCAGGAGATCGTCACCATCAAGGCAAATATTGATACTCTGCTGGGCTACACCGAGCCGGGCAGAAAGCAGGAAAAGGAGCGTTGAGGTTATGAAAACAAGGAGCAAAGCGACGCGAACGCTTCGGGCCATGTTGGCCCGAAGCAACGGGTTTGGGGCGAGCCCCAACAAGCAGCGTCCGGGCCTTTGTGGCCACGGAGGCATTGCTTGCCACTTAGCGGCAGCCCTCAAAATGGCATGAAAAAACGGAGGCTCTTACTCCTGAACCTCCGTTTCTCTGGCTTTCTTGAGCCCTTCGGCTGTGGCCTCTATGACAACAAGCTCTTTCTCATTCATCGAGCTTAAAAGCACATCAATGTGCTTTCTGCAACTGTTCTCTCCACGCTGACCTTCTGTATAGAAAAACTGATCTACGGAAATGTCGAACAGAGTGACGAGTTTGAAAAACAGGTTGAAGCTGGGGTGCTGGCCTTTGTTCTCAATGTTCATAATGGTGCGGTCAGTCTTGCCGACCAGCTCCGCCACATAGGCTTGCGTCCAGCCCTTTTCCTCTCTGGCTTGTTTCAAAGCGAGCCCGAGCCCGTGAAAGTCAAACCTTCTTTCATCTTGGTTCATTCTCATATCACCCTATATCATTGTACATTTCGGGTTGAATTATGAGAATGTAATGAAATTTGATGTAAGGTAGTATTTTATTTCTTGTTTTTGTCTGTCTATTATAAGTTAATATATTTCTATTGGAATAACAACTTCTACGCTTAATCCGTGCGGGGCAGTATCAGAAAATTGAATTGTGCCTTGATGTATTTTCACAATCTGCCGCACGATTTTAAGACCCAGCCCATGCTCGATTTCTCCCGTTTGCTTTTGCGTACTGGAAATATCTCTGTCGTTATTCAATGTGTTTAGTTGCGGCTCACTTATTCCACAGCCATTGTCTATTACAGAAAAGGTACACGTTCTATCACAGCTTCCTACTGATACTTGTATCCTACACCCGTTTGGATTATGGACAATACAATTCCTGATTAAATTGCATAACATCCGATTTAGTAAGGATTGATCGCCAGTAATAGTGATAGCTTTTCCGGGATTATCTTCTGATAGCTCTAATTCATATTTGTCTGATAGGCCATCATTCAAAACTTCACTTACGGCTTGCCTCGCCAATTCTGCCGGGACAAGTGTTTGCTTTTGCATAGGCTGCATGGAATATTCCAGTTTTGTAGTCAAATTCAAATTCTCAACTAAATTCTTTAGTTTTTCGCTATGTTTGCGGATAATTTCCGCTTGCTTTCTGGTGGTTTCCGGCAAAGAAGAAGTTTCTTCAATTTCGCTGGCATACCCTAAAATCATAGAAAGCGGCGTGCGTATATCGTGAGAAATACCCCTGATCCATTCGGCGCGGGTGTTATCTTTTTTTAGTAAGTAATCACCGGCTTTATTCAAACCGGCATTGATTTCTGCTAACTCCCCGTTTTCTTCCAGATGAACGGGATGCCCGGATGAAAGATGTCGTATGCCATTCAAAATCGGCTCCATAGCTTTTTCAATCCGGTGGGCATTTCGGACAAATAGATACAACATTAACAAAACATTGATACAGACAGCGGCTAAAAATCCAAACGCTATCGGCCGAACATATTGAGTTTTGATGGAAGTGTAGTAATTCGTTACATATCCCTGCGTGAAACCAACAACTAAAAGGCTGCCTTGTCGATTCCAAATATTAACTGGATAACTGTTAAGATACCAACGGCTGAACATAGCAACGTCCGTTGTGGAATAGTGGCGCGGCAATTCTTCCGGCACATTCATTTCCCAAATTATGTTTCCATTTTCATCCAAAATCATGGCCCATGCGCAAGCATTGTTTAACATGTCCTCTGCCTGTATATCGGCATTGAATTGCCCGTTAGTTTCTGTGATATGATTTGAAAAATCTTCAATCGGGAAATTTGAGTTTTTTACATTCCCTAAATAGGCGGCTGCAAAGAAAGAGGCTACTAACAAAATATTGACGAATAGAAAGAGAATGATGATACTGACTATTGAAAATATATAGCGGCGAAAAAATCGCTCTGATTTGTTCATGTTTGCACCCCCTTAATATTCAGACGATACCCAATTCCTTTAATTGTTACAAGCGCAACTGGTTTTGAAGGATTTTCCTCGATTTTTTCTCTTAGATGTCGGATATGAGTTGCTAATGTACTTTCGTATCCTTGCCAGAAATCACCGCATATTGCTTGACATAATGCGCCTGTGGTAACGATCCTGCCTTGATTTTCATACAGTTTTTCAAAAAGTTGAAACTCTTTGGCTGTCAGCGAAATATTTTCTCCGCTTCTCTGGACGATTGCTTTTTCCAGATCAACCGTAGCAGCTTCAAAGAACACTTTCCGCTCTTTCTCCGGGTAAACGCGTTTCAATATAGCCTGTACTCGAAATAGTAATTCTTTTGGTAAGAATGGTTTTAACAGATAGTCGTCTGCACCATTTTCAAAGCCTACAAATTTATCTTCAGCCTCGCCACGAGCTGTTAGCATTAAGACAGGAATTTTGCTGGTCTTTCGTAGTTCTTTTAATGCAGCAAACCCATCCATACCAGGCATCATAACATCGAGTATCATCATATCTGGTTCTTGTTCCTCACACATTTTTAAGGCTGCCTCGCCAGACGAAGCCGTCAATATTTGTGTAAATCCTGCTCTTGTAAAAATAGATTTTACCATCTCCAACAAATCTGTTTCATCATCAACTACAAGGATTCTTTTATCGTTCATAAGGCACCACCTTTTATTTGTTGCTCTTATTATACCTCAAGATAGGTAAAATGCCTATTCTGACCTTGAAATCTCAAAGTAAACTCAAGGTTGGCTCAATGTTATCTCAAAGTTGATATGTTATGCTGAGTACACAAACAAAAAAGGAGGCATAAGTGATGAACGATTACATTATTGAAACACATAATCTGACAAAAAAGTATGGAAGTCAGACCAGTGTTTCCCATCTGAATATTCATGTGAAAAAGGGCCGTATCTACGGGCTATTGGGACGCAACGGTGCAGGTAAGACCACGACCATGCGGATGTTGCTAGGACTGACGGCTCCCACGTCTGGCGAGGTAACGATATTTGGAAAGCCCTTTCAGGGCAACGAAAAGAATATCCTGCCCCATATAGGCTGTCTGATTGAGTCGCCGGGCTTTTACCCCAATTTGACAGGAACGGAAAACCTAAAAATCTTTGCTGAACTTCGAGGATTAAGGAGCCCCAAATATATCAAAAATGCATTGGAACTTGTTAATCTACCTTACCGGGACAAGAAGTTGTTTTCCCAATATTCTCTTGGCATGAAGCAGCGGTTGGCGATTGCTCTGGCCGTCATGCATAACCCGGAACTTTTGATTTTGGACGAACCGATTAACGGCCTCGACCCCATCGGCATTGCGGAAGTGCGAGATTTTATCCGAGAATTGTGTGATACCAGCGGTAAAACCATTTTAATTTCCAGTCATATTCTTTCGGAAATCTCTCTGCTTGCAGACGATGTGGGAATTATTGACCACGGCAAGTTGCTAGAAGAAGAAAGTCTGAAAGAATTGGAGGCGAAAAACGCCAAGTTCATCCACTTCTGCGTATCGGATGCACAAAAAGCTGCGAAAATTATTGCTGCAACATTTCACAGCAAAGATTTTCGCCTTACAGATGCCAATAATCTGTATCTCTACGATATGACTCTGCCAGTGGAAAAGATTAACCGTTCTTTTGTCGAATCAGGAATTGAGATTCAAGAAGTCCATCTTTGTGAGGATACTTTAGAGGACTACTTCAAAAAGATAACAGGGGGTGAGGGGATTGCTTAACTTGATTCGGTGCGAGTTTTGGAAACTGAAAAGAAAAATGTTCGTGCAGTTGGTATTGGCGGCATCTTTTCTGTTTCCAATCCCGCTAACTGCCATTATCTATTATCTGAACACGGCGCAGAACAAATACGCTACAAAAGCAGCAGCTTTTGACGCCCTGTGGCAATCCGTAATCGGTTTTGGTATGTTGCTACTTCTTCCCTGCATTTTAGGAATTGTTGCAGCACTCCTCTTTTTTATGGAGCGAGATAACGACACCTTTAAAAACCTACGGACAATTCCGATAACAAGTTCACAGATGGTTATCGCAAAGTGCATTGTTTTATTATTGCTTAGTATTGCGTTTTGTATATCTTCGACTGTAGCCTCTATCCTTTGCGGTTTTGTCTTTTTCGGAGTGACCGATATTTTGTTTAAGGTATTGTTTTCCGCTATTTACGGATTATTGATTGCGATTAGTGCATTACCGCTGATATTGCTGATTATATTTTTCAGCAGATCCTATATTTTTTCCATTATGCTTTGTGTATTTTATAGTGTATTCAACCTGCTCTCAACATTTTCTATGACAGCACTTCCAAAATGGCTTGTACTTACTCTGCCTACACCGAGCATTATGTTGTGGGGAACCCAGCAAATGTCTTCTCGTACTGCTATAAACGACACAGAGGATTTGCAGAACTTCATTCAAATGGGATTGATACCTTCTACTCCTCAACTAATTATAACTTTGGGGGTAATTGGGGTTGTTTCACTTCTTCTGGCGGTCTATCTTTATAAGAAAAGGAGTGAGTGAAATGGTAACAATTATAAAAACCGAGTTTATGAAGCTGAAAAGATATTTTATTGTCTGGATTGGCGTGTCCCTCATGCTTCTTACAGTTCTGCTAACCTTGTTTACTACAATGGCCGATGACGGAATGGTATGGGACTACCAATTTCTTTTTGAACAGGTAGTTAAGCATTTTGTAACAATGATTTTCCCAATGTGTATCACGCTGATTAGTGGGTATATGATTTCCCGTGAATATACAGACGACACATTAAAAAATATTGAAACATTACCCATTTCATTTAGGAAACTTCTGGCAGGTAAATTGATTGTTTCTGCAATTCTGTCGCTTTTCTTAGGAATTGTGTGCTTTGTTTTCACAGTCATTGCAAATTTTATCATGGGATATGATGGATTTGCTTTGATTCCTGCGCTTACAGGATTGGTGCAAATGGCATTGTTAGGATTCTTCCTTTACTTGACAATGCTGCCCATTATTGTTCTGACAAGCAGATATAAAGGGAGTTTCCTTGTAGGGGTTATCGTCGCTTTTGTATATGGGTTTATAGGAATGTTTGCAAATGGGACTTTACAATCTATATATCCTGTCTCCGCTGCGCTTGGTTTAATCAATTATCGAGCTGGGGCAGAAGGAGTTATGTGGAATAAAGGACTGTGTTTTATTAGCATTCTGATTATGTGTGCTATTGGAATTGCTTTGATGTTTGTAAAACAGAAACCAGAAAAGAGAGAAGCTAAAAAAACACAGCACACAGCACCTAAAAAGGGCTGGTAAAAGAAAGAGAGGTAACCTTTATGAGTTCTAAGAAAAAAATAGGAATTGTGATTGTCGTTGCTGCACTAGCAATTACTTTTATGACTGTAGCTTTTCTCACTACGCAAACCAATACAGACTACTATACGCAGATTGATAACCGATGGGTAACAGATATTGCACCGCATGGTGCGATGAACTATAAATACACATTGGTTGCTTATGATGAAAGTGGTAATGCGAAAGACGTTACTTTTGAAACAAGCAAAGTTCTCACAGATGGTGCGTATCTGTGCTTGAAAGTGGCTCCCATCAGAGGGGTTGTAACATGGGCTGAAATGCAGTTTGATGAATTACCTTCTTCTGTTCAAGAAAAATATAAAGAATAACCCCGCAGGACAATAAAGGTGCCTGCAATGAAATATATTTAGATCAGCTGCCACACGACGGCAAAAGAAAAAAAGCCGTCGTACAGCAGCCCTTTTGACACGCCCATACGACTAGCGGCGGCTTTGATTTTCAGAGCCGCCGTTTCTTTCGTTTATCCTAAACCAACGACGACCTAACACCGTGTAAATCCACGGCGGCATATAGGAGGATTGCCGCCGTGTCTATTTTTGTCTTTTTTCACAGTACCCATGACCTACATCAGTTAAAAAAAGCATAGCTCCCCCTCCGGGTTATTCCGGCTATGTATGCGAAATTTGTTGGAACCTTAACTATTATGTCATTTCATGCGTCCGTGTGGCTTCATGCCGCCCGGGCGCTTTTGTGTTCTTATGGGGCTGCTTCGGGTCATGTTGGCCCGAAGTCATTCCCCGGTGTCGCTCCCCGCCGCCTTCGTTTCGGTCACTCGTCAACCAACAACCGAAACGGAGGTCAATATGGCTATTATCAATTTGCGGGACTATTACCCATTCTATACATCAGATTGCTTCATGGAAGTATCGGAAGAAGTTGCAGAAATGTTCAAAGAATTTGATCGTAAAGAGGCTGCCTACCGGCTGCGTACATACCGCCACAAAGCCTACTATTCCCTTGATCGGGATGATGGGCTGGAGCATGAGGCTGTCTTTGTCGCACTTTCGCCCCATGAGCTGTACGAGCGAAAAGTTACCATGCAGGAACTTCACGCAGCGATTGCCAGTCTGCCGGACAAACAGGCAAAACGGATTTATGCTCATTTCATTCTCGGCATGACCAAACAGGACATTGCCCGGGCAGAGGGCGTCCATGAAAAAGTGGTTCGTGTCGCAATCGAGCGAGGTCTGCGGCGCTTAGAAAAAATTTTGAAAATTTCTTTGTAAGGCGTACCGATTTAGGCCGGAAAATGAAATGGCTTATGAGAGGTAAAACACTTCGGGTCACAATGGCCCGAGGTTCAGACAAGCCTCATGCAGATTGAAAATTGAATAAAAAGACACCCGGATACGAAGGGGAACGCGCTGTGTGACAGACCCGCCATGACCTCGGATTTCAGAGAATACAGTCTTTGTAAAACTGAGCGAGCGAACAGGTCCATGCCATAGGTGGGGCAAGGCTGGCTCCACCGGAACAGGTGCAGGCCCCGGATACTTGCGTTTAGTCACAGTCCGAGCGTTGAAGCGGCCTTGCAAGCCGTGAGCCGTCGCAGGCAATGAGAACGCCTTGCCATCAGAATGGGGAGAGTTGAAATACTATGGGGCATGAAGCCTATGTCCGTCCGGTGTGTCTGAAATGAAGTGAAAACCTATGGGGAGCCCCCGGCAATGCTGTCTGATGATAGGCCAACCGATCCGGCGCGGCTCCCCATCTTTTCAAAAAAGGAGCACTTTATGGGAAATGCGTTTGGAATGATCCCCGGCTTGGAACCGGACGAATGGAGCAATGACGCTTGCCGTGGTTATGTCATTATGGCAATGGAGAACTGCGGATTTTCAAAGAAGGATATACGGCGTGTTGTGGGGCAGCTTTATGAAGTATTTGACCTCAACAGCGTGGAGGACGCCAAAGAAAAGTACCATTCCAGTCCTTACTGACCTCGGGCCACATCGACCCGAAGTGGAGAAAACTCAAAGGGCGGCACCTGCCGGGTGCCGTCTTTTGACATTTCCCCACGGGACAAGTGGGAAAGGCTGGCATATACACGCACTTTCGCAAAGGAGGTTTCAATGACGCAAGCTGTCACTTATGAACGAGAAACAAAGTCTGTCGCATTTCAAGGGAAGATCATTGTGCTGGAAAGCCTCACGCCGGTACTTCCCCCGAAGGAGAAAGCACAGCGCAAAAAAGAAATTGAGCGTTGTCTTTACGAGGTGTTCAGCAAATATGGAGACAGATTCCCCTAATCATTCGCAACATTGTTGTCCGGGGCTGCTGATGGTATAATATAGTTGTAAGGTTGGTAGCTCCATTCCAACAAGGAAAGGAGCCCAATATGGAATTTATCAGAGAAGATTGTATTTACGCAAGACAGTCAGTAGACCGCAAGGACAGTATCAGCATTGAAAGTCAGATCGACTTTTGCAAGTATGAATTGAAAGGTGGGAGCTACCGGGTATTCAAGGACAAAGGCTATTCCGGTAAGAACACGGACAGGCCGGAGTTTCAAAAGCTGCTGGGCGAGATCCGCAAGGGAAAGGTTCGGCGGGTCATCGTGTACAAGCTGGACCGTATAAGCCGCTCTATTCTGGACTTTGCAACGATGATGGAGCTGTTTCAAGAGTACGATGTGGAGTTTGTATCCTCCACGGAAAAGTTTGATACTTCGACACCGATGGGCCGGGCCATGCTGAATATCTGCATTGTATTCGCCCAGCTTGAACGTGAGACAATTCAGAAGCGTGTCACAGACGCCTACTATTCACGGTGCCTGAAAGGCTTTCACATGAGCGGACAGGCGCCATACGGTTATCAGTTAGAGCCTACTGTGGTAGAGGGTATCCGCACAAAGAAAATGGTTGCCGACCCCGTAGCCGCCGACCATGTTCGGCTGATGTTTGAAATGTACGCTGAACCGGAAACCTCCTTCGGAGATATTACCCGATACTTCGAGGAACATGACATAAAAATTTATGGCAAATCCATGTTCCGTACATTTCTTTCCCAGCTTTTAAGAAACCCGGTTTACGCACAGGCCGATTTGGAGCTGTACGAATTTTTCAAGAGCCAGGGCGCAGCGATTGTCAATGACGCTTCTGACTTTGCCGGAACAAACGGCTGCTATCTCTATCAGGGGCGGGATGTGAAGGAGGACAAGGACAGGTGCTTAAAAGACCAGATACTTGTTATCGCTCCCCATGAAGCACTCATTTCCTCTGACACATGGCTGAAATGCCGGAAAAAACTTATGGCAAATACCACCTTCCAACAGGGACGGAAACCGAAGAACACTTGGCTGGCCGGAAAAATCAAATGCGGTCATTGTGGGTATGCGCTGAAAGCCACCCATGTACCAAACAGCACCGGGTATTTCCGCTGTACCAAACGGACGGAAAATAAAGGCTGTCCGGGCTGCGGGAAAATCCGCAAAGAAGAATTTGAGCAATTCATTTTCTCGGCCATGCAGGAGAAATTCAAAGACTTTCAGATACTCCACGGCAGGGAGGAAAAAGTCAATCCGAAACTGACAGCCTATCAAGTGGAACTGGCACAGGTGGAGGCAGAAATTGAAAAGCTGCTGGATACGCTGACCGGAGCCAATGCGACCTTGCTTGCCTACGCTAACAAAAAAATTGAAGAACTGGACACCCGACGCCAGACTATTTCAAAGGCAATCGCCGAATTGAGTGTTGAAACCATATCGCCCCAGCAGATAAAGAAGTTGTCCTATTATCTCGACAACTGGGACAGCATAGATTTTGACGACAAAAGAAAAGCCGCCGATGGTTTGATCTCTACGATCAAGGCCACCAGCGACCGTGTTCAGATAGAGTGGAAAATCTGATACTTCCACTCTATCGACCCTCATTTCTATTTTATCTCGTTTGTACCCCTTGTACACCGATGTTTATATAAGTTTTGTACATTTCAATTAACGTCAAAATTTTTTCTTTAGAATTAATGTTAAAAGTCTTTTTTAAAATTTTATTTAGAATCATTAACTGCTTTTTGTATTCATCTGTATGTTTGTACAAATTGTCTTTTTGATCTTTGTTAACTAAAATATATAAGATTACTAGGATAATAACGCATGCTATGTAGGTTGGAAAAATTAAATTGGCATTACAGAGATTAAGTGCTTGAATTATTAAGAAAAGTGCAGAAATGACTAACCCTATAAATAGACCTATGACAGTTAATTTCCTTTTTGGGGTAAATCCATTCAATCCAAATTTTAAATGCTTTTCTTTTTTCTTGTTTTCGTAACATTTTAAAATGTAATATTCCATTATATAAATCACCTCACTTTTAATTGTAACACTAATGCTAGCTTTTAACAAGATATTATAGCAAAATATTATTTTATTGCAAATTTAATAACTGAAATCTGAAATATCAATTAGTATATATTTCTCTGCAACATTAGTTTTGAGTTGACAAACTGTACGATGTAGCTTATACTTTAACATATTCAAATCAATAACAGTTAGGATGCTTGTGATGAAAAAATTCAGAGCGGTTTGTTTGGCTTTTGTGATGATGTTATCCGTTGCGGTAATGCTTTGCGGTTGCGGTGATACGAAAATTACAGACAAGGTTAATTTTTCCGATGTTGATGAAATAACCGTCGTAATGTCGGACGAGTCAACCGCCGTGCTTGGCGAGGTTGATTTCAAGACGGTCAAGAATATTCTGCAATCAGCCGAAACAGGCGGTACAAGCGGTGAGTTTGACGGCGGAATCCTTATTGAAACACGCAAAGACGGAATTGTTACCCACAATATCCGTGTCGGCGGTGCTGACAAAATCTGTGTTGACAAGGACAATTCAACCGTGTATAAAATTTCCGATGATGATTACAAGACCTTGGAAAAGGTTATGGACAATTACAAGCTGTAACGCTTGAACAGAATCACGATAAATAAAAATATAAGCGAGATGAATTTAATCGAAAAATTCATCTCGCTTTTTGCTTGAAGATTAAATTGTTTGCTGAATAAAATCAGAAATCATCGCCGAAATCCGTGTCAAATTCATCATCCAAATCAGACGAAAACAAGTCGTCATTATCTTCTTCATCATTCATAATATCTTCAATCACGGTGAACTCAAGACCTTTTTCAAGCGGATCAAGCGTTCCGTCATGGTTTAAATCAAACAATCTTTCAAAATCAAAAATGCCCATAAATTTTCCTCCTTAACATATGGGATATCCTATATGTTAATCATATCAAATGAACTGTACGATAAAACGGACTTCCTTTTGATGTCAGACAAATTTATTGAGTTCTGCGTTGTATTTGTAGTCAATTGCAGAAAGCTTGCTTTCAATTTCTTCTTTACTGCAACCGAGATCGTCACACATTTTATCAAGGCTGGGGTAGAAATCACGCAGCTTTGTATTAACAAAGCTTAAAAGAATCATCGGATCGTTCGGAATTGTATTTTCAGCCATAATAATCGCCCTTTCAAAATTATTTACTGTATTTACTAATCTTACAATTAGTAGTATAATATACAGGTACAAATTTGTAAACGGTATTTTGTGTGATGCCGTGTGTAATAGATAAATTTTTTCAAAGGAACTTGGAAATGGATAATAAATTTGATGTTGTAATCGTTGGCACAGGTGCGGCAGGACTTTATGCGGCACTTAATTTTCCCGAAAGCGTGAATATTCTTCTTGTTTCAAAGCGTGAACTTCAGCTTTCAAACAGCTCTCTTGCGCAGGGCGGTGTTGCGTGTGTGCTTGATACGGTTCACGACAGCTACAAGCTGCATATTACGGATACATTGATTGCGGGAAAGTATAAAAATACTCTTTCTGCTGTTGAAAAGCTTGTTACCGAAGGTCCTTCGGATGTTCTTAAAATAAAAGACCTCGGTGTTGATTTTGACCTTAACGAGGACGGCACAATGTGCAAAACTCTTGAGGCAGGTCACAGCAGAAACAGAATTGTTCATCATAAGGATTCAACAGGCAAGGCAATTGTTGACGGACTTATCGCAAAGGTTACTCAGCTAAAAAATGTTACCGTGTGTGACAACGCCCTTGTTTATTCAATTGACAAGGTGCTGAACGGTTTTTATATAAGCATTTTGAGAAACGGTGAAAAGCTTCACTACGGCTGTAACTACTGTCTGCTTGCAACAGGCGGTATCGGCAGAGTTTATAAGTATACAACCAACTCCGCAATCGCAACGGGTGACGGCATTGCGTTTGCATATATGCTTGGTGCAAGAATTAAAAATCTTTCAAGAATACAGTTTCACCCGACAGCATTTGCGGCTGATCATGGCAGAGAGCGTTTTCTTATAAGTGAGGCTGTTCGTGGTGAGGGTGCGGTTCTGCTCAACTGCAACGGCGAGAGATTTGCCTCAAATTATGACAGCAGAGGAGAGCTTGCTCCGAGAGATGTTGTTTCAAATGCGGTTATGCTTGAATCAATTAAGACGAACAGCGAGAATTTCTATCTTGACATAACCCACAAGCCGGCTGATTTTGTAAGAAATCGTTTTCCGATGATTTATGAAAGATGCCTTGAAGAGGGCGTTGACATTACAAAGGACAGAATTCCTGTATTTCCGTGCCAGCATTACCTTATGGGCGGTATTGATGTTGACCTTCATTCACGCACAACCGTTGAGGGCTTGTATGCCGCAGGAGAGTGCTCGCACACAGGTGTTCACGGTGCAAACCGTCTTGCAAGTAACTCGCTCCTTGAGGCGCTTGTTTATTCAAGAACAGCCGCTCTTGATATTACGGATAAAATAAATAAATTCGGCAGAAGAACTCTTGGTGAAGAACCTGTTTACCGTCCTGTTGAGGGCAAGACCATGCCGCACGGCTGTCGTTCAAAAATCAGAGAGATTTTGCAGGACGCATATTTTGTTCTTCCAAAGCCTGAAAAATATGAAGAAAGCAGTAAGCAGATTCACGAGATTATGAGTGAACTGTTTGCAGAAAAGTACGAAATCAATTCCGACCTTGTTGAGGCAAGAAGTGCGGCAATTGTTGCAAGTATCATTTTTGATGAAATTATGGAGGGTACAGACTGATGACACTTAACAGCATTTACGTAGACAATCTTATCAAAACCGCATTGCTTGAGGATATCAACTATCTTGACACAACAACCGATTACCTCATTGACGAAAATCAGGAAAACACGGCAATTTTCCTTGCAAAAAGCACAGGTGTTCTTTGCGGTATCGAGGTTGCTCTCCGTGTGTTTGAAATTCTTCAGCCAAACGGTTTTGAGGCGAAGGTTTATAAGCATGACGGCGACAAGCTTGTAAAGGGCGAAATCATCGCTGAAATTCACGGCAAGACAAGAACAATTTTAAAGGGAGAGAGAACGGCGCTCAACCTTATTCAGCATATGAGCGGTATTGCAACCGCAACAAACAAGGCTGTTGAAATTGTCAGCGGCACAAAGGCTTCTATTGCCGACACAAGAAAGACACTCCCGGGTATGCGTCCGCTCCAGAAGTATGCCGTTACGGTTGGAGGCGGAAGAAATCACCGTTACAATCTTTCCGATGCCGCAATGCTCAAGGATAACCACGTTGACGCAGGCGGCGGAATTGCAAACGCTGTTTCAAAGCTTAAATCAAAACTCGGTCATATGACCAAGGTTGAGCTTGAAGTAAGAAACCTTGACGAACTTAATCAGGCTCTTGAGGCAGGCGTTGATGTTATTATGCTCGACAATATGAGCCCCGAGCTTATGAAACAGGCTGTTGACATCACGGCAGGCAAGGCACTTCTTGAGGCAAGCGGCGGCATCACGGACGAAACTCTTCGTGAAATTGCCGAAACAGGTGTCGATATCATTTCAATGGGTGCGCTCACTCATTCGGTTAAGGCTTTTGATATTTCACTTAAAATAAAATAAGCCTGAATTGAAAAAAATTTAAATCCAAAACCCAAAAAAACAGCGGTGATTATTCTTCATCGCTGTTTTGTGTTGTTTGAGTCGAAATTAAATTGTTGTGTTTGTAAAATGCAGGGAGCATTGCATAATGACGATGATTTTATAATCGGAAGTTGTGATAACAATTAGCAAGATTCTTGTATATTTCTGTCGGTATCGCAAGATTTCCTTTTCCGACTCCAAGCGAAATATCGGGTTTTGTTGCTCCGTGAAAGTCACTTCCGCCGCTTTTCAAAAGGCCGTATTCGTCACAGATTTTCTCGGCAAGCTCTGTTTCGGCATTGTCAAAAAGCGAATAGTATGCCTCCGTTGCGTTAAGACCGCAAGCCTTTGCTTTTGGCAGAAATTCTCTCAACTCATCTTCGTTCATATTGAGAAACGGGTGTGCAAGAACGGATATTGAACCGAAACCTTTCAGCCTTTCAATTATATACAGAGATGACGGCCTTTTCGGCGGAACATAGTAGCCGAACTTCGACATAAGCAAGGTTTGAAATGCCTCTTTGACAGAAGAAACATAGCCCTTTTGCATAAGAGCGGCGGCGATGTTTGCACGGTTTACAAAGCCGTCAACCGTGCTGTTTTTAATTTCGTCATAGTCGAGAATATAGCCGTCTTTCGCAAGATTTTTAACGAGCAGTTTGTTGCTTCCTTCCTTTAATTTTTGCGACTCAGCCATAATTTCGGTTATGTCTGAATAGTTTTCTTTCTTGATAAACAGACCGACAATGTGCAGCTGTTTTGAATTGTATTCGGTTGAAAATTCAATCCCCGCAACGGTGGTTACGCCGTACTTTTTACCTGCCGAAACAAATTCGTCAAGTCCGGCAACCGTGTTGTGGTCACAGAGTGCAACGGCGTCAAGCCCGATTTCTTTGGCTTTTAAAACGATTTCCGTAGGTGAAAATGTGCCGTCCGAAAATGTTGAATGTGTATGCAAATCGCAGAACATAAAATTCCCCCGATACAAATTATAATGGATATTGAAATTGATAACTAAAATATGTATAATAAACCTATATGGGCGAAATGGCGGTAAGTGAAGTGTTTGAAAATTGGTATATTGATATTGAAACTTTTAAATGTATAACAAATGATATTACAACAGATGAGGTAATAATTACTGAGGAAAGAATACAGCACATAAAAGAAAGACATAATAATGACTTTTTTGAAATACAGCCATACATACAAGATGTACTTTCAATGCCGGATTATATATTGGCTGATTCTAAAAGGGAAAATACCGGATTGATTTTAAAACAAATTACGGAAAACAATGGTTTAAAAGTTCAAGTAGTTCTTCGTGTACATACATCAAAAGATAGAAAAGGTTTAAAAAATTCCATAATTTCTGCATGGAAAATAAGTGATTCCCGTTGGAATAATTATCTGAGAAATAAAAAAATTCTTTACAAATCTAAATAAATTTAGTATAATATACATAGGATAAGAATAGGTTATTTGAGGTGGTAAATTTCGTTGCGACCACACGCCGATGGCTTGACAAAGGGAAACCTTGAGAGATGCAGGAGATGCGACGCCTGCCAAATAACCATTTACCTTGGAAGCCGTTCTGAGCAATCAGGGCGGCTTTCTTAATTTTTCATATGTATACAAAATGGAGTGGGATAATTTTACCCACTCCATTTTAGCATATACGGTTTGCAAATTCAACGCAGATGAATATTTCACACAAGCTTTTTCAGTTTCAGTGCAAGGTCGGCAATGTGATTTACTCCGTTTCTGAAAACATAGTCAAACTCGCCGGCATAGGTTTTAACTTTGCCGTTAAATCCCTGTTTAAAGCGATATACACCGTAGTTTTTATGCGTTTCGTCATACCAATAGGGAATACCGCAAAAATCATATGTGTGGCAACCGCTCTCAATTGCGTACTTAATCATCGTCCATTGCATAAGATAATTCGGCATATATTTTCTGTATTCGTTTGATGAACAGCCGTAAACATAGCTTGCAACATTTGCATAATTTACAAGCAATGCACCCGACAAAACTTTTCCGTCAAGTTTTGTGATACAGAGCTTTGCGTTGCCGTGAAATGCCTGTAAAAAATTTCTGAAATATTCTTCCGAACGAATTTCAAAGCCGTCACGCCTGCCTGTTTCTTTCATAAGCTCCATAAAATCGTCAAGCTCATCTTCACCGCAGAATTTACACTCAACACCTTTCCTCATTGCAAGGCGGATGTTGTACCGCCATTTTGATTTAAAATTTGCAAAAACTTCATCACAAGATTTATCTTTTATGTCAAGCACATAATTTTCTCTGCATTGGGTGTTGTCATATCCTTGCTTTTCACCGTGATAAACAAATCCGAGGTCAACAAGATTTTTAATCGAGATAAAGTCGGTTTCGTCAATCAGCGGATCGGTTTTGAGCGTGTATGCGTGATATTTTTCTGCAATCAGCTTTATCTGCTCAAATATTTTTCTGACGGTTTTACTGTCGTGAGTGTCGCATACAAAGCCCCTCGGTGCATAAAGCATTGCCGTGTTGAGAATCGGTATTTTCTTTACAAGCACAAGTGTACAGCCGTTGATTTTTCCGTTTTCGTCACGAACGGCAACATACTCGGGAATCCAACCCTTTTTAACCTTTGCCCAGTCTGCCGACTGCATAAAGTTTCCGTATTTACTGTTTTTACAAAATTCCTCATACTCTTTAATATCCATAAAAAACAAGCCTTTCGTAAGTGTATCTATACTATACAAAAGGCTTGTTTCTGAAATTGTTCAAAAATGTATCATAGTTGTTTCATCAGCCATAATAATCAAATTGTTCGTTGTTTATTTTGCTGTATTCCAAAAACGGCTGTGGGCAGATGTTGATGCTGAAAGATTCGGAACTTGCCTTAACCGTTATTGAATCGGAACTGACACCCCAGTATTTTATGAGTGCATCGTACAGCTCCTGTCTATAACTGTCGCTGTATTCGGTTCTTCCGTACAGCTCCTGTTCATACGGAATAGAAATTTCACTCCCGGTAACGCTGTCCGTCAGGTAGGTTGTATCAATGTTAAGCTCATAAATTGTGAAAGTTTCCATATCAAACAGCATTGTTATGTTTAGTCCGTATTGTGCGCCCTCTTTGGCATAGTTGCATGTTACAAACATAAAATCGGACGAAACAATTACATTACCGTCAAGTGTTCCGCGCATTGTAAGTTTGTAACCGCTGCAGCTGTCAAGTGTAAAAAACGGCCGAATGTAGCCTGCAATATTGGAAAATAATTTTGTGTCTTTAAGCGAATTTGCAAGATTGCTTAACGCTTTTTTTGCATAGCTGATTACAGTTTCTGTTTTCGGAGCATTGTTTTGAAGAACCCAAACGGTATCTTCGCTTGAAATGAGTTTCAAAAATTCTCCGCCGCTCAAAGTGGTTATATCGGCGGTAAGTTTAAATGTTTCGGCTGTGTTTCCGACAGAATCCCGATTGTCCGTTACCGAATAATAAAAGCGGGGGAGAAACACAACGGTTGCGACTACGGTCAAGGTGAGCAAAGTGCAGATGATATATTTTAAGGATTTTTTAAGGTTAAATTTTTTCATCTTCAAAAGCCTCACTTTCCGCAGAATTATCGGCAAGGTTTACCGTAAAGCTGATGTCCGTACCCTTGCCGACTTCACTGACAATTTCAAGAGTTGAACCGTGAAGCTTTGCAATTTCATTGCAGATTGAAAGCCCGAGTCCGGCTCCGCCCATACTTCTTGAACGGGATTTGTCAACCATATAAAAGGGTTCGGTGATTTTGACAAGGTCATCTTCCGCAATTCCGCAACCGCTGTCGGTAACGCAAAAACGGTATCTGTCGCTGTCAACATATCCCGTGAGTGTAACAGGCTTTCCGCTCTCACTCGCTTTGCAGGCATTGTCAATCAGGTTGTACAAAAGCGTTTTCAAGAGCGACGGCTCTGCGTTGACTTCTGCTTTTTCAACATTCAATTTTAATTTCACACCGTATTTTTTCAAAATAAAGAGAACAGACCTTTTAATGTCATCGGCAATTATGTCCGTTCTGATGTTTACGGTTTTGATTTCGTCATTTTTCAAAACTATAAGGTTTAGCAGATTAAGCGAAAGCGCCTCAAGCCGACTGCCCTCTTTGTAGATAAGGTCGGCACATTCTCTGCGTTGTTTAGGCTCCATTTCATAAGAACGGAGCATATCCGCATAACCGATAACAGATGTCAGCGGAGTTTTTAACTCGTGGGTAAAATCCGCAATAAAGTTGTCACGATTCTGTGTTGCAAGCTTTAGCTGTTCAATGTAGTCTTCAACATAATCTGCCATGGTGTTAAAGCTCTGCGAAAGCTCGGTTATTTCGGTTGAAGATGTAATGCCGTGGCTTTCCTTTACTCTCATATTAAAGTTGCCCTCGGCAACTTCCTTTGACGCATCCTTTAACTTAACAAGCGGTCTTGTCAAAAGCTTTGAGAAGATTACAAGCAGAATTGATGCAAACAACGCAACGCCTATGAGAATGAACTGATAAATTGTGCAGTACATATCACGGTCGCTGTACACGCTTGTTATATTGTCAACAGTTTCAATATAACAGCTTTTGGTTACAAGCTGAATTTTGCTTATTGTCTGAATGTAGTATTTTTTATTTTCAGTAACTACTCTGCTTTTTCTGGAATTTACCGACATACCGTGGGCAAATTCATTTTCTGCCGAAAAGCTGAGCTCGTTTATTGAACCGATTTTGATTTTAGAATCCGAATTGCCTGCAATTTGTTTTGCAAATCCGATTGCCGAAACGCGCAGATATTCCAAGTTTCCGTAGGTGGGCAGATTGTTGTCTGCATATACCGAAAGTGCCGTTGTGATGTAATTGTTGTTCTTTTTGGCTGAGTCAATACGGTTGTTCAGCGTGTTTGTAAAAACGGTGTTGATGAGGAGGAAACCTCCCGCACCGAAGGAAGTAATTATAATAAGAAAGGTAATAAAAAATATTTTCCACGAAAATTTCATTAGGGCTTTCCCTCCGCTTATTCAACAAGACGGTAACCGACTTTATACACAGACTGAATGTTGTCTTTTAAATCAAGCTTTTTTCTTAACCGCTGAATATGCAGATCCACGGTTCTTGTATCACCCATATACGGTTCATTCCATACCCTTTCGTAAATCATTTCACGGTAAAGGGCAATGTTTTTGTTGCGTACAAAAAGCAGAAGTATTTCGTATTCCTTTAATGTAAGGTCAATTTGTACTCCGTTTTTGGTGACTATTCTTGAATTTGTGTCAATTACTATGTCTTTAAAGCTGAGTTTTGTTTTTGCCTTGTTGTATCTTCGCAGTACCGCATCGACTCTTGCCTGAAGTTCCGAAATGTTAAACGGTTTTGTTATGTAATCGTCAGCCCCCAGGTTAAGCCCGTAAACCCTGTCCGATATATCTGATTTTGCAGTAATGAAAATTACGGGTGTGTCAAAGCCTTTGATGTAGTCCATAAGCTCAAAACCGCTGATTTTCGGCAACATAACATCAAGCAGAATAAGGTCAAAGTGCTTTTTCTCCAGAACATCGGCACAGCTTTCGCCGTCAAACACACAATCGGTTTTGTGCCCGTGCCGAGAAAGAGCCATTTCAATAAGATTTGAAATATTCTTTTCGTCCTCAACAATCAATATGTCAGCCAACAACCCCACCTCCAAGACACAGTTTATATTGCCATTGTATCATAGATGTATCATTTTTTTCAAATTATCTTTTTTCGCAGAGCTGTATCTCTAAATCGGTTAATGCAGAATATTGTCAAATTATGTGCAGCTGTTAATTATTTCACGAACCGTGCTTGAAAGCAAAGTCGAATAATGGTATTATTTTATGTAAGCAAAACATTTGAAAGGAAGATTACAATGGGTAATTCTAAATCGGTAAAAAAAGGCGTTGCAGTTGTAACGGCAGTTATTGTTGCTGTTGTTATGGTTTGCGTTTCGGTAGTTTGCAATTTGTTTTCAACAAAAACAGAAAGCTCAAATCAGACATATCTTGATGACGCAAAGGCTCAGCTTACAGAATACAGCGATAACTATAACTACACTAAATTTGAGTTTATGAACTCACTTTTTGAAAAGGCAAATGTAATTGCGAGTGTTGTTACGGAAAATACTTCGGCTGAAACAAATGCCGCACTTGTAAAGAACTTCGGCATCAATTCATTTGTTATGACAGATGCTGACGGCAAGATTATCGCATCGTCAGACGATAAAAAGGTCGGCACAAATTTCCTTGATGACGAAACAACAAAGCAGTTCAAGGCTAACCTCAAGGGTATGAAGGTCAAGAGCATTTCAGAGCCGACAGCCGTTGAGGGCGAGGACGGTGTGTATAACCTCATGGCTTGCGTTGCAAGAACAGAGGGCGGCATCGTTATTATTGATACAAATACAAGCGACTATTCGGCTGTTATCGGTGCTGATATTGCAAAAAGCTGCAAGGGTGATACAATCATCGTTAAGAACGGCGAAGTTGTAAGCACAAATATGAACCTTGGCGATAACGGCCTTAAAAGCGCAGGTATTACAGATGAAATGATTCGTTCGGAAAATTTCAATGTTACAATTGACGGCACAACATATTCACTCAGCAGTATGCCGTCAGGTGAATATACAATCATCAGCGGACAGGCTGCAACAGAAAGCGGTTTCAATATGATTTACGGTGTCGTAATTCCGTGTGCCGCAGGTGTTGTAATGATTATCATTTCCGTAATTATACTCAGCTTTGGCACAACAAAGAAAAAGGAAAACGAGTAATTGTTAATTACAGCATACAAACAAGAAGTGGACATTTCACGAAATTTGTATGTAAAATTACGAAAAGGTCATAAATTCAAGAAATATCCCCGAAAACATTGTGCTTTAGCACAAAGAATATTGTGCCGAAAAATATTGCGTAACCGTATTTTGGTGATGTAATAATGGCATAAACAAAAAAGACGCAAAGCAAAGGAGCTTCTGAAAAGGAGGCTCCTTTGCTGTTTATCTTTTTTGGTATTTTAAAAAGGGGAAATTATTATGACACCTGAGAAAATTGTTGAAAACCATAAGAAATATGTCCTCCAGTCATGGAGCAAGCAGGGTAATCTTAATCCGATTCCCGTTGCAAAGGCAGACGGAATTTACTTTTACGATTTTGACGGTAACAGATATACAGATATGTCATCACAGCTTGTAAACCTCAATCTCGGTTACGGAAATAAAGCAACCGATTATGCAATCATCGGTGTGAAAGCCGATATGGCTGACCATATTTCTTCAAGAAAACTTGAATCGGCATTTGAACGAACAATTTATTCCTACAAAAAGCACTGGGGCGGTTTTAAGGTGGACAACATGATGTTCTATATTCTCAATGACTTTTCCAATGACGAAATTGAAAGCATAGCCGAAAAAATTCAGTCGGAAAAGGAGCGGTATATAAGCGTCAACAAGCTGTATGTGGCAGTGAGCAAAACAAATAACAAGCTGAAATCACTCCCGAAAACATACCGGATTGTTTTAAGAATGTTAAGGCTTGCCGTCCGTGCAGATATGACGCCTATGTTCTATGACCGACTTGAAGTTAAAAAGCTGATTCTTGCGGTTGACGATATTTCATTGCTTGAAAGTATCTATAACGAAAATCTCAAAAAGCTTGAAGTGTATGACCGTGACAACGGCACGGATTATATGAGTTTTTTAAGACTTTACCTAAAGTATGACGGAAGCGTTCAGAGGGTTGCTCAGGAAACCTTTGTTCACCGCAACACCATAAATTATCAGCTTGCAAAAATCAAAAAGATTCTCGGCAATAACCTCAAAACCTTTGAAAAACGATTCAAAATTATATTAGCCTTTGAAGTTCGTGATGTGCTTTGACCGCCTCCGTCCCGTCACGATGTTAATACTGAAAATCCCCCGACAGCCTAACGGAAATCGCTGTCGGGGGATTTTTTATGTGTTTATTTTATATTTGATTCTTGTACCGTATTTTGTCGATGAAAACAGACCGAGTCTTTCAAATTTCTGCACAAATCCTCTTATTGTGGCATACGCGGCATTTTGAAAGTCCTTTTCAAGCATTTTGGTGGAAAATTCGTCTGTACCGTAATTTGACAGTACAAATTTCCAAAGCCGGGATTCTTTTTCGGTGACTTCACCGTTATCAAGATATTTTTTATATTCACGGAGAAGATTTTCGTCAGTTGTTTTCTCGTTATATGCATTGTACACATTATCGGCAAAATAGATTAAAAACGGTGTAATGTCAATTTTACCGCTGTATCTTTTGTTTTCTTCAATTGCGGTGTATGCGTTATAATATGCTTTGCGAGTTTTTTCAATTTTGCTTGAATACGGTACTCAAGCAATTTGTTTTTTACAATGCGTTCTGTTTTGCCATAGGCGGTTTTACGCATTTTCTTTCCGTTAATATCAAGAGTAATTTGCCCTGCATAGCTCTTTCGGCTTTCAACATAATAAATTGAACCGTCACCATAATCCCAGTATTAAGAATTTTGTCAACATCTTCATTTGGCAAATGAATCATATGCCTGTGCATTTGACCGTCAAAATCTTCAAAAGCCACCACAAGGTCATTTGTCTTCTTTCAATGCTCCACTAATGCTCTAATCATCTTATCGTTATTGTCCATAACTATATTTCCTTTAAATAAAAGAATACGAAGCAAGATAATTAAATTTTTTAGTAATCGGAATTTTAGTTTTTTGAAAGCTTTTATAAAATATTGAATTTTCACATAATGTATGCTAAAATAAAGAAGCCAAACAAAAGGGCTATATGTTTTTCGGATGCGTAGCTTGTCTATGTACTCCTTTTTAATAATATTTTATTTTTCGTAAAAAATGAACCTTTTCGACATTTCAATTGTCTAATATATAGAAACGCAAAAAAATTATAAAGGAGAAAGTTATGAAGATAAAAAAGAAGATTATTTCGGGCTTACTTACTGCCACTACTCTTGTGAGCCTTTGTGCCTTTAGTGCAGGAGCAGTAAGCACAGACAAAAAGTTTTCAGTCGAAGATGCAACGCTTATTCAGAAGAATGTTGTAGGTATGACAACATTTGATGAAAAACAAATTAAGCTGTATGACCTTAATAAAGACGGTGTGATTACCGTTGTTGATTCAACACTTGTACAGAAGATTATCGTAGGTCTGATTAAAGAGCCAACAGAAGAACAACCGACAACAGCAGAATCAACAACAGAGCCTACAACGGAAGCAGTTACAGAGCCTACAACGGAAGCAGTTACAGAACCTACAACGGAAACAGTTACAGAACCTACAACGGAAGCAGTTACAGAACCTACAACTGTTCCAAAGCCTACTACTGTACCAACCGGCATTAAGCTGAATAAAACGGATATAGTCTTAGGTACAACAGAATCTTATGCTTTAAGTACAACTGTGACAAATGGTAATTTATCTCAGGTTACATTTTCAACAGGCAATAAAAAAATTGCAACGGTTGATGAAAACGGCAAAATAACTGCTGTCGGTGTCGGCACGTCAAAGATTACAGCCAAAACATATAACGGCAAGACTGCAAGCTGTACCGTAACAGTCAAAAAACTTGCTGACAGTATCACACTTAATAAAACAAGTATTACTTTAGGTGTTGGTGAAAAATATGACTTGAACAGCAGTATTCCGAATAATACAGCAGCCTACTACAGACTTTATTACTCGAATAACACCGCAATTGCTCCCGTCCAAAAGGCAGGCGGTCTTGTTACTGCAAAAACAGCCGGCACTACTACGATAAGATGTAAGCTCAGCAATGGCAAGGAAGCGATTTGTAAGGTAACAGTCAAATCTGCACCTTCAAGGGTTACTGTTTCTGATAAATCTGCAACCCTTAAAGTCGGACAGAGTAAAACGCTTAAAGCTACGCTCAACAATAACGCATACAGTTATCGCAGTACTTGGACAAGCAGTAATACATATGTTGCAACGGTTAATTCAACCGGAAAAATCTCCGCTAAATCTCAAGGAACAGCAACAATCACATACAAAACCTACAACGGAAAAACCGCATCGTGCAAGCTGACTGTTTCGGGAAGTGTCGCAAAGTGTATTGATGTATCAACTTGGCAAGGCTCAATAGATTTTAACAAGGTAAAATCAGCCGGTTATGACTATGTGATTATCCGTGCAGGCTACGGTAAAGAAAAAAGCCAAAAAGACAATATGTTTGAAACAAACTACAAAAAGGCAAAATCCGCCGGTCTTAAAGTCGGAGCATATTGGTTCAGTTATGCAATGTCACCGTCAACGGCAACAGCAGAAGCAGATGCTTGCCTTAGTTGTATCAAGGGTAAAAAGTTTGAACTTCCTGTTTACTACGATATGGAATATCAGCCTGCAATGAGTACAAGCAACAGCAATTATACAAAAATGGCAGTCAATTTCTGTAACAAACTCAAAAGCAACGGCTTTAAATCGGGTGTGTATTCCTCAGCAAGCGTTTATGACTATCTGCTCAATCGCACAACCTTAAAAAATAACGGCATTTCCATTTGGAACGCAGAATGGTATACAAAGCCGTCAATCACTTGTGATGTGTGGCAGTATTCAGATAACGGTAGAATTAACGGCATATCAACAAATGTTGACCTTGACTACATATACAATCTCAATATTGTTGGATAGTAAAAAAGACAAGGCAATTTTTTGCCTTGTCTTAAGAAGCCTAAAATAAATCGCTGTGTGTTCCGGTTCTTGTCAGATACAAAATAAGTTCTTCATTACTAATTTCATAAATTAAGAGCCAGTCGGGGGTAATGTAACATTCCCTACAACCGGAATAATTTCCGATTAGTTTGTAATCTTTATATTCCGGTGGCAGTAGTTGTTGTTCAGCTATCATTTCAACAACAGCATCAAGTAATTGAATATTGTATCCACGCTTAATTGCCAGCTTAACATCTCTGTTGAATTTCTGTGATGGCACAATTCTTAATTTACTCATTGGTAATATCCTCTAAAAGCTCGCTAAATGATGCATAGGTTTTTTTGTTTGGATTTTTTTTCAGTTCTTCAACTTCTTTTATTGCAGAAATTGTATCTGCATTTGAAGTTTCATAGTTAATGACATTAAGCATATAACGGACAAGGTTGCCCTTTACATTTTCGCCACCTTTTACAACAATACTTTTATAAGCGTTGTAAATATCACGGTCAACGGTAAATGAACAAGTAATCTTATTGGTACTCATAATTTTATCACCTTTCAAAAAAATATTGCTAAGCTAACAACTAATGTTGCTTAGTAACATTAGTATCTCACTAAGTTAGAGTTTGTCAACCCTAAAAAGTAAAATTTATATGTAGGAGGAAATATTATGAAAACAATCAAAGAGCTTGTATTGAGTGCTAAAAACGGCAATAAAAAAGCATTTGATAAGCTGTATAAACTTACAAGCAATGATGTATGGTTCACTTGCGTTTCTTTGCTCAAAGACGAAGAAAACGCAAAAGACATAATGCAGGAAACCTACATCACCGCATTCTTAAAACTTGATACACTCAAAGATGAAGAAAAATTTTGCGGTTGGCTCACGGCAATAGCAACAAACAAAAGCAAAAATAAATTGAAAGGAAAGGTGGAATATCAGATTGACGATGAAGTTCTGATTGCGAAAACTGAAACAGATGAGTTAATGCTCCCCGAAGAGTACATAAACAAAGCCGAAAAAAGAAAGGTGCTTTTACAGATTATAGAAGACACACTTTCATTCAATCAGTATCAGGTTGTTTTGATGTTCTATTTCAACGAGCTGTCAATTTCTGAAATTGCACAGGGACTTGAAATTTCAGAGGGAACGGTAAAATCTCGCCTTAACTCTTCAAGAGCAAAGATGAAAACTGCAATTGAAGATTACGAAAAAAAGAGCGGTGACAAGCTTCACGGCGTTGTTGTTGTACCTTTCTTTACAACTATTTTCAAGGAAGAAGCAAAGAGCCTTG
>OGQK01000319.1_pt1 | contig 32253 bp, 22 predicted proteins | sample 1553221 | NCBI WGS metagenome assembly OGQK01 (sample SAMEA2579996, study PRJEB22360) | human gut metagenome | biome: human gut; feature: human-associated habitat; material: faeces | place: Denmark | collected 2008/2010 | reverse complement strand
ATCCCCCCCTCGCTGCACGAACGCACGCAGTCGTAGCACGCTACGCAGCGGGAGGCGTCTATCCTGTAATCCTTGAGGTTCAGGCACTGGGCCTTGCATGATTTGACGCATTTGCCGCATTTCTTGCAGGAGGCGGGATCAAAGCCCAGCCGGAAGAGGGAAACGCGGGAAAGCAGCCCCAGCAGGGTGCCGACGGGGCATGCCGTATTGCAGTACAGCCGCCCTTTCCAGGCGCTCATGGCGACCACCAGGCCGAGCATGCCGGCAGAAGCCAGCAACGCCGGGAGGGCCACGGAAAAATAATTCATGCGGACCAGGTCCGCGGAAGAACTGTCAGCCGCCAGCAGGTTGTTGCTCCAGATGGCGGCAGGCCACGCCAGCACATACATGATGCGCCCGAAAATGCTGTACGGGTCCAGCCAGTTCAGGGACAGTCCGGCCAGTCCCGTCACGCAGCAGGCGGCCAGCAAAGCCAGCACCACATACCGCACCCACGGCACGGGGCGCGCAAATTTCAAGAAGCGCTTCGGCGCAATCCAGCGGCGGATTCTGAAAACGATGTCCTGGAGAATCCCCAGCGGACAGAGGAAGGAACAGTACACGCGCCCGAACAGCAGCGTAAGCAGCAGCAGAACCGCCAGAATCACGGAGGAAACCGCCACCCCGTTCAGAACCCCGAGCACGGATGGAATGAATTGCCACTGCGCCAGGGAAAAGGAGTCTTCCATGCCTTCCCCGCCGCCCGTCATGTTCGGCACGTTCCACGCGGGGATGTGGTGCAGGAAAGCGTACGCAATCCCGAGGAAGAAGATGACGGCCACCGTCACGCGGAGCCACTTCAGCGGACTGACGAAAAAGGCTTTGATGACTGACATATTTATAATAAACCCGCCGGAGGCGGAAAGTTGGCCCCCTCCGCGTCATCCGCAGGAGGGGGCGCCGCGTCAGGCCAAGCTGATGCGGCGGATATTGAGCTTGGAAAGATCGGCGGTGCCCAGCCCCATTTCTTCCCCAAGCTGCACGTGGCGGATCTTTCCGGCCTTGTTCAGCAGGGCCGCGCCTGCGGCGTCAATGGCTACGATGTCACGGGAAGCCAGAAGGGTTTTGCGCTCCACCAGGTCATTCGTGTCCTTCCCCACGGGGCCGTTGCGCACCATGGGCATGTAGGCGTCCAGCACGCACAGGTCCGGCTTGCGGAAATACACGGCGTCCGCGATGCACTGGTGCAGGTCGTTCTTATGCATGGCTCCACGGTCCCAGACAGTGCCCATCACATTCTTCATGCAGGCGGTCATCTCGGAACCGCTGTGGTGCTTGAGCGGGGGGCAGGTAATATAAACGTCCGCCTCCAGCACGGCCTTGTGCACCTTGGCGGAGGTGAATTTTTTGGCCTTCGGGTTTTCCGTCTGCACGTACTGCCCTTCATTGCCGCCGTCCACCATCACGCCCCCGGCTTTTTCCACGGCCTCTTTCACGCCGCTGCCCTCATAGGCGCCGTTGTGGCAGCAGTGGTCGAACACCCTGACTTCCTTCGCCCCCGCCTGCTTGCACAGTTCCACCAGCGTGGCGACGGTTTCAGGATGGGTGTTGGAGCCGAATTCCGGAGCCTTGTTCCAGCCGATGTTGGGCTTGATCACGACGGTCTGGCCCGGCTTGACGAAAGCTTTCATGCCCCCCAGCGTATCCACGGCCTTCCTGACCATTTCCGCACGGGTTCCGTTGCGGACGGCCACCAGGTCCGGAATGCCGGAAGCCGCCGGAGAGCCGGCCTCCTGGGCGAACAGGGAATCCATGTCCGATATGGCTGCCAGCGCCCCTACGGCGGCAGTCCCTTTTAGAAAAGTGCGTCTGTCAGTCATCTTCGTTGCAAAGTCAGTGGTTTATCCCCGCACGCAAAGGCATGCACAAGGCTTTATGCCGCTTCCTAACATATGTCCTGTTGAAAAACAACCTGTCATCATTCCTGCATAGGAATTTTTACAAATAAATTGTCATACAGGGGCGGCTCCTATAAAACCCGGTCATGAAATGTTCCCTGCTCAGCCGTCCCATGACCTGCACGCATGACTGGATCAGCCGCGTCGTCCTTCCCGGGGATACGGTCGTGGACGCCACGGCAGGCAACGGACACGACACGGTCTTCCTGGCCCGTCTGGCCGGCCCCTCCGGACAGGTGCACGCCTTTGACGTGCAGGAGGAAGCCATTCGCGCCACCAGGGAGCGCCTGGAGAAAGAAGGGCTGCTCACCTCCGCCGTCCAGCTCCATCTTGCCAGTCATGACCGCATGGCGGAACTGGTCACCGGTCCCGTGAAGGCCGTCGTCTTCAACCTGGGCTACCTGCCGGGCGGCGATAAAAAAACGGTCACCAGACCGGACTGCACCCTGGCGGCGCTGGAACAGGCCGCCGCCCTCATCACCCCGAACGGCCTTCTCAGCGTCATGTGCTATCCCGGCCACGAAGGCGGGGATGCGGAAGCGGAAGCCGTGGAGGATTTCCTTTCCCGCCTGCCGCACCATTCCTGGCGCACCGGCAAATACCAGCTCCTGAATACCGGAACGCCGGCCCCCTTCCAGATCTGCGCGTTCAGGCTGGACTGACCTTCCCCGCAAAAATACGGGAACAAGGCTGCTTCACGATCAAACGCCCGGAAAAACCATCAGTCCCGGCGTTCCTCCATCCATTCCGCCACCTGCGCCAGAGCGCGGGCGCGGTGCGACATGGAATTCTTCACCTCCATGGGAAGCTGGGCGAAACTCCGGTCATGGCCTTCCGGGACAAATAGCGGATCATAGCCGAATCCCCCTTCCCCGGCCGGTTCCGTCAGCATGTGGCCTTCCACGGAACCGGAAAACTCCGCCAGCACGCTGCCGTTCCTGGCAAGCACCATCACGCAGCGGAACCGTGCGGAAGGCTTGTCCCCCCGTTTGACTCCGGCGCGCCGCAATTCCTCCATCATGCGGAGGTTGTTCCGCGCGTGGTTCCCTTCCTCCCCGCCGAAGGAGGAGGACCAGACGCCGGGGCGGCCGTCCAGCACGTCCACCTCCAGCCCGGAATCATCCGCCAGCAGGACGCCGGGAATGCACCTGGAGGCGGAAAGCGCCTTGAGCGTGGCGTTCTCCGTAAACGTGACTCCCGTTTCATCCACGGGCGGAGCCTGGGGGTAGTCGGAAAGGTCCTTCACTTCCCATTTTCCGGCCAGCATGGCGCGGATTTCCCCGGTCTTGTGGGCGTTGCGCGTGGCAACCACCAGCAGCGGCAATTCCTGTTCCATCATCATGAATCTTTTGCAGTTGAAAACCGTACGAAAGACCGCGTTCAGCAGTCGATCTCCAGGCTGACGGGGCAATGGTCGGACCCCGTCACGTCCGGATGGATGGCGGCGCCCTTCACCCTGGGAGCCAGCGGATTGGAAACGCAGAAGTAGTCGATGCGCCATCCGACGTTCCGGGCGCGGGCGCCCGCGCGGTAGGACCACCAGCTGTACCAGCCAGGTTCCTCCGGATGCAGGGCGCGGAACGTATCCGTGAACCCGGCCTCAAGCAGCAGCGTAAACCCGGCGCGCTCCTGGTCGCTGAACCCGGCGGAAAAACGGTTCTCCCTGGGACGGGCGATGTCGATCTCCTCATGGGCTACATTCAAATCCCCGCAGAAGACGACCGGCTTGGTTTCCGCCAAGCCTGCCACGTACTTGCGGAACGCCGCATCCCACTGTTCCCGGTACGGGAGGCGCACCAGCTCGTTCTGGGAATTGGGGGTATAGCAATTGACCAGGTAAAACTGTTCAAACTCCATCGTGCACACGCGCCCCTCCCGGTCATGCTCCGGCCAGCCGATTCCGGTGGACGTGGAAAGGGGCTGCACCCTGCTGAGGATCAGCACGCCGGAATAACCGGCCTTCTCCGCCGGATTCCAGAGCTGGTGCGGCCAGGAGGAAATCCACAAGTCATCCACCTGTTCCGGGCGCGCCTTGATCTCCTGAAGGCAAAGGACATCCGGCTCCAGCGCCTCCACGGCGTCCCCCATTCCCTTGCCGAGGATCGCCCGCAATCCGTTCACATTCCATGAGACGAGTTTCATGCACGCATACTTCCCGTTTTTGCCGGCTCCGTCAAGCCCTCAAACACCCCCGCCCCGCACCCTTCCGGGGGACCGCTGAAAACCCTTCTTCCGGAATCATCCCCAGTCTTTTGCATGCCACATAGAACAAGCGTTTTTTCTTGCCAGCACCGCCCCCTCATGCTTACTTAGATAGGCAAACACCCCGAGAGACACTCGAGAGTGGGTCTGTCGACCCGCTCTTTTTTGTCTATCCACCACATTCCTCCACACTCATGACAAACGATATTAAAGCTTTAATTGACTACTACGAGAGGGAAAAAGGGCTCTCCCGTGAAAAAATTCTTCTCGCTCTGGAATCCGCCTTTCTCTCCGCCTACCGCAAGATGGTTCCCGGCTCCGGCAGCATCAACTACCTGAGGGCTGAAATCAACGTGGACAAGGGCAAGGTGCGCATCTTTGCAGATCTGGAGGTGGTGCCGGATGAAGAATACTCCGACAAGTTCAATCAAATCCCCCTCTCCCTGGCCGTCAAGCTGGACCGGAACGCCGTCCTGCACGACCTGCTGCCCACCAACATCACGCCCAAGGGCTTTGGCCGCATCGCGGTGCAGACCGCGCGCCAGACCATGCTCCAGAAGCTGCTGGATGCGGAAAAGGAAATGCTTTACGACGAGTTCAAGGACCGTGCCGGCGATCTGGTGACGGGCACCATCCGCCGCTTTGAAAAGGGGGACATCTTTGTGGACCTCGGCAAATTCGAAGGCGTCATGACCTCCCGCGAACGCGTGCCTAATGAAGACTACAGCGTCGGCGACCGCATGCGCTTCTACGTGGTGGAAGTGCGCACGGAAGCCCGCGGGCCGGAAAGTCATCCTCTCCCGCAGCCATCCGAACCTGGTGCGCCGCCTCTTTGAATCCGAAGTGGTGGAAATAGGCGACCAGACCGTGGAAATCCACGGCATCGCCCGTGAAGCCGGCTACCGTACCAAGGTGGCCGTCATCAGCCATGACGACAAGGTGGACCCGGTGGGTGCATGCGTAGGCATGCGCGGAGCCCGCGTCAAAAACATCGTCCGGGAACTCAACAACGAAAAAGTGGACATCCTGGAATGGACAGAGGACCCCGTCATCTTCGTCCGGGAGGCCCTCAGCCCCGTGGAACCGCGGGAAATCACCGTGGACGAGGAAGCCAAAAAGATCTTCGTCATCGTCCAGGATGACAAGGACCTCTCCAAGGCCATCGGCCGCAGGGGCCAGAACGCCCGCCTCACCTCCCGCCTGATGGGCTGGGATGTCCAGGTGCGCGTCTTTGACGTCCAGGAAGCGGAAAAACGCCAGAACCAGGCCGCGGCCGAGGAAGTGATGCGCCAATGCCAGGGCCGCCGCAAAGACCCTCAGCGAGCAACTGGAAATCCCGGAAGAAACCGCCATGGGCCTGGTAACCATGGGTGGAACGGACTTGGTGGCCCTTACCGGATTTGAAGCTTCCGACATCGCGGAAAGCATGGGCATTCCCGCAGAGGAAGCCGCCCAGATTCTGGACAAGGCCCGGGACCTCATCTCCCAATAACCGTTGAGCGCGGCGCTCAATATCTAACAAACTTAAATTAAGATGCCTAATAAACAAGAAGAGAACGAACCCAAAAAGGAAGTGTTGGATCTGATCGGCGGATCTCCCAAAAAGAAACGCGCACCCCAGCCGGAACCCGCACCGGCGCCATCCCGCCCTGCCCCGGTCAAGAAAGAAGCTCTCGACTTGCTTTCCGGCCCCAAGAAAAAAGCGCCCGTCTCCGCTCCCTCCGAGCCGGCTACCGCCCCTGCCCAGGCCGCACCCGCCGCAGAATCTGCCGCGCCTGCCCCCCAGGAAACGGACTCCGCAGACGATAAAATCATCAACCTCAAGCCGCCCGTCTCCGTCTCCGAGCTGGCGGCCATGCTGCAAGCCAAGCCCTTCCAAATCATCAAGGACCTGATGGGCATGGGCATCTTCGCCAACCCGAACACGCCGCTGGACGCGGACGCCGTCAGCGCCATCTGCGACCTGCACGGCTACACCTTCGCCCGTGAAAAACGGGAAAAGGGCGGCGGCGTCAAGGCCCAGCAGGAACCGGTCAAGGAACCGGAACCCGTGCCGGTGGTGGAAGAACCCAAGGCCACCCTCATTCTGCGCACGCCCATCATCACCGTCATGGGCCATGTGGACCACGGCAAAACCTCCCTGCTGGACTACATCCGCAAGGCGCGCGTAGCCAAGGGGGAAGCCGGGGGCATCACCCAGCACATCGGCGCCTATACGGTGGAATACAACGGCAGCACGCTTACCTTCCTGGATACTCCGGGCCACGCCATCTTCACGGAAATGCGCGCCCGCGGCGCAGACGTGACGGACATCGTGGTGCTGGTGGTGGCCGCCAATGACGGCATCATGCCCCAGACGCGGGAAGCCATCGCCCACTCCAAGGCGGCCGGCAAGACCATCATCGTGGCCATCAACAAATGCGACCTTCCGGCCGCAGACCCCGTCAAGACCAAAAGCGGCCTGATGGAGGAAGGGCTGGTTCCCACGGACTTCGGCGGCAACGTGGAATGCGTGGAAGTCTCCGCCCTGACCGGCGACGGCATCGACGACCTTCTCGGCCTCCTCGTCCTCCAGTCGGAAGTGCTCGAACTCCAGGCCAATCCCAAGGCCAACTGCCGCGCCTCCATCATTGAGGCCCGCGTGGAACCCGGCACGGGCAGCTCCGCCACGGCCATCGTGGAAAGCGGCACCATCCGCATAGGCATGCCCTTCATCTGCGGACCGTACGCCGGCAAAGTGCGCGCCCTGGTCAACGACCACGGCGAACGCGTCAAAAAGGTGGGACCCGGCATGCCCGTGGAAATCACCGGCTTTTCCGAAACTCCGAACGTGGGCGACGAACTGGTGGAAATGGAAAACGAACGCGCCGCCAAGAAGCTGGGTGAAGAACGCCAGGAGGAACTGCGCAAGCAGCGCCTGGCCCAGCCCCGCAAGGCCCGCATGGAAGAACTGCTCGCCATGATGGGGGACGGCACCCAGAAAGCCCAGCTCAAGATCCTTCTCAAGGGGGATGTGCAGGGCTCCGTGGAAGCCATCAAGAAGGCCATTATGGACATCCAGTCGGACAAGGTGGAATGCGTCTTCCTGAACGCCTCCGCCGGCCCCATCTCGGAATCGGACGTGCTGCTTGCCTCCTCTTCGGACGCCGTCATCCTGGGCTTCAACGTCAAGGTGGAAGCCAACGCCGTGAAGCTGCTCAAGCGGGAAGGCGTGCAGGTGAAGCTTTACTCCATCGTTTACGAACTCATCGACCAGGTGAGGGATGCCATGCTGGGCCTTCTGGAACCGGAAACGCGTGAAACCATCATCGGCCACGCCAAAGTGCTCCAGGTCTTCAAGCTCAACAAGGGCCGCGCGGCGGGCTGCATGGTGGAGGACGGAAAAATCCTCCGCAGCTGTGAAGCGCGCGTCATCCGCGACAAGACCCCCGTCTTTGACGGTAAAATGTCCACCCTCCGCCGCTTCCAGGATGAAGTGGAAGAAGTCAAGGCCGGCCTGGAATGCGGCATCCGCCTCGGCGACTTCAACGAATACGAGGCAGGAGACATCATCGAATGCTACACGCTGGAAAAAATCCAGCAAACGCTGTAACCTCAAACAGGAACCAGGCAACAGGGATGGACGCCCCTTGCACGCCCCTCCGGGCGTTCAAAGAAGCTCCATCCCTGTCCTTTCTCCCTCATTCTTCCTTCTCCGATTGAACTAATCGGTCCATCCATCACTCTATCCCTTCATATGAGCAGACGCACTGACAAGGTAAATGAACTCCTCCGCCGTGAAATAGGCACCACCATCCAGCGGGACTTTGAATTCCCCGGAACGATTGTCACCGTTATTGAAGTGGAAGTGACGGACGACTTGAAAGAAGGAAAAGTATGGGTAGGCGTCGTAGGAAAAATGTCCCCCGCCCAGGTGCTGGAAAAACTGAACTCCCGCCATGGCCTCATCCAGTCCGCCGTAGCCAAACGCGTGGTGCTGCGCAACACGCCGCGCCTGACGTTCCGGCTGGACGACTCCGCCCAGCGCGGCGTTGACCTGGTCAACCTCCTGGAAGACATTGATAAAAACCTTCCCAAAGCCCCTCCGGCCGATCCGGAAAACGGCGAGGAATAACACTCTCCTGAAAAGTAAAAAATCCTCCTTGTCTTCCTGCGAGACAAGGATTTCTTTTTCCGGCTAAAAGCACGAAGCCAACCGCCTTACCGTGTTTACTGACCGGCAAAACGGCGAAGTGGACGGCGAAGTGGAATTAGCAGAATGATTTTTTCAGGAGAAATTCTGCAACAGACAACAAGGGCCCGGAAGCCGGATTCCTCCGGTTGGACGGAATGCAAGGCATGAAGCCCGCAGGGTGAGACAACCTGCAGGGAAAACGAATCAATCCCTTGTTCCCAGGGAAACCGTTACCGGAAAACGGGGTAGAATTTATTTCTTCCTTACCTCGTCACCTTCAATCTCAGGAACCGGCGTGCCGGAGCGCTTTCCTCCAGAACTGCCGTATCACGGAATTCCCCGCGGACACCGGCCGGAGTGACGACTCCTTCATCTGCCCACTCCTTCAGGTCGGACGAGCTTTCCACACTGAACGTCACATCCGTCGCTTCCGGATTTACCGGCCAGGAAAGCACGAGGTATTTTTTGCCCCCTTCCTCCCGGATCACCAGCTCCGTCACGCTTCCGCACGGTTTATTGGGGTCCAGGCCCGTTGCATACTTCATCAGGTTGGTGACTCCGTCTCCGGCGGGACAGGCATCGGGAGCCATCTGGTCCTCCGGCGTTCCGTCCCCGAAGTTGTCCTTTTTCCACTTATCGTACCCCGCCGGGGCGGGGGCCGCGGACTGGGTCAGCGTGAACGTTCTTTCCTCGCCGTCGCACTGGACGGTGACCACGGCCACCCGTTCCGCTTGCTGGGCGTTGGCTTCCATTTCAATGGCCAGCGTGGCAGTTCCGGAACCTGAGGCCGGCCGGATCGTGACACAGGCCTGGTCACAGGAGGCCGTCCATGGAAGTTGCGTCTGCACGGTCAGCGTGGTGGAGGCAGCGGCAAACCCTACGGTTTCCTCCGTTTTGTCAATATTGACGGGGTTTACGTATTCATAGCTGAAGGCGCTGGCGGGAATCTCCTGCCTGCCGATTCCCGGCCCCTCCCATTGCATGGTGAGGGCAGAGCCGGAGGCGTGGCCCACATAACCGATGCGGATGGGATGCACCCCCGCCGCAAGCCGGACGGCCTGTACCGCATTGGGCGTGACTTCCGACCCCTGCCGGGCATTGGAGTTGGCTTCCGTGCCCGGCGTATAGGCGTAGTCCGCATCAATGAGCTGCATGTCGTGCAGGTGTACGAAGGCTTTGGATCCCGCGTTGGAATCCGTCTGAAGGTAGAATTTGTACTCCCCTGTAACGGGAACGGTAAGGTAGCCCGTGAGTTCCACCCCCTTTTGAGCGGCGGAACCGGCATTCACGCTGAGAGAAGTCACAGCGCCTGTGACAGAGGGCGCTTCCTCCATCTGGCGGAAATCGGGCACCCAGTCAAAACCACGGTTCCAGCAGCGCATCTTCAGCCCCTGCCGGAGATTGGCCGGAGCCGTTGCAGCGGGCACGTCACCGGCATTCAGAGTTCCATTCGTGGAAGGCAGGGAGCGCCGCACGGACAAGGCCCGGGCTTTCATCTTCGCCTGCAAGTCCGGACGGGAGGAGGCCAGATTGGAGGCTTCCTGCGGGTCTTTTTCAGTATCGTAGATCTGGAAGTCCTGATCCGTTCCGGAAATGTTGAAACGCACGCCTTTAAGGCCATCCACAAACACGACCTGCTGCAGACCGCGGGGAGAGTTTTTGTGGTTTGACAGGAAATCCTGATAGGAGGCGCCGTTGCCGCTATAGTTATATTCAGAGTAAATCAGGCTCTCCTTCTGGCGTTCCGGCACGCCAACCAGCGTCGGCAGCAGGGAAACGCCGTCGCAACGCGCAGGAACCGCCACGCCCGCCGCATCCGCAAAGGTAGCCATCCAGTCATGGAACTGGCAGGCATTCAGGCTGATGCCGTTGGCAGGAATCACGCCGGGCCAGCGCACCAGGGTGGGCACGCGCATGCCGCCCTCCCAGCAGTCGCGCTTGATGCCGTCCATCATGCCGTAGCTTTGGAAGAAGGCGGGATTCTGCGCCCCCCGCTGGTGCTGCCCGTCCGAACCGCTTTCATTGTGAGGTCCGTTGTCGGAGGTAAAGACGATCATCGTGTTGTCATCAATTCCCAAATCCTTGAGCGTTTGAATCAAATCCCCCATCACATCATCCACGCGCCTGATCATGGTGGCGTGGCGTTTCTCCGTCTGGTTGGCGGAGGTGTCATTGATTCCCTCATTGTCCGGATGGATATAGGTATCCTTGGAGAAGGTTCCTTCCACCCCGGCCGCTGCCGCCCGCTGCGCCGTAGCCGTGTTGGAGGCTTCATATCCGTCCTCATTCCCGGCCACCCACTGCAAGCCTCCCTTGAGGCCCGGTTTGGGGGGATAGGCGCACGCAGGCACCGCCAGGGAACCGTGCGGAGCGGGGAAGGCCAGATACAGGAAGAAGGGCTGGGAGGCCGACTTGGCATGGTGGTCCACGATCCACTGCTTGGCGCGCGCGCCGAACAGGTCCGTGTCATAGGCCGTATTAGGAACCTTGTTCGTCACATTGGCGAAGGCGGGGGAAGATACGCCGTCATTGTATTCGTAAATGTTCTTGGATTCCGTGATGTAGTGGTAGTGCCCCGTCAGATGCTCCATAATCCCGTAAAAGTAGTCGAATCCGCGTTCGTTGGGACGGGCATACAAGCCGGACGGCCCCTGCCCGTAACCGCCGATGCCCCATTTGCCGACAGCCGCCGTATGGTACCCGGCGCCTTTCAGCACCGTGGCCAGCGTGTGGGAGTTTTCTATGGGATAATCAAAGCTGTTGTTGCGGATAACGCGGGAATGGCCCTGGTGCACCCCCAGCAGCAGGGAGGCGCGCGCCGGGGCGCACACGGGCGCCGCGCTGTAATGGCGCCGCAATTGCATCCCTTCCGTCGCCATGGAATTCAGTTCCGGCGTCTTGAAGCTGTTGCGCCGCGTTACCATTCTTCCGTTCTTGTCCTGATGGTTCCAGTTTTCTTCCAGGTCGCCCCAGCCCATGTCATCCACCAGCACGAAGATGATATTGGGCCTGGACCCGGAAACATGACCCGGCATGTCCGGCTTCTCCGCCACATCCGTCTGAAGCGTCAGCAATTTGGCGGCCTCATCATAATTCCATGAAACCGCCCCCTCCGGCAGTTCCTTCACGGTGATGGAAGCAGTCGTTTCCGGCTTGAACTGCACGCCCAGCGTATGCTTGCCCGGCCATGCGGCAATCAGATCTTCAAAAGAGGAATCAAACAGGACAACGTACTCCCGGGCCTGCTGGGAGGGGCTTTCCGGCTGTACGGCTGACTTTTGCGGCACGCCGTCCAGCACGGATACATGGACGCGCCCCAGCGTCAGGGAAGAACTGGGCAGGGAAATGTCCCCCTCCACGGAAAGAGTTCCCCCGGGCGCATAAGTGATCGTTCCCGGAAACGTGCCGCTGCCGCCCAGCGCGCAGCTCCCCTGCACCACCAGGTCCACCGCCGGAATCTCCCCGTCAAAGTGGATGGAGGAGTTGTTCAGGGTAATCGTTACATTCTTGCCCACGCTCCGGATTTCCCCCGCCTTGACATGCCGGTCCGTATAAGTCACCCGGGCGTCATCCAGAATCGTCTGTTTCAGCGCCCCCTTGTCACCGGTAATGCCGGAGGAGCCGGAAAGCGTCACATTCCCGTCCACTCCCGTTTCCGCCAGGTCCAGCGTGGAATTTTCCAGGGTAAATTCCGTGTTCGCGCCGATGTTCCATTGACTGGACGCCTTGGCCGTCGTGCCGGAAAAAGTCACGGCGGCCTTCTCCTGCGTTACCAGGGAACCCTGGTACAGGGACATGCCTTCCAGCCGCCCGGCGTCTTCCACCGTAATCGTATTGCTCATGCCCCGGTCCGCCAGGTCCAGCGTGGGCGTTCCCTTCCCGGCATTCATGACAAAGCCGATGAGGCCGGAAATATTGTTCAGCAGCATTCCTTCTCCAATGCGCACGGCTCCCCCGCCCGTCACCGTCACGCGCCGCGGAGCATCGTTTTCCGAAGTCAGGGAATACAGTCCTCCGGAGGGAGCTCCATCGTCCTGCCCCACATAAAAACAGCGGCCTTCCGCCACATTCCACTCCTGATCGGCGGCTACGCGCAACTGCGCAATCCCGAAATCCGCATTGTAACCGCCCGTGCTCGTGTTTTCCACGGTAATGCCGCCCGTCTCCACGCGCAAATATACGCCGGAAGAGGAATTCAACACGAAGAGCTGCACCTTTCCTCCAGGCTGGTTGTTAATCCCCGCCACCCGGATGCCTTTCAAATACCGTCCTCCGGCCCCCAACCCGCCTATATTGGTTATCCCTGCCGAATCGGTTCCGTTCGTGACCATCCAATGCGTGTAGGCGGAGGCCGACGCGCCGGGGGCAGCGGACGGCGCTCCTCCGTTCACGCTCCAGTTGGATACGTTCGACCACGGAGACGAGGACCCCTTCCAGGTATAGTCCGCCTCCGCGGATTTTACCGGAGCCAAAAACACCAGGGACGGAACCAGAACGGAGAGCAGGCGTAGCAGCGACATAATAATGATAGGTGGAAGTGATTCAGTTCAAGAGTGCCCCCATGAAGAATCAAGAGACGCATTCCTTCTATTTATAAGGAGAAAAAATGATATTTTGGAATGAAAGAAAACCGCCCTTTGGGCTGAATCCACAGGGCGGCCTGGTATGGAACAAGAGAGAGGCATGGAGAATTCAAGCTCTGCGGCGGCGCATCATCAAGACGGCCAGCCCCAGCAGTCCCAGAGAAGCCGTGGCCGGTTCGGGCACCAGCAGTTCCCCCTGGAACTCCATGGATTTAATGCCGAAGAAAGATCCATCCGTCTGGTTCGCCTTACTGGCAAGAACGGAAAAATCCAGGGATTGCCCGGCTTTCAGCTCAATCGGGGTGCCAAAAGTCAGCGTAGCCGCCGTGCCGTTCTTCCCGCTATTGGCCGCAAGATTAACGTTTGCCGTCACTTCCTGGCCGTCGATCGTGACCGTCAGTGAAAACGATCTCTGGTTAGGCTGTGCAGCCCCTGCGGAGTTGAAGGAAACCACAGTCATTTTAACGGCGCTGATGGAACATCCCTGGTCGCTGCCATTGGTAAAGGTCATCCCTGCCGTCCACGATCCGCTCGATTGCACATTGACGCCGGGAGTAAACAAGGAGGCGTCGGAACATACTCCGCCGCCTGTCATCAACACCAGGTCTTCCGTCTGTCCATTGCTGTAGGTCGTCTTTTGCAGGGAATGGACACTCCCCGTGATGCCGCCCATTTCCCCTCCGGAATTGGTAAGAGTTACCTTGGCAGGATCCTGCTGGGCCGCATTCCCGAAGGTGGTCGTCCACAAGGTAGCCGCCTGCGCGGAAAAAGCGCCCAATGACAGGGAGGCAAGAATATAAAAGGCCGTTTTCATCTTCAAAGTAGGTTATCGGTTTATTTTCAAATAGGTGCTGTAAAAAACCCTATCGGGAGACAGCCTTTTATGAGTAGCGAATTAGAAATCCGGAGTCAATGAAAAAAGTTGAAGATCAGGAATTTTGGAAGCATGCGCCCATGGCCGGAAGAAATTCCAATCAGGCTGACCATTTCTGCTGAAATTGACGCAATTATTTTATTATAAACGTAATTTATTTATTCATAACTTAAAAAATAGTTTCTCCGGATTTCTAATTCGCCTTTTCGCCGTGTTACACCTTGTTTGTTTTGAACATCAAATGATTGCGACCTTTCCTCCGCAACCGTTTTCCGTAAACAAGCCTTCAAGCTCTGCGGCGGCGCATCATCAGGACGGCCAGCCCCAGAAGACCCAGGGACGCTGTGGCAGGTTCGGGGACCACCAAATCACCGTTAATCTGGATTCCCGAGAGCCCGGCAAAGCAGCCCTTGTTATAAGCGCTGTTATTGGAAGCCGTGATGGTGATGGTCAGGGATTCCCCGGCTTTCAGCAGAAAATCGTTGTACGTGTAGCTTCCCGTATGAATGCCGCTCCATGCGCCGGTGGTACCATTGGCGGCGGTGGAACCGTTATAGGCCAGCGTCTGGTCCGGCTGTCCGTCAATGGAGAGAGTCATATCGACAGGCTTGTTGAAATTGCCCTCATATCCGCCCACATAACCATTATTGGCTATACCGCCACCGCCGTTCTGGGCGGCGCCCGCACCCGTGAACCCGACCATGGACAGGTCAATGGAAGAAATCAGCATGTCCTGGGAGCCGGTATTGGTGAACGTGAAGGAAACGCTCCATGTATTGTTTCCGGCACCTCCCACATTGGCATTGGGAGAAAACACGGAGGACGGAATGGAACCTGAGGCCAGGAGGTCATTGCCCGAGGTGCTCTTGCTGAAATCGCCGGAACTGATCGAGGTGGAGGAAGTGAGCCCTGCATCGGATGTCGTGTTCACTGTGACGGTATCCAGGGAAGTGCCGGTACGGTTAAAAGTAGTGGAACACAACACCGCAGCCTGGGAAACCGCTGTCCCAAAAGTCAGGGAGGCAATGAGTATCAATGTTTTCTTCATAACTAGTAGAGGTTGGATGGAAACAACCTTTATCCCTTAGCGGATTGCCAATCCGAAGTCAACAATAAATGATAAAAACAAGATGTTTAGGGGGATAAACGCACAGGGGCGTTTTCTGATGAGAGTTTCTTTTTTGGGAATTTTAAATCGTTGCAAAATTCATAACGCCAGATTTTTATGCATAAAAATGGCGCATTGCATTTCTTTTTCGGATTGGCAATCCGTTCCGTATTTTTTTCTCTTTCACTAACGGCTTGCCAGAAGAGAGGAGAACAGTTAAGTTCCCCGAACGGACAGCCTGTCCATGAGATGGCTGGACCTTTTTCCAACATGAACGGTTACTGCTATTTCATTCTGGGGATATTGATCCTGGCGGCCGGTTATTTCACCTACGGGCGGGTGCTGGAAAAGATTTTCCGGCCGGCCGCCTCCCGGCAAACCCCCGCCGTGGCCTGCACGGACGGTGTGGATTACGTGGTGATGCCGCGCTGGCGCGTATTCCTGATTCAGTTGCTGAACATTGCGGGGCTGGGCCCTATCTTCGGCGCCGTCATGGGCGTGCTGTACGGGCCGGCCGCGCTCCTGTGGATCGTCATCGGCTGCATCTTCGGCGGAATGGTGCATGATTACTTTTCCGGCATGATCTCCCTGCGCCACAAAGGGGAAAACCTGCCGGAAATCCTGGGCCGCTACCTGGGCAGCCAGGCCCAGTGGATCAGCCGCGCCGTCTGCATCGTGTTCAGCGTGCTGGTGGGCGTCGTCTTCGCCGTGGGACCCGCCGCCATCCTGGCCCCCATGACGGGCTGGAGCGTTTCCGCATGGGTGTGGATCATCTTCGGCTACTACTTTCTGGCGACCATCCTTCCCATCCAGGCCATCATGGGAAAGGTGTATCCCCTTTTCTCCGTCGCCCTGATCATCATGGTCGTGGGCATTCTGGGCGTGATGCTCCTGGCTCCCTTTGCGGAGTTCATGCCGTACTGGATGCACATTCCTCCTATGGAAGTGCTCCCGGACCTGGACTTCTTCCATAACCGCCACCCGGCGGATTTCCCGCTCTTCCCCGTGATGTTCATCACCATCGCCTGCGGAGCGGTAAGCGGCTTCCACGCCACGCAGTCCCCGCTGATGGCGCGCTGCCTGAAAACGGAGCGGGAAGGGCTGCCCGTCTTCGGCGGAGCCATGATTACGGAGGGAATCATCGCCTTTATATGGGCCGCCGCCGCGCTAACCTTCTACGGCACCCCGGAAGCCCTGGGAGCGGCTACCGCCAACGGAAAGGCCCCGGCGCTGGCCATCCAGATGATTTCCGAGTCCTGGATGGGCCGCGTCGGCTCCATCCTGGTCATGGTCGGCGTGGTCATCCTCCCCATCAGCACGGGGGACGGAGCCCTGCGGGTCACGCGCCTGATGATTGCGGATTGCTTCAAGCTGAACCAGGAGCAACTGAGCCGCCGCCTGATGATCGCCATCCCCCTCTTTGCCGCAGCCATTGCCGTAAGCAGCATGGACTACGCCATCATCTGGCAGTACTTCGGCTGGGCCAACCAGCTCCTGGCCGCCGCCACCCTCTGGGCCGTCTCCATTTACCTGCGCAGCAAAAACCGCTGTTACTGGATGGCCGCCGTTCCCGCCGCCTTCCTGAGCCTGGTGGTGCTCCAGTACCTGTTCTCCAGCCCGGAAATGTGCGGTTTCAGTGATGAAGCTTCCCTAGTCTGCAGCGTTCTGCTCGTGGCCGTCATCGGCGTGCTGTGCCTGTTCCGCGGCTCCGGACTGGAAAAAGCGGAGGAGCCCAACCCGTAATTTCATGAACCCCAGCCCCCATACGCCCGGACACGCCCGCAAGGTTCCATGGGGAGCCTTCTGGCGGCTGATCCAGGCGCAGAATTCCTTTAATGAAAAGGGGGCGCAATTCCTGCTCATTCCCCTGGGCGTCTGGCTGTACGGCACGCAGGGAGACCTGGAATACCCGCTTGGGGCCATCATCGTGCTGCCCTTCATCCTGTTCTCCCCGTTCGTCGGCTGGCTCTCGGACCGTTTCTGCAAGGCGCACATCATCCAGTCCATGGCCCTGCTCCAGATCTGCGTGCTGGCGGGCATGTACTGGAGCCTGCGTACCCATAACCTGGACGGGGCCATCCTGTGGTTCTGCGTCTTTGCCGTGCAGGCCACTATCTTCAGCCCGTCCAAGAAGGGCATCGTCAAGGACATCGTGGGCACCTCCCGCATGGGGTTCGCCAGCGGCATTGTGGAAATGGCCTCCATCCTCAGCCTGCTCATCGGCCAGATTGGCGTCTTCGTCTGGTTCCGCTACCTGCTGGAGCCTTCCACGGATACCGTCTGGCACCACTGGCTGGGGGAAGGCTTCTTCCAGTGGTTTGACGCCTGGCTGAAACCCTCCGGCCTCAACGACGGCTGGTATGCCGCCTCCTTCCCGTGCCTGGTGTTCCTGTTGATGGCCGTTCCCGTGGCGATTTCCAGCTTCTACCTGCCCCGGTACGCTCCGGAGGGCTTCCGGCCTTTCTCCTGGTCACTGTTTTACGAACACTTCCACCAACTGGGCAAGCTGTGGAACAACCGCAACCTGCGCGTCAGCGAGATGGGCATCGGCTACTTCTGGTTCTTCGGCGGCACGATCATGCTGATGACCATCCAGATGGCCAAGGAAATCTCCGGGGGAAGCGACGATTTCAGTTCCGTGGGAGCCGTGCTGATGGCCTGGATGAGCGGAGGAACCGTGCTGGGGGGCATCCTGGCCTCCCTGATCTGCCGCCGCCACATCCGGATGAACGTCTCCGTGGCGGGGGGCGCGCTGATGGCGCTGTGCTGCATGGCCCTGTCCACGGTCTCCATGACTTCCACGGTCTTTTACGTCCTGCTGATGGCGGCGGGCATCTCCGCCGCACTGTTCCTGGTGCCGCTGAACGCCTTCTTCCAGGACCGGGCGGACAACGACAAGCGCGGGGACATGATTGCCGCCGGCAACCTGGTGGACTGCGTGCTGGGACTGATGGCCGTCGGATTCCAATACGCCATGATGCTGGTGATTCCCCCCTCCTGGCAATTCGTCGTCATGGGAATCCTGAGCCTCGGCATGGCGTGGGTGATCTTCCGTTTTTCCCGCGTGGCGCCGGGCGCAAGATAAAATGTGCCGGCAATCAGGCAGTAATCTTTAAAAATCCTCCTTTTAAAGAAAAACCTTCCCTCCTTCCGCGCACCCTGCGCCATTCTCCCGTCAGGGCGCGCGATTTACTTGCAAACCCGCTTTTATTCCGGCAACATAGGGGGGAAACAAGAAGCCATGAAAAAGTATCTTACCCTTCTGTTGTGCTCCCTGTGCGCCCTGGCGGGCTTCACCGCCTCTGCGGCATCCACCGCCAGCCTCAAGGACGTCAATATCGTCATCTCCACCACCAAGGGGGACATTGAACTGGCCCTTTACCCCTCCAAGGCGCCCGTCACCGTAGCCAACTTCCTGAACCTCATCAACAGGGGCTATTACAAGGGAATCTCCTTCCACCGCGTGATTCCGGACTTCATGATCCAGGGCGGCGACCCCACCGGCACGGGCATGGGAGGCCCCGGCTACAGCTTTGAAGACGAGTTTTCCCCGGACCTCAAGCATGACGGCCCCGGCGTGCTCTCCATGGCGAACGCGGGCCCCGGCACCAACGGCTCCCAATTCTTCATCACCCACGTTGCCACGCCCCATCTGGACGGCCGCCACACGGTCTTCGGGAAGGTGCTGAAAGGGCAGGCCGTCGTCAACTCCATCGTCCGGGGAGACAAGATCAAGGACATCCGCATTCTGGACAAGAACGCCGCGGCCGCCGTGCTGAAGGCGGAAGCCGCCCGCGTGGCCCAGTGGAACAAGACGCTGGACGCCGCCAAATAAACCGGGAGCAACCAACGGCATGAATATTCTCAGGCGGTTCATCAACCAGGTCTTCACTCCGCAGGAAGTGGAGGCCACGCCGGAGAACGTCGCCAAATGGGAAAAAAGAGCGCCCGGATGGACCATCCGCTGCAACCGCTGCGGCCTGGAGGAACCCTTCGGGAAATACGGCATCCTTTACAAATCGGCAGGGCGGAAAAGGAACTTTGGCCGCTGTCCCCGCTGCCGCAAATGGTCGTGGCTCGTCATTTCCGGAAAAACGGCCTGAACAACCCCGTATTTATCCTTAAACGACTGTAAAAATCCATCCACCAACCATTCATTTTTATGAAAACACTCATTAAAAACGCACGCATCATCTCCCCCGGCATTGACCTGCCCGGGGCTGCCGTGGAAATCGAAGGCAAGACCATCACCGCCGTCTATCCCGCCGGGAGCGAACTCCCCGCCGCAGACAAGGTGGTGGACGCGGAAGGCCGCATGCTCCTTCCCGGGTTCATTGACATCCACAGCCACGGCGCCGGCGGCTGCGACACCTGCGACGCCAGGCTGGAAAGCCTCCGCACCATTGCGGAATGCAAGATGAAGGAAGGCGTCACCTCCTGGCTGCCGACCACCCTCACCCTGTCTCCCAAGGTGCTGGAAGACGTGTGCGCCTCCGTGGCGGAATACATGAAGAACCAGGAATTCGCCAAGACGCCCGGCATCCATCTGGAAGGGCCGTTCATCAATCCCAAGTGCTGCGGCGCGCAGAATCCCGCCTTTGTCCGCCAGCCGGACTATGATGAAGTAGCCAACCTGAACTCCATCGCCAAGGTACTGCTGGTCTCCCTGGCGCCGGAAATGCCCGGAGCCGTGGAATTCATTGAAAAAGCCACCGCCAGCGGCATCCGCTGCTCCGCCGGGCACAGCGCGGCCACCCACGCGGACTTCAACAAGGCGAAATCCGCGGGCCTGGCGCACCTGACCCACTACTGCAACCAGATGTCCCCCCTCCACCACCGTGAAATCGGCCTGGTGGGCTCCGGCCTGCTGGACAGGGAAATCAAGATTGAAATCATCTGTGACACCATCCACCTCTGCGCGGACATGCTCAAGACCGTGTTCAAGAACAAGGAGACGGACCAGATGATGATGATCACGGACTCCCTGGCCTGCTCCTGGATGCCGGACGGCCCCGGAGACCTGGGCGGCCTGCCCATCATCGTGAAGGACGGCGTGGCGCGCCTGCAGGAATCCGGCGCGCTGGCCGGCAGCACCCTCAAATACGCCCACGGCCTGAAAAACGTGCACCGCCTGACCGGCAAGCCCCTCAGCGACCTCGTGAAGGCCACCTCCTGGAACCAGGCGCAGTCCCTGGGCCTGGAAGGCCTGGGCAAGATCGCTCCCGGCTTCACGGCGGACATGGTTCTGCTGGACGATGATTTCAACACCTGCAAGGTGTTCATCGACGGCGTGGAAAAATACAGCGCGTAACCGCGCGCCCGCGCGCCGGACGGGAAGGAAACCCTTCCGGCGCGCCATCCCCCTCTTACCGTATTCCAACGTTCAACATTCACCTCCATGGCTATTACCATTGAAATGCCCCGCCTGTCCGACTCCATGCACGAAGGCATCGTCCTGAGATGGGTCAAAAAGATAGGAGACTTCGTAGAAGTCGGCGACCATCTGGCCGACATCGAGACGGACAAGGCCCACGTGGAACTCCAGGCATGCGAGGACGGAACCCTGATGGAAATCCTGGTGCCGGAAGGCGGTTCCGCCGCTGTGGGCGCTCCCATTGCGCTGCTGCAGTCGGAATTCGGCGCCGCCTCCTGCGGCTGCCCTCCGTGCCCGCCCGTCAAATGCAGCCCTTTGGCCGCCAGGCTGGCCGCGGAAGCCGGGCTGAACGCCGGAACACTGCGCGGCACCGGACCACGCGGCAAGATCATGGCCGCGGACGTGCGCGCCGCCCTACGTCCCGCAGACGGCCCCGCCCGCCGGGTGCAGACCCCGCTGGCGCCCCGGGACACGCGCCACGCCACGCGCGTGGACAATTTCTACCTGTACTCCCTGGAGGCGAACATGGCCTACCTGGCCGCCATCAGCACGCCCATCGCCGTCCAGTGTGAAAAACTCATCGGCGGGCGCCACAGCCCCGTTTACTACCTGGCACGGTGCGCGGTGAAAGCGTGCATCAGCGAGCCGGAATGGCTGGCGGGAGACGCCGCCGCAGAACTGCTCATGGTGCTGGACAAGGGGGAAAAATACGTCTTCATTGAAAACGCCTCCGGCAAGACGATTTACAACATCGCCATGGAACGGCTGGCCGCCCGCGCGGCAGGGCCGCCCCCCGCGGGCAGCATCACGCCCAACATCCTGCTCTGCGACAGCGGCGTGAACGTGGAAGCCCAGCGCACCGTGCTCCCGGAAATGCCCCACAGCATCATCAGCATCGGCGGCACTACGCCGAAGACGGGCATTGAAGCGGGACGCCCCGTGTCCAAGCTCATCCTGCCCGTCACCCTGTACGTGAACGCCAACATCCTGCCGGAATGCAAGGCGTCCAGAATCGCCGCCGAATTCAAGACCCTGCTGGAAAATCCGGTGCTGCTTCTCCTGTAGGGCTACCGGCATGTTCCTCCCTTTTCCTTGAACGTTCCCCTCCCTCCCCCTGTCTCATTAACCATGAAAAAAGTCGCCATCCTCGCCGCCCCCGGATTTGAAGAAATCGAACTCATGGCTCCGCTGGACATCCTGCGCCGCCTGAACTTTGACGTGCTCCTCGCCGGCGTGCAGTCCGACAAGGTGGTCAGCGCCCATGAGGCGGCCGTCAGCACGGACACCATGCTGGACAAGCTCCATGCCGACAAGCTGGACGCCCTGATCCTGCCCGGAGGCGCGGGCGCCTGGGTGCTCCGCGACACGCCTGAAGTCATCCACCTGGTCAGGAAAATGCATGCCGCGGGCAAACTGGTGGCCGCCATCTGCGCCGCCCCCATCGTTCTGGCGAAAGCCGGCCTGGTGAAGGACAGGAACGTCACGGCCTACCCGGCCCAGGACGTCTACCGGGAACTCAATGAGGCCGGAGCCCACATCGTCAAGGATGAAAACGTGGTGCTGGACGGCAATATGCTCACCGCCAACGGCCCCGGAGCCGCCATGCTCTTCGGCTACTGCATCGGGGAATACCTGGGAGAAGACCTCCAGGTAGCCCAGCTCAAGGAGCAGATGTGCTACACGGGCCTGTAAGATTACGGAAAGCATTCCCGGCACCGTCACGGTATCCTGTGGCACAGGAGAGCCGGCGGCATGGTTCTCCCCGTCGTCACTCCATAAGACGCCGTTTCAAGGCGTGATAAGCCCCCCGGCGCCCTTTGCGGGATGACATCAGGCGGGAATGCAGGGAAGAAAGGAAGTTGCCCTGAAGGGGGTAGTCCAGCAGAAGGCGGCAGAACGCCTGGTCCCACCGGTCCAGCCGGGCGAGGATTTTCTCCCCGCCCACCAGTTCCAGCCATTTTTTCCACCCGGACAGCAGGGCTTCCCGGTCTTCCGGCGACGCCTTGAAGAAGGCCCCTTCTTTCATGATGAAGTGCCTGCGGACGAATTCCATGTAGTAGTCCACCAGCCCGAAGACGGCGGGGGAATCCAGCAGGCCGTGCCGCTGCCAGAAACGGGCCACCCGGTCCATGCCCAGCAGGTCCATGCGGAAGTCGCCCAGCAGCAAGTCCCGTCCGTACGTGGCGGAGCCGGGACGTTCCCTCCGGTAATGGTAAAAACGGTCCGACAGGGTCCGGAGCCGGGGAGCGAAGGGCAGCAGCATCAGCAGGAAGGCCAGGTCCTCCCCTTCCTTCAAGCCCGCCACAAAACGGAGGGCATGTTCTTCCACCAGGCTTCTGCGGACGAGCTTGTTGTACACGGGACCCACGCACCGGCACCAGGCGGAACCACGGCGGAATTGCTCCACGCGTTCCTCCGGATAAAATTCATCATCCGGGGACCAGCCGCCCTCATGAACAACCACACCGTCTTTTTCCACGAATTCCCGGCAGCCGCACACCACGACGTCCGCATCATTCTTTTCAGCGGCGCCCAGCAGGCGCGAGAACATCCTCCGGTCCACCCGGTCATCCGGGTCCACAAAGCCCACGTATTTTCCCTCCGCGGCATCCAGCCCGGCATTCCGGGCCGCGGACACCCCGGCGTTGGACTGGCTGATGACCCGGAGGCGGTTGTCTTTTTCCCGCCACTTGTGCAGAAGCTCCAGCGTCCCGTCCGTGGAGCCGTCATCCACGCAAATGATTTCCATGGGGCCCAGCGTCTGCTCCGCCAGGCCGGACATGCATTCGTCCACGTAGGGCGCTACGTTGTAACAGGGAACAATGACGGAAACGGCGGTTTTCATGATAATCCGGATAACAGGAGCCTGAGACGGTGGTACCGCCCTTTTCTTCCACTGCACGCCGACATCAGGGCGCTGCAAAGACGCCCGCAGGGGCCGAGCTTTACCGGCTCCGCGCCCAGCAGGCGGCAGAACGCGCGGTCCCACTTGTTCAGGCCCGCAAAGCCGGGCCCGATTTCCACGCCTTTCAACCATTTGCGGTAACGCGCCGCCAGTTCCCGGCGTTCCTCTTCATCCAGCCTCCGGAAGATTTCCTCTGCGGAGGTGACGTGAGCCAGCAGATAACGCTTCATGATATGGGCCAGCCAGCCCTGCCTGACGGCAGATTCCAGCCATCCGATTTTCTCCCAGTAGGCGGTCACGTATTCCAGACGGTCCATGTTCATGGAGTAAAACCATCCGTCCCGGTCCCAGACGTCGGAAAGAGACCCGGCCCTTTTCCTGCGGTAAAAGTATAATTGATCCGGAATGACCGCCAGACGGGAGGCGTGAGGGAGCGTCATCAGCCAGAATACGTCATCTTCCCCGCCCCTGAACGAAGGTTCAAACCGGAACCCGAGGCTTTCTAGGAATTCCCTCTTGTACAGCTTGTTCCAGGCAACCACGTCCATTCTCTTCCAGACGGCATCCTCATGGAACAGGCTCGCGCGCGCATCCTCCTCCACCCCGCCGAGCGGGGAATGGGAGCATTCTTCCAGCACCTTTCCGTCACCATCGGAAAAACTGACGTAACCGCAGGCCGCCACCTGCGCCTCATGCCTGCGGGCTTCCGCCACCAGGCGGCCATACATGGAAGTATCCACGTAGTCGTCCGGATCCACAAAGCCGACGTATTCGCCCGTCGCCGCATCTATCCCGGTATTGCGCGCCGCGGAAAGGCCGCCGTTTTCCCGGTCAATCACCCGGATGCGGGCGTCCCTTCCAGCCCATCCGCGCAGCACGGCCGGCGTATCGTCCGTGGAGCCGTCGTTGACGCAAATGATTTCCAGGTCTTCCCAGGTCTGCCGGACCAGGCTTTCCAGGCACTTGTCCAGATAAGGGGCAACGTTGTAGCAGGGTAAAATAATGGAAACAGTACCATTCATAGAGGAATCGGGAGCATGGTTCAGTTTTTCATGGGAAATTCCAGCGGAAACCATGGTTCATGATGTCCGCGTCTTCTCCCGCAACAGTTATCCTACTTCAATACGGAGGTCCCCGCAAGCCCCAACGGTACGCTGAAGGCCGGGAACCAGGCCGCCGGAAGGCTATTTGCCGCCGCCGCAGGAGGAAAGCTTCCCTTTGAGCCCATAGTAGCGCCCCCGCCGCCCGCGGCAGCGTGACAGGAGCTTCCACCACGCGCGGGACAGGCGTCCCGGCCGTTCCGGTGGAGAGGCCAGCAGCCGGCACAAGGCAAAGTCCCATTTCCCCATCGCCCGGAAGGGTTCCGTGCTGCCCGCCAGCGCAAACCATTCCCGGCACCTGCCGCGCAGCAGCATCCATTCCTCCGCGTCCAGTTGCGGCAGGGGCTGTTCCGGACGCAGCAGCCGGGCCAGCAGGTAATGCCTCAGGGCACGGGAGGCCCAGCCGCGTTCCAGGCCGGATTCCAGCCAGCCGCATTTTTTCCAATACGCCGTGGCATGCAGCAGGCGTTCCGCCACCAGCAGAAGGGGGCGGTCCTGCTCTTCCAGCATCTGGGAGACGGAACCGCGCCTCCGGCGGCGGTACCAGTACAGACGGTCCGGAATGACGGCCAGGCAGGAGGCATGAGCCAGCGCCATCAGCCATAACACGTCGTCCTCCATGGACCGGAACGAGGTTTCAAAACGCAGGCCGTGCCGGTTCAGAAATTCCCTCCGGTACAATTTGTTGCACGTAACCACGTCCATCCGCTCCCAAACGGAATCCGCACGGGCCACGCTGGACTGCACTTCCTTTTCCACGCCCGCAGCCGGGGACCAGCTCAATTCCTCCAGCACGGAACCGTCACCGTCGGAAAAACTGATGTAGCCGCAGGCCGTGACGTCGGCGCCGTGCCTGCGGGATTCCTCCACCAGACGGGCAAACATGGCACGCTCCACATAGTCATCCGGGTCCACAAAGCCCACATATTCACCCGCAGCCACATCCATCCCGACGTTACGCGCGGAGGCCTGCCCTCCATTTTCACGGTGAATGACGCGGATGCGGCCATCCCTCCGCGCCCACGCATCCAGAAGCGCCGGGGTAGCGTCCGTGGAACCGTCGTTCACACAGATGATTTCAATGTCCTGCAAGCTCTGGTTCACCAGGCTTTCCAGGCACTCCTCCACATACGGAGCTACGTTATAACAGGGAACGACGATGGAAACGGACATGGCGCGTCAGGAATGATTGTTTTCTCCGGCGGAAGCCAGGAGCAAGCGAAGAGCGTAATAGCGCCCGCGGCGCCCCCTGCGAAGGGAAAGGCGCTTCCACCAGCGGCGGCGCAGCCAGCCGGGACGTTCCGCAGGCTGTTCCAGCAGGCGGCAGAAGGACGTTTCCCATTTGTCCAGGCCCCGCAAACGGTCCGTCCCCCCCACCAGGGAGAACCATTCCCGGAATTTTCCGTGCAGCCGGGCCCATTCCTCCGCTTTCAGGCGCGGAAGCGGCTTGTGCGCCGGCACCAGATGCACCAGCAGGTAGTACCACAGGGCGTGCAGAACCCAGCCGCGTTCCAGGCCGGATTCCAGCCACCCGCACTTTTTCCAGTAAGCTGTGGCGTATAGAAGGCGGTCCGCCACCAGAGGCAGCGGGCAGCCTTCTTCCTCCCACGGCAGGGAAATAGCCCCCTCTCTCTGGCGGCGGTACCAATAGAGCCGGTCCGGAATGACCGCCAGACGGGAGGCGTGGGCCAGAGCCATCAGCCAGAAGGCATCGTCCTCCCCCTGCCTGAAGCGGGACTCAAAGCGGAGGCCATTCCTTTCCAGGAATTCCCTCTTGTAAAGCTTGTTCCACGCCACGGCGGCCATCCTTCTCCATACGGCATTTTCCTGAAAAACGCATGCCTGCACGTTTTCCTCCACTCCCTCTTCCGGGGACAGGCTCCATTTTTCCAATATGGAGCCGTCCCGGTCGGAAAAACCGGTATAGCCGCAGGCCGTCACATCCGCATCATTCCTGCGGGCTTCTTCCAGCAGGCGGCCATACATGGAGTACTCCACGTAATCGTCCGGGTCCACAAAGCCGATATATTCCCCACAAGCCAGGTCCATGCCGATATTGCGCGCTGCGGAAAGGCCGCCATTTTCCCGGTCCACCACCCGGATGCGGCCATCCCTTCCGGCCCATGCGTGCAGGATGGCGGGGGTGTCGTCCCCGGAACCGTCATTCACACAAATGATCTCAAGGTCCACCAGCGTCTGGAGGGTTAGGCTTTCCATGCATTTATCCAGATAAGGAGCTACATTATAACAGGGGACGATGATGGAAACAGCCGCGCTCATGCCAAGAAAACCCTATGTAAACGAATTTCAAATCCGGGGTCAAGGGCCGATTTTCATACCAAGGAGCTTACGTTGGATGGCCGTTCCCCGATGGGAAACCGTTTCCCCCCGGGAAAAGCCTTCCGGAATGGCGCAACCGGAACCTGGGCGCCGCAAGTCTTTACAGCCGTTGAAATTCACGCATTCCGCCAGGACGCACTGGCTTTCAGGAAAGAGAGTTCCCGCCTCCCGGTTCGGCGTCCGGAGGCCGCAAGGGTTTACGGCGCTCCAAACGGTGCGGGAATCATTCCATATTAATCCATAACGGATTTGAAATTCGTATGATGCCCAAACAAAATATAAGCGTTTTCACCGCCGGGAATGCCCCATGCAGAAAATAACGGAACGCCGGAGCAGGGATGCCCGTTTTCCCTGTTTCAACGGTTCTTCCGGAATTCATCTCCGCCATGAAAAACAAGACCTTTCCCCTAACTACCTTTGCACCGGAATTCCCGGCAGGCACCGGAGACGCTTTCAGCTTTTCCCATTCTCCTTCATGACCTGCTGAATTCCTTTTATGCCGACTATTTCTCCCTTATCCGGCATGGCGGAACCTCCCGTTTCCGTCATGTTCGCCGTCACCTCTTCCTGGCTCATCCCGCTGGCCGTGGCCATCCGTTCTCTTTGCCTGCATTCCGATCCGCGGCGGAATTATGAACTCCACATCGTTCATCATGGATTGGAGGAAGAGCAGATGAAGGAATTGGGAAAAGCCGTTTCCGGCTATCCCGGCGTTTCGCTGGGGTTTTCCCTGCTTCCGGAGAGGTTGCTTCGCATTCTGCGGCACAGGGATTGCGGACGGTTTTCCCCTCTCACGTATGGACGCCTGCTGGCCGCCGACCTGTTCCCCCAACACGACAGGCTGGTTTACCTGGACGTGGACGTGCTGCTGAAGGGAGACGTGGCCGAACTTTACGATGCGGACCTGCACGGCGCGCCGATAGGCGCCGTCCGGGACTGCGCCGTCCTGCAAAGCATCAGTACGGGCCGGCTTCCGGGCCATCTGGAATACATCAGCGGCATGGGGGTAACGGATCCGCGCCTGTACTGCAATACCGGGGTCCTGGTCATGGACCTGGGCCAGATGAGGGAGCAGGAAACGGAAGACAGGCTGCTGAGGCTGCTTGAGGCCCATCCGGGTTCCTTTCCGTACATGGACCAGGACATCATCAATATTGTCTTTCACGGCCGCATTGCGCCGCTGCCCCTCCGCTGGAATTACCACTTCCAGTTTGAGCTGCACCACGCGGGCATGGCGGACCTCATCTCCGGCACCGAGTTTGAAGAAGCCCCGGCCCTGTTTGAAAGCCGTTCCTGGAAGCTTTTCCACCTGGTGGGGGATTACAAGCCATGGCTGCCGCCGGATATGGAAAAAATCTGCCACCGCCTGTATCTCGCCCTCTGGTGGCCCGTTGCCCGTCAAACCCCGGCTTTCCGCAGGGAGCTGCGCGCCCTGTACCGGCAATTCACGCACGCCTCCCGTTCCCGGCTGCGCCACCACCAATGGAGCCTTCCCGTCTCACCGGGCCGGAATTTCCGGAAACGCCGGGAGAAAATCAAAACCCTTCAACGCCAACTGGCCGTGTTTGACGGCTCATGGCCCTGATTCCATCCCATCCTTTAACATCATGCCCTCCACCTTCTCCGCCGCACCGCCCGCAGTCTCCCACGCTGCCGCTGCGCCTCCCACCGTAGACGTCATGTTTGCCGTCACCTCCGCCTGGACCGTGTGCCTGGCCGTCACCCTGCATTCCCTGGCACGCCATTCCAGCCCGGAACGGAACTACAGGCTGTGGGTGGTCCATGACGGGCTGAAAGAAGAAAACATGCAGGATCTGGACAAGGCCGTTTCCGGTTATCCGAACGCAACCCTCCAGTTCATGACCATTCCCGGCAAGCTGGAACAGATGCTCCGCCGGAGGGACGTCAAACGCTTTTCCGCCTTGGCTTACGCGCGCCTGCTGGCTTCCAGCCTGTTCCCCCGGCATGCCCGGATTGTCTATCTGGACGCGGATACGGTCCTGTATGCGGACGTAGGGGAACTTTACGATGCGGACCTCCGCGGGGCGGCCGTGGGCGCCGTACGGGATACGGCGGTGCTGAGCAGCCTGGCGGCGGGCTATCCGCGGCGCCAGCTCCGGAAACTTCAACCGTTGGGCCTGCACGATCCCTTCCACTACTTCAACTCCGGCGTGCTGGTCCTGGACCTGGACCGAATGAGGGAGGAGGATGCGGAATCCCGCCTGCTCCACGTCATTGAAGAATACAATGAGCTGCTGGAACATCCGGACCAGGACGCGTTGAATATCGTCTTCCACCGGCAGATTTTTCCGCTGCCTGTTGAATGGAACTACCATTTCCAATTCGAACTGGAGAAAAACGGGCTGGAAGAGGCCTGCGCAGGCACGGAATTCGCCGGAGTTTCCAACATCCACGCCACATGTTCCTGGAAGCTTTTCCACATGATCGGCTCCAAAAAGCCCTGGCTGTTCCCGGAAAAATCAGAGGAGTACATCGTGTCTGCGGCCGTCTGGTGGAAACCGGCCATGGAAACGGCCTCCCTCCGGCCCCATCTGTCCCAATTGCTGGAGGAATTCACGCAATGGACGCGGCGGCAATTGCGCCACAATCAATGGCACCTGCCGTTTTCCTTCGGGAACGGCTTCCGGAAACGCAAGGCCAGAATCAACTTGCTGAAACGCCTGCTGCGCGTCTTTGAGGGCGTATAGCCCCGCCGCCGGCAGCAGGCGTTCAACAAGAGCCGCAGTCTCCTATCACTCCGGCAGTTTGATGATTTCCCCCGTTTTCGGTTCCCGGTCCTTCAGAGCCGGATTCAGGCGGATAATTTCCCCGGCGCGTTTTCCGTCCTTCAACCGGCTTTCAGCGATGGACGCCCGGGTTTCCCCGGCCTTCACCTGGTAATCCCGCGCGCCCTCTGCCGGGAACGCCTGTCCGTACGCCACTTTCCCCACATCCACCACCTGGTCCCGGCCATTCAGGCGGAATACCAGCGTTTTCCGCTTTTCCTGTGGACGGCCGTAATCCGTGTACACTTCCGCGTACAGTGTAACGGGAGCCAGCATTTTCTGGGACCGGGTGCCGTAATAATGCGCCTGGATCAGATAGGGACCGGGAAGAGCCTTGCGCACCAGGTATTCTTCCGGCCCGTAGCCCTGCGTCACGTCACGGGACAAATGGCCGCCATGAGTAGTCAGCCGATGGGAGTAATAGCATTTTTCTCCGGTGATGTCCGTGACCCAAAGGTCCATGTCCGACGCATCCGTGTCCCAGTTGATGACCACGCGCAGGTCAGCCTCCACCGGCTGGAGAAAGGCCGCGTCCAGCCCCCCGGTATCCAGCTTCACTCCCGCCGCCCTGCTCCGGGAAACGAGCCGGTTCAGTTCCACCAGCACAATTTGCTCCACGCCGGCGAAGCGGCCGGGCATCGGGCGTTCCAGCACCTCCCGGTACATGTCGAACGCCTTTTGGTCTTCCCCCAGTTCATCCAGCGCCAACGCCAGATCCCGGTAGGACTGCGGTTCCTCAGGAAACAGGTTTTTCACGGTTTCAAAAACGAACCTCGCCCGGGCCAGCTCTCCCATGTAACGCAGCTTGTAGCCCAGCATCCGCAGCAGGGAACGGTTTTCCAGCTCCAACTCCGCCAGGTTGGACAGAATCTGAACAGCCAGGGCCTTGTCTCCCTTCCCGGCAAACCAGTCCGAGCAGTCCATGTAAAAACCGGGGCTTTCCCCGTACTTTTCCTTGAGTTTCATATAGACCGCAAAAGGCCGGTCAGCCGCATCCAGAGCCGCCAGATACGGAGCCTTGGAGTCCCACGCCTTCACGTTCATGACGGGGGAAGAACCGGCATCCCGTTCCCGCGCCTTTAATTCAGTAAAACTTTCTCCTCCTCCCAGAAACAGGGACCCGGCCAGCCCCCGATTATTTGGAGCCGGATTTTCGTTCCCCAACAGATCCGGGGAAGCGGAGGACGAAAAACGTCCAGCACTTGCCGCTCCCATATCGCCCTGCTCCGGGAGGGGTGACGGAGCGGAACCAACGGCGGACTCTTCCTGGGGGACGTTTTCTGAAGAAGAATGAACCGGGCGCTCCCAAAGAGAATCAACTTCCGCCAGCATGGAGCTCCTGGACTCGTCATAAGCGGCATTGATATAGGAGTTTTTCCTGCGGTTGACCGTTTCCAGCCCTCTGCGTGCCGCGACATGATGAGGATCTTTCCGGAGGATCTTGTTGAAGAGAAGAATGGCTTTATCATAATCCCCAAGATCATAAAAGCCGTATGCCAGGCGGAGGCTTTCCGCTATGTCCGCAGGCTCCTTGTCCAGTTCCCTGTTCAAGTTCGCCCTTGCCTCAGCCAGCTCCTTGGCGCGGGCAGCTTTTTCCTCAGCTGCTTTCTTATCTTTCGCTTCTCTTTCCCTGAGGCGCTTTTCCATGGCCGTGACGCCCTTCAGGGCCGTCCTGTTATTTCCCTCTTCTTTCAACACCTTCCGGTAAATATCCAGCGCCTCCCGGTCGTTGCCCAGGCACGTATCAATCAAGGCCTGTTTCAGCCGGTCATCTTTCAAGACGCTTTCCATCTCTTCCGGATGGAAAAATTCCTTCGCGTACCATTTCTGCATTTCTTTCCAGGAAGCAAGGCACGCTTTTAAGCGGTTTAATTTCGCGGTCTCTTCAGCCATGTCTTCCCTCCGGCCGCGTTTCAGCATCCTTTTGTCATATTCCGCGCGCAATTCTGGAGCGGAAGCGGGAGGACGCACACCGTATTTCAGGTATTGATCCAAGGAGTCCAGCACGAGCAGAGAGGTACCGGGCGTCACGATTCCATATTCCATACCCAGTTTTCCGACAGCTTCATCCCTCACGGCAGAGGGTGGACGGCAGAGAAGTTCCTGGAGCCTTGCCTGGGCATACAAGGCCCTCAGCATGGTTCCGGGCGTCCCCCCGGAGGCATCCGCCGCCACGGAAATTTCCACTCCGGCAACCTCCGCCGCTCCGCGGTAGGACCCCGGCTCCAGTTCCGCCAGCAAAAGGACGGAATCCGATGGCATTCCGGGGGCTTCATACCTCAAAAACGCCTTCCAGGGCATATTCCCCCTGTCAATAATGTAACGGATGGAGATTTCCCCCCTGGCGAGACGCTCCATCGCCTGCTCCGCCGTTTGACTGGCCAGGTCAATCACAGGAATGCCTCTCCGGATGAACGTATTCGCCTCCTTGCGCGGCGTCACCATCAGGGCAAAGGTTTTACCGGAGCCGGTCTCCCGTTTTTCCGGCACGGGGCTGAAATTGATAAATCCATCGCTGACAACCAGGCAGTCCGACGCCCCGGAACAAGAGTCCAGTTTTTCCCGGACAGCGCCCCAGTCACACGTGGCCCCGTCATAGTCCAGAGCCAGCAGTTCGCGGGCCAGCCCGTCCAGATTGCCCGGAGCTGCCTCAAACGTTTTTGAAGGCATGATCCGGTCCCGGAAGACAGTCAGGTTGACGCGGGTTTGCCGCCCCCGCGTTCTGCCGCAAGCAAGGTATCGTTTCAGAAAATCCAGGAATTTCCGGACATCCGCTCCTTTCATGGAACCGGAAGCGTCCCAAACCAACTCTATCGCGGGCGCGGCTTCCACGCCGCCCTTCCCGTCCGTCCGCGCAGACCGGGGAATAA